>Ga0129297_10000269_pt1 | contig 25120 bp, 18 predicted proteins | sample I18A1metaG_FD_94708 | JGI IMG/M metagenome (GOLD analysis project Ga0129297, IMG submission 94708) | Lake sediment bacterial and archeal communities from Gulf of Boni, Indonesia to study Microbial Dark Matter (Phase II) - ​I18A1 metaG | ecosystem: Environmental > Aquatic > Freshwater > Lake >... | reverse complement strand
GCGTCCAACCTGGAGCTGGAGCCGCTGTTGGAGACGGTCCACACCGAGGTCAGCCGCCTGTTCGATACGACGAACTTCTACATCGCGCTGCACCGGGCCGGAGCACCAGGATTCATCTTCGCCCTCCAGTACGAGCACGGGGTGCGCATGCCCGTGCGGCGGCGGGAGCTGGGCCTGGGCATGACGGGGCACATCCTGCGGACGGGGGAGCGGATCATGTTCAGCTCCTCCCAGGAGGTCCGGGACTTCCTCGAGAACCATGGCGTCGCGACCCTGGGGGAGGTGGCCCAGTCCTGGATGGGGGTGCCGCTGGTCGCCGGGGAGATCATCGTCGGCGTGATGGCCATCCAGAGCTACGACGTCGAGGGCTTGTACACCACTTCTGACCTGGAGCTGTTCTCGGCCATCGCGTCCCAGCTGGCGGTGGCGGCCCGCAATGCCCAGCTCTACCAGGACGCCCAGCAGCGCGCCCGGGAGATGGACGCCATCGCGGCCACGGGGCGGGACATCAACTCGACCCTCGACCTCGAATCCGTGCTGGGCCGCATCGCTGAGCATGTCCAGAAGCTCCTGACCCAGGACTCGGTGGCCATCTTCTTCGACATGGAAGGTGACGGCCACTACCGTGTGAGTGCTGCGGCAGGAGCGGGGGTCGACGAGGTCAGAGCCATCTCCTTCCGGCTGGGGGAGGGCATCCTGGGTGCCATTGCTGCGAACGGGATGGCGGAGATCATCGAGGATACGACCAGGGATCCCCGGGGCCTCCACATCGAGGGGACGGCCCCGGAGGTTGCGGGAGAGAAGTTGATGGTGGCCCCTCTCCTGTCCCTGGAGCGGGTCATCGGCGTGATCGCGGTCTGGCGCGGTCCCGCGGAACCGCCCTTCCTGGAGGAGGACCTGGAGTTCCTCAAGGGGATCGGCCGCCAGGCCAGCGTGGCCGTCCGCAACGCCCAGCTCTTCGGACAGGCGAAGATGGCCCTTTCCGAGGCCGAGGCCGCCAACCGGGCCAAGAGCTCCTTCCTGGCCAGCATGAGCCACGAGCTGAGGACCCCCCTCAATGCCATCCTGCTCTACAGCGAACTGCTCATGGACGAAGCGGGGGACCGGGGGCTCACCGCCATGACCGGGGACCTGGACAAGATCCAGGGTGCGGGCAAGCACCTCCTGGGGCTCATCGACGACATCCTCGACCTCTCGAAGATCGAGGCCGGGCGCATGACGGTCTTCCTGGAGGACTGCGACGTTCCGCTCATGCTGGCGGACATCGCATCCACCACGGAGCCGCTGATCGCCCGGAACCAGAACCGGTTGGTGGTGGACCTCGATCCGGACCTCACCAAGCTCCACACCGACCTCAAGAAGGTGAGGCAGATCCTCTGCAACCTCCTCAGCAACGCCGCCAAGTTCACACGCGAGGGCACCGTCACATTCCGTGCCTGCCGCGACACGGATCGTCCGGACTGGATCCGTTTCGAGGTTCGCGATACCGGCATCGGCCTGACGTCTGATCAGATGCAGCGGATCTTCCAGGAGTTCTCCCAGGCGGAGGACTCCACGGCCCGGACCTATGGGGGCTCGGGCCTGGGGCTCGCGCTCTGTCGCCGGTTCACGACCCTGTTGGGAGGTGACATCGACGTGGCCAGCCGGGAAGGGGAAGGCGCCACCTTCACGGTCCGGCTGCCTGGATTGCCCCTGCCGGCCAGGCCCGGAGAGGGGTCGATGCCCTTGGATCTGCCGGAACGTGAGCGGATCCTTGTCATCGATGACGACCCCTCCGTCCGCGACGTCGTCTCCCGCATGCTCGAAAAGGAGGGATTCCGGGTGGCCACCGCCTCCAACGGCAGCCAGGGGCTGGCCCTGGCCCGGCTTCTCAAGCCCCAGGTCATCACGCTGGACATCGCCATGCCCGACCTGGATGGGTGGCAGGTGTTGGGGCAGCTCAAGGCGGATGAGGAGCTGAAGGCCATCCCGGTCGTGCTGATGACAGTGCTGGACGAGCGGGCCAAGGGGATCGCGCTGGAGGCGGATGATTTCCTCCAGAAGCCGGTCAGCAAGGAGCGGCTGCTGGCCGTCATCCACCGGTGGCTGCCCGGGCCTGCCCACAAGCCGGTGCTGGTGGTCGAGGACGACGAGGTGACCCGCGAAGGGATCGCGCGCATCCTGGAAGGCGAAGGCTGGCACGTGAAAACCGCCTCCGACGGCCGCAAGGCCCTTGAGGTGCTGGGTGGCATGGAGCCCGGGCTGGTCCTGCTCGACCTCATGATGCCTGGCATGGATGGCTTCCAGCTCCTAGAAGTCTTCCAGGAGCGCAAGGATTTCCAGTGCATCCCCGTCGTGGTTCTGACGGCCCTGAACCTGACCGAGCGGGATCGTCAGCGCCTGGGACGCCCCCAGGTCCAGCGCGTTCTCCGGAAAGGGGGCTATTCCCGAACGGAGCTGCTGGACGTCGTGCGCCGCTGCATCGCAATCAAGCCCACCCCCTGAGCTGCCGAGAGAAGGATCTATGGTCACCACCTCTCTCCCGGGAGTCCCGCTGCTCCTTCAACCTGAGGGACGTGCTCCCGCCGAGGGGGTGGTGGATGGGCAGCTCGCCCACTTGTCCATCCTCATCCGGATCAGCCAGGCCCTGGCGGCCAATCTGGAGCTGGCGCCGCTCCTGGAAACGGTGCACACGGAGGTGAGCCGGGTCTTCGATGCCCAGAGCTTCTACATTGCACTGCATCGCCAAGGCTCGCCCCTCTTCTCCTTTGCACTGCAGGTCGAGCATGGCCAGAGGCAGCCGGTCACGCATCGCAGCATCGAGACCGGGATGACCGGCTACATCCTGCGCACGGGGCAGTGCCTGTTCTTCCCCTGCATTGCAGAGAAACGAGCCTTCCTCGAAAGGGAGCGGATCCTGTCCCCCGGCGAGCCGGCGAAGTCCTGGATGGGCGTTCCCCTGAGGGCTGGTGAGCAGGTGGTCGGAGCCATGGCCATCCAGAACTATGCCGAGGAAAACGCCTTTACGAGGGAGGACCTGGACCTCTTTTCCGCCATCGCCTCCCAGATCGCCGTGACGGTCCGCAACGCCCAGCTGTATGAGGATGTCCAGCGCCGGGCCCGTGAGTTGGAGGCCATCGCCTCCGCCGGAAGGGACCTGACCTCGACCCTGGATCTGGAGGCCCTGCTGAGCCGCATCGCCGATCGTGTGTGCGGGATGCTCACGGAGGATTCCGTGGCGATCTTCTTCCAGCAGGAAGATGGCATGACCTTCCGGGCCGCTGCCGCCTCCGGGCGTGTTGGAGAGTCGCTCAAGTCCTTTGTCCTGCATCGCGGGAAGGGGATCCTGGGCTCCATCGCAGAAAGCGGCCACTCAGAGATCGTGATCGATACGACGGCGGACCCCAGGGCCATCCACATCGCCGGAACCAACCCCACCGTGAAGGGGGAGAAGCTGATGGCGGTTCCACTGCTTTCCCAGGAACGCGTCATCGGAGTAATGGGCGTCTGGCGGACGGCCGACGAACCGACGTTCGAGCCCAAGGATCTGGAATTCCTCGAGGGCATCGGCCGCCAGGCCAGCGTAGCCGTCCGCAACGCCCAGCTCTTCGGACAGGCGAAGATGGCCCTTTCCGAGGCCGAGGCCGCCAACCGGGCCAAGAGCTCCTTCCTGGCCAGCATGAGCCACGAACTGCGGACCCCCTTGAATGCCATCCTGCTTTACAGCGAACTCCTCCTGGAGGATGTGAACGAGCACGGGATGAAGGAGCTGGCGGGGGACCTGGAGAAGATCCAGGGGGCCGGCAAGCACCTGCTTGGGCTCATCGACGACATCCTGGACCTGTCCAAGATCGAGGCGGGGCGCATGACGGTCTTCCTGGAGGACTGCGATCTCGCTCCCCTGCTTGACGATATCGCCGCCACGGTGAGGCCGTTGGTGGCCAAGAACGGGAATCGCTTCCTGATGGAGATCGATCCGGGCCTGGGCACCCTCCGGACGGACCACCGCAAGCTGCGCCAGACCCTGTTCAACCTCCTCAGCAATGCCGCCAAGTTCACCCGGGAGGGGCTCGTCCAGCTGCGGGCGGACCGTGAACCGGGCCAGGTCTGCTTCCGGGTCTCGGATACGGGCATCGGCATGAGTCCCGAACAGGTGGACCGGGTGTTCCGGGAGTTCTACCAGGCCGAGGATGCCATCTCCCGGAAATTCGGAGGGACCGGGCTTGGCCTCACCCTCTGCCGCAAGTTCGTGAACCTCCTGGGGGGAGAGATCCGGCTGGATAGCAGGGAAGGGGAGGGCTCCATGTTCGCGGTGCGGATTCCCATTCCTTGAGGTGATTCAGGGCTCACCCGATAAGAGGCCAGAGGGCACCCCTTTGGCCACCTGTCCCCCCCATCCCGAGGACCTGTCGTCCTCCGAGCGCCAGGCGCTCGAGGGGGCCGTCGCGCAGCCGACCCGGTTCTCGATCCTCATGGCCATCGGGCAGGCCCTGGCGGGCAAGCTGGAGCTGGAACCCCTCATGGAGACCGTGTACCACGAGGTGGGGCGGCTCTTCGATGCGACCAATTTCTACATTGCGCTCTACCGGGCCGGGGCTGCGGAGTGGTCCTGGACCTTCCGCATCGAGCGCGGTCAGCGCGTGGCCCCCGTCCGGTTTCCGATCAGCACCGGCCTGACCGGCTACATCCTGCGCACCGGCAAGCCGCTCTTCATGCCTGTGCGCCGGGCATGTCAGGATTTCCTCGATCGAGAGGGCGTGGTCACGATCGGGGAGGAGCCCAAGAGCTGGATGGGGGTCCCCCTCATCGCCGGAGAGGTCGTGGTCGGGGCCATGGCCATCCAGAGCTACGAGGTGGAAGGGGCTTACAGCCAGCAGGACCTCGATCTCTTCCTTACCATCGCGTCCCAGATCGCGGTGGCCGTCCGGAACGCCCAGCTCTTCGAGGACACCCAGCGGCGGGCCCGGGAGATGGAGACCCTCGCGGTGGTGGGACGGGAGATCACGTCGTCCCTGGACCTGGAGACGGTCCTGGGTCGGATCGTCGTCAGCGTGCGCAGCATGCTGACCCGGGATTCCGTGGCCATCTTCCTGGAGGACGCGAAAGGGGAGACCTTCAAGGCCGCAGCCGTGGCGGGGCTCATGGCCGAACCGCTGCGGGCTACGGTCTTGACGCGTGGAACGGGCATCCTCGGGTCGATCATCGCCAGCGGCGTGGCCGAGATCATCGACGACAGCATGCTGGATCCCCGGGCCATCCAGATCGCCGGGACCCCGGAGGACGAGAAGGGGGAGAAGATCGTGGCCGCCCCCCTCCGGTTCGGCACGAGCGTCATCGGTGTCATCGCCGCCTGGCGGAAGGGGGACGAGCCCCCCTTCGAGCGGGCCGATCTGGCCTTCCTGGAAGGGGTGGGGCTCCAGGCCAGCGTGGCCATCCGGAATGCCCAGCTCTTCGGCCAGTCCAGGAATGCCCAGGCGGAAGCCGAGAATGCCAGCCGCGCCAAGAGCTCCTTCCTGGCCAGCATGAGCCACGAGCTGAGGACCCCTCTGAACGCGATCCTTCTCTACAGCGAACTGCTCATGGACGAGGTCCGGGAGCGGGGCATCGAGCAGCTGGGGGAGGACCTGGACCGCATCCAGAGCGCAGGCAAGCATCTCCTGGGGCTCATCGACGACATCCTGGATCTCTCCAAGATCGAAGCGGGGCGGATGTCCGTCTTCCTGGAGGACTGCCACCTGCCCTCCCTGCTCACCGAGATCGCCCACCTGGCCCAGCCTCTGGTATCCCGCAACCGGAACCAGTGGGTCCTGGAGGCGGATCCCTCCGTGGACCTGATCCACACGGACCAGAGGAAGCTGCGCCAGACGATCTACAACCTCGTCAGCAACGCCGCGAAGTTCACCCAGGACGGGACGATCCGCCTGAAGGTGGAGCCGGACCCCGAGGATCAGCACAGGGTGCGTTTCTCCATCTCCGATACCGGGATCGGAATGAACCGGGAGCAGCTGGACCGGATCTTCCAGGAGTTCTCCCAGGCCGAGGAATCCACCTCGCGGACCTACGGAGGCACGGGGCTGGGGTTGACCCTCTGCCGCAAGTTCGTGGACCTCCTGGGCGGCGAGATCAAGGTCGAGAGCCGACTGGGCCAGGGGACCACCTTCCATGTGTGCGTTCCCGGTCTTCCCTCCGCACCTGCCGCGCACGGGGCGGAGCGCGTCGTGGAGGGTCGCGGCACCATCCTGGTCATCGATGACGATGCCTTGCTCCGGGAGGCGATCTTCCGCATGCTCACCCGCGAGGGCTTCAAGGTCGTCATGGCCGGAAACGGCCTGGAGGGCCTGGAGCAGGCGCAAGCCACCCATCCCGACATCATCACCCTCGACATCGCCATGCCAGGCTTTGATGGCTGGCAGGTCCTGGGCCGGCTGAAGGCGGATCCCGCGCTGAAGCATATCCCCGTGGTGGTGGTCACGGTCCTGGATGACCGGGCCAAAGGCTTTGCCCTGGAGGCGGCGGATTACCTCCAGAAACCCATCAACCGGGAGCAGCTGCTGGGCGCCATCTCCCGGATCCTGCCCGCGCGGGAGGTGGCGCCCGTCCTGGTGGTGGAGGACGACGAGGCGACCCGGGAAGGCATGCGGCGGATCCTGGAGGGGGAAAACCTGCGGACCTTCTGCGCACCGGACGGACTGAAGGCCCTGGATGTGCTGCGGCACCACCAGCCGAGCCTCATCCTGCTGGACCTCATGATGCCTGGCATGGACGGCTTCCAGCTCATGGAGGAGCTCCAGGAGCGGCCGGAATGGAAGGACATTCCCGTGGTGGTCGTGACGGCTGCGGAGCTGAACGTCAAGCAGCGGGAGCGGCTCTGTCAGCCCCAGATCCACCAGATCCTGCGCAAGGGCGCCTACTCCCGGTACGACCTCATCGAGATCGTGCGGCGCTTTGCGCTGCGCACCGTCGAGTCCCGGGAGTCACCCCAGGGCTTGGCGTAGGGGGTCCTCCCAGAAGGGGTAGAAGCAGTACCACTGATCCGGGTGGCGGCGCACCAGATCCTCCAGCTGCCGCACGTAGGTCCGCATGCCCCGCTCGATGTCCGCCATCCGCGTCCCGCGGTCTCCCGAGATGTAGATGGGCTCGAAGAACCGTGCGTGGAACCGGAACTCTTCATCCATGAAGAAGAAGCTGGCGATGACCGGGGCGCCGGTCATGGCGGCCAGCTCCCAGGGCCCCCGGGGGAAGAAGACGGTCCGGCCGAAGAAGGGGATGGGCAGTCCGTTCAGGCTGAAGTCCCGGTCCCCCTGCATCCCCACGAGCTTCCCCTCCCGCAGCAGCTTCAGTAGGGGCAGGGTGGAAAACCCCACGCCGTCGACCGGCACGCCGATGACCCCTCCCTGCCGACGGATGCGATCACGCAGACGCTCCACGGCTTCGAACCGATCCGGCTTGTAGACCGCGTGCACCTCGAGCCCCAGGGACTTCAGCAGGAGGCCCCCCAGCTCGTAGTTCCCGGCGTGGGCCGTGACCAGGATGGCGCCCCGTCCCGAAGCCAGCAGTCCACGCAGGTGCTCCTCGCCTTCCAGGGTGGCAAAGTTGCGGAACGCCACCTCTGGAGGGCGCTGCCCGTAGTGGAAGAAGTCCACCCACGCATAGGCATGGTTGCGGATCACGGCCCGTGCGATGCGCTCGACCATGGCGGATTCCTGCCGGGCGTTCAGCACTTGCGCGACGTTGGAGCGCACCGCATCCAGATACTTGGGGCGGAGGGCCATGAAGGCGGCGATGACCGCATCGGCGATCTCGAAGGCGCGGCTGCGGCGTTCGAAGCTGCGGGCGGCGAAGAGGAACAGGGGGAACAGGGTGCCGAAGACCGCGGAGTAGACGGCCCTGAGCACCCGGGAGTCGCTCTGCATCCGGTCCTGCATCAGCGTCCTGCCGTCATCGGAACACGTTCTGGTTGGGATTCCGCTCTTCCATCTCCTGCCATAGGCGCTGGAGGCTCTGGAGCCGCTCGGGATAGTCCAGGTTCAGAGCCTCGTCCTCCGGATCCAGCGACAAGGGGTCCTCGATCCACGCTTCGGGGAACTCCGGGAAGATCGTCCTCAGCAGGGTGCGGTCCAGTCCTCGCACGCTCAGGGTCCGGATGCCCGGGGTGTCGATGAGGGTGCCGCCGGTGGGACAGGGCAGCCACATGGCGGAGGTCGTGGTCTGGCGTCCCGTGCCATAGCGGCTCATGTCGCCCGTCTTCAGCGCCGCTTCCGGGATCAGCAGGTTGATGAGCGAGCTCTTCCCTACGCCGCTGTGACCCACCAGCACCACGGCGCGATCCCGCAGCAGATCCCGGAGGGCCTCGACCCCCTGGCCCGTGCGGGCACTGGTCTCGACGATGGGCAGCCCCTGTTCCCGCAGAGGATCCAGCTCCGGAAGGGTGTCCTTGACGCTGGCCCTGTCGCGCTTGGTGACCACGATGCGGAATGTCATGCCCGCTGCCAGGGCCAGGGTCTGGACACGCTCCAGGAGTCCCGGCCGGAGGGGGGGATCCACGACCGCTGCGCAGGCCCAGATCTCATCGGCGTTGGCGCAGATGAGCTGCCACGGCTCCCGGTCGTCGATGCCGCCTCGCTTGAGCAGCGTGCGGCGGGGCATGACCGCCACCACCTGGGACCTGGGCAGAGACGCGTCCACGGCCTCCACGGGCACCGGCGAATAGCGGACGCGATCGCCCACCACGAGCTTCACGCCCTTGAGCTTCCCCGACAGGGTGGCCCGGACCACGCTGCGATCGGCCAGCTCCAGGTCCACCCACTGGCTGTGGCGCTGGATGAGGATGGCCTCCTCCAGGTGCAGCCAGGGGGTTGGATCCGGCAACCGAAGCATGGCATCCGAATCGTGCCCCTCGATTTCTGTCAGCAACCGCTCGGCACTCTGCTGGCGGCGCTTGCTCTGGGCCCGGCCCTCGCGGGCGTAGGCCTCGGGGCTGTCCATCTCGTCAGCCTCGCGGCTCTGCCCCAGGCGGTAGCGACGCGACATCCGGGCGCGCTCCTAGGCCCGTCCTGCGAATTCCCGCGTCTCGGTGCTGACCTTCACCTTCTCGCCCTCCTTGATGAAGAGGGGCACCTTGATTTCCAGGCCCGTCTCCAGCTTGGCCGGCTTGGTGACATTGCCGCTGGCCGTGTCGCCACGGGCGCCAGGTTCCGTGTAGGTCACGGCCAGCTCCACGTGCTGAGGCAGCTGGATGCCGATGGGATTGCCATTGAACTTCTGGATCTGGATGATCTGGCCTTCCATCAGGAAGTCCAGGGCGTCACCGACCATCTCCGCGTTCAGCGTATGGGTCTCGTAGGACTCCTGGTCCATGAAGTGGGAGCCATCCCCGTCGCTGTAGAGGTAGGAGGCGGGAACCTGCACGAGGTCGGGTTCCTTGAACTTGTCCGATGCCTTGAAGGTCTTATCGAAGACCGCCCGGGTGATCAGGTTGCGCATCTTGAGCCGGACCAGGGTCTGGCCGCCGCGGGCCGTGGGCGTCGAGATCTCCACGTCCAGGCAGTGGAAGGGCGTGTCTTCGAACTCAAAGAACATCTTGCGCTTGATGGCAATGGCTTCGATCAGGGCGGCCATGGGATCCTCGTGCGATCAGGTTGGACATGCAAATCCGGAGCGCCTGTTTCCGTTGCTCCGGGGGATTCGATTCTACCTGGAGAGGGGCCGGTCCTCACCGACATGTAGATCTTTTCATGCCAACCATGGCTATGATGGGGGATCGGATTCCTATTCATGCCGGATCACCCCACGACAATCGGGCGGTATCAGGTCCAGCGCCCCATCGGCCAGGGCGCCATGGGGACCGTCTACTTGGCCGAGGACCCGATGCTCAAGCGCCGGCTGGCCATCAAGGTGGTCCGGGCCGCGGGTGAGGAGCGGGATCTGGCGCTGGAACGCTTCAAGCGGGAAGCGGAGATCTCGGCCCAGCTGAACCACCCGAACATCGTGATCATCTACGACGTGGGCGAGGAACCCAAGATCGGGCCTTTCCTCGCCATGGAATACGTGGAAGGACAGAGCCTCGGGAAGCACATCCGGGAAGCGAGTCTGGAGCTGGAGACCTGTTTCGGGATCTTGATCCAGGCCATGCGGGCCCTGCGGGCCGCCCATCGGCATGCCATCATCCACCGCGACGTCAAGCCCGACAACATCCTGGTGGGCGAGGATGGCCGCGTGAAGCTCATGGACTTCGGCATCGCCAAGACCATGGCGCCCCGCCTGACCTCCGCCGGCGAGTTCCTGGGTTCGCCCGCCTACAGCGCGCCCGAGCTCTTGAAGGGGGCCGAACCGACCCCCAGCTCCGACCGTTACGCTTTCGCAGTCACCGCCTTCGAGTTGCTGACGGGCCAGCTTCCGCACCCGGGCAACAACGTCGCCGCCGTCATCACGCACGTGCTGCACGAGTCTCCGGCCGTGCCTAAGGGCATGTCAGGGGATGTGGCCAACGTCTTCCGCACGGCCCTGGCCTTTGAGCCGGACGACCGCTACGAAACCCTGATCGAGTTCCTGACTGCCCTCATCGATGTGTATCCCCTGGAAGCCCCGGTCCGGGATCGCATCAGCGAATTGTTCCGCCATGACGACCATGCCGGGGACATCGTCCCCCTTCGGCGGACCCGACCCCGGTCCGTGGCTCCGGCCACGCCCTCCGAGGCGACCTCCTCCTCGGCAGGCATGAGCGCGCGGGGCACGGGAGCCCGTGCCACCCCAGGTCGGCCTGTGCCGGGCTACAGCACCACGTCGAGCCTGAAGATCGAACTCGAGGACGAGGCGACGGGATCCTACGCCAGCCCCAGCCCGCGATCCACGCAGGGCGATTCCCGGAAGAGGCCCGGCCAGGAAACCATCCAGCCGAAGACGCTGATCTGGTGGATCATTCTCGTCCTTGTGGGGGGCCAGCTCTTCTGGTGGATCTACGCCCACCTCAACCAGTCCATGCCCTGACGCTTCATCCCAGGACCAGCCGGTAGAAGAGAAACACACCGCCGTTCCACAGCCCATGAACGAGGATGGCCGTGAGCAGGCTTCCGGTGCGGAGGACGGCGAGCCCGAGGGCCAGACCCAGGGTGGAGAGGACGGGCAGGGCCACCGGCTGGAGATGGATCAGCCCGAAGCCCAGGCTGGTCGCCACCAGGGCGAGGCTCCAGCCGAGGCGTGGTCCCAGGGACGCGCGCCAGCGTTGCCCCAGCCAGGGAAGCAGCCAGCCCCGGAACAGGCACTCCTCGAAGAGCGGTGCCGCCAGCGCCACCGTAAAGAAAAGGGACGCCACGGGAAGCACGCCCTTCGTATCCGCGACCAAGTCCATCAGCTGCTGCTGGGGGGCTTCCTGACGCTCGAGGACGGGGCCCAGCAGCAGGGTGACCGCCAGGACCATGGTCCCAGCCAAAGCCAGGAACCCGAGCCCCCAGACGAGGCTTCTCCCGTGAGAACCCGGCGTCCAGCGCCGCCACAGCTCCGCCATCGTAAGCCCTTCAAGCCGGCTGAGCAGCCCGAAGCCGATCGTGGCATGGATTCCATAGGTCAGGGGGACCAGGAAGGGACGCAGGAAAGGGATGCTGGCCATGAGCGGCGCCACCAGCATGCCGGCCAGCAGGAAGGCCAGGAGCCAGCCGAGGATCGCCAGGGCCATGTCGTGGCCCGAGAGGCGGATCACGGGAGCCGGGTTCTCGCACCAGCTCCTGGGTGAAATGACCAGCACCGTACCCAGGGCGATCCCAACGGGCACGAGCAAGAGAAGGGTCAAGCCGGCCGCGGCCAAGGCCCCAACTCTCGGCAGGGCCCACCTCCGGGCCTCGTCGCGGAGCCTTGCCGCTTCGGCAGGGTCGGTGTGCAGGCGGGCTTCGAGAAGGTGGGCGGCGTATCCCGAACGCAAAGCCCGCCGGACGGCTTCCCGGTCCTGTCGGGAAGGCTGGCTGGCGGACGCGAGGTACGCGGCAGCAAAACAGCGCTGGAAGGCAGCCCCCGCCTCGCCGGTGGGGATCGAGTTCAACCACGCCTTTGCGGCGTCCTGCTCGCCCCGCTCCTCAGCCAGGATCGCGGCGAGGGCACTGTCCCAGGACAACGCAAGGCCTGGGGAGGGTTCCCCGATCGGGGCGGCGGACACCAGGCTGCGGACCGGAGCTGTGGTCAGGGCGGCAACGGACTGCTGGAGTTCAAGAATCCGGCCCCGGGCGGAAATGCGGGCAGGGGCAGGGGGAGCCTCCCCCGTGGGCTGCTGGGTCCGCCACAGGAGCAAGCTGACGATGGCCAGCAGCAGCAGGACGATCAGGAGGTCCGCCTGACGGCTTCGACCAGATCGCGGGAGCGTGGGATCGGCATCCATACCCAAGGATGCTAGCCTCTCCCAGAGCAATCCCAGGGTGATTTGCCGCTTTGTGGGGATCCTGGGTCTTTGGAGGGAAGTCGTCGATGACGCATGTGATGAGACTCGGAACGGCCTCCTGGGTGGAAGGCGCAGCCGAGCGGCGGGCCCTGGTTGCGCCACTCCCCTCCGATCCGTCGAGGCTCGTGGACCTGAACCGCGTGGAGCGCATTCGACTTGCCAAGCTGGGGGAGGGCTCTTCGGAGGCCTTGGCGGATGCCCTGGTTCCCGCGAGCCTGCGCCAGGTGCTCGAAGGGGGACCTCGTGCGATCCAGCGGACCCGCCAGGCCCTGGCCTACGCGGAGAAGTGGCACCACCGGGGAGACCTGCCGGACACCCTTGCTCTGTCGGCCGCCTCCGTACGGTTGCTGCCCTGCTTGCCTCGCCCGACGACCCTGCGTCGGCTGGATGGAACCCTGCTCGACCGGTTGAGGCTTCAGGGGACGGGGGGAACCCTGGGGGTGGCCCCCCAGCCGACGCTGGCGATGGTCGGCATCCACCGAAGCGCCGAACCCGGCTGGTGCATCGCCCTGGAGGATGGCTTTGGAGCGGTGCTGGGAACCTGGATGACGCTCGAGGATCCACGGGAAGGCGTCGGCGAGATGCGCAGCGGCTCCCATCACCGCCGGCTGCCGCTGGATGCATGGGCTGGCTGGGACCTGCCCGCCCCCCGGGCCGCCGAGGTCGTGCTCCTGCCGGCGCCTCGGCTGCGGGCCATCCCTGGGCTGGTCCCAGGGAGCGATCTCACCGTTTTCACTCCGTTCGACGCCATGACCCTGAAGATGGGGACGGAGATCCCGCACCTGACCGTGCAGTAGCTGTCAGCCCAAGGCGAGCATCCGCTCCAAGGGGGCCAGGGCCTGGATGCGGAGCTCCTCCTCTAGAGTGATTTCTGGTTGGAGGTCCCGCAGGGCCAGGTAGAGCTTCTCGATCGTGTTCAGCTTCATGTACGGGCACAGCGAGCAGTTGCAGCCGCTGTCCGCGGGGACCGGGATCAGTTCCGCGTCGGGGCGCTCACGTCGCATGTGGTGGAGGATGCCCGCCTCGGTGCCCACGATGAAGGTCTTCCCGGGATCCTTGGCCACGAAGTTGAGCAGGGCGGTCGTGGAGCCTACGTAATCCGCCAGCTGGCTCACGGACGCGTCGCACTCCGGGTGCACGACGAGCTTGGCCTCGGGGTGAAGGGCCTTGAGCGCCGCCACCCGCTTGGCAGTGAACTGTTCGTGGACGATGCAGAAGCCGGGCCACAACACCATGTCCCGCCCCGTCTGCTTCATCACCCACTTGCCGAGGTGGCGGTCCGGCGCGAAGACAATGGGCTTGTCCTTGGGCAGGCTCTCCACGACGCGCACGGCGTTGGAGCTCGTGCAGATGATGGTGGAGAGGGCCTTCACAGCGGCAGAGCAGTTGATATAGCTGACCACTTCGTGGCCAGGGTACTGCTTCAGCCAGTCCCTGAACTGTTCGCCGGGGCAGCGATCCGCCAGGCTGCAGCCAGCGTCCATGTCCGGGATCACAACCGTCTTCCGTGGATTGAGGATCTTGGCGGTCTCGGCCATGAAGTGGACGCCGCAGAATACGATGACATCGGCGTTCGTCTTGGCAGCCTGCTGGCTGAGCTGGAGGCTGTCCCCCACGAAGTCCGACAGATCCTGGATCTCCGGTTCCTGGTAATAGTGGCCCAGGATGACCGCGTTGCGCTCCTTGCGCAGGCGCTGGATCTCCGCGAGGAGATCCAGCGATGGATCGATGGACTCGAGGTTGGGGACGTGAAAGGGTTGCATGCTCATGCGAGCATTCTACCGCTCCTAGCCACAGTGCTGGTGCTTGTTCACCAGATCGCGGAGCGAATCGGCGTTCCCGAACATCTTCTCGCTCAGGTTCAGATCGTTGTAAGCCTGCAGGTTCTTGGTGAGGGAGTCGATGAGGCCGACAGGGAACACATTCCCCTCCTCATAGCGGGCACGGTCCCGCTTGAGACACTCGGCGGACTCGAAGCAGGAGGCCGGCAGCTGTTTGAGGTCCGACCGCTTGTGGGCATCGGCCTTGACGTATAGTTCTTCGGCGATCCGGAGAGCGTCTGGGTGTTCGAGGCCGAACCGGGCCGCGACGGCCATGCCCGCAAGCAGCAGGTGCGCATTGGCGGAGCCGTCCGGGCTGCGCAGCTCGACGGTCTGGTTGTTCTCCATGGACGGGATGTCTTCCTGTGGCTCCCTGGGGTTGGCATCCCGGACCATCCGGTCCCCCACACCGATCCAGCCCAGAGGGACGCGGACGAGCACGGAGCGGTTGCGGTCGCCCCAGCAGATGCTTGTCGGAGCCTCCTGGTGCGGCACGAGGCGCAGGAAGGAGGTGGGCACCGTGTTCCCGAAGGCGGTCAGGGATTCCGCGCTCATGAGGTAGCCGGCGATGACCTTGCGGGCCGTTTCCGTGAGTCCCTTCTCGTCCGCCATGACATTCACCCCGTCCTTCATGAAGCGGGTGTGGACGTGCATGCCGCTGCCGGCATGGCCGACGATGATCTTGGGAGCGAAGCTCACTTCCAGCCCGTGTTTGTAGGCGACCTCGCGGAGGGCCCACTTTGCGGTCACGATCTGGTCCGCGGCGTCCTCGATGGGCACCGGAAGGAATTCGATCTCGTGCTGCACCATTTCCAGGTCGCCGCTGATGATGTTCCCCACCTCGGCATGGCCGTACTTGATCATGCCGCCCATCTCGCTGATGACACTCATGGCCTCACGCCGCACCAGGCCCCACTTCGAGAAGGGGTGGGACTCGTGGTAGCCCTTCTGCTCCGTGATGGGGTAGATGCGGTCCACCTCGGAGAAGAGGTAGTATTCGAGCTCGCCCAGGGCCTGCATCTCCAGCCCGGTCCGTTCCTTGAGCTGCCGGCTGGCCTTGCGCAGGATGTTCTCGGGTGAGCTTTCCAGCGGGTTGCCGTGGACATCGTAGTAGGAACAGATGATGTCGATGGTGGGGACATCCGCGAAGGGATTCACGAAGGCCGTCTTGTAGCGGGGCACCACGTAGAGGTCACTGGAATCCGCGCCCACGAAGGAGAAGAGGCTGGAGCCATCCACGCGCTCACCCATGGACAGTACGCGGTCCAGGTGGGCGCGGCTGTTGATGACGAAGTTGAGCTTCTTCAGGCGGCCATCCCCACCGACGTAGCGGAAGTTGAGCATCCGGATGCCGTTGCTCTCGATGAACCGGATGATGTCCTTCTTCGTGAACTCATCGGCCGGTTTGCCCAGGGCCTTCACGATCTTGTTCGGATTCAGCGCGATGTTCTCGTTCAAGGGTCACCTCAAAAGTTTGGTCCGGAGAGTCTGACACGAGGTCATATGCAAGGTGTCTCGATTTGACAAAATGTAGGACTTGATATCAGCAACATGCCTCCTCTGCAAGGGGCACCCCGTCCACTCTGTCAATGGATCGACCGCGCCGATACCCATTGAGGCAAGTACGCCCTTGGTGTTTGGAAGGCATCCCGCCATGCTGGACGGATCCGCGGGCCGCGTTCCGGTCCGGAGTTGAGGCTTGAACGACGTGCGATACCTGGGACCTCATGCCTGCGAAGAAGCCCTGGAGCGTGGGGAGCTGCATGTGCTCCGCATCGCTCCCTCCGCGTGGGAGCGCAGCGCCAAGCTACGTGGGGACGCCCGGGAACGGGGGGTCGTGATCCATCGCGAACCCATGGACAGTCTGGATCGCCGCGCGCAAGGGCAGCGGCATCAAGGGGTGGTCGGAGAAGGGGAGGCCCTGGCCTTCAGCACTCTGGAAGAGGTGGAGGCAAGGCTTCGTGAACGCTCGAATGCAGGCCTGGTGCTGGCGCTGGATGGCGTGACCGACCCCCATAACTTCGGAGCCATCCTTCGCAGTGCCGCGGGTGCTGGAGTGGATGCCGTCCTCTTTCCGGAACGGCGCTCGGCCCAGGTGAACGAGACCGTCGTGCGCTCCAGCGCGGGGACGGCGGGGCGCGTGCCACTGGTCCGGGTGGTGAACCTGGGGCGCGCGCTGGATGACCTGAAGACCATGGGCTTCTGGATCTATGGCCTCGCGGCAGGGCCTTCCAGCTCAGACTACCTGAAGGAGCCCTTCGACCGTCCCACCGTCCTGGTGCTGGGCTCTGAAGGCGAAGGACTCCACCAGAAGATCGCCGAGCGTTGCGATGCGCTGCTCCGGATTCCGATGCCGGGCGGGATCGAGAGCCTCAATGTCTCTGCCGCTGCCGCGGTCATGCTCTTCCGGGTGCTCGCCCAGCGGCAAGAGGGCAGCCGTTGATATTTCCGGTTGTGGTCTTCCGGGGAGCGTGTTACCTTTCGGGTTCGCCTATCAGGAAAGCTTTGCCTTTCGGGGCCCTGCTGGCGGGTTGAAAATGCAATAGTTCTTGCCGAGATGGCCGAGTGGTTAATGGCAGCAGACTGTAAATCTGCCACGCACTGCGTTACGGAGGTTCGAATCCTTCTCTCGGCACCATACGCCAGTCCTTTCGAGGAAGGCTGGTTGATCACGCGGGAATAGCTCAGTTGGTAGAGCGTCAGCCTTCCAAGCTGAATGTCGCGGGTTCGAACCCCGTTTCCCGCTCCAATCCACGCGGAGCGCGACATCTCGCGTGGTATCAAAGCCCAAATAGCTCAGTGGCAGAGCGCGTCCTTGGTAAGGACGAGGTCGCCGGTTCAATCCCGGCTTTGGGCTCCACTTCGAAATCCACTGTTTCTACACACTCTCACTCTTTCAGGAGGCACCTGTGGCCAAAGAGAAATTTGATCGTTCCAAGCCCCACGTAAACATCGGCACCATTGGCCACGTGGACCACGGCAAGACCACCCTTACCGCTGCCATCACCTTCATCCTGGCCAAGAAGTTCGGCGGAACCACGAAGAGCTACGATCAGATCGACTCCGCGCCCGAAGAGAAGGCCCGTGGGATCACGATCAACACGGCTCACGTGGAGTACCAGACCGAGAAGCGCCACTACGCGCACGTCGACTGCCCCGGCCACGCCGACTACATCAAGAACATGATCACCGGCGCGGCCCAGATGGACGGCGCCATCCTGGTCGTGGCTGCCACCGACGGCCCCATGCCCCAGACCCGTGAGCACATCCTGCTTGCCCGTCAGGTCGGCGTGCCCGCCATGGTCGTCTACATGAACAAGATCGACATCGCCGATGCCGAGCTGACCGACCTGGTGGAAATGGAGCTGCGCGAACTGCTCTCCTCCTACAACTTCCCCGGCGACGAGATTCCCATCATCCGCGGCTCCGCCAAGCTGGCTCTCGACGATGCCACCAGCGGCAACGTCGACACCGAGAACACCAAGAGCATCTACGAACTCATGGACGCCGTCGACAGCTACATTCCCGATCCCGGCCGCCCCACCGACAAGCCCTTCCTGATGCCTGTGGAAGACGTCTTCACGATCACGGGCCGCGGCACCGTCGTGACCGGCCGTATCGAGCAGGGCATCGTTCGTGTCGGTGAGGAAATCGAGATCGTGGGCATCCGTCCCACCCTGAAGAAGGTCGTGACCGGCGTCGAGATGTTCAAGAAGACCCTCGACGAAGGCCGCGCCGGCGACAACGCGGGCATCCTGCTCCGCGGTGTCGAGCGCAAGGACGTGGAGCGCGGTCAGGTGCTCGCCAAGGTCGGCAGCATCACGCCCCACACCAAGTTCACGGCGGCGGTCTACGTCCTGAACAAGGAAGAGGGCGGACGCCACACCCCCTTCTTCAACAAGTACCGTCCCCAGTTCTACTTCCGCACCACGGACGTCACGGGTTCCATCACCCTGGAAGCCGGTCGCGAGATGGTCATGCCCGGCGACAACGTCACCCTGACGGTCGAGCTCATCCAGCCCATCGCCATGGAAAAGGGTCTCAAGTTCGCCATCCGCGAAGGCGGCCGCACGGTCGGTTCTGGCCGCGTGGACGAAGTCATCGAGTAGTCTTCACCTGAAGGAATATCGCCATGCGCGACATCATCCAGCTCCAGTGCACCGAGTGCAAGCGCAAGAACTACACGACCACCAAGAACAAGAAGACCACCACGGGCAAGCTGGAGTTCAAGAAGTTCTGCCGCTTCTGCGGTGGCCACAAGGTTCATCGCGAGGCCAAGTGATGCGGATCCCCCGGGCCCGCTTCGGCGGGCCCGGATCTGGTTCGTTGGAAGTTGTATAGGGGAGTAGCTCAGCTGGTAGAGCAGCGGACTCCAAATCCGCAGGTCGCGGGTTCGAACCCTGTCTCCCCTGCCACTTCTTGCTTCGGCCCCGGCCTTCCGTGCTGGGGCCGCTTTTATGATCGCCAGCCCTCTTGGGGTGTTCCTTGATCTCCACCATTAAAAGACAGGCCAAAGATCTCTGGGCCGAGCTGGATCGCGTTGATTGGCCTGGCAAGGAGAAGGTGCTGAGCGCGACGTATGCCGTCGTCGCCGTTTCGCTCTTCGTGGGGTTCTTCCTCTGGGGCGCGGACCTGCTCATCTCCTGGGGGATGAAGTTCATCCTCCCGCATCAATAGTCCGGAGGACGAGATGACCGATCTCATCGGCACCCAGCAGGAGATGGCCGCGACCGAACAGGTCGCCGAGCAGAAGCTTGCCTGGTTCATCATCCACACCTATTCAGGCTACGAAGCCAAGGTGATGGAGAGCCTGCGCCAGCGGATCAAGATGGAAGAGCGCTCCGAGCATTTCGGGGACATCCAGATCCCGGAAGAGACCTACGAAGAGATGAAGGTGGACGCCAAGTCCGGTCGCAAGGAGCGCGTCCTCAAGAAGCGCAAGTCCTTCCCGGGATACCTCCTTGTCCAGATCGCCGTCACGAAGAAGGGCTCCGGCTATGAGATGGAAGATGCCGACTGGCATCTGGTCCGGAATACGCCGAAGGTCACCAGCTTCGTGGGGGCCAACAAGAAACGGCCCACGCCTCTGACGGACGATGAAGTCCGCCAGATCATGAACCACACGGAAGAGACCCAGGAGCGGCCGAAGCCGAAGTTCCACTTTGAAAAGGGTGAAAAGGTGCGTATCATAGACGGCCCCTTCGCCAATTTCGAAGGGGACGTGGAAGAGATCCACGAGGAGCGCTCCACCATCAAGGTGATGGTGACGGTGTTCGGTCGAAGCACTCCGGTGGAGCTCGATTTCATCCAGGTCGAAAAGCGCTAGCGGAGCGACCTGCACTCACAACCGGTGGCGCGGTGAACCTGCCGCCCACACTTCATGGCAACAGTCGCCGGCATGCGCCGGAATCCGTTGCGGACAAGGAAGCCAACCATGGCCAAGAAGATTACGGGCTACATCAAGCTGCAGCTCCCCGCCGGTGAAGCCACTCCGGCCCCTCCCGTGGGTCCCGCCCTCGGTCAGCACGGTGTGAACATCATGGAGTTCGTGAAGCAGTTCAACGCGAAGTCCGTGGGGCAGGTGGAAAAGGGCACCATCCTGCCCGTGGTCATCACCGTCTATGGCGACCGCAGCTTCACGTTCATCCTCAAGACCCCTCCTGCGGCCGTCCTGATCAAGAAGAAGATCGGCCTGGAGAAGGGCAGTGCGACCCCCAACAAGCAGAAGGTGGGGAAGATCACCCGGCAGCAGCTGGAGGAGATCGCCAAGGTCAAGATGCCCGATCTGAACGCCAGCTCCCTCGCGACCGCCATGAAGTCCATTGCCGGTTCCGCCCGTTCCATGGGCGTGGACGTGGTGGACTGAGCCTTTCCTAGATTTCTACGGAGACCCGCAGCGTGCGGGATTCCCGGCAACCGCGACCGTTATCGCGGGAGATCTTCAAAGCAGGAGCATTTATGGCAAAACCTGGAAAGAAGTACCGGGCTGCCGCCTCCAAGATCGAAGATCGCCAGTACGACCTCAAGGACGCCATCACCGCCATCAAGGACACGGCCTTTGCCAAGTTCGACGAGACGGTGGAGGTCCACATGAGGCTCGGCGTTGATCCACGCCACGCGGACCAGATGGTCCGCGGCACCATCGTGCTGCCCCACGGAACGGGCAAGACGATGCGCGTGGCTGTCATCGCAACCGGCGAGAAGATCAAGGACGCGGAAGCGGCCGGTGCTGACATCGTGGGCGGAGACGACCTCGTGGAGCGCATCGCAGGCGGCTTCCTCGACTTCGATGCCCTCGTGGCCACCCCGGACATGATGAAGGGTGTCGGCCGGTTGGGTAAGGTGCTGGGTCCTCGAGGCCTCATGCCGAACCCCAAGACTGGAACCGTGACCTTCGAGGTGGGCAAAGCCATCAAGGAGATCAAGGCGGGCAAGGTGGAATACCGCGTCGACAAGACCGGTATCATCCACGCGCCCGTCGGGAAGCTCTCCTTCGGCGTCGAAAAGCTGCTGGAGAACGCCAAGGCTCTCATCGAGGCCGTCAACAAGGCGAAACCCTCCGCCGCCAAGGGCAAGTACGTCAAGGCCATCCACATGGCCTCGACCATGGGCCCCAGCGTGACCGTGTCCACCGCTGTTGTTGAGAAGTGAGGGGACCATGGATCGCGAAACCAAACGCAATGAAGTGACTCAGCTCCAGGGGACGTTCTCCCTGGCCAAGTCTGCGGTGGTCCTGGAGTTCAAGGGCCTGACCGTCGAGAAGGACACCGCCTTCCGCAAGAGCATCCGCGAGAGCAAGGGTCAGTACCGCGTGTCCAAGAACACGCTGCTGCGCCTGGCCGTCAAGCAGACCGCCTTCGAGACGCTGTCTCCGCATTTCAAGGGCGCCACGGCCGTGGCGACCACCGAGCACGACGTCGTGGCGCTCGCCAAGGCGGTCAACAACTTCCTGAAGGACAATCCGGCCGCCATCTTCAAGGGCGCCATCCTCGACGGGAAGAATGTCACCGCCCAGGAGTTCAAGATCATCGCCGAACTCCCCAGCCGCGAAGTGCTCATCAGCAAGCTGCTCTACCTCATGCAGTACCCTGTCTCCGGCTTGGCCCAGGTCCTGGACCAGATCCGGAAGCAGAAGGAAGGCGCGGCTTAGTCCGTTTTCTCAACCCCGAACCCTAAAATTTCAAGAGAGGAGTTATCCATGGCTCTCACTGCTGATCAGTTGATCCAGGAAATTGAAACCATGACCGTGCTCGAGCTGGCCAATCTGGTCAAGGCCCTCGAGGAGCGTTTCGGCGTCAGCGCTGCTGTTGCTGCCGCTCCCGCCGCTGGTGGCGCCGCCCCGGCTGCCGCCGTCGAAGAGCAGACCGAGTTCAACGTCGAGCTGACCGATGCCGGCGCCAACAAGCTGAACGTCATCAAGGCGGTCCGCGAGATCGTTGCCGGCCTGGGCCTCAAGGAAGCCAAGGACCTGGTCGACGGCGCTCCCAAGGTCGTCAAGGAAAGCGTTTCCAAGGAAGAAGCTGCCAAGATCAAGGAAAAGCTCGAAGCCGCTGGCGCCAAGGTCACGGTCAAGTAGCCCGGCTGCGCCCAGAAACGCAAAGCGCGAGGCGCCGGGGGGAATTCCCCGCGCTTTGCGCTTTGCGTCCCTATCTGGAAGTGGTATGCTTATTTCTTGCGCCCGAGTCAAGATGTCGGGTGATCGGGTCTCCGTCAAACACGAAGGGCTTCGGTTGCAACACATACTGTGCACCAGCACCTCCAGGGCATTCGCGTCGACATCCCTCGGCAGAGGGGGGATGGTCGGCCTTTGGCCTGTTCAGGACCCCTGTTTTTGCCCATCCCATCCCGTGAATGCCCCGGGACGGACCTCGTTCCGTACCAGCCGCATCTGGAGTGAATCATGAGCGTTCAGCAGAACATCTATCGTCAGCGTGTCCAGTTCTCGAAGATCCGCTCACTGGTTCCCATCCCGAACCTGATCGACATCCAGAAGCGAAGCTACGACGAGTTCCTGCAGATGAACCTGCTCCACGAGGAGCGGGAGAATCGTGGTCTCAAGGCAGTGTTCGATTCCATGTTCCCGGTCCACAACGGGAAGAACGCCGACGGGGTTGATGCCTCCCTCGAGGTCGAGTTTGTCGACTACACCGTGGGCCACTGGGCCTGCAAGTGCGGCAAGAACGAGGGGCTGGCCCACCTGCGCACCACCTGCAAGAGCTGCGGCTATCACATTGTGGCCGAGCATCCCAAGGATCCGACCGTGGACTGCCCCAAGTGCGGCAGCCGCAACAAGAATGCTGCCACCATCTGCGATGTGTGCAACGAGCCCGTGGGCCTGCACTCCAAGATGAGCATGGAGGAGTGCGTCGAGCGCGGCGCCACCATGTCCGCACCCCTCAAGATCCGCGTCCGTCTGAACCAGTTCGACAAGGACGACAAGGGTAACCGAAAATACAAGCAGAGCCAGGAGTCCGAGGTCTACTTCGGCGACATCCCCACCATGACCGATCGGGGCACGTTCATCATCAACGGCACCGAACGCGTGATCGTGTCCCAGCTGCACCGCAGCCCCGGCGTCTTCTTCGCCATCGCCCCCGACAAGTCCCTCTACAGCGCCCAGGTCATTCCGTACCGCGGCAGCTGGATCGAGTTCGAACTCGACACCAAGGGTCTGCTCTATGCCCGCATCGATCGCAAGCGCAAGTTCCTCGGCGCGACCTTCCTGCGCTCCCTGGGGCTCTTCGACGAGAAGCTCGCCGACAACCAGTCCCTGCTGAGCCACTTCTATACGCCCCAGCACTTCAACCTCAAGGGCGCGCACATCCACATGGCACCCAGCGAACTGCTGGTGGGGCAGAAGGCGCACGAGGACATCAAGGACCCCAAGAGCAAGGATGTCATCGTCGAGAAGGGCAAGGCCATCAGCCGCCGTTTGCTGGAGAAGATCCAGAAGGCGGGGGTGAAGCACGTGACCGTGGACCGCAGCCTGCTGGACGGCGCAGTCCTGCTGGAGGATGTGGTCAACCTCAACACTGGCGAGGTGCTGCTCGAGGCCAATGACACCTTCGTGCAGACCCATCTCGAGATGTTCCTGGCCAACAACGTCCAGGACTTCACGGTCTGCTTCCCCGAGCTTGATCCCACCGGCAAGGTCTTCAGCGAGACGCTATCCAAGGACCACACCGAGGACTCCGAAGAGGCGGCGAAAGAACTCTTCAAGAAGATCCGCCCCGGCGAGCCCGCCACCTTGGAATCCAGCAAGAAGCTGCTCTACTCCATGTTCTTCGACCCGCAGAAGTACGATCTGTCCAAGGTGGGTCGCCACAAGATGAACGCGAAGCTCGGCCTGGAGACGGACCTGGATCTCCGGACCCTGCGCACCGAGGACTTCATCCACACCGTCCACTACCTCCTGCGCCTGAAGAAGTACGACACGACGCGCTCCGAGCGCACCGATGAAGTGGCCCCGGTCCGCAAGGACGACATCGACCACCTGGGCAACCGCCGCGTCCGCAGCGTCGGCGAGCTGCTGGAGAACTGCTTCCGCGTGGGCCTCGTCCGCGTGCAGCGCGCCATCAAGGAGAAGTTCTCCATGGCGCAGGATCCCAACAGCCCCCTGCAGCCCCACGACCTGATCAACAGCAAGCCCGTCATCGCGGCCATGAAGGAGTTCTTCGGCTCCAGCCAGCTCTCCCAGTTCATGGACCAGACGAACCCGCTGTCCGAGATCACCCACAAGCGCCGCCTCTCCGCTCTCGGACCCGGCGGTTTGAGCCGCGACCGCGCGGGCTTCGAGGTGCGCGACGTGCACACCTCCCACTACGGCCGCATCTGCCCCATCGAGACGCCGGAAGGTCCGAACATCGGCCTCATCTCCAGCCTCTCCTGCTACGCCCGCATCAACGAGTTCGGCTTCATCGAGAGCCCCTACCTGAAGGTGGAAGAGGGCAAGATCGTCCAGTTCGCCAAGATCACCTCCGTGGGTGACCTGAAGCTGGCCGACATCACCATCGTGGATCCCAAGAACGGTGTCCCCCTCAAGGACGAACTCCGCAAGTCCCTGGCCTCCCTGTACCAGCAGGTGGTCCCGCTGACGGAACTCGAGACGCAGAACAAGAAGCTCGAGAAGGCCGGAAAGCGCCCCGCCAAGTTCGAGATGCACGCCTTCTACCTCTCCGCGTGGGAGGAGGACGAGCACATCATCGCCCAGGCCAACGTGCCTGTGGATGAGCAGGGACAGATGCTGGACGAAGCCGTCGCGGCCCGTATGGCCGGCGAGACCAAGACCGTCGAGCGTGAGAAGGTCACCCTCATGGACGTGAGCCCTAAGCAGGTGGTCTCCGTCGCAGCCTCGCTCATCCCCTTCCTCGAAAACGACGACGCCAACCGGGCCCTCATGGGCGCCAACATGCAGCGGCAGGCCGTGCCTCTGGTCCGCACCGAGGCCCCTGTGGTCGGCACCGGCATGGAATACTACGCGGCCAAGGACTCCGGAGCCTGCGTGCTCTGCCGCCGCAGCGGCATTGTCGAGACCGTGGATGCCAACCGCATCGTGGTGCGGGTGGAAGATGAAGCGGACACCGAGGGCGAAGAGAGCGGCGTGGACATCTACACGCTCATCAAGTACGCCCGCTCCAACCAGAACACCTGCCTCAACCAGGTTCCCCTCGTGAAGAAGGGCGAGTATGTCGCCGCGGGCCAGATCCTGGCCGACGGTCCCTGCACCGAGCGCGGTGAGCTGGCCCTGGGCCGCAACCTTGCCGTGGCCTACATGCCTTGGCGCGGCTACAACTTCGAGGACGCCATCCTCATCTCCGAGCGCGTGGTGAAGGAGGATCTCTACACCACCATCCACATTGAGGAGTTCGAGGTCCACGCCCGCGACACGAAGCTGGGC
>Ga0129297_10000268_pt1 | contig 25268 bp, 21 predicted proteins | sample I18A1metaG_FD_94708 | JGI IMG/M metagenome (GOLD analysis project Ga0129297, IMG submission 94708) | Lake sediment bacterial and archeal communities from Gulf of Boni, Indonesia to study Microbial Dark Matter (Phase II) - ​I18A1 metaG | ecosystem: Environmental > Aquatic > Freshwater > Lake >... | reverse complement strand
GTCGTCCTTAAGGTGAAGCTGGCAAATTCCACAATGTCGCCGCCGGATGATGTGAACAAGCTGCCCAGTCTTGCACCTATGCTCATGGAGTTCCGTCGCGTCCTGATGGATAATGAGACTTGGGAGTTCCCGTTGATATGGAGTATTGACGAAATCAGGATCGAAGGTGATGCCTGTCTAATAACGTCTATGATAGTGAATGATCGGAAGATCTTCCCTGAGCAGGTCCCGGCCCGCCGAGCGCATAACTATCGGATCATCATAGAGATCTGGACCCTAGATCCTATGGATCAGCGTATGATCTTCGGATGGAGAGCAGGGAACGAGAGAAAGGTGGCTTGGCTTCAGGTGTGGTTCAATGTCACGATGCCCAAGCCTTCCTTCTAAGGATAGTTTGCTCCGTCTAGACCTTGATGGTGTGCACGATCAGGCCCAGGACTTGGATAGGAAGCTCTTCGGAGCCTCCTCGACATTGTGAGGCTTGCTGGAGGCCCCCACTTCATCTTAGAAGAGAAAGCAGAGTTATCGTGTCCAAAGAATTGGGGTGAGAATTATTCCAACTTAGGTGTCGAATCCGTGATGCGAGACTTTCGTGAACCGTATGAACAATTGGCGTGTTATCCAAGACGGGGCCCCTGCGTCTAGGGTCGGAGTGAGCGCGGCTCAAGGTAGACGGATTCTTTCCTCCAATTGTTTCTTCTTCTCTCTCAGTTCGCCCACTTCTATCTGTAGTTCAGTTATTCTTGCTTCTAGTTCGCTGGTCGCTATTTCTTTCCTCTAGTTCCCCTATCTCCTCGAGTTCATTTCTTTCAGTTTCCAACGCCTTTGTCTTTTCTTCTAGCTCCACCTTCTTGGCTGTGAGCTTCTGTCTTGGCTAAAAGCCTCGCCCCTTTAGGTTTCGAGATCCTTGACTTTCGCCTCAGCTGTGGTAACCACCACCATGGTTTCAAGGTCACCAAACAGGTACGTTCTAGAGTGGAATAGGCTGAGAACTGTCAAAGAGACGGAAACTGCTAGAAGATAATTCATCATTGAGAGCTGTATGTCGCCTAGGGATGCAAGCTGGAACATGACGACATTGCCCGTGCCATGAATGAGAATTGAAGCGAATAGACTGCCAAACCGTAGAAAGACGAAGCCAAATACGAGCCCCATGATGTATGCAAATATGATCTCGAGTGGGTTCTGCCAGCCTAGGTGCATCAATCCGAACTGAATCGATGCGGCCTGTAGAGCGATCCAGGAAGGCAGGACCGCTCCTATAGACCTCAATAGTAGGCCTCTGAACAGAATCTCCTCTGTAGCACCTACGAAGATGACCATCACAAGAACCACGTAGAGCATTGATTGAAACGCGTCTCCTCGAAACGTGAGGGGGGGAGGACGGAGCAGCAAGTACTCAATGGCACCTGACAGTAGGCCGAGAGAAACGCCCAAGAATATTTGATGGTGAAGAGGGGGTGCACCTAGCGTTAACCCCATTTCCTTCAGGTCGATCTTCCTTACGAGCACGTACATTATACAAATGATGAAGGTCAAGAGGTAGATGGAGGGTAGCGTTCCCGAACCCGACAGATACTTTTGGGGAAAGGGTAAGTATGCGACGCGGCTTGCAAAGATAAGCCCGGAGATTTCAAGAAGTTCTTTCAAAAACCCTTTCGAGGAGACCACTGCGCTCAAGAGTGGAAACGCAATCATTGCAGAGAGAGCAAGGGCTATTCCATAAATCACATATGTGCTGTTGAGTAGCACTTCTTCCGCGAGAAGCGTAATTGTGACTAGCACGACCGCTGCTAGGGCGCCTTGCCTCTGTCGAGAAGCAGCGATGGGAACACCCAAGCCCACGGCAACGTAAACAACTGAAAAGACAGCCATGCCGATGAATCCAGTCTCGTCAAATCCTGCTGTGGGCATATGTGCGTCGGCTCTTCTGGAATGCAATACTTGCGGTTCGACATGCAATTGGTCGTATTTAGGACTGTAGCCATGAAGAGAGTTGACCTAGGGTGGGAGTGGAGGAGTTTGCTTTCTTGTTCGTTTCGGCTCTCTGCGGCAAGAGAGTAACTGCTCTTGTTGAGATTACCCTAGATCTTCACAGGAACAGTCCTCGGTTAGATTCCTAGAATCGAAGCGATCTTAAAGGCAACTATTAGGAAGAACAAGATGACTAGGAAGATGGCGCACGGAAGCCAATTCAACCGGATTTCGGCTATGAGCCTTTTCACCTCGCCGTAGCTGGGATCGCTCAGCTCTAGGAAGACCAGAAGTCCTATGCATGCGAGGCTGAGGTAGAGTTGTGCGGATGCAATTGCTGAAGCAAAGGTCACGCCAAGGACGGTGGTCCCTAACACGGTTGTTCCCAGTACTGTTGAAAGTCCGAACAGGTTCTCTGGCGCGGAAACGATGCTTGTGGCTACGTACCCTAAGGAGAAAATGGCGCATAGTGCGAGTAGCCTTCCGCGTCTCATCTCGCGTCGAATTCCACTTGGTCTCTTAGCGTATTTAAATGTGTGCACGGTGTGGGGGTCGGGGTGGCAGAGGTGGATGGGAAAGGAACCTTGGTCTTGGGACCTGTATACTGGCTAGTTGGATATACTCTCGCGTAATGGCTCAAATGCACTAGAAGACTCGCGACAGAAAACCCACTGGCACTCATGGCGGCACCTAGTGATACTTCATGATGTTTAATGACTATAGTGACGTATGTGTTTTCCAATTCGAAATACAAAGAAAAGACCTCACTCACATCATTTAGTAGGGGAACGTCATCGAGACAGCTTCAAACCAAGGATCAACAGCAGAAAGGCCGGCATGCGCTCAAGCACATGGGTTGACCCTGAGCTCCGCCTGCAACCGTGAGTACTGTTCTCTACGAATGGACCTCGTGCGCTACTTCGGGCGTGGTTATCCCGCTCTTCGAGGTCTTGGACCAGATTCTGGGTCGTCCGAGAACTATTTGGATGAAGGCTCTTGACGCGATGACTGCTTGGAAAAACCAGTAGCCGTATATAAGAGGAATCCACAGCAAATTCCTTAAGCGACGGGGTTTCTGCAAAGCCACCGCGGCAATCGCCAGCGCTGTGAGAACAACCACAGTGAAGCATGAGGCGCTCCATCCGAGAAGCGCAAACACTCCGCCTGAGAATCTTGAGGCGTCAAGGAAGCTGTAAAGGCCTATGAGGTACCCGATGAGACTGACGGTCATCATGAATGAGCCGGTCATCGTCATCTCAGCATCAAAGTTTACCAGACTTGGCTTCAACAGAAGAACTCCATACTTGATCGCCGTTTCCATATAGCCTCTGAACCAGCGTGTCCGTTGATTGAAGAACTGGCTCAGCTCCGAGGGGCTCTCTTGGTAGGCGACAACACTCGGCGCGTAACGCACAATATACCCGAAACGTAGCAGTCTGGCAGCAAGCTCAACATCTTCAGCTATTGAACCTTCATCCCATCCACCGATCGCCTGTAAGACTGAGCGTTTCACGAAGAGGCAGCTTCCTGTGAAGGGGACGAACAATCTCAGAGCGCTCTTGCCTGCTATGTACACATTCTGCCAAGTCTGTTCCTCATATGAGATCAGCCGTGTCAAGAAGTTGAGCCGTGAATTCAACGATCGAGCCATTCCTTGTACTGCGACAGCTGAAGGTTCTCTCAAAAAAGCGACGGCTCTTCGCACTGCAGACGGTTCTAGGACGCTATCTGCATCGAAGATCCCAACTATCTCTCCTTGTGAATGTTGAAGAGCGAAATTGAGCGAGCTCGGCTTCCCGTTGGACTCACTCCTATGAAAGAACCTGATCTTCCCCGGATATTTCTTCGCGTAACTCTCACATATCCTCTGAGTTCGATCTGTGGAACCGTCCTCCACAACGACTATCTCAAACCTGTCTGGAGGATAGTCGATGCGCAAGCACGTTTCCAGCAGGCGACCGATCACCTTCTCCTCATTCTTGGCAGGTACAACAACTGAGACAAAGGGTTGCTTACCCGTGGCAGCCGGACTCGATTCCTCGTGGGTTTGACGGAGCGAATGGATAAGGCCGGTGAGGAGACTGGGCAGACTGTACAGCGTCCAGACATAGATAGCTACAAGCACGAATGCCGCCAGAACGGACATCGGATCCAGCTCAAACTCCTTGCCTATACAGAATGACTCTTAACCCACCTAGGACATAAGACTAATCCTAACCGGATGGAGTTCGCATGAGACGCAAAGCCAAGCTCACCTGGGTCCTGATCTTGGTCTTGATTGCATCCTCTGCCTACACAGCGTTCACGCTGCTACCAAGTCGCAGTAAGGGTAGTGAGCAGGGAGGAAATGCTTGGAGAGCATGGGCCGAGGTAGCATGGCGATACTATACGCCTGGTATAGGTGTAGATCCGCAGAGCCTTCTGCACCGTGCCAATACTCAGTGGCACTGGTTCACAGATTGGGATCTCGGATCCTACATCCAATCACTAATAGACGCTGACAAACTCGACATTATTAAGACAGAGCCCTCCTTCGGAAAGAGAGTTGAGGCAATCCTTGGGTTTCTTGAACGAAGAGATTTGTCTCGGAACGGGTTCCCGTACTGGTCCTATTCAACCTACACAGGAGAACCCGACAAGGAGGCGGGAGAGACAAATCCAGCAGACATTGGACATCTCCTACTTGCTCTTTCAACACTCAGAGCATATAGGCCCGAGCTAGCCTCCAGAATCAACAAGATCGTAGACAGACATAACATGAGTAGAGTCTTGGAGAGAATGGGTCTTGAGGGAGGATTCTACGGCTACTATGCTGCACAAGGATTCAAAGCATTCGGATTCGACGGCAACAAAGCGGTCAATAGATCACTAGGAGAGATGACTCGGCTTTCGAAAGGACCACATGTGAGCATCTACGGAGAGCAGATTCCCCGCGCATGGATCACCAGTGAACCGATTCTGCACACACTGCTTGAACTGCCGAATCTTAACGATGACCTCTTCCAAGAATATGCCCTACGCACATACAAAGTTCAAGAGCTACGCTTCAGAGAAACCAGCAACTACACCGCCTTCACAGAGGGCTGCTACTTCGCGTATGGGAATTACATCTTTGAGTGGATAATTAGAGGCGACAATGGAGCCACATGGACCATTGTCAGTTTCGATCAAGGGAAGGCGCAAACGCTCAACATCCCAGCAGTCATATACACAAAGGCGGCATTCGCATACCATGCTCTCTTCACCTCAGAATACACTCACAAACTCGTCGACTGGCTGCTCTCCAGAAAAGAAATCACAACGCCGTCCGGATTCACCGAGGGCGTATCTGAAGCAAACGAGCTGGTGTCTTACACAACTGACAAGACAAATGCAATGATACTCAGCGCTGCGCGACATGCGATCGAGAGGACCACCAATCCTTCCGAAGAATCTTTTGCCAAGAGGGCCCACCCCTCAACTATGGCCACGGTGCGAACAGCAATCTCATCAGTGAGCCTGCCGTTGCCAAGCAAACTACGCGCCCCTCCGAACATCTCAGACGCGCTTGCAGCCCCAAACCCGACACCGACCTCAAAGTCTCAGCAATGACCGAAAGTGAAAAGAACCCAGATGGCATCACCTATCAATTAAAAGTGTAGGTCATGCGGTGATCACGCTTGTTGAGGCCTGATTGATGGGCTTAAGGATATGCTTCGTGACATCGCATCCACCAAGCAGAGGACGCCTCAGCGAGTATTCGGTGAAGGTTCTCAGAGAACTCGGGAAACTGCCTAAGATTGAGAGGATCTTTGTCCTCTCAGATTCGGAGCCTGAGGGGATCAATTCGCCGTACGGTCCACGCGTCGACGTCAAGAGGGTTTGGAGAGCTGACAGTGTAGCTTCCCTATTCAAGGTTCTGTTGAACGTTCTCTTTTTGAGGCCGGACGTAGTTCACTTCAACGTTCACTTCCAAAGTTTCGGCAGGAGAAGACTGGTCAACTTCATTGGATTATCACTGCCTTTCCTCTGCAAAGCTCTAAGGGTTCGCTCTGTAGTTTCAATCCATAATCTGGGGGAAAAGGTGGAGTTAAAGGAGGTGGGCTTGAAGGAATCTCTACTCAATAGGCTGGGGATCAGGCTTGCAACCAAGCTCCTGACACTAGCCTCCACAGTGACGGTCACTGTCCGATCGTATGCAGAGTTCCTCGAGCGAACATATCAATGCACGAACGTGGAGTTCGTGCCACACGGAACAGATAGAATTGAGAACCCTCCTGGTCCCGCACCAGTCAACCCTCACAGAACTATCCTGATGTTCGGGCATATGGCTCCCTACAAGGGGCTGCCTCTCATGTTAGAAATCTTCACCCATCTCATGGGCAAGATGCCAGGCCTGAAGCTTGTCATTGCGGGTGACAGTCACCCCAATTTCCCAGGCTACCTTGACCATTTTCGGAGAAGCCTTCCCCCGAATGTTGAGCTTCTCGGATATGTACCTGAGAAGCGGCTTCCCGAACTTTTCGAGAGAGCCTTTGTAGTGGTCCTCCCCTACCTCACCGCAACCGGGACCAGCGGCGTCTTTCACCTAGCCTGCGCCTTCGGTAGGCCTGTTGTGGCATCAGATCTCCCCGAGATAAGGGAACTTGTGAAGGAGGGAGCCTCCCTCATGCTAGTCCCGCCGAACGATGTGGAAAGCTTCTGTCAAGCTATCATCCAACTATGCGATGAGCCTCAACTCGTCGAAGATATGCGGACGCGCAATCTTCTATTCGCCTCGAGCGAGAACTGGAACTCAGTAGCCTCGTCTTTCGAGCGAATATACGCAGAGGTTGCTACGAAGTGAGATTGGTTCAGCCTCTCACACTAGCCACCTCAACCTCGAGTGGCCGTGTCTCAGTGATCATACCAACCCGCGATTCAGCTCAATTTCTGGAAAGATGCTTGCGAAGTGTTAGGACACAGAACGCTTCTGTCGACGTAGTCGTAGTTGACGGGTTTAGCAAGGACAAAAGCAGGGAGATAGCGTCAGAGTTTGCGAGCAAAATCCTGATTGCGTCTGGGACACAGGCCGCCGCCAGGAACATAGGACTAGCCAACTCTGAAGGCGAGTATGTTCTTTTCCTAGACTCAGACCAACTTCTGGAAGACGGTGTAATCCAAGACTGCGTCTCAAAATGTGTAAAGGAGGAAGTCTTCACCGTCAATATCCCGGAATTCTTCATCGGAGTTGACTTTTGGGGGAGATGCTCGGCTCTGTGGAAGAACAGTGTGGTGAAGGCCTGGGGCCCAGAAGGCGGAATCCCAAGGTTCTATAGGCGTAGTGCGCTCACCCAGTCTTCAATTTACGACAGTAGCTTGCGGTTCTGGGAAGATCTCGAACTCTACCAACGAGTTAGACGCATTGCACTTGGGAAAGAGGCTCGATGCGAACGTCGCGTAATACACTATGAGACCGGTTCATTACGTAACGTTGCAAGGAAATATCACTCCTATGGGCGATCGATTGCCACCTTCACAGGCAGGTCAGCCAGAACGCTGCACACATCAACCATAAGACTCACCTTCTCCACAGCATTGTACCTGTTGAGGAATCCGGAAAGATCGCCTACTATATTCTTTGGATGTGTATTCCAAGTTTTTCTGAAGAGCCTATGCGCAGCCCTCGGATTCCTAACGAATTAAGGTAGCGAAACTTTTGAGGATCCTCGTGATACACCCACACATCTTCGTCGGAGGAGCAGAGAAAGCGATCCTATACCTCGTCCACCACTTGAACCAACTCGGACATGAAGCCGCCATATGCACATTGTCCACTGAGCTCGATGAGCTCCCATCTATTGCTCAGAGCCTGCTCTACTTGACTCCTGAGAAGCCCACTCTACCTAGAAGACTGGACAGCGTCTACGCAGCCTTCCAATCAGTTATGGCCGAGGTGAGGGTGTTGAGACATCTGGTTCGAAGTCACTTGGATATTTTCGACGTTCTAATTCCCTGTAACTTCCCAGCCTACTGGAGTACATATACGAATAATGATTCGAAGCCCATACTCTGGATGAGCAGCGAGGTCTTCGGACCATACAACACCTCAAGAGACACCTACGATAAAAGCAGGATCTTTCGATTCGCATTCAAACTAGCGGCGTCCCTGGACAGATACATTGTGAGGAGATCTGTTGATGAGATTGCCACATGCTCGGAGTTGAATCGTCAACTGATAAAGGAGAGGTACGGTCTAGATGCTGAAGCCATCCCAACCGGTGTGGACTATGACTTCTTCAGTAAAAACTGCCCAGATGCAAAGGAGAAGCTGGGCTTGGAGAGCTGCCACGTGTTACTGCACGTAGGCTCCCTTGTCAAGAGGAAGAATCAGTCATTAAGCATTAGAGCTCTTCACCGATTGAAGAGCAAAGTACCGGACGCAAAGCTGATCATCACTGGGAAAGGACCATGGGAACCTACACTTAAGCAAGAGGTCCGAGAATTGCGCCTCGATGCAGATGTCTTGTTCACTGGGAGCGTGTTGGAGGAGAAGCTTAGAATCCTCTACCATGCATGTGACCTGAACCTGTTCCCGGCTGAAGATCAAACATTTGGTCTCGTTCCTTTCGAAGCGTTCGCCGCCGGAAAACCTTCCCTTGTATCAAAGAATAGCGGAGCAGGGCTGCTGATGGCCAAGCAAGGATTTGGATACTTGGTTGAACCTGACGTCGACTCAATAGTCGAGGCCGCTCTCAACATCTTTCAGAATCTAGGAGAAGCCGAGGAGCATACTCAGAGAGGCCGTGCTTACGTCCAACACAACTTGACCTGGAAACGATTTGCCACCGAAATCGCCGAGTTGTGCGAAGATCTTTGCCAATGAGCACGCCAGTCCAAGCTATGACACACTCATCGGCCTGGTGGATATTTGTAGCAAACAGGAAAGCTGGTCAGCCAATTGCTCCACCCAAGTGACGTGACCATACTCCACCCTAGCATGCACTTCACTGGGGGAGCAGAGAGGTTAACGACGACACTAGCCCTAGGCTTAGCTGACGGAGAAACCAACGTGAGACTAGTCACAGGCCTCTGTAATGACACCTGGAGACGTGAGCTACGTAGCAATACTTCGGTGTCCCTAAGAGAACTTGGACAGATCGTCCCCGGCACCCTGAAGTTTTGGTTGAATGTCAAGAGATTCACAAGGGCATTCTCCAAGTTGATCGATCCCGAGACCGAGGTCATAGTCACATCTAGCTTTCCATCAAGCATAGCGGCTCACATCTTCGCCAAGGAGCATAATGTGAGAATCGCACATTACCTTCACGAGGCTCCTCAGGTGCTACATGATCGGGAAGGCTTGAAGACGCTTCCATTTCGATTGAGGCTATTCTACAGAATGATGTCAGCCCTTCATGCGAAACAGGACATTGAAGCAGTCCAGAGGAGCAGCATCATCGTAGCGAACAGTCAGTTGACTAAGAAGGCGAACTCAAGTGCGTATGGAGTAGATGAATCACGCATAGAAGTAGTCTACCCGGGCGTAAGTCCTGAACGTGTAGCCCTGCTTGCATCTGTACCTAGGCTCATTGCCAAACAAGTGACAGAAGGTATTCCGGTCATATTCATTCCTAGAGGGGCAAGGTTTTGGAGGAACCCTGAAACCTGCCTAGAGGCCTTTCACATGCTTCGTACTGAGAGCTTCATAGCCGTATTCACCGGAGGCAGCAATCATGAGGTGGACTATTTGATCCAACGCGTCAAAACGCTTAATATCGAAGACAAAGTCGTATGGGCCAGAGAACTTCCAAACGAAGAACTAAGAGCATTGTACTCCCACTCATCCATGGTTATATCAATCCCGAGAAGGCAGCCGTTTGGCCTTATACCATTGGAGGCCCTACTTCACGGAGCTCCCCCGATCATATCACGGACCAGCGGCGTTTCAGAAGTATTAGCTGACGGCGTCGATGCAATTTGCGTCAACGAATCCAACCCGCAGGAACTGGCAGATGCAATTCAGACTCTTTCAAATGATGAAGTGAGGAGGAAAATAGTTTCTAGTGGCCGGCGAACGGTTCTAACGCAGCTTACATCAACGCGCTTCGTCAAAGAGATCAGGGATAGGCTAATGAGTTGATTAGCGCGTCAGATATTATGAACGGTTGGTCTGGAATCGTTCCTTCTCGACTAGCGGCGTTATCTCAGTCGGCTCTTTCAAAATAGAATTTGGATTCCAGAAACTTAACACCTTAAATCCCAACGAAGCGAGAATCTTCTCAACCTCTTTGGGTGAGTAGAGTCTAAGTCTGATCGGACTCATGTCTGGGTTCTCAACGTTTCTTAGAAATCCTTCAAAATACTCGTCCGACAGAAAGTTCGGGAAACTGAAGTAAGCTAATGCTCCGATCTTGAGAACTCTCCAGATTTCGCGAAGTGCAGCATACACATCCTCCTTCTCCATATGCTGAAAGGTAAGAATTGAATATGCAAAATCGAACTTTTCATCTCCTAGAGGGATCCTGCGGCCTTTCGTCCTCACGAAATGTACGTTCTCAAGACCACGAAGGGCCGAAGAGGCGATGCTTAACATGCGAGACGAGACGTCTACACACCATAGCTCACGACAGTGAGGAGCTACAAACTTCGCGACCCTACCGATTCCGGAGCCGAAATCGAGGACGGTACTGTCTCTTGCCATGTATCGTGCGAGGTGTGCCGCGATTTGCTTACCGCTGTGCCAGAATTCGTCGACATCCCTTGTTTGGGCAATTGAAGCCATCGCCTCGGCTTGGCTAATGGACTTCAGATCCCAGCAAAAGCCGTAGGAGCGGTACAGCTTGCCAAGTAGCCTGCTAAGTCGTCCCATGGACTCTCGCCTGGGAGGGGAGGCCACAGCTGCTTCTCTTCAAGTATAGACCCTCTAAGGACCTTGGTCGTCTACCTAGCATCAGCCCAAAGTGCTCATTCACTGCAACACTCTCGTCCGAGAACACGTGGAGAGCTGACCACGCTCCCGTTGTTTCTTGATGACAGTCTTGCAGAAGGTTCGCGACGGCTTTTGAACCATAAAAGTCGTGCAGATCTCCATCAAAGGTTGCACCAGAAGTGTCCTTCAACGTTCTTCTTCCATACTCATATTGCCAGAGTGCGTCTATGTCGAAGGCAAGGTCTAGGTTGATTATGTTTGTTGGGTCTTCTCCGAATCTGGAACCATCAAAGTCTATTGTCTTACTCGTCGCGAGGAATGCGTCAAAGGTTTGTTGCTTGTAGCGGAGCGCACTGATTACACGGCCGTCCACTCTCGCGATTCGCACATCTGGGTTCATTAGCCATTCTATCGTGAGGCCAGCTGTATTAGGGAAGGCTGGGTTGTTGCTGGCTTTGAAGAAGACGTGGTATTCCGGAGTTGTAGGAAAACTTCGACCGAAGATTTCTGCAAAGGCCAGAGGAGTAACCACCTCAAAGTTCTTGAAGACCCAGGAGTAGACTTCAACGAAAGCTTGAGTCATGTGCTGGTCGTCTAGAGCCAAGAGCCAATCTAATTCTAGAAAGAATGGGATGAAGAACGGATAGTTCAAGCTCAGATACTTGAATTCGTCCGTATTGCCTCCGTGCGTTAGCAGGTCTACTAGGTGATTGTTATTGTAGTGGTACACGTTTGTGAGGGAGATCGCAAACGGCTGCATGACGAGCACGCTTGCATCCTCTATGGATCTTGCAGGTACCATCGCATTGCGGCGCGAAGCATAGTACGGGAATGAGTATGCCCCGCGACTTGATATGAAATCCATGTTCACTTGATCCCAAACATTCCCTATCGCAAATTCGACCTTGTGACTGTCCTTGACGTAGTTCAGGGTGTAGGTATCCAGTTGGAATGCAAAGAGGCCGGCGGGGTACTCTCCGACGACAGACTTGAATAGATTCCACCGGTCTATTACGATTCTTGATCTACGGGTTGGAGGCAGCGTCTGCATGAAGCTTAACTCCGGGATCATCATACCTCTGAATTCTTTGAATCCTTCACATATCTTGAGAAGTTCGTCGCGCTCAGCCAACAGTGTTGGTCCTCCTCTGTAGATCAGGGTAACGTTGTATGCTCCTGTAGAACGGAGAAGTTCAACTGCTCTCTTTGCATCCTTTGATGAGACGACGAAGCCTGTGATCGCGTATCTTGGAAAGGCCTTGGACTGAGCATTCTGGTAGGAAGCCTTTCTGTTCCAATCTAGGCTGTTCCCCCACGTCTTCAGTAGGACGTACGCCGCGGCTTCTAGAATCATGCTGTTTGTCTTATCGGAGAGAACGCGTATGCGTGATCCATGTGAGGTGATTCCCTCGTAGAAACCTCGGTTGGAGGCTAGGTCTGCAACTTTCTCAAGTAGCTTCTTGGTGTAATCGTCTGAGTAGATGGCGTGAAATGCAAAGGCTATCTTCGTATAGAGCATTTCAAGGTTCTTCACCTCTTCTCCTACCTGTACGATCCATTGTTCTCCGTCGGCTGTGATGACCCATTCATATGCGTAGTATGGCGGGTTTGGGTAGACACCTTCGCCGTAGGCGGTTAGAATGCCTGTTTGATCGGACCTTCGCTTTTGAGCCTCATAGATGCGATTGGTGCAGATTCTGTAGATCTGGTTTGTTCTATCCTCAAGAGTTGCAAGTACAAGTGGGTCAGAGGTAATGCGGGCTCTTGGTAGAGAGAGGCCATGCACCTCGATTGTACTTCCTTCTCCGAGGTTGGCTAGGTCTGTGAGCTTTGGAGTTGGATACCCGAAAGCCCAGTATCCTTGAGCTACGTAGAATGGGTACATGTCTGGCGAGGCGAAGTACCCGCTCTCAGCTAGCAGCTTGGTATCATATCTGGCGACTATATGGTTGATTCGAGTCTCAAGGTCTCGTCTCACACGTCTAAGATCGTCCAAGGCCAGGAGCAGCTTGCCCCAGTGTGAGGGGTCGACAGTGCTCTTCTTCATGTCTTCTGGGACTTGGCCTGTCTCGGCGTCGTATTGGACGTAGGATAGCCTATTGTCGGTGATTGGCCTCGTCTCAAGGAATCGAAGTATCCTCTCAACTCTGTTGACCGACCCCCAGTCTCCTTCACGATGAAGAATTCCAAGCTTCTCAGCCGCCAGTATAGCTTGGATGTAGGAGGCGAGGTCCCAGTCTGTCAACCTGTGCCAATCTGATCTCCCATAATGTAGGCCCGTATTCCGGTCGACGCCAACATGCGGTTGGAAATACCTCCAAGCCGTTGTTGCCCATTCTAACCATCGCGTCTCTGAGAATTCTTGTGGTTGAGATGTTGACGGTGGCACACGTGTGATTCCAACGAATAGGGATAGACCTGAAGCACCTAGGAGCAGCGCCAAAACCAAGATGGGTAGTGCTCCAACTTTGATGTGAAGCATTCTAGGGCCCTGAACTAGCTACCCACATCTGTCCCTCTATATGAAAGATGCGGAGAATGATGATGCTTCGATAGAGGAATGCGATTGGTCAACGAATTGCGAAGGAGAAGATAGATTGTTCGTAGGAGACTCGAAGGAGGGAGCCTCTGCAGATTGAGGGTGAGATTCTCTCACTTGCGCCAGCCGAGATTGCGTCCAGCGACATCAGTATTCAGGCTTGAACGCATATTTTGACGTTGTCTATGTAAAATGCTGATCCATAGTATGCGGAGTAGAACCCTATTCCTCCCCACTTGCCCTGAGGTATCGACCAGTCATCCCCTGAGTAGAGAAGTTCCCAGTCTCTCCATAACTCAAAATGACCCCCATCGATAATGATCGTTACATGGAACCAGCGTTTGGGAACAATAGCCCCGCGATACGATTTCGTACCGAAGGTGTACCAATTGTTCGCGCCGAATCTTCTGATGAAGCAGCCAGACCAATCATATGTGCTTGTCAGTAGAGCAGCATAGTAGGAGCTCCCATTCTCCATTCTGAAGGTTACGAATGCCTTCTGGCCTACGTCATTGTCAAAGTACATGTCGAACTCAATGACACCGTTTTGGAAGAGGTGGGTGTCAGGGTCCGAGACGTATACTGAGCAACTGTCCAAGCTTCCAAATGGAGCTTCATCGCCAAAAATGCTTGGATGATCCAAGAGCAGACTAGAGCCGGATCTTCCGAAGCTCTTGTCGATTCTTGGAGATCCGCGGTAAATAGTCCACTTCATCTTGGTGTCTCCTGGTATTTCCTCCTGGTATCTCATCCTGGTACTTCTTGGCATTCTGAAGTTGTCGACATAGAAGACTCCACCGTAGTAATTGTTCTGCAACCCTATTCCTCCCCATCTCCCCTGGCTCCAAGTCTCGTCATAGGCAGAGCAGATTAGGATACCGTCCATGTAGCAGCTCATTCTTGGACCTCCAATAGTCACGACGACGTGTGACCAAGCCCCTGTCGGAAACACGCCTCTTTCAGACGGAGCTCCGATCTCCCTTCGTTCCTGGCCCTCGAGATAGAGTACGAAACTGCAGTACCAGTCTCTTGTGCTCGTCAATCTCAAAGCGTAGAAGATGTTCTCGCTCTGCATCCGAAAAGTGAGCATAGCACTCACTCCCGCCCAACCGCTGGTCTCAAAGTACAAATCGAATTCAATCATTCCGTCTGCAAAGTCTGCCGTTGCTGGGTTGGTGAGAAACAATGAGGTACTAGCCGAACTTCCAAAATGGCCCAGTGGATCTCCAGTTTCAGGATGCGTGAGTTTCAACACAGATTGCCTTCCTCCTGCTGCAACTATGGTTGGGTTACCCCTATACGTTATCCAGCTGGCTTTGAGAGGACCGTCGAAGCTGTCATAGACATTAGGTCCGCTGAATGGCTCAAACCAAACCGAGCTGAACCTTCGAGCTTTCGTAATCCTGAGTGCAGGAAAAGACGAGAATACTAGCAAGGAAGTGATTACGATGAGAATAATTAGGGATCTAGGTTTCATGAGTTCTCCAAATCTGGGTGGGGCGCTATTTAAGGATGTGTGTGGTTGAGATGTTGACACGTGTGATTCCAACGAATAGAGATAGACCTGGAGCACCTAGGAGCAGCGCCAGAACCAAGATGGGTAGCGCTCCAACTCTGATCCGAAACATTTTGAGGCCTTGTCAAGCCTCCCTTATCACCTAAGCGCGTGAGGCTATTGCAGTAGTAGCTTCTGCATGTATATTTGGCATGGCAAGGTGCCTAAGGCAGTTGTTTCCTCAGATCCTGACGAAGCTCCGGAAGTCTTCAAGGTCACTGGCGAAGACCACTGCGCCGATAATTAGGAGCGCGATCAAGAGAGGAGCGAACAAGAGAGACTCTGTTGAGCGGAGCGTCTGGTACAATCTAACGCAGGAGAACAGGTACACAATGGAGAGAAACACCAGCGCCAAGCCCATATGCCAGTGATGGATACGCAGCCTTGGCAGACTAGCAACAACTCCAAGACAAGCCAAGAAAGCGCCACCCCACAAGGCAGTCAGAAGCTCCATCCGTGGACCTGAGAGCCTTGGGGAGAGAAATGTGACCCAGTACCCCAGCTCAGTCGGCTCCTCGGCCCGGAATAACAGAAAGTAGACGCCTAGACGCGTAGGGTTCCAGTCCAGAATGTGTAAGGGCTTCCCTTCGCTCACAAAGCACCTCACCCCCTCGTGGAGTGGGGGCTGAAGTAGCGTGTCTTCTGCGTACAGGATTTCATAAGTTACGTTGACACGCCTATTGATGGAGTAGACGGCTCCCCTAATCGCCACTGCCTCAGCTGTGAAATTCAGCAGTATGACATGAGGAGAACCGGGCTTGACATACTTGGACTCCGCCAGTACCACGCCGGAATGATCTCTCTGAATCCCCACCCAAAATCCTGCGAGAAAAAGGGTTATGGCCACGAACGAGAATAGCAGAATGACCGATGTCTTTCGGTGAGACGACATGTTGCCTTGTTGTAAGAGAGCTCGTATTTAAGAGACTTCGGTGAGCGCGTCTTTCTTTCGGCCTCAGAGTTCTCTATGCACCATCAGTTGGATAGCAGCGACAGCAGGTATCGACTCCGGTAGGTCTCTCTGTGGGTTATTTGCACTCCCACATGCGGGGCCTGTTCTCTTGACGCATGCCTCTGAACCATTAAATATCCACTTCAGATCACAAGTATCTAGTGGGCTCCGGGGTTGGGTTGGCAGGTGGACTTAGTTCTTGGAGGTTCTATTTCACTGGCCCACGAGCAGCTCAGACGTGATGTTTGCCTCACAAGGAAACGGTGAGTCCGTTCGTGCTACTCGATCCACTGTTTGCCAGCTTGTTACCGACCCTGTTTGTACCCCTCGCACTTCTCATCTTCCTCTGGTCGCTGTACACTGCCACGATATTTGTGGTTGGGATGAGGCGGTACTTTGGCGGCTACGGGGAAGGTGAGTCCAAACCTCTGAGCCACACTCCATTCATTTCTCTAATAGTTCCTGCCAAAGATGAGGAGAGAGCCATTCCCAGACTGTTAGATTCACTGATTGACGTTGAATATCCAAAAGAGAAGATGGAGATTCTTATCGTTGAAGACGGATCTTCAGATCGTACTGGAGAGATTTGTCGCCGGTATGCTTCTAATCTGCCGAAGCTGATCCGTTACTTCCATAGGTCTGTGTCAAGCGGCAAGCCCGCCGCATTGAATTTCGGACTTCAAGAGGCCTGCGGAGACATTGTGGGCATCCTTGACGCAGACAGTGTGCCGCGCCGAGATCTTCTTCGACGGGTGGCTACACGATTTGAGAAGCAAGAGGTCATCGCCATTCAAGGGATCACTCAATCAATGAACGCGGGAGTGAACATGTTGACGAAGATTGTCTCCCGTGAAGAGGCGGTCTGGCTCAATACTGTTCTGAACGGTAAGGACCATCTGGGCCTATTCGTTCCGTTGACTGGCACTTGCCAATTCATCAGAACTGAGGTGCTGAGAAGGATTGGGGGATGGGACGAGGCCTCTCTAGCTGAGGATGTTGAGTTGGCGGTCCGTCTCCTCGAGAGCGGCCACCATGTCAAGTTCTGCGAAGATGTGATTTCATTTCAGGAAGCTCCATCTAATCTCTCTCAGCTTTTCACGCAACGGTTGAGATGGTATCGTGGATACATCGAGACCGCGATCAGGTATGGAACGCTTCTGAGGAATCCCAGTTGGAGCCGAGTTGACGCTGAGACCTATCTGCTTGGGCCAATTGTCTTGAGCGCAAGCTTCGCGAACTACCTACTTTCATGGGCTGTCTTCACGTACCCGGCAACGTTCTTAGTGGACATATTGGCGGGTCTGATGGCTGGACTCACCTCGACGTTGCTGGTGACTGTGGGGTTTCTCCTCGTATACTTGGTGAAGCCGAGAAAGATCTCCAGCCTTCTATGGTTGCCCTTCATCTATGTCTACTGGTTCCTTCAGATGAGCATAGCCACCTACGCGCTTTTTTCGGTCATGCTGCGTAGGCCCAGAATTTGGACGAAGACTGAGAAGACTGGGTGACTGAATCCTGCACAGATTCCAGATCGAATAGGCTACGAGCCGCGAGGTTAATCTCTTTGAAGGATCAGAGTTGCCCTAGTCTGGTCTCCTTTGTTTCAGCATAGTGCTCAACCGCTTCTCAAGCACATCGTAGTGTACCATGCAGAGCAAAGCTAGCATCCCTGCAGCCCAGACCAAGTTTCGCCAAGAGAAGACCTCGTAGTATGCATATCGAACGAATTCAAAAGATAACAATCCGCCTAAGGATACGAGAAGAATGAAATCAACCGATGCAAAATCTGCTCTGATCCTGTTCAGGTCTACTATCGATAGCAAAATTACGGCTACAAAATATGAGGGCAAAACTGCCAGTATTGCTCCATCAGCAGGAAGGTTGGGTACTGTGAAGTAGTACAGTTTTCCCACGAGAAGCAGGCCAAGCGGAACATTGATTCCAGCCACAATACCCCCCAGCATGACTCCTAGAAAGGTAGGTGCAACCTTGCCATGAATGAACGAGTATAAGACCAAAAGCGGGAGTATCCATAGATAGTATTGCTCATAGATTCTGAAGAACAAGAAGTACACGGCTATCATCGACAGGATTGCAAAGCGAGATGTTGCTTCAACCTCTTGCTTCAATGTCCGTTTCTCTTTTAGTTCGTACGTGAGCCAGCCGGTCAGACAAACGACTGTCGTGACGAGAAGGATGTTCAGATAGGATGCTTGAGGCCTAAGCGAAATCAAGCCGAGAAAATTCATGTAGGATGCTCCTGACGCGAAGGCAAGCGAACCCATCCCTGCTCTCCCCCTCATGAACTCTGTGGCAAAGTCAAGAACTGCGAAATAGCCGCCAGTTGCAAAAATCGGCAACAATGCAAGTAGAAGAACACTGGTTCCGGTCGGCTATGGCCCGTATCAAAGTTTTCTTCATCCGATTCCGGATGAGCACGACCAGAAGCGGAACAAACCCAAGAATGCCGAAACCCTTCGTCAAGCTGCTCAACACAAACAAGCCAGCACTCACCTCGTACTTTTCGTAACAAAATAGGGATACTAGACCGCCGAGAAAGAACATGACAGCTAGCGTGTCATACATTCCCCAAACGCCTGAAAGCAAGATCGTGAGCGGGTTTAGCCAGTACAGCGAAGCATGCTGGATAGCTTTCTTGTCCCCTAACCTTTCAAGAAGCCCAATCAGAAGGAGCGTGGTTACCAAGTCAGAAAGGATGAATGGAAGTTTGATAAATGAAGATTCGACAACTCCAACAATGTGATTGAGGAATCTCACATCTTGGAATCCGAGCCATCTTAGCATTGCGTAGGGCGCGTATCCGAGCAGAACCGCGTAGTATGTGACGGGCAGTGGGATGTTTCGGGTATCAAAAGCTCCGCTCTCATAGAAGGATCTCGAGCAGTAACTCCACACCTCCATGTCGTACGAATGCCCGGTGAGTGAGAAGAGCGCCACCCTAGAAAGAAGTCCCACAAACAAGACGAGTCCTAATGTCCGCCAGTCTCTCGCAAATGGGCTAGCCCTGAATGCGAGCACAAAAGTGCCAGCTGGCAACAAAAAGACAAAGCACACGAGTAAGAACAGCATCCGTTGAACCAGATCACTAGTCAGCATAAGGGGAACCGCTGAAAGTGGAAGATGGTACACGATCCTCAGAGATCTCAGCGCAAAGGATGTGAACCAGCCTGACTCGGAACCAACCTTTGTCACGACCAGAGATGGGCCATCTAAGATGGATGTGAAAAAGGTCAGCTCCTCCATGTTTAGCTTGTTGGGGTCGCCGGCCACCTCAAGCCTGTAGAAGTCCACGTATCTTTCCCTGTGCGCAAGGAAAGATGGCCCAAGATACCCTTCCAGTATCGACCTGCCGGGGTAGACAAGGGCTACTCTATACTGAAAGGGTATGTCGGAGGTAGCCAGAAATTCTAGAGTCATCCATCTTATTGTCCATCCAGACGTGGGGAGAGCCTCTGGTGGGAGTCTAAGTAGGAGAGCAGAGGGTTCGCTCTGTAAATTCCCAATTTTGTCCGCGTCCGTGGGCCTGAAGCGGGCTGAGCTAGAAAGGAACATTATGTCAGATATCATCAGCCGCTTGAGCCCGTAGCTATACCAGAGGTGTGGGTTCTCAACTGAGATCTCTAGAGCGATCATCCTGTTGATGTGTTTCTCGCCGGTCAGAAAGAGACCTTCGAGGCAGATCGAATGAGTCTCCCATGAAGATGAGCCGATTGGGCCTTCCAGAGGCAACTGGAGTGAAACCTGGCGTCCATTATCAGCTAATGTGCAGATCAGTCTCACATGCCAGGATGCTCCTTTGCTCACCCAGGATCGGATCTTGAAAACTGGAAGACCGACTATGGCAAGATTCGCATCTTTTCGGAGAGTGACGGCTTGATGAGTCTTTTCCGTGAACTTCGCCTCAAGATTCAGAATACCTCTCTCAAGGGCGAGGGAGCTTTCGACCCCAACGTCCGTCTTTGTCCAGTTGCTTCGCCAATCCCAGGGAGCTCGTTCGCCAATCCCATATGAAAGGAACTGTGCGTTCAAGTCAGTAAAGTTCTTCTCGGCATAGGTGTTTGGCAAAGTTCCTCTCAGTAGAAGGGCGGACAGAAAGGTCAAGAGGAGAAGAAGCGAAACTATGCGGTGCGGTCGGATCTTCTCACCCTCTCAAGAATTCATACGCTACTTGCTTGGTTCCACATGGTTTATCGGGACACATTAAGCCTCATCAGCCCATTCAGGCATTAGCGGATCGTGAGTAGTCGCAACCTTCGTAAAACCTGATGGTTTTCTTCTAACACACCATATATCGCAGCGCGCGCTCTATATAGGAAGTTTTATGGAAGGACTTATGACGAAGCCTGACAGAAGTCGAGCTGCGAAGACATCTGGCAGACAGGTGTTCTTCACTGCTCAAACAGGCAACAAGTTCTTGCTGAAGCTGTTGTAGCAAACGCTGGTGTTCGTCCTAGGAGAAATTTGTGTAGATCCGCTCACGAGGCTTATTACCCATCACAGGTTATCACCATCAACTAGGTACGATTGATTGACATCACGCGGCATCATTTTGAAGTCAGCCATTCTGGTTCTGATGGCTTCCAGCTTGATGATACTCGCTCCGACACATGACGTACAGAAAGCTCAGGCTGCACCTAGCTATTGGATCACGTGGGCGAACAACGCTTGGAGATACTTCCAACCTGACATTGGAGTCATTCGCAGCACAGGCCTGAGCACCGCAGGACTCGGCTATCCCTATTTCACCGAGTGGGATCTTGGAACTTACATCTTTGCAATATTGGACGCAGAGAAGATCGGTATCTTGCCGAGGACAGGAGACTGGGGCAGCACCTACCGCTTGGACAAGGTCATGAACTTCCTATCAACGCGAACACTCACCTCCTACAGCACGTCCTACCTCTGGTACAGCTCAAACACTGGAGCCCCTCAAGGGAGCGATGAAACGAACGTCTCAGACTTGGGCTTTCTCCTGATAGCACTAGAGACATTGAGGACATATAGGCCGGAGTACGCCTCTGCTATCAACGGCGTGATTGCGCGGGAAAACATCACGAGATTTGCATCGAGTTCTGAGCTGTGGGGAATAACAAGCGGTCTCTACAAGTGGTACGTTGCCCATGGCTTCAAGTTCTTCGGGTTTGACACTTATGCCCCCGTCCAAGAGGCACTTAACACCTTGCAAACAATCCTGAGTGGCCCGCAGCTGCAGACATATGGCGTGACGCTTCCCGTCACTTGGTTGACTAGCGAGCCCTTGCTCCTAGCCGCCTTCACGATCAGTCCAGAGCCAGGCTTCGCGAACCTCGTTCTGAACTCATACCAAGCGCAGCAGAACCGGTATGTCGCAACAGCGAAATTCACCGCGTTTAGCGAGGGCAACACTGGCAATCCAACGCCGCCAGGCTATCCAAGCTATATCTATGAATGGATCGTGACGGGAGGCGGGCAGACTTGGACTATCACACCTTGGGAAGTGACTCCTATCATCTATATCAAGGTGGGCTTCGGGTTCTATGGTCTCTTGGGCACGCAGTATGCCCTTAACCTGATCAACTATGTCAACGCCTTCTTTACCGACTGGAGCAGCGGCTACTGGGACGGCGTTGATGAGAATGGACGTGTCGTCAACAATGTGATTGACAGAACGCAGGGCATAATTCTGGCTGCAGCGCGCTACGCCCTAGAGAAGAAGACGTCCTCGATCTCGCTTGGAGTATCGGCTGGATCGATAGCCCTTGGTGCTTCGGTTACTCTTTCCGGCACTCTGACTCCCACTGAGCCTTTTCCAGGAATACCCGTTGGCGCCTTGGTCTCGTTAAGTTGCAGCTTCGATGGTACGTCATGGATGACGTTCATCACGACGAAAACTGGCAGTGGAGGAGCTTACTCAATTGCTTGGTATCCTCCATACCCGGGCACCTATCAACTTAAGGCGAGTTGGAGCGGCGACTCGAACTATGAAGGCTGCACAAGCTCCACTGGATCGTTAACTGTCACGGGAACGTTTCCGCCTCGGATCGCGATTCTTGTTTTGGGGCCCGCTTCGGCAGTCGTGGGTGGTTCTGTGACTTTTGACGTGATAGTTACGAATCCCGGCTCAGCCATATCCACAACGCTGTACTTTGAGGTTTTTGGTCCCGGGGGCTATTGGTATTTTGATACTCAGAAAGTTTCACTGACTACGGGGGAGAGAGGAAGGTTCCAATTTGTCTGGAAGATCCCTCTAACAGCCGGTGCCGGACAGTACCGGGTTTTTGTTGGTTTGATCCCGCCGAAGCCCACGGCCATCGCCCAAACACAGATCACCGTCCTGTAATCCTAGACATCGCGTGCACAATAACCGCTTCGTGTAATATGTGCCAAACCGAGCTTGGAATCCGAAACCCACTTTGAAATAGGCGATGGGAGTGATTGCGCTGGGTCCTCCGCTGGCCCGGGCAGTCATAAAAGTGTTGCCTCCAGATGTGGCAATCCATTCATATATATTCATCTGGCACAGAGAGTTCAGTATTTCCTTCGCTGAAGCCTGTGTATTTCCTAATATTGTTGGATCTGTGCTCTCGTGCCACGTATGCCTTCATCGCCAGTCCCATAGCGCCTGTCTCCGAGAGAATCTCAGTTGGGAGTGTGAGAGTTGCTAGGAGTAAGGGCTCACTTGTAATGTAGTCCTTTGGAAGAGAGACCCAGTAGGTTGTTGCCTGCGGGTCCTCCATTATTCGGCCTAGCTTTGCCAAAGCGCTTTGTACAGGAGCACAGTTGCCAAAGCCGAAGAATTTGAAGCCCTGAGCGGCATACCATTGGCGAGTGAAGCCGCACTTCAGCAGAGAGGTAATTCTTCTCGGCCGAGGTGTCTTCTTTGCCCAAGCCTTTCTTGCGTTCAGCTCTCGATTTCGAAGACGAACTGGTCGCTTGCCTGATGTATTAGGTGAAGCTTGACTGATAGAATTCCTTCAAGTTGGCCTCTTAGGAATGACTCGTTATTGATGCAGGGCGAATCGACGAACAGCCTGTTCGGAGGTTCTTCATGAAGGACCCCCCAGCCGAACGCCTTAGCTATGCTATTGTAGTAGTCTCTTCTACGATTCACTCCGGTCGGGTCAATGTTCCACACCGCCTTATACGTCCGCTTAGCCTTTTCCCCCAATTTCTTCCCCGTCTCGTACGGGTTAGGTAGCGCATTGCAGAGATCATTCAGAAAGTCGGACCTTATCAGGGCGACTCTGACATGACGATAGAAGAATTGGCCTTCTCTCCAACTGAACATGTCATACCTACTATGACTATCAACCAAGTCTTCGAAGAACCTCTGTACAGTCTTTCCAGAACTCTGTATGAGCTCTCGATGTCGCGGTGAGAGGAAGACCGTTGACTTGGTTCTTCGATTATGGAGCTTTGGTGTTTTCTCTCTCATGGTGTCGACCGACCACGACTGGTTCTCACTGGTGCTTGCAGATAGTACCCCTAGCGAGTAGATAACGCTGGCGGGTTCCTGAGGTGGCAGGGACCTCGTATTGTCTTAGAATCTGAGCGGATTGCAACCTATCGCTTTTTATAGTGAGTGCCCGCCATACCTATGGCTCCGCACCGATCCGTAGGTATCCGCCTTGCCTAGACCATTTGCTAGAAACGGTGATGTGGATTTCTCTTGGTTGTCTTCTGTTAGGCAGAGGGGCTTGAGGAACGGGAATTGGCGTAGGCTTCCGCTTGTTGATCGAGGCCTGTTCAAATGTGCATTATGGGTGACGAAGGTTCGTGGGCACATTGAGAGCTTGAAGTTGTTGGTGAGGGTTCTTGGGGTTGTCCTAAGGTTGCTGCATACGCCTAGGATGCGCATCTGGAGGGCTGGTAGGGCTAGAGCGGAGGAGTTGATGCGAAGGTTTGAGGAGAGAGGGCTTTTTCAGTGGGCTCCTCAGGTTCGCGGTTGGCTTATGGAGAGGAGTTATGTTTTCTGTTTGGGGTTGGGTGAGCTTTTTTGAGCTGTGAGGTGTCATTGAGGCATGTGTGGAGGTGAGTTGCGCTGAATAAGGATCAGGCGATCGGGGCCGTAATCCTCATCGTCAGTGTAGCTGGGATATTGGTCTACGGGTGGCTGGTCTACGCGTTCGCCATAATTGTCTTGCAGCTTACAGCTTTCCTGGCAGTGGCTGCGGTGTTGGTCATCCTTGCGTGGATCGGTTGGACGATGGCGACGACGCCTCCCCCGGAGCCAATAGACTTCGAGACTCCTTCAGTGACTGGCTCTGAGGAGGCTGCGGAGAAGCCTGCCGGCGAAGCTGTGGCAGCCAAGCCTAAGACGGAACCGTGAAGGTCTCGGTTCGCTGAATGGTTGAGACTTCGAGTTTAAGTGCCTTAGCCTTAGCTGTAAAGCGTCGGGTTCGAAGCCTCAGAGAGCTTGAGCCGGTCCTATACGATAGGGAGTACTGTCGCAGATCGGATCCGGAGTTGCCTGTGTACGAGATCTATCGGGAATGTTGTAGCGATGAGGCGCGGCGGATTTTTGCGAGGCATGGCGTGCGGTATGACATGACAGTCATGCCTCCGCTTCTGCTTGGCGAGGAATATGTGAAGACTCTGGGCCATTTTCACTTACCGTGCGGAGAGGCGGGTTCTCATCCTGAGGTCTTCGAGGTGCTAGAGGGAGAGGCTCGATTCCTGATTCAGAAGGAGCTCGAAGGAGAAGTGGCTGATGTTTCGCTTCTGGTGGCCCGGGAAGGGGAACGAGTTCCGATTCCTCCGGGCTGTGGGCACGTTATGATCAATGCTTCTTCGAGGCGATTGGTGACTGGAAACTTGATTTCGCAAGGCTGCATCCAATCCTATGATCAATACTTGGAGAGAAGAGGTGGGGCCTTCTACGTTTTGACTGGTGAGAGGCTTGTGAGGAATCCGCTTTACTCGTCGGTGCCTGAGGTTCGAGTCTTGAACTGGAAGACTCCAGCGTTTCTTGAGGCCAGTAGCGGGTTGGTTGAGGCGTTCCTGAAGGATCCGGATCGGTTCGCGTTCCTAAATGAGCCGAGAAGGTATACGGAATGCACTGTGACTACTTGAGTTCTCAAAGAGCTGTTAAGGGCGCTGCCTTATGAGGTGGCGAGGGACTATCAAGTTCCGTGGGAACAGCCAAGTTGGATCTGGACGGTAGAGTGGTCGAGTTCGTTGAGAAGTCCTGAGGTTTATGTATGGTGACGAAGGCTGAGTTGGAGAAGTTGAGAATCGATGTTCTCGATGAGCTTCACGAGATCAGGACAAGGCATGTTGGAATGTCGTCGGAAGAGATAGAGAAAGCAGCTTCTGAGATTAGGAAGCAAGTACAGGCTAGACGGAAGAAGTAGACTAC
>Ga0129297_10000267_pt1 | contig 25284 bp, 28 predicted proteins | sample I18A1metaG_FD_94708 | JGI IMG/M metagenome (GOLD analysis project Ga0129297, IMG submission 94708) | Lake sediment bacterial and archeal communities from Gulf of Boni, Indonesia to study Microbial Dark Matter (Phase II) - ​I18A1 metaG | ecosystem: Environmental > Aquatic > Freshwater > Lake >... | reverse complement strand
TCTGAACCGAATGCCTTCCTGAGGTTAGGTTGACGCGAAGAATCTTGCTGTTGAAGCCAAAACCCATACTCATCACATCAAGGTAGTACTGTGGGGACATGTGTATTTTTGAGTTCTCAATCCAAGATACATGACGGACAAAGAGAAGATGATTCTTGGTCTCCAGCGAGCTGAGTCTCGTATCCCGGAATCAATTCCACTGCCCGTCATAGACGCTCTATGGCTAGCTTGGAAGAGAAGAAGACACGTTGGATGGTCCAGTAGAGAGTACAGCGAAGACAGCTTTGATCCAGTGAGGCTCACAGGCGAACAGAACAGATCTGGCAAACGTAGAACTGGATAGACACCTGTTCCAACCTTGAAGAAACAACCCCTCGGCCCTCAACGCGGCCTTTCTTTACTGCCAGCTCTGGCAGCGTGGCCACAAGGAGGCACTTCAATTCCACTGCAGAACTATTGGAGCGAGAGGGTGCGAAGGGTGGTACCACCCCCCCTCCCCCCTGACGGCACAGACCGAGAAGAACACGAAAACGTTCGGATTCAACGTTTCGGGCTTAGTCTGAGCGTTTATGCCTCATCCCAGCCAAAGAGCCTTACGCCGATACAAGGACAGGTGTATACACCCCCCATACCCCCTCCCCCTTGAAGAAAGCCCTCAACCAACCGTAAAAGGCCCACAAGACTGCTGGGTACTGGTGCGGCTCCAGATTCAGGGGCGTGGGTTGGCTGGGTCAGCGCATTCTTCGAGGAAGCAAGTGCTCAAAAGAGAAACAGCCAAAACAAGAGAACATCCAGTGAAACAAATACGGGAAATCACACTCCCGCGATCCGAGCGATTTGCTTATCTTCTGTTCCTTCAAAGGGATCGCACAGGTTTGATTGGGTGGAGATGACTGTGCCTGAAGAGAGAAAGAAGCTTCTTTACGTTCAGACCAGTGGAACAGATACGCCTGAGCGATTGTACGCGCCTTTTATTCTGGCAAGTACTGTTAGGGCGATGGATCTAGGCGCGACCATCTACTTTGTGATGAAAGGGGTCACGGCGCTGAAGAAAGGAGAGGCTGAGAAGGTGAAGCTGGGAGGCTTTCCGAGCCTGAAAGAAGTTATGGATCAAGCTGTGAAGGCTGGAGTGAGGCTCATGGTCTGCGAACAGAGTTGCATGTTGCTGGGACTCGACAAAGGGAACTTCGTGGATCCAGCAAAAGTGGTTGGTGCAGCGACACTAAACGATCTGGTGTTGGAGTCTGACGGAGTGCTATGTTTCTGAACGGTTTCAAGAAAGTTGCGGGGAGAACTCTTGGCGCGCTAGGATCCATACAGCCTTTCTGCTTCTAACACACATTTCCTGTTCTGGCGAGAAATAGTAATGTTTTGCCATCTTCTTGCTACAGATCTTTGCTTGCGCACTTTCTTCTGCAGAAAACTTCGCAACTTCACCGTGTCACTTCTCTCCACAACTTCTACAGCCTCCTGTTCTAGAGACACGGGTTCTCTGCGTCCGACCTTCTCCAGTATGATTCGCTTCAGTTCTAGGTCAACCTCGTAACCCCAGCAGTTTCTGCCGAGTTCCTTTGCCACCTTCATCGTCGTGCCTGAGCCAAGGAATGGATCGAGCACCGTCTCGCCTGCGTAGGTAAAGAGTTTGATCAGCCTTCGAGGAATCTCCTCTGGAAATGCCGCTACTCCCTCCTCCGGCCTCCCTCGCAGTGGCAGCACATTCGTTATCTTCCAAACAGAGAGGTACCATTCGCGCTGGTTGTATTCCTTCGTGTCTATTCTTGATGCCTCTCTGACCCTACGGTCAAGTGTCCGAACATATTCATAGTCAAACTTCCCTTTTTGAAAGATCAAGATGCTCTCTTGGATGTTGTCTGGGTAGAAGTACATTGGGTATGGGTTTTGGAGTAGCACTCCGCTTCTTCTGCTGATTCTGCTGTAGCCCTTCGGTTTTACCCATACTATTCTGTCACGGTATCGGAAGCCGTTCTCTGTCATAATCTTGGTAATGTCGGCAACAACTGGGTACTTCTCTCCCTTCACGAGCATGTCATCCGTAACGCATGCTGCGATTCTCCCGGGAGCCAAGACTCTATGCAATTCCTTGGAGAAGTCTCTAATGAGTTCTAGGAATTGGCTGTAGTCTTTGAACAGGTCTGGGTAATCGAATGGGGCGTTATAGTATGGGGGGGAGGTCACCATTAGGTGAACTGATTCTGATGGAATTTCGTGCATATCACTGCAGTCACCAAAGACGATTTTCTGCCATGTCCTCATTCGCCTGTGCCTCACCCTGTTCCCATACCTTTCCAAGCCGAAGTGAAAACGCTTGTTCTTACAGCCTCGTCTAATATGGAAATACCTGTATCTGCAAGCTTTAGTGTGTGGTTGCTGTCTACGTCAGGTACCGCGGGTTGAAAGCATGCTGGGATCGTCGTCCAGTGTCTGTGTGACATTTGATCTCTGGGAAACGATCATCATGGATGAGCCCGAGAAGGATCTTCTTCGCCGGGAGATGAGATGTGAGGGGCTGCGACGCGTTCTTTCGAGGTGCGGCACAGAGCTTTCTTTGAAGGAACTGTTGAGAGGGTATGACGAGAGTGTAGGCTGGTTTCAGTCGTTTTGGAAGCGAAATGAAGACCTACCGGTCATCGACCAGATCCGATACATTGTGAAAATCGCTTCGAGAGACACTGTTGCGCTGCCCACAGAGCCGAAGGCTATCAAGGAGCTTCAGGAAGCGTATGTTTCTCCAGTCCTCTCTGTCCCACCCATCCTAAACAAGGAAGCTGTCTCAACACTGCGGGCCATGCGTGAACGGATCCATAGGATAGGGCTTATCAGCAATACTGGCCGAAGCCCCGGCAGAACTCTGCGACGGCTCTTGGATGATTTCGGTGTCTTCAAGTTCTTTGACGCGACGATTTTCTCTGATGAGGTGGGTTGGCTCAAACCGGATAGACGGATCTTTGTGGCTGCAGCAGAAAAGCTGGGAGTTGAGATCGAGAGAATCATTCATGTTGGAGATGACTTGGAGCGCGATGTTTGGGGAGCCAAGCAGGCCGGAATGCGAGCCCTCTTGTTCGAGTACGATGTACCAGAAGAATTTCGAAGACAACCTGGCTCTCTATTCGCCCTCAGCAGAGCAACTAGATCAATCGAGAACTCGGAGATCAGGCCTGATGGCCGAATAAAGTTCCTAAGGGAAGCCCTGCCGTTCATTGATTAGTCCGCGTGAGATGACTGGGTGTGGCTTTTTCCCAGTAGATAGAAGCATTCAGATCTGCTATTTGACCAAGAGCAGATCGCGAGCGGATTCGTAGAACCTTTCGGCTCCGTCCTTTCTCACGACAACGATATCTTCGATCCTGATCCCGAATTCCCCAGGAAGATATATCCCTGGCTCGTCGCTGAAGACCATGCCTTCCTGAAGTAGCATATTGTTGCCATTCACTATGTAGGGGGGCTCATGAATATCTAGCCCGAGGCCATGTCCCAGTCGATGGATGAAGTAATCTCCGTAACCTGCTTTCGTTATGATCTTTCTTGCCACCGTGTCAACGCTCTCACATGTGACACCGGGCTTGATTGCCTCGAAGGCCTTCTGCTGAGCCTCTTTCACAACTTCGTAGATCTCTCTGAATTTCTGTGTTCCAGGCGCGACCTGGACTGAGCGGGTCTTGTCCGCTTTGTAGCCTTCCACGTGGCCTCCGGATCCCAGCTCCATCCAAATGCCATCGCTTTTTCCGATTACTCTGTTTGATGTGGAGTGGTGAGGTGAAGCTGCGTTCGGTCCGCTTGCCACTCCGGCAGGATACTCCGGTTTGAGCTCTTGCTTCTTGCCGATCTCCTGTATCTGTTCTGCAACGTCGATCTCTGTTGATCCGGCAAAGCTGAGTTTGAGTGTTTCCTCGTAGACCTTGTCCATTCGTCTTCCCATTTCTCTGAGCCTGCTGATCTCATGAGCATCCTTCACCATTCGTAACGGCGAAAGAACTGGTTCGGCTGAGACAAATCTTGATCCGCGCAAGGCTTCCTGCATTCTTAGAACGAATATGCCCCAGATCTGATCATCGATAGCAATTGTAGTCTTCTTGGTTTGATTCACCAGTCTTTGGAGGATTTTCATGGGATCTTCTGTTTCATCCCACGTCTGTACTTCGTAGAATTGTTCAATACTGGCTAGTCGCGCCGCTTCGAACTTCGCGGTCACCATGCTTGGCTCTCCCCCAGCAGGCAGAACGAACAGCGTTAGTCGTTCGCTTGGGCGTTTCGAGTATCCGGTGAGATAGAACATGTCGGAGCCAACTGATACAAAGAGGTAGTCGATTCCTTTCTGCTGCATCTTTGTTTGAGCCCTCCTACATCTCTCTGAGAAGATTGTCATTCCTTGTCACTATCCTACAAATCGACGCGGTCTCGTTTACTCCGCCTGTGGATAAATGCTCTTCGGAGACATGTTGTAGGTGCAAGCAAAGCCGCTGCTCTACGATTCGGCGAGTATTGTCTTATGTGGCACGTCTCTGTGGGGAGAAGAATTGTAGCGTGACCAAGCTGGCAATTGTGAAGGCTATGCCGAACGGAAAGACGAACGATATGTTGGATCCCTCTATGACTGCGGCCGCTACAGCTGGACCGACAGACTGCATGAGCCCTTCAGTGAACATGTAAGCGCTGAAGCTCAGTCCCCTCTCTGATCGAGGCGCCATTTCCGATACTAAGATGTTCATTGGTGTCCAAGCGCAGTGGCTGAAGAACGCGTATGTGAGATAGATGATAGAAAGCGTGTAGAGTTGGGACGTTAGAGAAAGAGCGAACAGCGCGGGCTTGGGAACTTCCCAAAGCATTATGTATGCCGATTGACCTGCTGGCCCTCTTTGACAATCCTACCGATCTGACTCAGATCCAGAGCGCGCGTTTCCTTTCGGCACGTGCATTCCTGCATGGCGTCGCGGAAAGTCATCTGACGTTTGCAGTAGGCTCGTTAACGGTATACTGATTAACCGCATCTTCGTTGAGTTCAACGCCGAGCCCTGGCTCCTTCGGAACCTCGAGGAATCCGTCCTTGTCTATCTGAATGGGTTTTTTCAGTATGCTGTCTCTCGTTTCGACGCTCACGGCTGGGGGAAAATACGCGAATTCGACCCATGAGATGTTCGTCGAACCTGCTACATGCAGCGTCGCCGCCAGCATAAGGCCTGGTCCATAGCAGTGTGGTACGCATCCTCTTCCGTAGCTTTCCGCTAGAAGAGCGGTCTTCTTCAATTCCAAAATGCCTCCAACGGCCTCGACATCGGGCTGAACGATGTCCAGGGCCCCTTTCTCCAGTAGCATCCTGAAGTTGTGCAAGCCGAATATCTTTCCTCCGCCCGCGATCTGAACGTCAACCGAGGATGCTAGTCTGGCGCTCAGCTCAGGGTTCAGGAGATGGGGGAGTGCCTCCTCAAGCCAAAGTACACCATATTTCTCACAGGCTCTGGCCAGCTTCAATGCCTGTTGGAAACTTGAAGGCATGGGCGGGGAGGACCAGGCGGTCTCCGCGTCCAACATTATCTCCATCTCATCTCCAACGGCCTGTCTAACAGCCTTCACTCTTTCGATATCTTTCTCGATCTTTGGGCCTGTTCTCGCGTACATCTTGATGCCTTTGAAGCCTTTTTCGCGACATTTGACAGCAAACCCAGCCCATTGATCGGGGGTCCACTGGTACTCATTCCAAGTAGATGCATATGCTCTGACCTTGTCTTGAAATGCCCCGAGCAACTTGAAGACGGGTTGGCGAGCGGCTTTGCCGGCTATGTCCCACAGTGCCATCTCCACGCAACTCGGGCGAGGCGCAACGTAGTATGGATTTTGACATCGCATCCAAGTCGCGTACTTCTCGATGAAAAATGGATCTACGATCCTCTCAACAAGAAGCGGCTTCACTAGGCCGTTGATATGCTTTATCCAATCTGTCCCCCATGTGCCTACTCTGGCTCTTTGACCTCCGATGCCGACTATTCCATCGTCAGTCAGCACCTTCACGAGGGCAAATCCCCATTTCCGTTCTCTAGGGGCTTCTTCGTGGATGAGTCCTGGTTCGGCGAGAGGTACCTCCAAGTAGGAAGCTTTTACATCTACAATTCTCATAGATCGCAACTCGGTTCTATTGAAGAAGGCGGAATGAATATATGGTTTTTCTGGTCAGAATATTCTCCAGAAGGTTCACCGAACGATGTTGGCATGGTCGCGAACTCTCGTTGCTTCACTCTAAGTCACTCTCCTTAACTCTGAACCTGTTCACCTTATCCTCGTCCAATTCCACTCCGAGCCCTGGTTCTGATGGCACTATCCATGCTCCATCTTGGAAGCATAGATCTCTCTTGACCACGCTGGCTACGTAGTTGATGGATGCCTGATATCCGGTAAAAGGAACGATCTCTTTTATTGCAGACGTCAAGTGTATTCCCGCACAGGTGCCCACTTCCAATTCAGCAGATCCCCCCACTCTACAAGGAAGGTTTTCGGCCTCAGCTATTTGGGCGATCTTCCAAGAGTTGTATATTCCACCATGCTTAGCTAACTCGAGTACGAAAACGTCCGCTACCTTATCCTGAACTATCCTCAGGGCATCATGAACTGAGACAAGGCTTTCGTCCGCAGCGATTGGGATGTCAAAGATCTGAGATAGTAGCGCCATACCGTTGAGATCCCAGTACGCAACGGGTTGCTCAATAAACTCTAACTCGTATTTCTCAAGTCTCCGAATTGTTCTTATTGCCGTTTGCCGACTATACCCTTGATTCACGTCAACTGCCAACTGCACTTTGGATCCAACGGCTTCCCTGACTCTCTTTACGCTTTCGACATCTTCTTCCGGGTGAAGACCGGCTTTCACCGTGATCGCTCTGTAACCTTGTTTGATCGCATCCGCAGCCTCCTCTGCAGCCTTCCCGGGCTCTACAATACTGATTACCTTATGACAAGGAACCGCATCTCTGTAGTTGCCCCCCAGTAACTTGAAGACCGGGAGACCGGCCGCCTTTCCCATCAAATCGTATAGCGCGGTCTCAATAGCGAATTTTGCGTAGTTGTTGCTTCCAGGCCTTATCGCTCTATCCATTCTCTGTATGATTCGATTAAGGTTGAATGGGTCCTCCCCAATGACACAGCCGGCCAGTTTCTGTCTTATGATTTCTAGTGCGGTTTGCATAGTCTCGCCAGAGTATAGGGGGTCTGAGGATGCCTCCCCAAAACCAGTTATGCCCTCGTCCGTATCGAGCCTCACGAATAAATGGCGTCTCTTCTTGACGAAAGCTAGCGTCATTGCTGATTTGTAGGGTTGCTTGAACGGCATGTCAATCTGCAGTGTTTGTAGATCTGTAACTTTCATTCGACCACGTCGCAAAGGTGTATGAGGCTTCGGTATTTTGCTCTTTCGTTCAGATCGCGCGCGTGGCGCGCTCCAAGCTGTCTTCCAGTAGAACACAGGCGAAATGATATTCAGCGAAGATCTCTGAATATTCAACATAGCAAGGCGTGCGTCTACTTGAAGAAAAGAACGCTGCGCACATTATTTTAAATAGACGTTAGAGTGATACTCGTAGGGGAGATGAAAAATGAGAATAATGACACGTAGCGTTAGCTGCATAGCTTTCTTAGTACTTCTAGGCGCTGGACCTTTGTTGAATCGGCTGCCGATCGCCGAGGCCGTAGCTGCTGAACCACCAAAGTATGGAGGAACGTTTGTGGTCGGTTTGTCAGGGGAGCCCCCGATGATGACGATTTGGGCGACAGCGGCCTTTCTATGCCAACTGCCTTATGCCAATGTGCACGGTGCCCTGGTGCAAGTCGACAAGGATGGGAATTATGTTGGAGATCTAGCTGAGTCCTGGGAAATCTCGCCGGACTTCAAGACGTACACGTACCGTCTTGTCAAGAATGCTTTGTGGCATGATGGAAAGCCTTTCACATCTGCTGACGTGAAGTTCTCGATTGAAGAAATTTTGTACAAAATCCATCCCAGAGGAAAGTTGATCTTCGCCGGTCTTGATAGGGTCGACACACCTGATCCTTACACTGCTATCGTGAGGTTCAAGGAACCCAATATCGTGCTCGAATGCTATGTAGGCCCCGTCCACCAAGCCATCATCCCGAAGCATATCTACGAAGGAACAGATCCGCTCAAAAACCCACAGAACTCGAACCCAATCGGGACAGGACCCTTCAAGTTCAAAGAGTATGTGAGAGGCAGTCACATCACACTGGTCAGGAACGACAAATACTACAGGAAAGGCATGCCGTACTTGGACAGATTGGTCTTCAAGATAGTCCCTGATGAGGCAATGAGGGCGGCGGCTCTCGAGAAAGGAGAAGTTGATCACTGGCCCTACTACGGCTTCCCGCTGGCGGATCTTGCTAGACTGAGCAAACTTCCCCATCTCGTCGTAGCGGAGAACTTTGCACCTCATCAGGCAATCATGCATATTCGAGTGAACGGACGGAACCCTCCGCTAAGCAACGTGAAGGTGAGACAGGCGTTAGCATATGCGATCGATCGACGGGAGATTGTTGAGAAAGTACTGTACGGCACTGGAGGAGTGGCATATGGCCCTATACCGACCAAGACCAAGTGGGCCTACAATCCGAAACTTCAGCAGATGCAGCCTTTCGATCCCGCGATGGCGGAGAAATTGCTGGATGAAGCCGGGTATCCGAGACGAGAGGGCGGCGTGAGATTGAAAGTGACCTACACATATGATAAGGGGTTGTTTGAGCATTCCAAGACAGCTGAGATTATCAGGTTGCATCTGCAAAAGGTGGGGGTCGACCTCGTCCTTCAAGGTGTGGACAAACAAACAAACGATGCACTTAATGCGGAGTGGAAATACGAATTGATGACGATAAGATCGAATGCAGGGCCGGACCCCTCGCTTCCTCTAAACGGGTTTTGGAGTCAGAACATTCGGCATATCTATGGAGGGAATACTGACGGTTACAATAATAGCCGTTTTGACCTTCTCTTTGAGCAAGGCAATAGCGAAGTGAATCGCCAGAAACGAACAGCCATCTACCAAGAGGCACAGGAGATCCTAGTGAAGGATCAGGCAAGCATTTGGCTATTCGAGGTGGGCTACCCGATCCTAACAAACGCCAAGTTCAAGGGAATCCCACCGGGAGGATATGGATTGGAGCCTTACGACAGCATATGGTGGACAGGAGGAAGTGAGCTGTCACCCGAGGCCATCTCATCTGTCATCAAGGATACGGAGAAGCAACTTGAGAGCTTGCGGGGACAATTCTACGATGTGAATGAAGCGCTGAAGCAACTCGAGCAGGCAAAGAAGTCGCTGGAAGCAGGAGACTACCTTAAAGCAGCTGAGTTGGCGAGAGGAGCAGCGAAGCTTGCCCAGCCGCCGTATGCGATGTATGGCGGAGCGACTCTTGCAGTCATCGTTGTCGCTGTGGCCGGATTCATCTGGTACAGAAGAAGACGTAAGCCTACTGGCTGATCCTTTTCTGCCTCCCCTTTTTTTCTAGTACGCGCGAACAGGACGTGCCGTAGCGTGCGCCATGTGTCATGCGATAACAGAGCTAGGAGTTGCCCGGTTCAGGACTTAATTAGAAGCCAATGCTTAGAGTCGTTCTAGACATGTCCTTGGAAGGAAGATAATCAATGTACGTTGAATCTGCATCTCTCCGAGTGTACGTGGCTAGGAGAGTACTGCAAACAATCCCACTACTCTTGGGAGTCATTGTCATAGCATTTGCCCTGAGTCATCTCGCTCCTGGTGATCCAGTGTATATCTTTGCAGGAGAAGCAGCTAGTGAAGAGTATCTGAACATGCTGCGAGAGCATCTAGGCTTGAACAGGCCTCTGTATGAACAGCTGGTCATATACGTCATTACTGTGATTCAGGGGGACTTGGGGCGGTCGTTTGTCCACGGCCAACCTGTGCTGAAAGTAATCTGGGACAGGCTCCCAGCTACACTACTGCTGACGGGTGCAGCTACCCTATTCTCGTTTGCACTCGGGATCGTTCTGGGAGTGATTTCGTCGAAGAGACCGTACTCCATAGCAGACAACATCATAACAGCAATCTGTCTATCAGGGTACTCCATCCCCGTCTTCTGGTTTGCGCAGACACTCATCATAGTTCTCTCGGTGGGTCTAGGGTGGTTCCCAGTTCAAGGGATGGTAACCGTTCGCGAGGAAATGACAGGGATAGGCTACGTGTTCGATGTGGCTCATCACTTGTTCCTTCCGGCACTCACCTTGACTTTGGTTAGGTTGGCTCTGACAACTCGGCTGACGCGCGCTTCTATGTTAGAAGTGTGCGGTCAGGACTTTATTACGACGGCATGGTCAAAGGGATTGGATGAGAACACCGTCTTCTATCGTCACGTACTAAGAAACGCATTGCTTCCTGTCACGACCGTTCTTGGCCTTGAAATAGGTACGATGGTGGCCGGAGCCATCTTGACAGAGACTGTTTTTGGCTGGCCGGGTTTGGGGAGGCTGATGTATGACGCAATCGTTACGCGAGACTACCCTCTTCTGATGGGGAATTTTGTCGTGCTCTCGGTCTCCGTTGTCATTCTTAATTTGATCACAGATATATCCTATGGCGTCTTGGATCCACGAATACGACGCAGATAATGTGTGATTTGGTCCGCGGGAGGACTCGGCCTTGTTGGGTGGCATGAAATCTTTCTGGGTACGGTACAGAAGAAGTAGAGCTGCCGTTGCTGGCATAGTTCTCATTTTCTTCTTCGTCACATTAGCTGCTCTGGCACCTCTCCTTTCAACTTTTGATCCACTAGAAATGGTCGGCAAACCATTTCTGCCGCCCGGCGACGAGCATCTTTTCGGAACAGATGACTTAGGTAGGGATGTCTACAGTGGCATTCTTCATGGTGCCAGAATCTCACTAGTGGTGGGCTTCTTGGCGGCAGCAACTTCGGTTGCGATCGGAGTTTCAGTCGGTGGGCTATCAGGCTACTATGGTGGGAAGATTGATGATTTGCTCATGAGGATAACCGAACTCTTCTTGGTGCTTCCGAGATTCTTGGTGGCATTGGTTATGGTCGCCCTTTTCGGGTCTAGCGTATTGAACGTCATTTTCGTCATAGGCATTCTGTCGTGGCCTGGCACCGCAAGACTAGTCAGGGCCGAATTCATGTCATTGAAGGAGCGTGAGTTCGCGCAGGCAGCAAAGGCATTAGGAGCAAGTGACGGAAACTTGATACTGGATGAAATACTTCCGAATGCGTCACCGTCCATAATCGTCAACGGATCACTTCAGGTGGCCAGTGCTATTCTGGTAGAAGGAGGCCTTAGTTTCCTCGGCTTGGGCGACCCGAACATGCCAAGCTGGGGGTTGATGTTGGGGAATGCCCAACGCTTCATCAGAACTGCTTGGTGGATGGCGGTATTCCCGGGGATCTCCATTTTCTTGGTCGTGCTCGGACTCAACCTTGTAGGCGATGGCCTGAACGACGCCTTGAACCCCAGACTGAAAGAAAGACAATAAGGCAACTTGCTTTGACAATTAGTCTACTGAATATTCGGGACTTGAGAACCTACTTCTACACATCGATGGCGACTGTGAAGGCAGTGGACTGTGTACAGCTGGCCATTGACAGTAAGGAAGCGGTTGGGCTTATTGGGGAATCTGGAAGCGGAAAGACAATGACGGCTTTCTCTATCATGAGACTCGTTCCAAGGCCCGGAAGAATCGTAGGAGGTGAAATCACGTTTCAGGACAGGAATCTTCTGGAACTAAACGAGAGAGAGATGCAAGCCGTGCGTGGGAAGTCCATATCCATGATCTTCCAAGATCCGATGACCTACCTAAATCCCGTCATGAAAATCGGCGATCAGATCGCAGAAGTTGTTGTTCGCCATCAACACATAGAGAGGGGCGGGGCTCGGAGAATCGCGCTTGACGCGTTGGAAAAGGTGCAAATGCCAGACCCTTCGATCATAATGAATTACTATCCTCATCAACTGAGCGGTGGCATGAGGCAACGGGCCTTGATTGCCATGGCGATTTCGTGTAGGCCTTCCCTCTTAATTGCTGATGAGCCTACAACAGCATTGGACGTCACAGTCCAGATGCAGATCCTAGGTCTGATCGGCAGGATCAAAGAGGAATTCGCAACCTCATTGCTGCTGATCACACATGACTTTGGCATAGTTGCGGAAATCTGCGATAGGGTGTACGTAATGTATGCCGGGAAGATCGTTGAGGGCGCAGATGTCTTTGCTCTCTATGAGAACGCGAGACATCCTTACACAAGAGGTCTTCTTGAATGCCTGCTAAGTCCCAAGGAATACAAGGAGACTCTTCCAACAATCGGCGGATTCGTACCCGATCTGGCAAATCCTCCCTCCGGATGCAGATTCCATCCAAGGTGCCCACATGTCAGGCCGATATGCAGCGAGAAAGAACCGCCCGTGCTGGAAGTTGAGCCGGGCCACTCCGTCTTCTGCTGGCTTTACACATGAGGTGAAACAATGCCAGCCTTGGTAGAAGTTGACAGGTTGAAAAAATACTTTCTGGTGAAAACGGGCCTATCTGTTTTCCGAGGAAAAGAACGTTTCGTACACGCAGTTGATGACATCAGCTTCAATATTGATGAGGGAGAAACCTTGGGACTGGTTGGCGAGAGTGGATGCGGGAAAACGACTACAGGGAGACTGGCACTGAGACTATTGGAACCTACAGCTGGAACGGTCCGATTCAGGGGAGGCGACATCTTTCAGTTAGATGCGAGACAGTTAAAGAAACTCAGACGTGATATGCAAATAGTGTTTCAAGATCCCTTTGCATCTCTCAACCCTCGAAAGACTGTAGAACAAATTCTGAGCAAACCGTTTTTCCTTCATGGTAATCTGAAGAGGAGTGAGATCGACGCCGAGGTTCTGCAGCTCTTGGATAGGGTTGGCCTCAGCCCCGCGTCCCTCTATATCAACAGGCACCCTCACGAATTCAGTGGAGGACAGAGACAAAGAATAGGAATAGCCAGAGCAATAGCGCTTAACCCGAAACTGATTGTTGCTGACGAACCTGTGTCAGCTCTTGACATGTCCGTAAGAGCCCAGACTCTGAATCTTCTGAAGCAACTGAAAAGGGAGTTTGGACTGACATACCTCTTCATCACCCACGATCTAGCGGTGGTCAGGTCAATGTGTGACAGAGTTGCGATCATGTATCTGGGGAAGATCGTTGAACTGGCAGATGTACATGAACTCTATGAGAATCCTGCCCACCCTTACACGAAAGCAATACTATCGGCGACCCCCATACCGAATCCGCGGGTTGCTCGCTCTACGGAAAGAAGCCATCTCACCGGCGAGGTCCCATCGCCGATTGATCCTCCATCTGGTTGTCGCTTCCATCCGAGATGTAGGTACGCGCGGCCGGATTGCATCAAAGAGGAACCGTGTTTAATTGATATTGGGAGGTCCCATGTCGCCGCCTGTTATCTGCACTCTTAACGAAAGGAGAGGAAAACAGCTGGACAGGATTTGTCGATGCACTGGGCGTCAAAGCGCGCAATCAATCCATGTCGAATAAGCGTCATATCTGCGAGTGGATAAGACTAAGCGCCATAGATGCCGAGGCAATGACAGGATCTATCACAGGAATACGTAGACGTTTACGTAAGCTTGCAGCTAATCTGATGGTTGAATACCCTGTACAGGAAAGCACTACGACATCTACTCCGCTTCGCCCCAGTCGCTCAGCTGCCTTCAAGATCGCCATTCGGTTTCTTGGATTCATGATGTCGTACGCGTCTGTGACTCCTGAAGGGAATCCGACAGCTACGAAACGTTTGCCCAGCACATTTCGAACCGCACGTGCACTTCCCCCTAACTTGTTCTGTGCAAAGACCCCTATCTTGTCACCCGCCTGGAGAGCGAGACATGCAGCTGCACGACCGGCCCCGATGACAGGTATTTTCACGGCTTTCCTAGCGTCTTCAAGACCGGGGTCTCCACAACAACTGATAACTATCGCGTCTGGCCGTTCCAGTGCGAGTTTTCTGACTGCTCGTACAACCTTTGGAGCGCCTTTCTTCGCAGTCTCTCTGCTGAATACGCCCTCAGGTTGATCTTCTATGCATAGTGACTTAGTCCTCACGTTGGGAAAGTGTTTCTCGATAATTCGCCCGTGTGCCTTAAGCACCTCGTCATTATCGGTTGTAAATGTCCTGACCACGCCAATCTTGACTTGCTTTCTTGTGGTTCTCATGAGTACCTCACCGCAAGCCTCCGCGGCCAGCATATTTAACGCTTTTTGGAATTGCGTTGATGCATTGGAATTCTTTGAGACCTAGACACGTCCGCGCCATTGGCTCACGGGATCAGGTTTGCCCGAGACTCGATTGTCACAAGCACTTCATACAACAAGAGACAAGGAGCCGTGAGGCAGTTCAACCTCGCTATGCACCGCGAAAGCTTTTAAGAGTAACAAGACCAACTACGTAAGACCTGCTATGAAAATTACGGACATTAAAATCCACGTGTTAAGGCCCATAAAAGGTTACAGATCCAGTCTTGGCGACCTACTCCTTGATCATCCGGCCGCTCTCTTGAGGGTATTCACCGACCAAGGCATAGAGGGCAACTTCATAACGGGGCAAAAAGGGTTCGCATCGGAGGAAATGGAGTTTGTCTTTGGCCGTCTCAAATCATTAGTCATTGGGGAAGATCCTTTCAACAGGGAGAAGATCTATCAAGACTTCTTCAGGTCTGGGGGAATTTCTGGGAATTTCGGAGTGGGACTTGCACCTGCATTGAGCGCCCTAGACATCGCTCTTTGGGATATTGCTGGCAAAGCATTCAACACACCGATCTACAAGCTTCTGGGAGCATACAAGGAGAAGGTTAGGGCATACGCCAGCACAACGATGCACTCTTCGGTTGAGGATTACGTAGATTTCTGCAGAAAGCTTGTGGAAAGAGGCTATACCGCCATAAAACTCCATGTTTGGACTGAGCCCAAGAGGGATATGCAACTCCTCAAGGCAGTTAGGCAAGCTGTCGGCGATGACATTGATCTCATGCTTGATGGTTCTATGGCATATAACCGCGAATGGGCTCTGAAGATTGGCAGAGAACTTGATAGATTAGGCTTCAACTGGTATGAGGATCCCTTGGTGAATAGCGACATTCACGGGTATGTGGAGCTCTGTAGAGCACTTGATGTACCCGTCAAAGTGTGTGAAGGTATCAGCGCTTTCAGTAGGGCGCCTCCTATTCGGATAATTGCCGAGTACATAAGGAGAGGTGCTGCGGACATCATTGGCTCTCTTGGGGACAATGTGGGAGGCATAACGGCCATGCAGAAAATTGCAGCCGTATGTGACATGGAGGGAATTAGGTATGAACCGCACAATTGGGGAACGACTCACACCCAAGCAGCCCATTTCCATATCGAGTTGGCTTCGAGAAACTGCGAATTCTTTGAGTTGACAGTCCCAGAAGGACTAAAAGATATCGGCACAAAAGACGCATTTAGAATCGACAAAGAAGGATTTGTGCGTGCTCCCACAAAACCGGGGCTCGGTGTAGAGATCGACTGGGAAAAAATAAAGGAACTTACATTGAGGGTTTTCTAAGGAAGAAACTGGAGTGTAGCATCCGATTTCGTAGAATACGTGGCACGCCTTACCAGCATACTTATCGCCATCACTAACGCGATGAGAGCCCCGCAAGAAGAACACGCTCTACGCAAGTGCCTCAACTCCGCGTAACCCGATTACTTACGTCATGCGTACTGGCAATAGATTACGGGCCACGAAGAATGCGGTTCTCGTAATTTTGTAGTCATACGATCGTCTGGCAAGCTCATCGGCCGAATAAATGTGTGCATAGTGGCTAGCGCGCTAGCCGCTGCATGTCTTTATATACAAATGGAGAAACGTATAGAGAAATCACGTTATTGGAGGTTGTAGAGTACGAACCAAGTCAAATATGTTGGCTTTCCCAAGTCTGAATATGATCTGCGGTTGAATAAGGCCCGGGAACTAATGAAAAGACAAGGGTTGGATGCGCTGGTCCTAGCGAATCAAGGGAACGTTTTCTACTTCTCAAGTTTCTCAAAGATGGTGCCGGGTGAAGGATGTCTGATCCTTCCATTGAATGAGGAGCCTACTCTTGTGGTATCGTATACACAGAGAGGGAATGCTGAAAGGTTGACATGGGTCAGCAACCTCAGAAACTATTCAAAACCAGGAGATCCCTGGCCGGGCACTGAGATCCCAACAGACGCAAATACGGCTATACGCGAAGCGATCAGAGAGAAGAATCTGCACGGAAAGAAGCTTGGAGTCGACACAGAAGGCCTGAAAGATGCCTTGGGTGAAGAAGAGGCTCTAGATTGTAATTCTCTCACGTGGGAGATCAGGATTCGCAAGTCGAAGTTCGAAGTGGACAAGATCAGGAAGGTATCTCGAGTGGCCTGCAAGGCGATAGAAACTGGGTTCGAGGAACTGAAAGCTGGTATGAACGAAATGGATTTCGCGGCGATAGTTTATCAAAGCCTGATCAAGCTGAGTGGGGGCAACCCACCCGCTTTCATGACCATACGCTCAGGATCTGACAAATGCAAGATGATCAATGGGCCTCAGGTGAGCAGGAGGATTTTGAAGGGAGATTTGGTTGTACTGGACACAGGAGCGACACTCGACGGCTATGCGTCCGACGTCATGAGAACGGCGTGTGTAGGGAAAGCGACGGACAAACAGAAGCGGCTTCATGCATTGGAGCTTAAGGCCCAACAAACAGGTGTGAAGGCCTGTAAGCCCGGAGTGAAAGCGTGTGATGTACTCAGGGCGGTTCTGAAGGTCTTCAAGGAGGCTGGAATTGAGCCCGGAAGGTATACGGAGCGATGTGGCCACGGATTAGGGATAGGCGGCTACAATCCTCCGTACCTGAACCTCAGTGACACGACTCCTTTGGCTGAAGGAATGGTTATCACGGTCGAACCTAACCTTTGGGATGCCCCTCTCTTCGGGAACCCAACGATGAACATCGCCATAGAGGACACCCTTCTTATGACCAAAGACAGCGCGGAAGTTCTCACGCCCCTGAACAGGGACCTCTGGGAAACCTAGTTGCGGGCTCACACAGCTCAGAAGGGCTCAAAGCAGACAATTCAAAACGCCTGCGCTGACATCATCAACAATTCGGTTTCTCCCGGGTTCGATCTAGGTCTTAGTCTGGAACCTGCTTCGGATGCTTTTGCGCAATCTGTTCATGTAGTGACATAACCGAGCTGCGCTCGTCGCTAGCTCGACGAGGAAGAACAGTATCTTGAAAAGCGCACGCGTGTGCCTATTCTCACTTGGATTCATGTAGAAATGTCCATATGTCCGGGCATGAGTATTCGAATCCACTCAGTCTGATCATTATTGCGCGTCATACTACTTCTCGAAGGTCTGAATGTCAAGGTGAGCTGCATCAGTGTTAAATATGCGGCAAGAAGCGGTGGAATAGGGAGGAGGTATTCCTGTCTGAGATAGCAGTTATGGGTGCAGGGAGCATAGGATTAGCGACGGCGGCAACACTGTCCAAAATGGGATTCAATGTGTCGGTGTATAGCAGGAACGAAGAACCCAATCTCGCCAAACCAATCAAGGAACAAAAGGGTATCAGAGTAATAAAGGAAGGCGGAGAAGAGCTTGTCCCTGTGAGGAACGCCTCCAACTCAATGCGTGAGATTGTCCCGTCGGCCGAGATAATAGTCGTCTGTGTGCCATCGTTTGGACATAGGGATATCGCCGATGGAATGCGAACTCTCGTCAGAAAGGAACAGGTAATCGTCCTCACCCCAGGTCACGCTGGTTCAATAGAGTTCGCCCGGAATCTTGGTGTCCTTCCCGCAGGGCCTCTCGTCGGCGAAACCCTAAACCCCTGTACAGGAGCACGGATGACGGAGCCGGGGGCCGTGAGGGTGCGGCCCGAGCCCTACCTCAAAATGTGGACAGCCGCATTTCCAGGAAAGCACACCTCCGAATTGGCAGACAGACTCAGACCGCTGTTCCCAGTTGTTCCATCAGGTAACTCACTTGAACTTGGGTTGCTGGGCCCAAACATGATATTGCACCCGGTTCCGACCATTATGAACCTCTCCTGTGTTGAGAATGGCCACGATTTCGTCCTGTACGATGATGGCTTCACAACTCCTGTTCTCAAGTGCATGGATGCCATTGATATGGAGAAAAGAAGAATATGCCGCGCTCTAGGCTTCCGTGATATCTCTATGGACGACATCTATAGAGAATTCAACCCATTGGGACCATTCTACAGAACCAAAAGACCTCGTACGGACTACAGGGGACTGATACTGGATAGATTCATCGATGAAGACGTTCACTACGGATTGGTCTTGTTGGCATCAGTTGGCCGATGGATAGGTTCACACGCACCCATCGCTGAGGCTTTCATTGACCTTGCCTCAACAATCTATGGAAAGAACTTCAAGGAGGGAGGCAGGACTGTCGAAACACTTGGCCTCCCCGAGCCCAACAGTCTCCTGATCCAGAAATATCTTATTGAAGGTCATGTGTGAGCATATTCAGGTCTCATCGATTTTCTTGACCGCGAGCGAACGGGACTAGACTCAACTCCAACACGTCGGATCTTTGTGTTAAGTCCCCGATTTCAGAACCGAGACGAACGCACGCCTAACGACCCTCCAGAAGTCGCCGCGCACACCTATTTCTACTACCAATTCTTGAAACTACTCTTGAACTAGCTGCTTTCTGTCGAGAATACGTTCTCACCTGCAACAGAGAGTGGAATTCCGATGATGAGATCACCGTCTAGAAGCCCCACTTTCAGCGAGCACTTGTAGGGAGAATTCATTTATCCTCTACACTTATCTCAAAAAGCACTGAACCTGCTCCTGATTTCGGTCCCCAGATGTAGGCGTCTGGGCACTGAATGAAGTACCCCGCTTTGCCTCCTGCTCTGTGAGCATACAATCTATAGAACATGCTTGCAAATGCAACAGGACAGACTACATCTGACTCTTTCAAAAGAAGGTTAGACCCTTCTATGACAAACTTTGATCCGGGTTTGATTCCTGCGTGGCATTCTCCTTTGACCTCCTTGGCCGTAACCACTATCCGTTTCAGGTCCACTCACCTACAATGACTCAAGCCCTTGATAGTATGTCGTAATAAAAGTATTACTCCGCTCGAGTTGAACTGAGCATTCTACCACATGTGTCAGTGATAGAAGAGTTCGGGATTAGGAATGAAAAGAGGGATTGGAGAACGCAACCATCCATGTCAGGTGCGCGCTAACACAGAACCTCCATGCGAAAGTTGGTGCTGCAATAGCCTAGCATGCGCTTCAATCGGAGGCGCGTGCGTGATGCAGATCAGCCAGAAAGGTTTCCCCGTCCCTGTGCCACACCCAGTTGTTCTGCAAGCCCAATTGTGAGATTTGGCCCTAGGCAGTAGCTAGGATGGAATTAGACCTACGACTGATGCCTAGAACCCGAAACTCCGCCCTCGTTTGCGCCGACAGTGCTAGAGAATTATGGTCTATCTTTTGATTGGTAGTTCTCTTGGATCGTAGACCCTGATCGGTGAGGGAACGGTTCTCACTTCGTATGGGGCCGGCGGAAATCTAGGATCGGTCGCGTACACGTATGGAACCGCAGTATATGGATATGGATAGCCGCCTAACGGATAACATTGGCCGTAGGCCGGACTCACCTCAGGAGACCTTGCCTGATAGAGCGCCTCAGCAGGAATCGAAGGGGGATAGGCGACGCGCTCTGCCGGCGGCTGGTAGTAGTAGGCGTGAGGAGGAGGCTGGTAATAGTACTCTTGAGGCGGCGGCTGATACACATAACGTTGCGGTGGCGATTCGACATAGCGAACCTCTGCCGGAGGTTGATAGTAGACTTCCGGTGGCTGTTCCACTAGAACTTCTTCAGCGGGAGGTTGGTAGACGTATCGCTCTGGGGGAGGCTGGTAGAGATACTCCTGTGTTGGAGGATAATGCGTTACTTTGAGCGGTGGTTTGGGAACATAGTAGTAGGACAACGCTCATACCTCTGATTTGCCTCCCAGTGCTACGAACGCCTGATATGTAAGACTGTTGTCTCCACAAGAAAGACCGGACCACGCAGTGGACACAAATTGGTCAGTTGTGTTGGCGCATGTCAACCCTTGGACAGCTGACGGCTCAGAATCTGTGACGCCACATGGTCTTCTGTCGCTTTCCATCCACTGTCCTCTCTCTTCTGCCGGTCAACTCCTCAACATTGACCACAATGCAACAGCATTCAGTTATCGACTTGTTTTGGGCTATTCTCAGTCCTCCTTCTGAAACAGGTCTTCGATATCGTTCGTCATACTTTTCGCCGAAGAGCTGGAGTAGGCGAATTCTCTCGTTTTCATCGCCTTCGATGCGCGCCCTTCCAAAGGCCAGAACGCTATCGTAGTCAAGGTGGCATTTGGAGGCGTAGTGATAGCTTACCTTTCCCATGAACTCGTCGACCTCGAAGCAACAGCTCGGGTTATTCTTGATAATGTCCAGCTTCTTTCCTTCCCACGCACAGTGGAAAGCGATCTTCCCCTCGTCATAGATGAAGTTCACAGGAACAATGTAGGGTACTGAACCGTCGCAGAGGGCCATCCGCCCCACCTCTGCTCGTTTCAGAACCTCCTCCATTTCCTTCAGTCCATCTTGCACAAGTTCATCCTTTGCCAAGGATTAGACCCAAAATCCATTGGTACAGCTGGATATTTAACACGCACCCGGAATTGACGCACCCTTTATCAATTACCAACAGAGTCCTGAGCTGGAAAAATACGTGCAAAACCTCTGGATTCACGTTCGCTTGAAATAGATGAGGAAGAATGAATCTGTCAGTGTCAGGTCTCCAGCGCAGGATCAGATCGTCGGCCAGATATGACCGTGTGCTTCTAGCTACTATGTCGGTTGCGCATTTTCTGGATGACGGACTAGGTCGAGGCTACAGTACGCTGTTGCCGTTGATTCGGTCTGCTCTTAACCTATCTTATGTGGATATTGGTGTCATCGATTCGATGCAGGCGGGGCTTAGGGCGGTTGGGGCGCCTCTCGTAAGCTGGATATCAGATAAGACGGCGCAACGCAAACTGCTGTTGATCTTAGGTGTCTCTGGTTTTTTCATAGGCACCGCAGGTCTAGGTTTTGCTCAGAACTACCCCTTGTTGGTTGCAATGATTCTCCTTGCGCAACTGTCCTCATGTATCTATCACCCTCAGGCGGTTTCAATTCTTAACTTCAGTTTTCGTGAACGCCTCCATTCAGCAATTGGAATTCACGGCGCAGTTGGGGCTATGGGCCTGGTTGCTTGCCCGATCCTTCTTTCATTAACGTCGGAAACGTTTGGATGGCGAATAGCTCCGACACTGGTCTATGCTCCCATCCTCATTTTCGCTATAATCTTGATGGTGCTCGTGTTGGGTGACATTGGAAAGTCGCAGGGACGAGGGTTCAAACTAAGCGCATTGAGGAACAGTTGGCTGGCGATTACCATGCTCGCCGTTTATTCCGGTCTGGAGTCGTTTGCCTTCTTCAATACCAGCTCGCTCTTGCCGCTCTATCTGCGAAGCATCAAAGGATTCGACATGGTGATGATCGGCCTGTGGTTAGGCATGGGCAGTGTCGGCAATATTGTCGGGCAACTTGTGATTGGTTTCTGGACTGAAAAGCTTGGGACAAGAAGACTCGTTCTCATAACCTCTCTCTTATTCGGACTGTTCTTCTACCTGTTTCTCGCAATAGACAACTATTGGCTGCAACTCCTGCTATTTGTTGCATCTTCCGCAGCTAATGCAGCCGTCTTTCCGTTAGAGATGTCAGTGACGACGGAAGTGGTGGAGAAGGAAGCTGTGACCACAGCCTTTGCGATCGTTAACAGCCTTGCATCAGTCACAAGAGTGGTAATGAGTCCAGTTATGGGCTATCTCGCGGATCGAATAGGACTTACATTCGCAATGAACGTGGCTTTGATACCGGCAACCTTGGCAGGGTTCGCAGCCCTCGGAATAAGACACTCTGAGCGACACAGGCACTGACCAGTCCAGAATTCATCAATCATGATTGCAGACAATGGGAGCGATGGTTTTGTGGCATGGGTGGTGCCACCCCCCTCCCCCTCTCGGCACGGTTCCCGAGATGAATGCGAAACTGTTGAGATTCGGCGTTTCGGGTTCAATCCAGGCCTTTAGGCCTCATCTGAGCCAAAGGGCGTTACGCCGATGCATGGACAGGTGTATACGCCCCCCTCCCCTCCCTCCTCTACTAATGGTGATTGGGCAGTTTTGGGGTTGCTTTTGGGAATCGGGCTTGTTTCGGCTTATCCCAATCTGTAGAGCTCGGAAAGTTGAGAACAATGTAGAGTTTTGTCAGGTCTCTGAAGGGGGAGCATCCCCTCGAGTCGATTCCCACTTGTCGCCCATCTTCCTTTCATGGGTCCTCATCCTGAACTGGCCTCGGTGCCGGAAGAGAGGATCGAAGGAACGCTGGTCTATGCCAAGTGTGAAATATGCTGCTTAGGAAGTTGGAGAGGATTGTGATATGGACGTGAGGCTTGAGCCCTTTCTCCTGAGCCTAGTGGCAGGATCTGCAACAGGATTCGGAGGATTGGCCGTTCTGGCACTCGAGCGAATTAGTGACAGAGTTGTTGGCTTCTCCATGGGATTCGCTTCAGGAGTTATGCTCCTGGTCTCTTTCAACAACCTCTTCCTCGAAGCCGCAAATCACCTCACACACTTCCAGCTGATATCCATGTTCTCACTTGGCGCCTTGGTCATAATCGGCCTCGACCTAGTCCTACCTCACATCGAACTGACGACGAAACAAGCGGAAGGTGAGAGCCGACGGCTGTTCAGGACTGGATTGCTAATAGCCATCGGAATAGCACTTCACAACCTTCCCGAAGGATTAGCCGTGGCTGCAGGCTACGCTCACACGCCTAGACTAGGTTTGATAATCGCCATCGCTATCATGCTTCACAACGTACCCGAGGGAATTGCCACGGCTGTTCCCTTGACCGTAGCAGGCATCAGAAGAACTCATATCGCGATCGTCACATTTCTGTCAGGGCTTGTTGAACCAGTTGCTGCCCTAGTCGGAACTGCTGCTTTCTCTATTGTTGGAACTGAGAGTGCTATAGGTTCCTCGCTGGCTTTCGCCGCAGGAGTCATGACTTACATCACAGCAGACGAATTGATCCCAGTCGCTCATGAGTATGGACATAAGCACACTGTGTCCGTTGGGCTTCTACTGGGGATAGTATTCGCTCTGATGATAGATGTCATTCTGAGTTAGTGCACCCTGCATCCTGAGCATATTGCCCTGCAGAAGATTCACATGATCAAGCGCGCGCTCTAGGCCGATCCTCAGAGTTCTCTACCCCAGACTTCTGAGATGGACTCTTCAAGCAAGATTGCCGAGGCTTCTATCCTTCTCGAGATTCTTGCCCACTCTGGATCAGACTGCCTAATCTTCGCCGAGGCGTCCGTCATAGCCTGAAGCACTCTCCTCGAAACCTTCCTCTCGGCACGATGACCTACAACCTTATCCTCGTAGAGCTCAAGGGCCCTCTCGATTACTTCACCTTGGGTAGCATCCAACATGGCCGCAAGGCGCTTCAGTTTTCTTCTGATCTCGTCATCAACAGTAACTGTAGTCGTCAATACGGATCACTCTCTGTCTTTCAATGTCCGCATATTTCAATGGTTACATTGCACCCGGCCACAGAACTATGCTAGAAAAGAGGAGGCGCACCGATCTGCTGGCAGGAGACTTAGTAATGCTAATCCGTGAAGACTCGTGAATTCTATGACGGCGGGAGGTAACCTGTGTGCGATATGGCGCCGGCAAATACGGATATGAACTGGTTGACGGCTGGACTAAGTTGCCCAAGGACTGGAGCTTTCGTGACGTCAGCGGGATTGCGATTGACAAGGAAGATAGAGTCTACGTCTTGAATCGCAGTGAACATCCCATAATCGTCTTTGATCGCGATGGCAACCTCGTTCGTTCTTGGGGAGAAGGATTCTTCAATCGCGCCCACGGCAGCTGCATTGGCCCAGACAATTCCATCTACTGCACAGATGATAGAAAGCACATCGTGGCCAAGTTCACGCACGACGGCGAACTGCTGATGACGCTGGGCAATACGGGCTACGCTACGGACACAGGTTATGTAGAAACTTTTGACTTCTGGGAGAGCCTAGCGACAATAGTTCGCGGTGCCCCGCCCTTCAACCGCCCGACAGGGGTTTCAGTCTCGCCAAAGGCTGAGATCTATGTGGCTGATGGATATGGCAATGCTCGAATCCACAAGTTCTCTGCAGATGGCAAATTGCTGCTATCTTGGGGAGAACCGGGCGGCGAACCCGGCCAATTCCGACTCCCACACTCCGTGCGAGTAGATAAACAGGGTAGGGTATGGGTAGTTGACCGGGAGAACAACCGTATCCAAATCTTTGACGGAAATGGAAAGTTCCTCACTCAGTGGACCGGTTTTGTTCGTCCTACCGACCTCTTCATAGACAAGGACGATACCGTCTATGTTTCAGAATTGTCCAAGCGAGTAGGAATATTCACCATTCATGGCAAATTGCTGGCGCGATGGGGAAACCCGGGGAAGAAGAAAGAGGAGGCCCTCTTCCTTGCTCCGCACGCGATCGCCGTTGACTCCCATGGCGACGTTTATGTTGGGGAAGTTTCCATGACCGCGACGCAGGTCGATCGGGGGCCCCGAACTATCCAGAAATTCACGAGAAGAACATAGGTTGACAAAATGCGCCTTCAAAATTAGGGTTCGCCTCTTCAACGAGGCTTGTGTGATCAATGGCAGTGATCAACTGTACATCGCTACCTCCTTTTTTCCTCCGAAGTGTGAGCTCAGCAGCATTCCTCGGCTGTTCGTTGAAAAGCACGCCCTGGGTGATGTCCCCCCTTGATATGATTGAGTGGAGGCTACATTGACGATCTAGCTCCGAAGATCTATCGCATCTCGAAGCTACTTAACAAGCTTGAAATTCGCGTTTAGACCTTGTTCAATCAGAAGGAAGTCTGTTGAGCGTAGAGGATCTAGCTAAAAGACGCAGGACAATTAGACGTTTTCAGAGGAGAAGGATCCCGTACAGTGTCTTGGAAAGTTGCGTCGATGCTGCAAGATTAGCACCGTCAGGAGCCAACATGCAACCATGTGAATACATCATCGTTGACGATGAGGCTTTGCTGCCGCAGGTCTTCTCGACTCTAAAGTG
>Ga0129297_10000266_pt1 | contig 25303 bp, 21 predicted proteins | sample I18A1metaG_FD_94708 | JGI IMG/M metagenome (GOLD analysis project Ga0129297, IMG submission 94708) | Lake sediment bacterial and archeal communities from Gulf of Boni, Indonesia to study Microbial Dark Matter (Phase II) - ​I18A1 metaG | ecosystem: Environmental > Aquatic > Freshwater > Lake >... | reverse complement strand
GGAGAACCCTTCCCAGACGACGACAATGGTTCGTTCTTTCCTAGCTACTCCTTTCACCTTTCTCATCGGCTTCCTCTTCTCAAGCCTCATTATTCTCGCTCTGGGGCGCCTCTTCTCTGCAGAAGGAAACTATCGCCAGGTTTTCACGGCCTATCTCCATGCCAACTTCATTGACAAAATTCTTGGCAATTCTCTTCGTCTTGTCCTGGTTTTGAGCAGAAAATCCTTTGCCCAGGTCACAACCAGCCTGGCCCTTTTCTTTCCCAAATTGGAAATGACCTCTAAAGCCTATGTCGTAGTCAGCCAGGTGGATTTTTTCCAGATCTGGCTCTTCGGAATTTTTGCCTTGGCTCTTTCAACCATCTTCAAGATCAAAATGAAGAAGGCTCTCCTCATTTCCTACAGCTTCTGGTTCCTCAAAAGTCTCATTTATGTAGTTCTGGGTTTTCTGAGCCTCAGTTATTTCCAATGAGGTCGTTTGACAGAGAGCCTGTTCATCGATAAATTATGTGTATGGAGGAAAGTTATTTCCAAGGTAACCTCAATCAAATTCCCCTCCCCCGGCTCCTCTTTTTGATCTGGCAGAAAGAAAACTCCGGCCTTCTTTTGATTCAAAGAGAAAAAGAAAAAAAGGACCTCTATTTTGAAAAGGGAAATTTGTTCATCGAGAGAAACTCTTTTCCTGAAAAAGATTTCCTGAAGACATTGGTCCGAAAAAAGATCATGACTGTGGACCAGCAAAAAAGGTGTGAAAGCCATGCCAGCCAGAATAAAGTCTCTTCCCTCAAGGCTTTGATCGAATGCCAGGTACTCTCTCCTTCTCAACTCTGGAAACTCATCGAAACTTTCTTTGAGGGGCAGGCCTTTGCGCTTTTCGACTGGGCCGAAGCCAGCTTTCTCTTCGATTCGCAACCGCTGGAAGGCATTCTGAACCTTTCCAGAATTGAGACTCCCAACTTCATCCTTCAGGGAATCCGCCAGATGCGGAATTTCGCTCTCATCGAAGCCTGGCTTCCTCCTGAAAATGAATATGTCCAGACTCTCTCTCCTCCTCATCTCCATCTCCTGAGCTTCAAGCCCCATGAAATATATCTCCTCCAGGCGATAGATAAGAGCAGCCTGAAAGAGGTTTATGATTCCAGCGAGATCGGGAAAAAAGAAACCCAGAAAGCAATCTTCACTTTTCTCTGCTTGGGAATAATCGGAACATCTTCAGGAAAATTCGATCTCAGATCCTCTCCTGAATTTTCTCCTCAAGCAGTGGAGAGAATTCTTTCTGCTTTCAACGAGAAGTGTTCTTACATCTGTAAATATATCTCCAAGGAGATAGGCCCGGTGGCTTTGAATGTCCTGGAGAAGACACTTGAGGAGGTAAAATCCAACCTGAGTCCGCTTTTTCAAGAAATTGAGCTCAATCCTGATGGCACCTTTGAGACAAAATCGATTCTCGAAACAAACAGAAATCTCTGCGGCCACGAAGACCTAACAGATCTCCTCAGAGATCTGAATGAGATTCTGGCCGCAGAAGTTCTGACGGTCAAAAAAACGCTAGGCAATGAACACGAATCTAGCCTTGTCAAAAACTTAGAAAAAATCGGGGAAATCATTTGAAAAGACGGCAGCTTTTTGCCCTCTTGCTTTTTGTGACCCTGCTTATCCTTTTCCTTTTAATCAAAATTGGACTCTAAAGCAAAAAATCTCGTCATCATTTTGGGTCCCACTGGAGTGGGAAAAAGCGCAACCAGTATCTTCCTGGCAAAAAAATTCAGGGGAGAAATCATCAACTGTGACTCAATGCAGGTTTATAAAGGATTTGATATCGGAACAGATAAGCCTCCCCTGGATAAAAGAGAAGGTGTGCCTCATCATTTGCTGGATATTGTCGAACCATCAACCCAATTCACAGCTGCCGACTTCGCCAAAAGGGCCCAGGAAGCCATTTCCGAAATCCAGCAGAGAAAAAGGCTTCCTCTGGTTGTGGGAGGAACAGGATTGTATCTTAAAGCTCTGCTCGAAGGCCTCTTTCCAGGGCCAGGAAGAGACCTTCATCTTCGCCAGGAACTAGAAAAGGAAGCAAAGGAGAAAGGGCTAGGGAGCTTGAGAAAAAAGCTTGAGGAGATAGACCCTGTCTATTCCCGGAAAATCGGCGAAAGCGATAAGATGAGGATCATCCGGGCTCTAGAAGTCTTCTTCCTGACAGGTAAACCCATCTCCGAGCATTTCCTGAAGACCAAACCTTATCTTGAGGATTTTCATATTTTGAAAATTGGTTTAAAATTAGAGAGAAAAGAACTCTATAAAAGAATTGAAGAACGAGTGGATAAAATGTTCGAAAAAGGCATTGTCCAAGAGGTTACAAAACTCCTCGAGCGGAGAGTGAAGGAAGACTCTCCACCTTTCCGGGCCCTCGGCTACAGATATGTCCTCAGTTTTCTTAAAAAAGAAATTTCCCTGGAGGAAGCCATTTCTCTGACCAAAAAGAGCACCCGCCACTATGCCAAAAGACAGATGACCTGGTTCAGAAAAATTAAAGATGTGAATTGGTATTCTCCTTACGAAAGATCCGCTCTTTTGGAATTTCTGGAAAAGAGTTTCGCCTGAAAAATGGAAAAAGCAATCCTCGTCAATCTTTCCACAAACAAAAAAGAAAAGCTGGGGGCTGGGGAATCCATGGAGGAACTTCAGGGCCTGGCCCGAGCCGCAGGAGCAGAGGTTGTCCAGAAAGCATTCCAGCTCCGGCCTTCTATCAGCCCGAAATATTTTATCGGTGAAGGGAAAGTCGAAGAGCTCAGCCGAATGAAAATGGAACTAGGGGCTGACCTCATTATTTTCGACCACAACCTCAGCCCCGTCCAGCAGCGAAGCCTTGAGGATAAAATCCAGAGCAAGATCATCGACAGAACCCAGCTCATTCTGGATATCTTCGCTCAGCGAGCAAGGAGCAATGAAGGCAAGCTTCAGGTCGAGCTGGCTCAATTGACCTACCTCCTTCCCCGCTTGGTGGGAAAGGGAATCGCCCTCTCGCGTCTGGGCGGTGGCATTGGCACCCGTGGCCCTGGTGAAAAAAAACTGGAAGAAGACAGACGGAGAATCCTAGACAGAATCTTCAAGATAAAAAAGGATATCCAGAGCATTCAAAAAAGAAGAGCTAGCCAAAGAAAAAGCAGAAAGAAGAGCCCTGTTCCGACAGTCTCCCTTGTTGGATATACGAGTGTCGGGAAATCCACTCTTTTCAACCAGCTCACTGAGGAGAAGATGTTCACCTCATCACGACTTTTTGCTACCTTGGATCCAGTTCTGCGCCGGGTCTCGTTTTCCGATGGCCTTTACTTCTTCCTGAGTGATACGGTCGGTTTCATTAAAAAGCTTCCAGTCGAGCTCATTACTTCCTTCAAAGCCACCCTGGAAGAAGTCAGAGAATCGGATTGTGTCTGTCATATTATCGATGTCAATTCACCCCATTCAACAGGTCAGGTCGAAGCTGTGGAGACAATTCTCTCTGAGATCGGAGCAGCCAGCATTCCTACACTCCGTGTCTTCAACAAGATCGATCTTCTTCCTAACAAAAAAGAGCTTCTGGAAAAAAATTTTTGTATTGAGAGCCGTGTCGTTTATGTTTCGGCAAAAACGGGCGAGGGAGTCGAAAGCCTGAAAGAAAAACTCAGGACTCTCATCTTCAAGGATTACCATTTGTATTATTTGCGCATTCCCAGGGCAGAAGAAGAAATCATCCATTCTTTTTCGAAATGGTCTCTGGTTCTAAAGAAAAGAGAGAATGGAGATTTTTTTGAATTGAAAGTCATGGCTCCCCCTCAATCGATGCTGAATTTCCTGCCTTATCTTGAGAGAGGAGAGGAAAATTGGTGAAAAAAGCTTTTCTTGTCTTTTTCCTTTTTTCCCTGCTTTGGTCATGTGCCACTTTCCCACCGCCACCACCTTCTCTGTATATTGACAGCCTGCCCGCTTCTCTTGTGACCAGCCTTTCCCTTGAAGAGAGAATCGCCGCTGAGGAAGCCTGGTCAAATCTCAAACAAGGAAAGGCAAACAAAGCTGAAAAAATCATCTCCCGCTTAGGGGCCAAAAGTCCAATATATGCAGTAGGCCTTGGCTACACCCATTTCCTTCTCAATAACCTGCAGGCCGCAGAAGAAAGCTTTAAAGAAGGCCTTAAAGATTATCCTGACCTGGCCTTGATCCATCTCGGCCTGGCCCAGGTTTACAAGAAAGCTTCCGAGGAGGATCTGGCTTTCGCAGAATTTTCGGAAGTGCTCAAAATAATACCTGATCATCCCTTTGCCACGCAGGAATACGAAACATTGCGGACAAAAAAAACAGAGGAATTCTTGAATGAAGCAAGAGTGTCTCTTGAGGAGGGAAAGACAGAAAAAGCAAAAGAAGCCTATCTGAAGGCTCTCCATTATTCTCCAAAATGGATAGAAGCACACCTCACCCTGGCCGAGATCTATAGAAAAGAGAATAGACCTCAAAATGCTCTGGTCCACCTCCAAGCAGCCTATAGTCTTGAGCCCAAGAACAAGAAAATATTGAAAGATTATGCAGACACTCTTTCTCTCACAGAGAAATACTCAAAGAGTCTTGAAGTCTACGAACGCCTCAAAGAGCTGGACCCAAAAAATAAAGAGGTTGAGGATCAAATCGAGAGCCTTAAAAACAGGCTAGGAATATATGAACTGCCCAGCCAGTATGAGACTATTCCTTCCATCCAGGCAGTGACCAAAGAAGATATGGCTGCCCTCCTGGCCCTCAAATTCAGGGGGATTCTGGATGAGACACCGGCCAAGCCTCCGATCATTGTCGACATAGCCACTTCCTGGGCCTCAAAATTTATCCTGAAAATAACCTCGCTGGGTATTCTGGATGTTTATGAGAATCATACCTTCCAGCCCAAAAAAGTCGTGACTAGGGCGGAAATGGCAGAAATCCTGCTCCGCTTCATCAATCTTCTGAAAAAGAAAGGCTACAGGCTCATCCCTCAGTTTCCAGCCGAAAGAGTCCAGGTTGCGGATGTCTCTCCGGATAATTACTATTATCAGCCGATCGCCCAAATCATATCCTACCAGATCATGGATCTTGACCGGAATCGAAATTTCAGGCCAGAGCTAAGCCTCTCTGGAAAGGAGGCCACAGATATCTTAGATCTTCTCCTAGACTTGATAAAATAGATCAATCCTTTAATGAATGAAAAAGAGAAAAGTCTTTTCCTGACTCTTCCCAATATTCTCAGCCTTCTGCGGATACTTCTTATTCCAGTCTTTATGATGGCCATGATCCAGAGAAAAGCCTTCGAAGCATTGGCAATCTTTACTCTGGCAGGATTGACAGACGTGCTCGATGGCTTCACTGCCAGAATCTGGCGTCAGAAAACAAAAATTGGCGTCTTTTTGGATCCGGCAGCTGACAAATTGCTGCTCACCCCCTCTTTCATCCTTCTCTCGCTGCCCTCCTTGAGTTCCCCAAACTTAATTCCTATCTGGCTGACAGTTCTAGTCATCGGCCGGGACGTGCTCATCGCCTTAGGCTCCCTGATTATCTACAGGCTGGGGAATCTGAAAATCTTTTACCCTTCCCTGTTGGGAAAAGCAACCGCTGTCTGCCAGGTCGGAACTGTCTTTCTGGTTCTATTTCTCAATTACCTCGGGATTTCCTTTCCCTACCTCAAATGGGTCTTTTACCTGACTTTTGCTGCCACCCTTCTCTCTGGAATACACTACTCGGTTTTCGGCCTTAAGCAGATTTTCGAACCCCGCAAGAGCTAAATCTTATTTTAGGTTTCGATCGATGAATCCTTTTCTTAAGGTCCTCCAGAGGATTTCCAGATCCAGCGCCAGAGACCAGTTCTGGATGTAATAAAAATCATACTCAAGGCGCTTCTCAATGGATGTATCCTGCCTCAATCCATGAACCTGGGCCCAGCCAGTGATTCCTGATTTCACTTTGTGTCTGAGCATGTATTTGGGAATTCTCTCGGTAAAATCCTTGACAAAGTTTGGTCTTTCCGGCCTGGGCCCGATGAGACTCATCTCCCCTTTGAGAACATTAACCAGTTGAGGGATTTCATCAATGCTGTATTTCCTCAGGAATCTTCCGATTTTCGTTATCCGGGGATCACCCTCTTGGCACATCACAGGGCCAGTCTCTTTCTCCGCATCGAAAATCATTGTCCTGAACTTGTGAATGACAAATCTCCGGCCATCAATCCCCACTCGTTCCTGCCTGTAAAAGACTGGGCCGCGGGATGTCAGTTTGATCAGTGAAGAAACAACGAGGATTAAAGGCGAAAAGAGGGTCAAGAGCAGAGAAGAGACACCTATATCCATGATCCTTTTGACAATCCTTTTCATTCCCCGCAAAGGAACCTCATCAATAGAAATAACAGGGAAGCCATCCAGATCCTGGATATTCGCCTTGAGAGTGAGAAGCTGAAAAAGATCAGGAATGAGTCTGACATTAACCGGATACTTATTGACGATCTTTAGGGTCTCCAGAATTTTGGAGTAGTTATTCAAATCCAGGGCAACATAGACTTCACTGATATCGGATTTTTCAAGGATTGGCGCCAGTTCTTTAAGACCGCCAAGGACTTCGACTCCGCCGTTAACATCGATTTTCTCTCCCGCCTTTTTCTCATCATCCAGATAGCCTTTGACCACAAATCCCAGGTCCTTGTATTGAAAGAGCTTCTGAGCCACTGCTTTTCCCATCTCTCCAGCACCGACAATAAGGACATTCTGGAGGTTCAGCCCTCGAGCATAGCGCCGCTTCATGAAAAAATAAATCTGATGTCTGAGAAAAGAAATCAAGAAGATAACAACAACAAAATAAACAGCCAGAAAGCCATGAGAAAGCTTAAATGTCATGCGGAAAAGAGGATGAGCGCCCTGGCTGTAACTCGAAAGATAGCTAAGGCCAGCCAGAATGATGAGAATGGTGATAACGGCATTCAGAGTAATGAAAAGAAAATCTTCAATCCTTGTCCTTTTTAGCCGGCTCTTATAGAATCCCTGAAAATAGAAGATGACCAGATGCAGGGCCAGGAAAAAGGGGAAAACAAAAATATAAGATTTTATGGGAGGGATCCCTTTGGCCGGATCAACAGGAATGATGTAGGCATAAAAGCGAAAAAGATAGGAGTAAAAATAGGAGACGAAAATGGCCAAAACATCGCTGAGAATAAAAAGCCTGACAAGGCGGGCCCGATGTCTTGTGATCACTTCTTTCCCCTAAATTCTGACCATCTTTTCTCAAGGAAAAGAGAGAGCTTCTCTTTGAAGATTCCCCGGGAAAAATTCATAGCATTTGATCTTATGGTGTTTTTATTAAATTCTAAGCTACTCAATTTGTCAAGCGCCTCTCTTAGACTCCAGACCTTAAGTTCGGGAAAGAAAAGGCCTGTTTCTCCCGGGATTACTGTCTCGGTTGCTCCTCCCTTTCCATAGGCAAGGACAGGGATTCCACAGGCTTGGGCCTCCAGGGAAGTAATGCCAAAATCCTCCTCTCCGGGCAGGATGAGAGCTCTGGCTCCTTGATAGGTCCTGAGAAGATCCTGGGGATCGAGAGAGCCAAGGAACTCAATGTTCGGCCGGCCAAGCTTTTTTAACTTTTTAAAATCCGGACCTTGACCCACAATTTTAAGAACAAGTCCTGACTGATTAAAAGCCTCAATGGCCAAGTCAATCCTTTTATAAGGGACAAGAGCTGAGACGACCAGGAAATATTCTTTCTCAGAAGGCCAGTCGTGGGGCTTAAAAAATTGAGTGTCGACGGGTGGATGGATAACTTCAGCCTGCCGCCTGTAGTATTTCTCGATTCTCCTGGCCACATTCCTTGAATTGGCAATAAAAAAATCAACCCTCTGGGAAGAAGACTCATCCCAAAGCCTCAAGTAGTGGATGATGGGAGGAATGAAAATCCTGGAAAAAAAGGAAAGCCTGGAGGACGCAAAATAGGGAAAATATTGATTCCAGGCGTAGCGCATCGGAGAATGGACATAGCAGATATGGAGAGCATCAGGATGAGGGATGACTCCCTTAGCCACACAATGGGAAGTGGAGACAACAAAGTCATAGTCCCGCAGGTCGAAAAGCTCTGCAGCAAGAGGAAAGAGGGGCAGATAGAACCGGTATCTCTCCTTGAGAAAAGGGAATTTCTGAAGAAAGCTTGTCCTTATTTCCTTATTTTCGATTTCCGCAATCTGGCTCCCCTGAAAATGGAAAAGAGTGTAGATCGGAGCCTGAGGGAAAATCTCAGCCAGAACCTCGAGAACCTTTTCTCCCCCTCGCTGGCCGGTCAGCCAATCATGAACAAGGGCAACTTTAGTTTTTTCCATTGCGGAGATTATAAAAAGGGGGTGGAGAATTGTCAATTAGGCTAATTTTTTGTAGTCAATTAGGGGACAGGCACCTTTTTCAGGGAAAAAAGGTGCCTGTCCCCATCATTTCTAAATAAAGCTCTTGCGTTTCTTCGATCATTCTGGAGAGAGAGAAATGGGAAGGGATTGTCTTTTTTGCCTTCTCCCCGAGCTTTGCTGCATGGTCTCTATTTCGAAGAAGGCTGATCACAGCTTCTGCCAGTTTTTCTGAATTACGGGCAGCAACGAGGACTCCTGTCTCTCCGTTGGTGATTACTTCTTTGACTCCATCCACGTCTGTGGCCACAATGGGCTTGCCCGCTGAAGCAGCTTCGATGAGAACATAGGGAAGCCCTTCCCAAAGAGAGGGAAGGATAAAGATATCAAAGAGAGAAAGGATCTCCGCCGCATCTTTCCTTTCGCCCAAAAAGAATAAGAATTTGTCGACGCCCAATCTCTGTCTTTCTCTCTGGAGCCTTTGCCTTAATGGCCCTCCGCCAACAACAAAAATCTTTGCCTCAGGGAAAGAGCGCTGAATCTTTGCGGCTGCTTGGAGAAGATAGATGATCCCTTTCTGGCGATGGAGACGGGCCACTGTCCCCAGTACCGGTTGTGACAAATTTAATCCCAGTTCTTTTCGCCTAGCTAGGACATCTTCTTCCCTGACCGGGGGAAGATCAATTCCATTCCTAATCAGATGCATCTTTGTCTGGGGAGCGAGTTTCAATTTTTTCCCTTTCTCCCTATCTGAATCGCAGACAAAAACAAGAGCATCTGTAAATCGGGAAAAGATTCTCTCCAGGAAAATAGTGATTTGTTTCAGGAGCAAGTTCCTGTAATGGAGATAATGGATGCCATGAAGAGTATGGACAACGACTCGAGTCCGGCACTTTTTGGCTGCCCAGCGACCATAAAATCCAGCAATTCCGCCATGGGTATGGAGAATATCAAATCTGTTATTGAGAAGGATAGAGGATATCTCGCGGATAATCCTCCACTTGAATTTCTTGCTGAAAGATATAGGAAAATGGACAATCCCATTTTTCTTCACTTCCTCAACTAGGGGCCCTGAGTCTTGGGAGCAGACTGAAACAGAAAATTTTTTCCTGTCCAGATGCCTGACTAGAGAAAGAAGGGTTTTTTGTCCTCCTCCCAAAAAAGGCTGGTCGATCATCTCCAGGACTTTTATCTTTTCCATTTTTTCTCTATTCCTTCAGCAACTGAAAATAGTGGGAGCGAATCTCGCTGTCTCCTATCCAGAGAGAAAGAAAGCTAAAATTCAATCTCAGATAGAGACGGAGCAAAAAAAGAGAAATTTTTGAATTGTGCTTTCGATAGTAGTAGAGCTGGGAACGTCTGTATTCCAGGCGGCTCGAAAGTTTGAAGGACAAAGTGGATACTCCTCCTTCATGAAAGACTTTAGCCCTAGGAAAGAAGATAAGCTTCCAACCTCTTTCTCTCATCCTCAAACAGAGATCAATATCTTCAAAATAGAGGAAAAATTTTTCATCAAAAAAACCTACTTCTTCCAGAGCAGATCGCCGGACGAGAAGGCAAGCTGCACTCAGCCAGCCAACCTCGCGCTTCTTCTGGACAATTTTCAACAAAAGCCTGTAATAATAGTTAAGAAAGCATTTCTGAAGAATCTCAGAAAAAAAACTGACTTTTTCCCCGAAGGAAACCTGGTATCTTGTCCGATCTCTAAAAAGAGCTGGCCCCAAAGCCCCAATCTGAGGATTGGCCCTCATCTCTTCCAAAAGGAGCTTCAAGACACCTCGGGGGAGAAGTGTATCTGTATTCAGAAAAAGAATGAATTCTCCCCTGCTTATCCGAATGGCTTGATTGTTTGCCCTAGAAAATCCCACATTTTCCCGGTTATGGATAAGGTTTACGGCCGGGAAATTTTTCTCGATGAATTCCGGGCTCCCGTCTCCAGAATTGTTGTCAACAATAATGATTTCAAAAGCAAAGCCCCGGCCATTGTCGACTAGCGAGGAAAGGCAGCTTTGAAGATGAGTTTTGTCATTATAATTGACGAGAATAACAGACAGTTCTTTTTCCATCAGCCAAGCTTTTACTTTCCTAAATCTTTAATCAGAAAAGAAATTCGAGAGGCCACTCTCTCCCAGGAAAACTGTCTTCTTTTCTGGGAGAACCTGGTGAGAATGTCCTTCTTTATCCTCTCCTCAGTAATCGCTTTTTTCAAGGCTTCCTTGATTTCTTCAGGCTCAGAGGTCTCAACCATAATCGCCATATCCTTATAAATTTCCTTAAGAGAGGAGAGGTTCAGGACAATAGGCACAGTTCCACAGGCGATGGCTTCCAGCGGCGGAAGGCCAAATCCTTCATATTCAGAAAGATAAGCAAAGGCATCAATTGCTGAATAGAAGAGGGAAAGCTCTTTCTCGTCAATAAACTCCTCCCATCTTATCCACTCTCTTTCCAGAAGCTTGGGAATAGCCAATGGAGGATGAGTGAGGTCTTTTCCGACGAGATAGAGGAATGTCTCTGGGAATTCCTTGCGAAGAAGTTCCATGGCCCGAACAAGGCCAGGGATATTCCTCCGATTAAAAATGGAGCCTAGATAGCCGATGACTTTTTTACCTTCTAAACCTTTTCTCTTTTTCCATTGGAGGATTTCCTCGAAGCTGGACTTCTTGAACCTTTCCTCCACTCCCAAGGTAATCACCTTTATCTTCTTATGTTCTATTGGTGATAGCCTGACTATTTCCTTCTTTGTAAATTCTGAAGGCGTTATGAGTAGGTCCGATTTCCTGAGACTTCTGCGGATAAGGAATTTTCTTGTTAGAGCAGTTTTCCTCGGATACCACTCGGGGTGGGCTAGAGGGGAAATATCGTGGACGATCAAGATGGATTTCCATCTGTTAAAAAAGGGAAGCGTGTAATTAGAAGCGAGGAGAAGGTCAGGGTCAACTCTTTTCAGGCCTTTCCAGAAAGGGCCATTCTGCCAGCGGAAATATCCTTTCTCCCAGGGAATGACAAATTGTCTGACATGATCTCTCGAGTATCCCTCGATCAAGTTCCTGCTGAAGATAAAAAATTCGTGGTCAGCTAAAAGATCGAGGAGGTCATTCAAAATATTATCAATGACTCTCCCCGCGCCAGTGGCCTTTTCATTGACTTCGAAGCAGTCAACAGCAATCTTCATCACTCTTTTCCGACAAGTTCCTGATAAAAATGGAGGGTCTCTGCTGCTGCCTTTTTCCAGTCAAAATCAAGAATTCTCTTTTTTCCTTCGGACCGAAGGGACTGCCTCAAAGTCTCATCAACCAAGAGCCGAATGATTTTCTCGGCCATATCTTCAGGATCTTCTGGCCGAAAATAGAGGGCCGCTTCCTGAGCAATCTCTGGGATAGCCGGAGCTCGGGAGGCAGCAATGGGCAAGCCGCTGGCCATGGCTTCAAGGAGGGGAAGGCCAAAACCTTCACAGAAAGATGGAAAAACAAAAGCCGAGGCCAGGCGATAGATGCTCTTTAAATCCTTTTCTGGAAGGTAGCCTGTGAATTTTACCCAAGATTCGAGCTTTTTTTGCTTTATTCTTCCTCTCAGATTTCTGGAATCCTGCCCCTCTCTGCCAATAATGAGGAGAAGTATCTTTTGATAGTCTTCGTGAATCATTTTAAGAGCATCGACCAGGTAGAGGAGATTTTTTCTTGGCTCCAAAGTCCCCACAAAAAGAATAAAGGAAGGGGGAAGAGAAAATTTCTGTCTTGTTCTTTCCAGCTCTTGGGCGTCAATCTCTTCCTGGAATTTTTGGTCCATGCCGTGGTAAATGACTCTGACCTTTTCGCTTTCTAAACCAAATTTATCCCTGATATCATCTTTTGTAAATTGGCTGACAGCAATGACCCCATCGGCTCTTTGGAGAGAGTCTCTTATTTTATGCACAAAAATTTTTTTTACCTCTCTCTCTGCCTTCTGGGGAAAATCCATAAAGAAAAGATCATGAACAGTGATAACTTTTTTCCCTTTGGTGGGCAAGATGAGGGGATTCGGAGAGTGGCTCAAATCCAATTGCTGTTTGAAGAGATAGTCCAAAGGGGGCCAGCCGAGCCTGTACCAGAAGAAGTTCGTCGCTTTAACCGGAAAAGGAAAATGGCGGAATTTCATCTTGGCAAAGGCTGGAATTTTCTCAGCTGGAAAACGGTCTTTCAACGAGGAAGAAAAGAGAAAATATTCATTGCCCTTGTCAATCTGGGCCAGATGAAAAAGGAGGTTTCGATAATAAGTGCCGACACCAGTCTCTTCTTTGAGGAAAGGCCGGAGGTCAAAGCCAATTCGCATTTTTTGTAAATGTATGCCCAATCAGGGGAAAAGTCAAGGAAGCGAAAGGCTTGCTTCTTGCCTGCTTCGATGTTATGATTCTCTGCAAATGGAGGAGGCCATGACTAAGTTCGAAAAAATCGCAAAGAGAATCGATTCCTTCCGAGATGAAATGATTGACATGCAAATCAAATTATGTTCTATTCCAGCGATCTCTCCGGCAAGCGGAGGAGAGGGAGAGGGAAAGAAGGCTGAGTTTCTCCTCAGCTTTTTAAAGGAAAATAGATTTAAGGATATCGAGGTCATTAAGGCCCCTGACATAGATTCTCCCTCCGGTTACCGGCCAAACATTCTCGGCCGTTTTAAAGGAAAAAGCTCAGCGAAAACCATCTGGATCATGACTCATATGGACATTGTCCCGCCCGGTGAATTATCGCTCTGGCGAGGTGATCCTTTTAAAGCTTGGATTGAGGGAGGGAAAATTTATGGAAGAGGGGTGGAAGACAACCAGCAGGAAATGGTGGCCTCTCTTTATGCAATCAAAGCCTTTCTCGCAGAGAACACAAAGCCCAATTATGATGTCGGAGTGGCTCTAGTCGCAGATGAGGAAACAGGGAGCGAAAAAGGGATTGGCTATGTCCTCCAGCACTCCAAGGCCTTCCGCAAGCAGGACATGATCATTGTCCCTGATGCGGGAAACGAAAAAGGGACACTGATTGAAGTGGCGGAAAAAAGCATCCTTTGGTTGAAATTCAAGACTCTTGGAAAACAAGCTCATGGGTCAACTCCGGAAAAAGGAATTAACAGCTTCAAGGTCGCAAGCTTCCTGATAACAGAACTGAACAATCTCTACCAAGCATTCCCAGAGCAAGATTCCCTCTTCAGTCCTCCTATCTCGACTTTTGAGCCGACCAAAAAAGAGGCCAATGTCCCCAACATCAATACTATTCCTGGGGAAGACATCTTTTACATGGACAGCCGCATCCTTCCCAAATATACAGTAGATGAGGTTGAAGAGAAAATCAAGGAAATCGCAGGCAGAATCGAAAACAAATACAAGGTCAAGATTACTTTTGAGGAACAGCAAAAAGCTCCTGCTGCTCCTCCAACTTCTGCCGAGGCAGTTGTCGTTCTGGCTCTCAAAAAGGCAATTAAGGAAGTCTACAATGAGGAAGGCCAGGCGAGGGGAATTGGAGGCGGAACAGTGGCAGCTCTTTTCCGAAGAGCTGGCTATGAAGCAGCCTGCTGGTCTCGGGCTGACGAGACAGCCCATCAGCCCAACGAATACTGCATCATTGACAACATGTTGGGAGATTCAAAGGTCTTTGCCCACATCTTCCTTCAAGAATAATGACCGATTATATTCTGGTCTTGGTCACAGTGCCTGACCAAGACAAAGGCAAGGAAATTGCCCGCCGCCTGGTTGAGGAAAGGCTCGCAGCTTGCGTGACCATCTCAGGAGCCTGCCAGTCTTTCTATTGGTGGGAAGAAAGAATCGCAGAGGAGAGCGAGCACATCCTTTTCATTAAAACCAGAGCAAGCCTCTATGGGAAACTTGAAAAGCGGATCCGAGGTCTTCATTCCTACGATGTTCCTGAAATCATCGCCCTCCCTATCTTGAAAGGTTACGAAAAATATCTCGGCTGGATTGATAAAGAGACAAAAACCTAAGAATACTTTCTCTGCACCTTCTGGGCCACTCTAATAGTGTTGAGATGAATTTCAACTGTGTCCTCAACTTTTCGGGCATAACCTCCAGCAAAAACGACTGCAACAGGAATGCGGAGTCTCCGGGCTCCTTCGAGGATGATCTGGTCCCTTTCTTTTAGGCCTTCCTTAGTTAATTTCAGGCTTCCCAGTTCGTCCTCTTCATAAGGATCTGCACCGGCCAGATAAAAGACAACATCAGGCTGAAACTCTCGGTAGAGGCGAGGAAAATGTAAACGCAGGGAAGAGAGGTACTTCTCATCCCCATCTCCTGACCAGAGGCCAACATCCACTGAACTTGAAGGCTTTTGGGCAGGATAGATATCCATCTGGTGAATGGAAAAGGTGAAGATATAGTCCTTTCTGGCAAAGATGAAGGCTGTTCCATTACCCTGATGGAGATCGCAATCAACGACCATCGCTTTCTTAATTCTTTTATCCTGCTTCATTTTTTCCAGAGCCACAGCCACATCGTTGAGAACACAGAAGCCTTCGCCATGATCTGGGAAGGCATGATGAAATCCTCCGCCGATATGGATTGCAAGCCCGTCTTCTAAAGCTCTTCGAGCGGTGAGGATTGTTCCGCCCACATACAATCGGGCAAACCTCAGAAGCTCCGCAGAATAGGGCAGCTCCAGGGTCAGAATTTCGGATTGTAAAAGGCTTCCTGTCTTCAACTTCTTCAGGTATTTAGCTGTATGAACGAGGAGAAGATCCTCATCCGGGGATGGCTCAGGAGCCAGAAAACTCTCCTTTTTGACTCCCATGGAGAGGAGTTTCTCGTAGATGAGCCTGTACTTCTTTACGGGAAAAACATGCTTTCCAATGTCTACCATCCAGTAATCTTGGCAATAGATGAACTTGAAAGGAAATTTCTTTCGAGGGAGAAAACTTAAGAGACGCATGTATTCAATTTTAGAAACTATAAATATCAAAAAAACTCAAAATCGTAAAGGAAGCATCTTTTTCCCTGTGAAACCTTTAATCTTTTGATGGATGGGTCCTGTCCATTAATTTAAATCATCACGCAAAGAAGATGCTTAAAATAGTAAAGGAAGCATCTTTTTTCCCGTGATAGCATTGACCGGGAATAGGGTCCTGTCACGGTGCGTCCCCGTCCGTCCTCGCGGAAGACCCTCGCACCCACCACCATTCGCTGCGGGCGGGCGGGGACTGGCACCGTGCCACCCTTCCCTGATCACCGCTCATATCACGGAAAAAATGATGCAATCAATGGTAAACAGAGGCTTGAATTCCTTATTAAAAATTATATGATATTAGTTCCTCTATTCATTCTTTATGAATTATATGAAGGAGTTTCCGTTATGAAAATTTTAACCCGTCTCGCCAAAAGCTTTGTTGCTGGTGAAACCGCTGACGAGGCTTTAAAGGCGGTCAAAAAATTGAATGAGAAAGGAATCATGTCTACTCTGGATGTCCTCGGGGAGAGTGTCAAGAACAGAGAGGATGCAGACAAGGCTGTCCAGGCCTACCTTGATCTCCTCGATACTATCCCCAGGGCCGCCCTGAATTCTCATGTCTCTCTTAAACTGACCCAGATGGGGCTAGATATTGATGATGAATACTGCTACCAGAATCTGGTGAAAATCCTGAATCGCGCCAAAGAGCACAATAACTTTGTCCGCATCGATATGGAAGGCTCTGCTCATACTCAGCGGACACTCGATATCTTCTACCGACTAAACAAGAATTTCGCTAATGTGGGGATCGTCATCCAGGCTTACCTCTATCGCTCGGAGAAAGACATTCAGGATCTCTGTAAGATCAAAGCCAAAGTCAGACTCTGCAAGGGCGCTTATAAAGAGCCAAAAGAGATCGCCATCAAGAAGATGAAAGATATCCGCAAGAACTTCCTGAAGCTCAGCGATATGCTCTTCAAAGAGGGCATCTATCCAGCCATTGCTACCCATGACGACATCCTCATCCAGGCCACAAAAGATTATGTGGCGGAGCACCGTATCCCCAATGACAAGTTTGAATTCCAGCTTCTCTATGGGATTCGAACCATGACCCAACAAAAGCTGGCTGAGGAGGGCCATAGAGTCAGAACCTATGTTCCTTTTGGCACTCATTGGCTCCCCTATTTCTACAGAAGACTCAGAGAGAGAAAAGAGAATGTCTTTTTTGTCCTGAAAAATTTCTTTAAAAAATAAACCTTCCGCTGCGCTTCTTGGGGACAGGCACCTTTTTCAGAGAAAAAAGGTGCCTGTCCCCGACAACAATCGATCCTCGTTCGGTTACATATTAGCTGATTCAATGCGGACAATTGAAAAAAGGCATACTTTTCTTTATAATAAGAGCAAGCAAATATGAGGGACGGTGGAAAAAACAATGAAAAAAAAGGCTATCATTCCTTTTATTTTCATTTTTTTCTGGATTCTTTTTCTGGGAAATGAGCAATCCTTCTCCGAGCAATATCTGACTCCTGAAGAAGCAGCCTGCCAGCATCTCGAAAAAGGCGAGATTGACTACGCCATTCAAAGCCTGGAGAAACTTCTCCAAGCCTCACCTCAGAATCTCAACGCCCATCTCTATCTGGGCATTGCTCTCTTTCTCAAAAAAGATATGGAGAGCGCATCCAAAGAGTTTCAAAAAATCGAGAAGGAAATAGACAGGATGGTCGGAGCAAGTGATACTTTTGGCGACCGGCAAGCATTTATCCAGATGGGAATGGAGAGAAAGGCCGACGTTCTCTTCTTTGAAGAAAAAAAGGGACTTTTCTATTTCTTCTATGGCCTCGTCTTGAAGGAAAAAAATGACCTGAAAGCAGCCCAGAAAAAATTCAAGGAAGCCAGACGCTTCCGCTATGACAACAGCGCTATCTCGTTTGAACTTATTGACCTCTTCTTGAAAAAGAAGGATCTCCCATCGGCCTGGCTAGAGCTTGTAGAGTACAAAAAGTATTCAGGCGAGACTCCAATTTCGATTTTCTTTGATGGCTGCATCTCTTATGAAAAGAATAAGATCGAAGATTCACTGGCTGCCTTGGAGAAAGCCTCATCAAGCTTTCCCGAGGCAAAGAAAAATATCGGCACCATCCATTACAATAGTGGAGACTACACAAAAGCCAGAGAAATCTGGGAGGAAATCCTGACCCAGAATCCTGATGATAAAGATCTTGTCCTCAACCTTGGCTGGGCCTGGTTCCTGGCAGGCGACTCAGCTAAAGCCCAGGAATATTTTGACTGGGCGGGAATCAAAGTCACGCTAGATCGGTATACCCCCAAAAAAATATCTATTACCTATGATTCCCTTCTCAAAGAAAGGAAGTTCAACCTTCAATGTCAGCTGAAGAAGGGGAAGTAGAGAGAAGATAGTTTATTTTTTACCATTCATGACGATGGGAGGAGGCAAAATTGGCAAATGAATGCCCATTCAGCCAGCACAGCAGAAAAGGAATTTCTTCTATGATGATGTGATGCAACGCCTGGAGGATGATGATCATAACTGGCCGGGGGATTTTTTTCTAGGGTCAGTCATGACTCGTCGCCAATTACAGCGGAAACATCGTGCCCCCACTATCGCCAGGGAGAAGGCGGCCTACGACGAGCACCTGAAAAAATACGCCCTTTGATACCTGCTTGATCCCTTTTTTGCCGTTTCATCGTGTCTGCATTCACCCACTCTTTTCTTCTTCAAATTCCTTCATCAGGGCCTCGGCATTTGTGACGTGCAGGATGAGAGAACCATATCGCCGCTTAAAAGGTTCTGGCACGTCGGGACAAAGAAGATAATTGCGGCCGTTCGGATATAGACCGCGGAAGACAGATAAAGAACCTAGATTGAAGTGGTCGGGGCTAATCTTGCATTCAACCGTATCCGCATCGCGGCCGCGCCTTACGACAAAGTCGACCTCGCGGCCGGACTTGTCGCGCCAGTAGAACAATCCCTGCCCGTCTGTTGCCGTGCGCAACATGTCCAGGACGAGGTGTTCCCAGAGCGGCCCGCGGTCTTCCTCCCGGAGGTCTCGCCATCCCCGAACAAAGGTTACAAAGCCGGTGTCAAATCCATAAACCTTGGGGCGTCTCACTAACTCTCGGCGTCCCCCGCCGTAGAATGGAGGGAGAGCGAACAAAGCACAGGCGATTCCCATCGCCTCAAGGTAGCTCTTGACGGTGGCCCGGCTGATATCACATTCCCTGGACAGCGCAGAGTAATCTGCTAAACCTCCGCTTTGTCTGAGAATTACCCTGAGCAGGTTGAGAAAACCCGTCCTTTCTCGAATTCCGAAAAGCTCCTGGATGTCGCGGGCATAGAAGCTATCCATCCACTCGGCGAAGAAGGCGTCATCCTTCCTGTCGCTCAACAGGGATTCCGGCAGGCCTCCGTGCAGCAACCGGTGATCGAGGTCGCTTATTCCGAAGGCGCTGCGGCACTCGGTCCATAAGATTGGAGGCAGGTATAGAATGGCCTTCCGTCCGGTCAACGTATCCCGAAACTTGCGCGTCGAGGCGAGTGTTGACGAACCTGTTGCCAGGATGCGCAATCCAGGGAAGACGTCGGCGGCGATTTTAAGCGCTCGGCTTGGGTCCTGCAGACGGTGGACTTCGTCGAGGATGATAACAGAATTCCTTGGCTGCGCTCTAAAAAAGAGCTCCGGGTCATCCAGACGGCGCACTTCGGAAGGGAGGTCACAGTTAATATAAATGCCCTCCTGGAGCATGCGTGCGAGAGTCGTCTTTCCAGCACGCCGTACACCACTGAGCCAGACGATGGGACGCTTTCTCCAGCCCGATCGTATGCGAGCTATCCAGTCGTTGCGGAAGATCATGTAACTATAATTATCATTTAGACGACTAAATGTCAAATATATTTTCGCTTCTCTGGATTTACGAAAGAAGTTAACGACCTAGGCAAAAAGGAGAGGTCGAATTGATTGATGTTCGAAAGATTGGAATTTAAATCAGAGGTTCAAAATCCTCTATTGCGTTCTCAAAGAGACGAAGTTTAATCTTCAGTATCAGCAGAAAAGAGGGAAGTAGAGAGAAGAGAGATTATTTTTTTGATTCCTCCTCTTTTTTCTCCTCATCCTTCCTTTCCCAGGGAGTCCAATCTATGCCCAGCACATATTTCTGCATCCAGCGGATCTCTTCAATATCCCTTATCCGCTGGTGCCTTGGCTCATTGAATCCATGCGGCTCCCGGGGAAACTGGATATAGCGGACTGTCTTCCCCTGATCTTTCAGGGCAGCAAAATAATTCATGCTCTGAAATTCCCTACACGTCGTGTCATTGGCGCCATGGAGGATAAGGGTGGGTGTGGTCACATTCTTGATATAAGTCAAGGAAGATTTTTCCTTATAGCCTTTGGGGTTTTCCCAGGGGGTGCCGCCGATGTACCAGAGGCGGACATCATGATTAAAACCTGCTCCATATTCAGATGTCCAGTCCGAGACCATGGCCCCCAAGGAAGCTGCTTTGAAGCGGTTGGTCTGGGTGATTGTCCAGCTTCCAAGAATTCCTCCATAGCTCCAGCCCCGGATACCCATCCTGGCCGGGTCAATGTAGCCCTCTTTGATGACATAGTCCACGCCCGTCACCAGATCCCAGTAATCGCCGCCGCCGATGTCGCGCAGGTTGCCGCGGAGAAGCTCATCTGTATAGCCTGAACTTCCACGCACATTCGGGCATAAAGAGGCATAGCCAAGGCCGGCATAGACATGATAGCTTGCCCGGAAGCTATTGGTGAAGATTCCTGCCGGGCCGCCATGAATATTGAGAAGGAGCGGAATTCTTTTCCCTTCCTGATAATCCGAAGGAAGATAGAGGATTCCCTCGATTTCAATATTATTCCTGCTCTTCCACTTGATGACCTTGGCTTTGGCCAGAAGAATTTCCTTCTCCACCCATGAATTGGCATCAGTGAGGCGGGTGGGCTCGAGACTCTCTGTCGAAGAAAAATAGAGATCCGCAGGTGTGTCAAAGTCAGAAAAGGAATAGACCATCTTTGACCTGTCCCTGGAAAAAGAATGGGCCTGGAGGGTTCCCTTAACATCGGTCAGCTTGGCGACCGCACCTGTAGAGACATCAAGTTTAAAGAGGTTTGAGTCGGTCCTCTGCAGCCCGGTAAAGAGAATGCTCCGGCTATCAGGAGTCCAGACATAACCCTGGATATTCCCCTCAAATTGGCCTGAGATAAGGCGATACTCTTTTATCTCAGGATTCATGATCCAGATTTTTGAGTTGCGGAGTTCCCAGACTTTGTCATCTGGAGCGCTGTAGGCAAAAGTCTTTCCGTCAGCCGCCCAGTGCAGGCCTCCTTCAGGCGCCTGATTATTGGTCAGGCGAGTTTTGAGCTTATCCTTGACTTGAAGGAGGTAAATTTCGGAAAGATAGGCCTGATTGCGCCTGTTCTCAAAGCGGGCGGTGAAAATGATCCTTGTCCCATCAGGGGAAATATCAAAACTGCCAATGATCTGCTTTTCATCAGTGATTTTTGTCTCTTTTTTATTTTCAAGATCAAACATCCAGAGGTTCGACCAGCTGCCCTCTTGCTGGCCATTTGGTCCCTCATCGACAAAAAGGCCGTCTTCGCCAGCTTTGTATTTCTTTTCTTCCTCCTTGCTCCGCGGCTCTGAGGCAACAAAGAAAATTGTCGCGCAGTCAGAAGACCATTTGTATGAGCCGATGCCGTTTTCATGCTTGGTGAGTTGAATCGCTTCACCTCCGGAAGTGCTCATCAAGAAAATTTGCTGGTTCTTATCCACTGTCCGCAAGAAAGAGAGATATTTGCCATCAGGGGAAAACTGAAATAAGCTCCCGCCAGATTCTCCAATGTATTGGAAAGCCTCCCCTCCTTGAGCAGAAATCGTCCAGTAAGTTATTTTGCGCTTGTTGTTTGGCCAGTCGAGCTCTGATTTGGAAAAAAGAATCCATTTCCCATCAGGGGAGATGAGCGAATCGCCGACAACCACCATGTTCAGCCCATCATCCGTTGTCATTTCCCTGCGCTTCGCTTCCTGAGAGAAGAGTCCTGCAGAAACGACGCAGAGAAAGCAAAAAAGACAGAGAATTTTTTTCATCATGATAACCTCCTGTGCCTATTATTGAATTTCGTAAATTGAATAGAAAATCTGCCCAGTCCCCTCACCCTTCCTCTCCCCGCAGGGGAGAGGATAAAGGTGAAGGGGTCCGCCATTTCATTTCTTTTGCGTAGATCAATAAAGGAAAATTTTTTTGCTGGAAGCAAAATCGGACCTTTAAAAAGAAGATAATCAGTCAGAAATGTCTTCTTTTTTGCTCTTTTCTCTAATTGTCACCTGGGCGGCGGCCAGACGAGCAACAGGGACCTGATAGGCAGAGCAGCTAACATAATCTAGCCCAATCTTGTGACAGAATTCTATGGATCTTGGCTCCCCTCCATGAACGCCGCAGATTCCGATTTTAAGGTTTGGCCTTGACTTGCGGCCCTTTTCCACAGCCATTTTCATGATGATGCCAACCCCATTGATATCAATGGTTTCAAAGGGATTGTTTTTCCATATTCCGTTTGCCAGATAATAGGCCAGAAACCCGGCTCCATCGTCGCGGGAAAGGCCATAGATTGTCTGGGTCAGATCGTTTGTTCCGAAAGAGAAAAACTCAGCCTCCTGGGCTATCTCATCAGCAGTAATGGCTGCCCTCGGAACTTCGATCATCGTCCCCACCGAGTATTCAATCTTGACCTTGTATTTCTCCATGACTTCCTCAGCCACCCGGTTGATAATCGCCTTCTGATTGGAAAGCTCTTCCTTGGTGCCAACAAGAGGAATCATGATTTCAGGGTAGACTTTTTCTCTTTCTCTGGCCATCTGGCAGACAGCTTCAAAAATGGCTGCAGCCTGCATTTCGATGATTTCAGGATAGGAAATTCCCAGACGGCAACCTCTGTGACCAAGCATGGGATTGAACTCCGAAAGCGCCTTGACCCTTTCCAGAAGCTTCTCCAATTCCTTGATTTTCTGCTTGTTCCGACTTTTGGAGGCCCGGAGTACTGCTATCTCAACCATAAGGTCTTCTTTGCGGGGGAGGAACTCATGGAGTGGTGGGTCAATGGTGCGAATGGTCACAGGGTGCCCTTTCATCTCTTTGAAGAGTTCATAAAAATCTTTTTTCTGAAAGGGAAGAAGCTTGGCCAGAGCCTTTCGCCTTTCTTTCTCCGTCTCAGACAAAATCATTTCTTTGATGAAAGGAAGCCTGTTCTTTTCAAAGAACATATGTTCGGTCCGGGCAAGGCCAATTCCTTCAGCGCCAAAAGCTAGAGCCACCTTGGCATCTGCCGGTGTATCAGTATTGGCTCGGATTTTTAATCTTTTTATCTGGTCAGCCCAAAAGAGAAGTTTTGTAAAATCTTGGTAAATTTTGGACTCCTCAGGCTTTCTCTCCCCGCGGATGACCTGCATGATTTCAGAAGGCCGAGTTTCGATTTCTCCGAAGAGAACTTCTCCTGAGCTGCCATCAATAGAGATCCAATCTCCTTCGTTGAATTTCTTTTCCCCGGCATGGAAGAATTTCTTTTCCTCGTTTAATCGCAGATCTCCGCAACCTACGACAGCGGGTTTCCCCATCTGGCGACCGACAACTGCAGCATGGGAAGTCATTCCTCCAGTGGCAGTCAAAATTCCCTGAGAAGCGCTCATGCCATGGATATCATCAGGGGATGTCTCCCCCCTGACAAGGATGACTTTTTTCCCTCCTCTTTTCCAGGAGACAGCATCCTCGGCAGTAAAAACTACCTGTCCTGCTGCAGCGCCTGGAGAAGCAGCTAGCCCTCTGGCCAGAACCTCATGTTTTTCTTTCTCCTTGGCATCAAAGACAGGATGAAGAAGCTGGTTAAGAGCCTGGGGTTCGACTTTCAAGAGGGCATCTTCTTTGCCAATCAAGCCTTCTTCAACCAAATCCACAGCAATCTTAACTGCCGCATGCCCTGTCCTTTTTCCGTTTCTTGTCTGGAGCATGAAGAGATGCCCTTCCTGAATGGTGAATTCAAAATCCTGAACATCCCTATAATGCTTTTCCAACCTGTTTGTCGTCTCTTTCAACTCTTTATAGATCTCTGGCATCTCTTTTTCTAAGTTTTTTAGCGGAGAAGGAGTTCGGACTCCAGCCACCACATCTTCTCCTTGAGCATTGAAAAGATATTCTCCATAAAGCTCCTTTTCTCCACTGGCAGGATTTCGTGTAAACCCAACGCCTGTCGCTGAGTTTTTTCCGATATTGCCAAAGACCATTTGCTGGACACTGACAGCTGTGCCCAGATAATCAGGAATGTAATTCAGGCGGCGGTAAGTGACGGCCCTGGGGTTGTTCCAGGATTTGAACACCGCTGAAATCGCCAACATCAACTGGGTCAGGACATTTTGAGGGAATTCTCTCCCTGTCTCTTTTTTGACAAGGCTTTTATACCCAGAAATAATTTCTCCCATGACTTTTTCCGTGATCTGGTTATCATGGCTGATCTTATTTGCTTGTTTCCTCGCTCTGAGAATTTCTGCAAATTTTTTCTTGGGTATCTCCAGAACTACATCCCCAAACATCTGGATGAGGCGACGGTAGCAGTCCAAGGCAAAGCGCCTGTTTTTGCTTTTCCGGGCCAATCCTTTCAAAGTATAGTCGTTGAGACCGAGATTCAAAACAGTGTCCATCATTCCTGGCATGGAAAACTTGGCTCCGGAGCGAACAGAGACGAGGAGAGGATTCTCTGCATCCCCAAAGTGCTGACCTGTCAAATCTTCCAGTCTCTTGAGATTCCCAAGGATTTCTTCCTCAATATAGAGAGGGATCTGATTTCCTGCCCGAGCAAAAATATTACAGACATCTGTGGAAATGGTGAATCCTGGGGGAACGGGAAGACCAATGCCTGCCATCTCAGCCAGATTCGCCCCTTTTCCTCCGAGGATATCCTTCATATCCTTGTTGCCTTCAACCTGACCTGCTCCAAAGAAGTAAACGTATTTTTTAATCATAGCTAAGCTCCTCGAACAATTAATCAAAAAATATACATTGAACCCTCAGAAAATTCAAGGTGGGGTCAGACTTTTCTAATTTTTATTATTGAAGTCTCTTTGAAACTCGAAGGAAGGAAAGCAAGATATTCAAAGAGAAGAAAAACAAGATGCTGTCAGTGAGGATAAGTCTGAAATCAGCCTTGCGGCTAAAACTTCCGAAACATCCGCAATCTGTATCAATTCCCCGGGCCATAGTAACGCTCACTAAAATGACAAAAACTGCCAGAAGCAAGGAAGCAAGAAAGGAGCTGCCCAAGCGAAAAATTCCCAGGACTAAAAAGATACCACAGATAACCTCTACCCAGGGCAAGACTAAGGCTAATAAAAAGGAGATTTCTTGGGGAAAAATTTGATAGTTTTTTATATTCTGAGCAAAATCTAAAGGATCGAAAATCTTGAGCAGGCCGGCCCAGATGAATACTCCTCCAACGATAAGTCTGAAGGCAAAGAGAAGATAGCGGTTACGAATCATTTTCCCGAGGCCCTGGGCAGGCCAGCTTGCTCCCACTCAGCCCATCCTCCAGAATAAACCTTGATATTTTTAAAACCTGATTCATGAAGCCATTTGGCCAGTCCCAGACTTGCCTGGCAATCACCTCCATCGCAGTAGACGACTAGAGTTTTTTCAGGAAGGAGACCGATTTCAGCCAGAGATAACCCTTCCCCTGTTTCCTCAAAAGCAATATTCAAGGCTCCCAGAACATGGCCCTGAACATATTTCTCCCGCGAACGGCTATCTATGAAAATTACTTCTCCCTTTGAAAAAAGCTCTTCAGCCTCAGCTAGAGCAATGAAAGTGATGCCTGGATATTTCCGAGAGGAGAGAAAGCTCTGCCTAAATTCGCCCTTAAGAAATTTTCTGACAAGAGAGAAATTAGTTCCGAGACCCAGAGCTATGCTCAAGGCAATGATGAAAATAACCTCGAGAAGGACCTTC
>Ga0129297_10000264_pt1 | contig 25334 bp, 19 predicted proteins | sample I18A1metaG_FD_94708 | JGI IMG/M metagenome (GOLD analysis project Ga0129297, IMG submission 94708) | Lake sediment bacterial and archeal communities from Gulf of Boni, Indonesia to study Microbial Dark Matter (Phase II) - ​I18A1 metaG | ecosystem: Environmental > Aquatic > Freshwater > Lake >... | reverse complement strand
TTATCTAGCAAGCTTGTCAGTCTTAGAATCTCATCCTTGACTTGAGCTGGTTTCATATGTATTTGGAAAGGATAGAGCCCCCAACGGAAGTTCAAGGCCAGATCCACATAGTCTTCAACTCGCCTACAATTGGCTGCTAAAGCTTTTGATTTAGCGGTTGCTGCCTTTGATAAGAGCATGCCCAGCCCACTTAGGTCGAGAGCATACCAGAAGAAGAAGCGATAGAAGCTATGGAAGCTTACCATATTCCACTGAACCTACCGGAAGTATGCCATAGCGAACATTTTGAAGATGCTCCAGTCCCTATTCAAGAGCTCGCTTGATAGCCTCTCTCAGAGGACCTCCTTCATGATATAGCGGCAAAGCGCTTCATGCGTGTGATGCTCAAGGACATGGCCGCGAGCCTTTTCCGCCATTTGAATCAGGCGAGTCTTGTCACTCAACGCGCCAAGAATGACACGCGCCAGATCATCCCCCTGGTCTTCATAATAGAAGCAATGGGTTCCATCGATCAGAGGACGGTGGCGAACTACCGGCGCCTGATTAATGACCGGCACCGAGCGGCAGAGCGGCGCCTCGTAATGACGAAAACAGTCTCGTCCCAGCCCTTCTGGAGACCACACAAGCCAGGCTTGGGCGCACCGCTTCATGTATTCCTCAATCGGCAGGCCTTCGGCCACATCCACGACGACTCCCTTTTTTCGCAACGATAACAGTCATGATAGACCCCGCCTGCGAATTGCCAAGTTCCTGACACAACCGGCGAAAAAGACGCCCACTTTCTTCTCCAAGGTAGTGGCCGGGGCCGCTGCGATTCGCTCGCGGCACAAACCCACGGAAATAGTGCGCAGCTTGGCCAAGCGACTAGTAGCGGAGGCGCTGTTGTGAGATGCATTGATGGTTGCGGCTGCACCTGGTGCCGAAAGAAGTTCAGCAGGTTCAGCAGGCAGCTCCCTCTTGAAATAGGCTCGACAACAATCGAGTAGAGGAATGTTGGCAGGGTTCAGCGGACCCGCGTCGCCCATATCCAGCACCGCAATCGGCATGCCCCTGACTTCACGAAGCAACGTCTTGACCGCCTGGTGGTGGCAAAGTCGTTCTCTGATGAAATCCTTCCACCACCAGCGGCTGAATCTCCTCAATACTCCAGGGACGAGATAGACGACCAGATCATAAGCGCCACTCAACAGGCGCTGCTTGATCTTGGTAAACTCGTTCCACCCGACGAAGGGAGGTGGCGGGTCGGCGCATCCTCTTTTTTCCGGCATCGGTGCCGGACAGAGCCAGGTGGTGCTTTCAGGGTAGACGGGTTTGAAAAGGGTAAGGGTGCCAATTTCCAGTACTCTGAGCTCGTCCAAATCGCTTCTTCCATCCATTCATAGTTGTGAAAGATATACATATCCTCTTCTAACGATAGGCCGAAGATGAAAGTGTCTGCTCACCGCGCATTTGCCAGCGGTATCTCAGTCGCCATCTTTTCAGTGAGAGGTTTCGATTTCGGGTATTCTCTTGAGGTATGCGTCGTCGCTGATTGTGGTAAACCTTTCGAAGTATAAAGCTTGGAATTGAAGAAAATCGATGTCCCGGCCGCAAAGTCGATTATCCTTGATTCTCAACCGAAGAGAGTTAGGGCGGGCGCATGGTACAGAGCGGATGTTCAAGTAATTAGCCGAGATGTCAATCCGTGGCAAAGTTATGCTTTGTTTATATGGCTCGAGACTTGCCAGGCTGGGTTCAGGGAATTAGGTAGGGTTGTGAAATGGATTGAGAGAGGGGCTAGAGAATATATTCTCTTTGGCAAGGCTCCTCAAAGAGCATCTTCTAATCTGACTCCTTTTTTCCTTGACCTAGCTCTAATACGTCCTCACTGCAGCAAGTGGGCGTAGATTTCAGAATAGCTTCTTGCCATGCGCTCCCATGTGTATGCCTTGGCTTTGTGTGCTGCTTTCTCCCCTACGGCTTGCGCCAGAGATTGATCGTCCAGCAACTGTAGAATTGCTTCTGCGTATGAGCTAGGATCCCTAGGTTCCACCAGTATCCCATCGTGTTTGTCGTTGATCATCTCTGGTAGGCCGCCGTCCTTGGCGGCTACAACAGGCTTTCCACAAGCCATAGCCTCGAGCGCGCTGAGTCCCCAAGGTTCGCCTAGTGCAGGAAACACGAAAACGTTACAGGCTGAGTAGAACTCAGCCAGCGATTCGACCTCTGCATCAGAGATAAACCTCACTCTGCCTCCTAGCCCAAGGCTGTACGCTAGAGCTTGAAGATCTCGGTGACTCGGCCCCTCGCCGACTATCATGTAGAAAGCACTTGGATGACGTTCAAGAACGATTCGAAATGCTTGGAGAGCGGTTTCAATGTTCTTCGCTGGCCATAGCCTGCTGACGGTCAAGAGTAAGGGGGCATCGCCGATCCCGTACTTTCGCCTAACACCTTTGCCCTCGATGGAGGGGTGAAAGATCCGCAGATCGACGCCGGGGTGCAGAATTCTTGCGTGGCGTCCATAAGTTTCCATGACTCTGCCTGCGACAAATCTGCTTAGAGTAGTCACAATGGATGCGTTCTCCACTGCGAGTCTATCCAGAGAAGTGGATGTCGCGTGCAGTATCCTCAGCCCGAGCAACGCTTCTATTCTTTTCAAGAGACCTAGCTTTTCGGCTCCTTTGTGGTAGCGGTGTAGTTCATCTCGGTCGTAGAGTATTCTCGGCGGTTCGTTGCATTGCCATAAGTATGGCGTGTCAATGTAGCTCCTGTTGAGCTTGGTAGCGAGAAATGCCGCAATATTGGCGGGAAAGTTGTGCGCGTGTATTATGTCGTAGCCTTTAGGAATGCGCAGAGCGAGTTCCCATGCCTGAAGTGGAGGTGCCGCCTTAAACATTTCGGATCTGAAGATTCGCGAGAGTCCTGCTATCTTGGTTTCTCCAAGTAGCTCGGGAAAGCATTTTGCTCTGTCATAACGTAGCGCGATAACGTCGATATCGTAGCCCAGTTTTCTCAATTCGCTGCACAAAGAGAGGATGAGCCTCTCTGCTCCACCACGCCAGATGCATAGGTTATGCAACATGCAGACTCGAGCTTTCATCTTGGAGAAGGTCCCATTAGCAATTTGGACAAATGTTATTTGTTTTCCTAGAAAACATTTTCCTAGGGATCCGGCTTGTTCTTATAAGCGCCAAGAACATAGGTTATAAGCACCTTGCCAAGTTATGGTGATGAGCTCTTCTCAATGTCTGACGAACGCTTCTGTTCTAGTGGTTCTTCTCTTCAAGCTTCACCGATGGTTAGCGTAATAATCCCCAACTGCAATGGCAGACAGTACTTGCAGAAGTGTATTCCCTCCATTGTAGACCAGATTTACAAGAATCTTGAGTTGGTGCTGGTTGACAATGGCTCGACAGACGGTTCGGTAGAGTTCATCAAGAACGTGTTTCCCCATGCGAAGTCTATCTGCAATGATCGAAATCTAGGATTTGCGACGGCCGTGAACCAAGGGGTACGGGCATCATCCGGCAAATACGTGTTCATTCTGAATAACGACACAGTGTTGGAACCCAATTGCGTACAAGTTCTTGTGGATGCAATGCTTGAACGGAGGCGGCGAGGTCAGAGCAAGGTCATTGGCCTTGCGCCCAAGATCTTGCTTATAGGTCGGCCGATTATTGATGCGATCGGCAACCATGTTAATCGTGACGGTGCAGCTTTTAATGTGGGAATCGGTCAAGTCGATTTTGGGCAATTCGACAAGTCTATGCGTGTGATCGGCCTCTGTTTTGCTGCGGGGTTCATTGAACGGTCGGCGTTTGACAGCGTAGGCTTCTTGGATGAGAGCTACTTCGCCTATTATGAGGATGTGGACTGGTGCTATCGAGCAAATGTTTTTGGTTTCGAGTTCTTCTCAGAGCCGAGAGCGTTGGTGCATCACTACCATTCAGGGTCAGTTCGAACGTTGATGACGAGCGATCAAAAATACTACTTGATCCACCGCAATTTGTTGCGAACCGTCTTAAAGAATTACTTTTGGGGCAATCTCATCTACGTCGCTCCTAGACTATTAGTTCATGTCGCTCGTACGACTCTCACTTACGTCCGTTCCGCCTCTCAAAATATTCAGATATTGAAATCTCGAAGGGCACGTCTTCATGCAAAGATCTTGGCAGTGACGCTTCTCTGGTTGCCGATACTGTTGGCTAAGAATGTCGGTGTAAATCGTCGTCGGATTCTATCTGACGATCAGATTTGGCGAATAGCATCGGAACGTCTAGTCCAGGCTTCTGGTCTAACCTTCGATCCGAGCACGTATTCTCCTGTTGTGACATTGGATGTGATGGAGGAGATATTCCTGCATCTAGCGAGGAATGTTGGGAGAAAAGAGTACGTCGAAGCCTATTTGGGTGTGCACGCAATTAACAACCTTGTCGAACAGAGCTCTCTTAGACTGTCTCCGCGGCTAGTTGAAGAGTTGATAAGAGTTACGCCGAAGCACATAGGTTTGCGCGTCAAGGGACTGTTGGGATACAGGATTGGGGGAATGGTGTTCATTATGCATGAGAAGCAGTCGTACGTGGTTGATCAGTTTCTACTCAACCTTATCCTCATCATGAACGGCCGCACGCTCGAAGAGGTTGGAAGAGTTCTCGTAGAAAACGCTCTCGCCAAGAAGAAAAAACCAAGTCATCGAGATGCTGGGATGTCGGTTTCAAACCTCGTGCAAATATTCGTGATCGGTCTTCAATGGATTGCAGCATATCTAGCGAGGCTTGGCTTTGTAGAAGGTTGCGAACTCGACGCTCTGTCTACCTAAGCGCTTTCGTCTGTGCTCCGACAGTCTGGATCCCATAGTCGTTCACTGCCAATTGAGGGTTCAAACCAGTGGAACGAGCAACGACACAGGGATATTGGGTAGGACGTCAGGGAGACTCTCAAGATACCAGCGTGCGGGACAGGCCGAGTTGCAATGCGTGCTTTATGTTCTTTTTAGATATCGCGATCATCGGTTTCGATAGGCAAGCCCAAATCTCACGTGCATTTGCTTTTATAGACTAGACGGCATTACCTTAGGATCGTTTGCGAGGATGCGCCTAGGTCGAAGCTCATTTGAAGATTGGTTTTCTTACGGAACGCATGATTCTTGGATACGGAGTCGATTTGGTCACCGATAAGCTAGCTGAAGGACTAATGGAAGTGGGGCATGATGTGGCAGTTTACTGCAGCTTTCATGACGACACCTTCCTAGGCGGAAGCTACAAATTGAAAGCTGTTCCCGTGCAAGCCAGCAAACTGGCTTGGGAATACGAATCGTGCGCTGAGAAAGCCATTAAACCATTCGTCGAGCAGGAAGACATCTGGATCGTTGAGAGTTTTCCTTTCTTCAAGGCCGCGAGTCGATTCGAGCAACCGTGGATTGCAGTCGACTACGGAGTTGTGCCTTCGGATCCTTTCCCTACGAGGACTCGCAGGCACTTTGAATATGTGAGAAGAATACAATACGGTCAGTATTTTCAGAGGTCCTCGAGGATCGTGTGCATTAGCCATTTTCTGTGGCAAAACCTGCCGTCAGCCTTGAGGCAAAAGGCGGTGGTGATTCATCCCGGCATTGATCACTACGCTAAGAATCCTCTCGTAGATCTTAGAACAGAGCTGGGCCTAGATGGAGTCATCATAGTATATCAAGGCAGATCAAGCGATACAACGCCCTACAAAGGTGTAGACAGCCTCCTCGACATGCATTCAAAACTGCGGAGAGAAAGAGACGATGTCAAACTGCTGATCTCTACTTCGTGCTCCTTGGAGGAGCAAGCTAGACTTGAACGAGCAGGCGCTACGGTCCTGAATGGAGTCCTGATGCCCTTTGTACCCTCGGTGTATCAGTGCGGGGACATTTTCGCGACGGCAACTCAATGGGAGGGATTTGACCTTCCCCTTCTCGAAGCAAGCTATTTTGAACTACCCGTCGTTGCATTTGCCATCGGTGCTCATCCGGAAATTGTACAAGACGGCCGGACAGGTTTCCTCGCGAGGGATCAACACGAGTTTCTGGATAGACTGAAGAGACTGGTTGAGAATGCGGAGTTGCGTAGACAGATGGGAAAAGAGGGAGCCATATTTGCGGCAGAATTCAAATGGAGTCGTGCCGTCGAAGCTTTCGAGCAAGTTGTGAGAGAAATTGGCGAAGAAAAGTAAGGTTTACATGTCCGACAAATGTTCTGAACGATCAACGGCGGACGAGCTGACGTTGAAAGTGGTTCCCCTCGTGGCTCCGGTGCAGGGGTAACTCATGAGAAAACTCTCCGACATACTAGTGTGTCCCATCTGCAAGAGCCCCTTGACGTGGGGCAAATATGACGTCAGCTGCAAACATTGCGGAGCGCCATTTCCGGTCATAGAGAACGTTCCTGTTTTCGTCGATAATCCTCCAAGTGAGCATCCTCCTACTCGCCTCCGTGAAAACTATGACGAGTACGTAGCCAAACCGATTCTTGCCACTCTCGACCGGCGCTGTGTTGTTCTAGACATTGGCAGCGGTAATATGAAGTTGGATCACCCCAATATCGTGCGCGTAGAACGCGCATTTGGTCCGTATGTTGACGTTGTCGCTGACGCTGTGAGTCTTCCGTTCAAAGACGATGTGGCTGACCTTGTTCTTTGCACCGGCCTTCTTGAACACCTTGATGATCCTTTCAAATTTGCAATGGAAGCTTTCAGGGTCTGCAGTCGGGGTGGATACATTTATGCTGAGACAAATTTCGTGTGGCCCTACCATGGCTATCCCCATCATTACTTCAATTTCTCCGTAAGCGGCGTAGAGAAGGTCTTCTCCCAGTTCCGAAGAATTCGCTCCGGAGTCCCTGCACATGGTATGCCTTCTTTCGCTCTAGCAGCCATAATCGACACCTACCTCGCCCTAATGAAACCGCAGAGTCGGATTGATTTGAAACTCGTGCGCGCTCTGAAGAGACTGAAAGAGCTTCCGCTGGGAAGTCTCACCTTCGGGAAGTGCTTTGACCCGGAAAGCGCGAAGATACTTGCCGGAGTCGTTTTCTTCTACGGAATGAAGCAGACCGAGCGAGAAAGCGTTATCCCAACATCTATCCTTGAGGCGTACTATGCGGGTCAGAACCTTCAGAAACGGTTCTGCGATCCGTATGATCTCTTGAATCCAGACAATATCTGGAATGCACTTAGGCACGTTGTAGATCTTGAGAGATACTATGCCGACAAGCAAATTTTCGGAAAGCGAGGTAAGAACTCGGGCGCCATCTCAGATACCATACTTGTCTAGCCATCGTACTCCCAAAGCGGGAACCGGAATGCTCTAACAGTTGAACATCGACCTTTACCAATTCATCAAAATCAGATCTTGCATTTCTTGATCCTATCAAACGCAGTATTTCTTGGAACACCTCTGAAAACCTAGTTCGATTTGGCAGTGAAAAATGTGCGGAAAATTTGTCTCTGATCTTAGATCAGATGCCTGAAAACATTCACAGTCATTCTAGCGACCACCACTGCCCATGCGATAATTGCACCGAAGATGATTGCGTCGGAAGCTGACTGGATTCTTGTCAATAGAAGATTGGCCGGGTAAACATTGACCATATGAAAAAGATATACTCAGTGAGCAATATGACAAAAAGCGCTGATGCAATGCGTTTGTCGAATCGTCCTACAGCCGCGCCAACCAGCAGTGGAACAAGCGGTTGAGCCATTAGGATGGCGAGTCCTGCTGTTGGGTAACCGAAGAATGCGATAGTAAGAATCAGCGGAAGAGTTGTAGAAGCAAACAACACTTCAGATTTGGATCGAACCCAAGCGATATAAGCAGGTAGGCTCAAACTGAGCGATAGCGCTGTGATTTGGAGACTATCCAAAAACCTTTTACATCATTGATGGTAAAGTCGAAAGCGACCCCAGATCAGCAGGTAATGTCAGAAGGCCTGTAGAGAATCATAATCCCAGCCGGCGTGAGGGCAAATGGAAAATCTGCGTCAGGAAAAACCTCCCGAACTAGACGCCTTCGAGCGAATGATTGAAGGAAAGAAGATATCTTACCGCTGGCTACTGAGGGCATCGTTGCAAGCTTTGTTCTCTCCAGTTAAAGGAGCAATTGTCTACACTCCTGGTGTAGCAGGTTATGCTATTAGGCGGTTCTATTACGGTCACAGGCTGAAGCATCTGGGCAAGAACTCGCTTATTGACGTTGGTGTGATATTCATTGGCGAAAGGAACCTATCAATCGACGATTATGTATGGATCGACCGGTATTGCGGACTTGAAGCGATAAAGGGTTTCATTGAGATTGGACGAAGAGTCCATGTGGCACCTCACAGCATTTTGGTCGGACTAGGCGGCCTGAAGATTGCCGATTACGTAGGGATCTCTGCGGATTGTAAACTCTACACTACGACTGAGCATTATGATGACGGAAGCAGAATGAGCGGACCTATGGTTCCAATGTGGCAGAAGAGTGTCAAGGTCGGACCCATAGTTATTGAGCGCGATGCATTCCTAGGAGCTGGCGTTGTGGTCTTGCCTAATGTAACGATCGGTGAGGGCGCAGTCGTCGGTGCTAACTCAGTCGTTACACGAGATTTGCCGCCATGGAGCATCGCGGTTGGAATGCCTGCTAAACCCATTGGAGAAAGACCCAAGGTTTCATTTCCAGATATCTGATGGAGAGACATGTATGCGGAATGTCCTTAATGTGGGAAGACGCGAGTCGGTATCCAAGATCATAGCAGATGAAGATATTCAGTTGTTTGCCCGCGCGACTGGCGACTTGAATCCAGTGCACCTCGACGAAGCCTACGCTAGAAAAACACCTTTCAAAGGCAGAATTGCACAAGGTCTACTTACTGCGGGATTGATCTCAGCGGTCCTAGCCAACAAACTACCAGGTCCCGGTACCATATATCTCTCGCAGACCCTCAGATTCATGTCTCCGGTAAGGATTGGTGACAAGATCACAGCCACAGTAGAAGTACTCTCTGTCGCTCACAGAAAGATACGCTTGAAAACGACATGCGTTAACCAGCATGGAACAATTGTTCTGTCCGGCGAGGCCGAGGTCCTTGCGCCAATTGCGGCAAACTCAGGCTAAACTTCGCAAGAAATACTTTTGAAAATCGATTGTTCGTTGTAACCTGTACTTAGCTTGCATATGTTTGAGGATATCTTCAAAAAGGAGTAGGTTGCCTGAACGCGTATGGTATAATGGTACACCAGCTATAGAAGCTGGCGCAAGATCCTTGAGGTGTAATACGAAATTCAAGAACGGGGAAGCGGATGAGAAGAGCTTGAAACAAGTATGGAAATACGACCTTCCGAGATTCGACACAAAGCTACCATGAAATGGCAACCTTAAGAATGGAACAACGGATGTGGGTATCTCGGTGAGTCGAAATTCGTTTGTCGTCCCCCATTTAAGCGACATCACATATGGTTGCGACGGCTTAACCGCGTCTGCAAAGGATCCATAGGGCGGGGTCCGCCTTCTCGCTAATGCCATTTCGACCAAACGTATCAAAGGCAATACGTACGATGGGATTACTGACGAATCGTATCCATATCCTCGACGAACAAGACAGGCTAGGATTGTTTGGTCCATCTGATATCCGGGTGACTTGAAGCCCCGTGGCTGAGAACCGGTAATTGCTTGAATAGCGCGCTCGGCCTCTTCGATCTCGCGAATTTTCGTGCTGGTATCGCATGAATTAAGGTTGCCAAAGTGATTCATAGTGTGGTTTGCCAACTCATGTCCATGGTCGAACGCCCTCGTAATTAGCCTTCGTTTCCAGGGTACTGCTAGGTCTCTCGCAACAACGAAGAAAGTGGCTCTTAGGCCCGTTCTGGCGAGGAGTTCAAGACAGTTTGAAAATCCGGACTCGAAAATCGGGTCTTTGCTGATAGGTAACTGGACGCCAAAGCGACTCGCGACTACCCAAGTGCCATCAAGATCTACCTGAACCGTACCTATGTGCTTTTGCAACGAATGTCTCACTTCCTTTTTTTGTTGGACAGTCGATTGTGCGAGATTAAAGGGTTAGCAATCCGTTAAGCAAGGTTGCTCCTGAAAGTGCGTAGGGTCATTCTCGCAGTAGCAAATGCCCATACTACAAGCGCTCCGAATATGGCAACATCAGAAATTGATCTGATCTTGGTCAGAAGAAGATTTGCTGGATAGACATTGACCCATATGAAAAAGAAATGCTCTGCGAGCAAAGTGATGAAAAGAACTTTGGACGTAGGCTTGGGAACGATGGAAACTGCCGCACAGGCCAAAACTGGAACGAGTGGTTGAGCCATCAGGCTGGCGAGTCCGGCAGTGGGATAACCGAAAAATATGATCGCGAAAATCAGAGGAAGAGTTGTACAAGCAAATAACATCTTGGACTTGGATCGAACCCACGCGATGTAAGCAGGCAAGGTCAAACTGAGCGACAGTGCTCCAGGGATCGTAAAGATGTAGGTGACCAAAAGAAGCGCATTAATTGAGTCTGTCCATGAGAAGACATCTGCCCATCCAAACTGACTGAACCAAGCTGGAGTGATGCCGAGAGGCCATGGAAAAAGTGTTCTGAACGTGTTGACTACTCTTGTCCATACGAAGAGGCTCATCGGTGCCTTCAGGAACTGTTCGACAATGTGAGCTGAGCCAAGTGTCGAATCAGGGCCAGAGGATGCTAATGGATATAGTAAGAATGAGGATACGTGGCCATAGATGAAAGTGGTCCATATGAACCATGGAGCAACCGCTAGTGCCGCAGAGAGACCGAAGAGTAAAAGATTACGCACTTCTTTCGGGGAATTTGTTCGAATCCTACTACAGATAAGAAAAAGAAGACCGATAATGTAAAAAAGAGCGTAAGAGTGGGAGAGGAAACCTAACGCTGCGATCACCCCGCCCCAAATGAATTTCCTCTCCGTTATCAAAATCAGTGAGAGTAGGACGAAGTAAGCTGCCATACTCTTTGGGCTTGTATAGAATGTATTCCATATCATGAATGGGTTCACTGCGAGAAATGGCATAGTCAAACGAGCTCTTGCAGTTCCAAAGATTATCTCCAGAACCAAGTAGGCGGAGAGCAGTATCTGGGCATCAAGCATGCAACCGACCACTTGAAACACGTTCCAACTGAAAGCGCCGCTTAGCACGTTCCATACCCAATCGAGTGGCGGGATCACGTGAAGTGAGGATGAGACAAAAGCTGCGACGAGACCCATCAAAGGCGTTCGATCAGCAACTGTCCAGATCCCATAGAAGTTCACTCCTTTCCAGTCGGCGCCATTCAATAGTATCTGTTCAAGCCGGTAGGGAAGGTATTGATCTCCAGGAGCGATCGGTAGTCTCGTTTCCTCAACGCTATGACCTGCTAGATATGGGACGTCGCGGACTGATATCGGAAGCGCCATAAGTGAGATGGCGAAGACAAACAGAAGCAGAGTCCACTTCAGATGAGTCTTGTCCGTTGTACGAAAATCTTTGATCAATTCTCGTCTTCGGAATAAGATGAATAGACTTCCGCCTATCATCGACAATGCGAAGATGGAGGACAATGTGTCGCGATGATCGCCGGCGGCTAGAGCTAAGAGAATGGCAACGGAGTAGATCGGTGATGTAACAGCGGTGCTCGCTGCAATTCTGAATGAGCAACTGGAACCCTTGAAAACCAGTGAAGCGATAACGTATCCCGGGATCATTAGCAGAGCTAGCACGTAGATACCTACCCCAAAGTAGAGCAAGGCAAAAGAAGCGCCCCCGATCCAAAATACAATCAACAAAAGAACTCCTAAGACAACTCCGGCCACAGTCTTTCTCATGTCAAGACGCCCTGCCTTATTGACTAAACGTGAAGGTTAGTCGAAATCTTATTTCTTGTTTGCGGTAGTAATCCAACGGGCTGAAGTAGATGACAAAGCAATCGTTCAGCGGAGTCATAAGGTCTCGGTCAAGGTGCACCGAAGTGAATATTGGGAGTAAGACTGTGGCCGAATTTGGTTAGGTTTATGTATGGAACCATAAGATGGGTAGGATATGACGGCTTGGGCTGGAACTTGCTAAACACCTAAAGATCTATCAATGATTGGGGGATCGTGATGTCAGAGATTTCTGTGATTGTTCCGCTTCGCAACGAAGAGCAGAACGTGGAAGCAAACATAAAAAGACTGGCGGAGCTGTTTATCGAGAACAACATCGACGGAGAGATCATTGCGGTAGACGATAGGAGCACAGACAGAACGGGCGAGATTCTAGAACGGCTACGAGAGAAAATTGGGTTTCTAGAAGTCGTTACCAGAAAAGGTGACCCGATACCTGTAGAGATAGGCTTTGCGATCAGAGATGGGATTCAACGGGCAAAAGGCGAAGCAACTAGTCTATTTATGGGGGACTTCTCAGACGATCCGAAATATCTGTTGAGGATGATCAAGAAATTCCAGGAAGGATACGACTTGGTTATAGGTTCGAGGTTTGTGAAAGGATCCGAAACAATATACTACCCCAAAAGAATACTTCTTTTTAACAGGCTCTACAATTCCTTGCTTAGACTGCTTTTCGGGCTGCGCACAAATGACATAACCTATTCTTTTAAAGTCTACCGTACCAATCTTTTGAAAGAGATTTCGATAGAATCGAGTGGATTTGAGATCTTCGTGGAGTTGCCTTTGAAAGTGATCAAGATGAGGTGCAGATACGTTCAGATCCCTACTGGCTGGAGCCCCAGAGGAAGAGGAAAGTCAAGCTTCAGACTCTGGGATGCTGGGAGAAGATATATTCTGACTGCCATGAGGCTCAGACTTCTTGGAAACAATGACGGCTCACTTTGCTAGGGGATGATCAAGCATGCAAGAGATAAGAGTCATTCCGGCCGACTCGAAGGAAATCCGATTCTTGGCCCAAATATTCGACGACGACTCGAGATGCTAAGTGGTCGCCAACTTTGGCAAGGGTGCAATAAAATGGTTGCATATGCGCGAGAAAGAATTGAAGCTTTCTCGTCGCGAATGGACTGAGCTCATAAGTTGAGGAGGACCCCATGAAGGTAGCGACTATCTTTGGAATAAGACCCGACTGGATTAAAGGCTGCATGGTTTTGAGGGAACTGGATAGATCCAAATTGGATCACGTTGTGATACACACAGGGCAGCATTATTCGTACGAACTGAACAGAATTTTCTTCGATCAGCTAAGAATACGGAAGCCCGATCATTTTCTCAACGTGGGCTCAGGGAGTCAGGGAGAGCAGACCGCGAGAATAATCGTTTCTTCCGAGAAGGCGATTCTTAAGGAAAAACCTGATGTCGCCCTCGTTTTGGGCGATTCCAACTCATCTCTTGCGGCGATAGCCGCGGCAAAGCATAATGTGAGAGTGGCAAGGATAGAGGCTGGCATGCGGGCCTATGATTGGAGAATGCCAGAGGAGACGAACAAAAGAATGGTAGATCACATATCATCAATGCTTTTCGCCTACACCATATATCAAAAAGAGAATCTATTGTTTGAAGGTGTCGCCCCACACAAGGTCTTCGTCACAGGAAATCCAACAGTTGACACGATTCACGAGTTCAGAAGAGAGGCTGAAGAAAACAGGATATTGGAGAAACTGAACATCGGTGAGAGAGACTATTTTCTGGTCACAGTGCATCGAGCCGAAAATGTTGATGACAAGACCGCTTTGGCTAACATATTGAAGGGTCTTAGTCTAGTCTACAAGAAACTTGGGAAGAAAATAATCTGGCCTCTGTATCCAAGAACCAAGAATAGGATACGCCAGCACAAGTTGAGAATACCGGAAGGCATCGTGATCTTGCCCCCGCAGGGGTTCCTGGAGTTCTTGAAGCTGGAGATCGATGCATCTTGCCTTATAACCGATTCCGGGACCGTGCAGGAAGAGGGTTGCATATTACAGGTTCCTTGCGTCGTCGTAAGAGCTACAACTGAGAGACCTGAAACAGTGGAATTGCGGGCTAGCTTAGTCTCCGGAGTTCAGCCGAAAGACATCTTAAGGTCGGTAGAGTTGATGATGAGTGAGAAAGCAAGTTGGAAACATCCCTATGGTAAAGACGTTGCCGTTAAGATAGTGAGGATTCTCAGGTACTACAAGAAGAGAAGTCTGCTAGAAGAAATACAGAGCGAGATAGTCGACAATAGAAGGCGAATCTGCATAAGCCCATACTTGAGAAGGGGTGGAGGAATACGAAGGTTCTAGTGACTGGAGGAGCTGGCTTCCTAGGTTCGATGCTGGTTGCAAAACTTCTAAGCAGAGGATATGGAGTTAGGGTTCTTGACAATTTGCTTTATGGTGTAGAACCAGTAAAGCCCTACATATTGAACCAGAAATTCGAGCTGTTCAAAGGAGACGTTCGCGACTTGAACTGCGTCGTGCGCGCATTACATGACGTGGATGTCGTAGTTCATCTTGCTTCAATCGTGGGCGATCAAGCTGGAGACCTAGAACCAAAAACTACTATCCAGATAAACTATCTATCAACAAAAAACATCGCAGAGCTGTGTGAACTCTACGAAAAGAGACTGATGTACTCAAGTAGCTGCTCAGTTTATGGAGACTCGCCTCGGGGCGTCATGCATGAGAACATAAGGATGGATCGTTCTATCAACTACCCAAAACCTTTGAGTCTCTACGGCGAGACTAAACTGAGATCTGAAAGAGCCATTCAAGAACTTACGTCCGACTATGTAATCCTCAGGTTGGGAACCCTCTTCGGGCTCTCCAATCGCATGAGATTCGACTTGGCCCTCAACCTCTTTATCGCACAGGCCCTTAAAGGAGACAAAATAACCGTTTTCGGTGGAGACCAATGGAGACCTTTCCTACACGTTCAAGACGCAGCTGACTGCTTCGTATCAGCAATCGAAAATGATTGGAATGGAATCTTCAACTGCTCTTGGGAAAACTTAAAGATAATTGACGCGGTACGAATCCTCCAGAAGTATCTTTCAGTAGACTTCACGATAAGCCAAGATGTCGTCGACAGAAGAAACTATCGTATCTCTTGCGAGAAGATAAGAAGCATGGGATTTGCGCCGCAGAAAGATATCAAGTATGCTATTGATGAGATAAAAGCATGTTTTGACAAGGGAGACATAACTGACTACAAACTGCCAATTTATAGCAACTACAAGCATCTCTTCACTTCAGAAGAAGTGAGAAGGAAAGCCTACGTATTAGGACCCATTGGAGAAACGGTTAAGAACAATAGAGAGCAGGTTCCGTAGCACTCTCCTACACCTAGATTCGAGATGCAGTAGTGATGAGAGTGTTGCCTGGTTCTAGGCTTCCCATACGGCTATGGCTGTGGCTAGATGCCTATGATTTGCAGAGGCCCCAACAGCGAACATGTCGCCTGAAATGCGTGCGCCATCTCGGCTTATGCAGATGCTTGAGCCTATCGACGCGTAGTCGTTCCAGAGCTGGCTTGTGGCTATGAGCAGGAACTTGTCTCCGGAGTCGAAGCCGAGATTCAGTTTCTCAGCCGTAGGTGTGAAGCTTATTGATGGGTTCGACTGGTCACCTGTTGGACCGCTAGACCAACTGTGGGAGATCTTGACCGCAAGTATGTATCCGCCGCTAATCCAAGCCTTGCCTCCCGAATCTGTCTTGAAGTCAAGCGTATATGAGTATGTGCCTGATCCAGGTGAGTCTATCGCTATCGCTGTAGCTAGATGGCGATGGCTAGAAGATGCGCCCACAGCAAACATGTCGCCTGAAATGCGTATGCTGGGGAGAAGTTTGACGTTGCGGCTTATGCATATGCTTGAACCTACTGAAGGATTATCGTTCCAGAGTTGGCTTGTAGCGATTAGAAGCAGCTTATCGCCCGAGCTTAACGATAATATCAAGTACTCACCCGTACCCGTGAAGCTTGTTGATGTGGTCGACTGGTCACCTGTTGGACCGCTCGACCAGCTATAACTTATCTTGGTGGCTAAGAGATAGGTTCCGCTAGCCCGAGCCCTGCCTCCAGGATCGGTCTTGAAGTCGAGCGTATATGAGTATGTGCCTGATCCAGGTGAGTCTATCGCTATCGCTGTAGCTAGATGGCGATGGCTAGCTGATGCGCCCACAGCAAACATATCGCCTGAGATGCGTGTTCCATCTCGGCTTATGCATATGCTTGAACCTATCGACGCGTAGTCGTTCCAGAGCTGGCTCGTACCGATCAACAGAAGCTTGTCTCCAGAACCCAATGAAAGCGTAATGCTCTCAGCCGTTGGTGTGAAGCTTGTAGATGTAGTTGATTGGTCGCCGTGAGGGCCGCTCGACCAAGTATCGTTCACTGCCGCTCCTAGGAGATAGGTTCCGCTAGCCCAAGCCTGTCCGATTGGATCGGTCTTAGAATCGAGTGTAAGCTTTGAAACATCTAAGTCAACCTTCACAACGATGCCTGGAGATGTGTAGGTTCCGAAATATGCATATTGGCCGCTTGGATCAATAACAGCCGGGAAGAGACAGTCCTCTCCGCTGTTGAGTGTTATTGAACCTACACGGGTGAAGCTCGATAGATCTATCTTAACAATCATGCCAGGAACTGTAAAGGTTCCGAAATATGCATATTGGCCGCTAGGATCAACAACAGCTGACCAAAGATTTTCTCCCTCTCCGTAGTCGAGTGTTATTGAGCCTACACGGGTGAAGCTCGATAGATCTATCTTAACAATCATGCCAGGAACCGTATAGGTTCCGAAATATGCGTAGTTGCCACTAGGATCAATAGTAGCTGACCGAAGACCGCCCTCTCCGATGTTAAGTGTTATTGCGCTTACACGGGTGAAGCTCGATAAGCGAATCTTAACAACCTTGCCTGTAGACGTGTCAGTTCCGAAATATGCATATTGGCCACTGGGATCAATAACAGCAGAGAAGAGATCGTCCTCTCCAGACGGGAGGTTTATGGATGAAACCCTTGAGAATGCCGTCGCAGGTTCCGGTAGGATGCTTACGGATGTTAAGGCTATAAGGGTTAGGGATAGGATTAGGAAGGCTGTCTTTAGTGTGGTGGAAAACCTCAAGCCATACTCCACGATATCGAGTGGGGTCTATCGAAATTTAAATCTTGTCAATGATATAAATATACGATGCGCGAACTACTGCAATGTCATCAATTACAGCCTCTGCTGAGCTGTAATAGAAGTGATGATTAATCGTGTCCTCATTACCCGATGTTATTGCGGAAACTCTTGAAAACGCTAGAACAGGCCTAATGAAAGATCCTGAAACCAGAGCGGAAATTAGAATCAGTATTGTGACTGCGCTTCAACTTAAAATGCTTAATCCTTTCGCTTACAAGGCTCATATCTACTGTAAGAGGAGGACCATTGTATTCCTTAAGAGTCATAGGCCGGACTTCTGGTGTTGTAATCTTCGCCAATTCAAACATGCTTAGTTTTTCTTCACCACAGACATGCAAAGTTCCTTTCATTCTTTTCTCCAAGACTTCTCTAATTGCTTCAGCCAAGTCGTCTGCGAACAGATATGTTCCAAACCTGTCTACGAAAGCACTTGGGTAAGGCCACTTCTCTCGAGATACAAAATTAGTCCTTATTATCAACCAATCCTCTAGGCTGGACGACTTCACCGCTGATTCCCCTAGTAGCTTGGTTAGCGAATAGTAGTTCTTGGGATAAGGCAAGTCAGATTCGGAGTAGTTTCCTCTGTCGCCGTAGAATACGCAGGCCGTCGATATGTAGACGAAATAGCAGTCTTCAGAGAATTTTTCGCAAGCTTTGACTAAATTCATTGTGCCCAGATAGTTCGTTTTCCAAGCCAATTCTCTATTTGTTTCGCACTGATTTATCCCCGTTAAAGCAGCTGTATGAATTATAAGAGATGGCTTTCTTTCCTCTATGAATTTACTAACTTTTGTTTCGCAAGTTATGTCGAATTCACTATGCTTTGGGTTCAAACACTTGGGATAAACTTTCACGAGTTCTCTCCCGAGCTTTCCAGAACCCCCAGTTACCAAGATCGCGGTTTCACTATCTAGGCTTGACACTCCAAACGTCCCCGAACTTATTCGGATCTACTCTGATATCGTCTTTCAAGGACTCTTCAAGAGTCTTGTTAGAAATCCCAATCAAAACAGTGTCTTCTTCCAGTGACATCCAACCATGATAGTAGCCGGGGGGAACGACCAGTATGGACGGATTCTTTTCACTTAACACCATGATTTCAGGGCTTTCTTCCCCTTCTTTCACCGCGACAAACTTTGCTGCTCCCTTTACAACGTAGAAATATTTCCATTCTCTCTTATGCATGTGCAAACCTCTTGTCACGCCTTTCCCGAAATTGCCAACAACATAGATTCTCTTTACTTCCGGGAATAGATTCTTCGTACTTTCAAATATCTGGTTTAGAAATCCTCTATCGTCCACATGGGTTTCGATCGAGACCAACCTTATTCTTTCCATGCCGAATCCTCCAACCTCTTAATTAGCGAGGATCATGTAGTTGAGAGTTTCTTCCTTTCAAGTCTGAAAACAACAGTGCCACCACAAGTATGAGGTTCGCCCGGATCCGGACATTGTAAGTATCCTGTATCCTCTTGTTTACCTATGCCCAGATCGACCGCTGAGATTCCGTGAATAAAGGCTGAAAGTAAGGTTAACATAGATGACATCGCATGAATACAGACGTCGCAGGATTCCTTAGATTTTATATAGTGACTTTCGAACACTATTCTGTCGCCTTCACCGTAGATGGGGCAAAACCCCCTCACTTCTTTCACCGTCGCGATTATCGAATACTTATCCAATAGTTACACGCTCAGAAATTCAATTATCAAGAATTGGTTATTAGATTTCCTTACACGATGTTTCTTGCCACAGCTCTGAACAATGCGCATGAGAATTTAGGCATCTCGTATTACTATGGCTCGGCGAAGCTATTTGATGCGGTTGGCTAGTCACCATTTGGGCCAGCAGGGCTGGTCTCTTTCAGTAGCTGTCATGACGAGTTTCTGGTAACTGAATAGGGAATGCACCCATCTATCCTCACTTCAGGTGACTCAGTCGACTAATCGTCTGTATTTGAGTAGGTTAGAATGCAGGATCTGTCTTGAAGCTTAATGCGTAGTTATATGTTCCGGCGTTTGGTTTGTCAATGGATATGGCTGAAGCGATATGTCTATGCGTTATCACGGGGCCTAGGCTGAACTGGTCGCCGGAGATGCGGGTTTCATCTCGGCAAATCGCTATGCTAGAGCCTGAGGTTGCTAGGTTATTCCATAATTGGCAAGTAGCTAAGAATAGGTAGGTCTTGGAACCGTCCGTCGTGATTGGAACAGTAGCGTAACTGGCGACGAACTCGCTACTCGTTGTGCTCTGGTCACCAAAGGGCCCAATCGAGGCGCCTCCAGATATGGGAACCACGATCAGGTAGGTTCCGCTTACCCACGCTTGCCCTCCCGGGTCAGTCTTGAACTGAAGCGAATATGTATGCGATCCAGTTGAAGGCGAATCTACAGCGATCGCCGTTGCTGCATGGCGGTGACCAGAAGCAGCCCCGAGAGCAAACATATCGCCGGAGATGCGCATCCCATCCCTCGCAACGCAGATGCTGGAACCGACATCCACCCTACTATTCCACAGCTGGCTTGACCCTATGACTAGAAACTTATCACCCTCATTCACGTTGACAACGACCGTTTCAGCTGAATCAGTGAAGGAAGTACTCGCCGTGGACTGGTCGCCATGAGACCCACTCCGCACAGCACCACTCACAGGAACCAACACCAGAAAAGTGGAACTGACAAACGCCACCCCACCAGGATCAGTCTTAAAACACAACTCATACTTGTGAGAGCCGGCAGACGGAGAATCAAGCGCCATAGCCATAGCGAAATGCCTATGCGCTGCTACGGCACCTGAACTGAATATGTCACCTGAAATACGCTCACCATCACGGCAGATCGCCATACTCGCGCCTACAGCTACAGAAGAATCCCACAACTGGCAAGTCGCCAAGACCAAGTAACCAGTTGAACCATCAGCCATAACCATTATCGATTCAAGGCTCGACACAAAAACCGTACTTGCAGTAGACTGATCTCCACTCGGACCGCTGGAGAATCCATCAGAAATCGGCACAGCTGCGAGAACGCTACCACTAACCCAAGCCGCCGCTGTCTTAGTCACTGTGTCCGATGTGGTTATTTCATTTACCCAAGAGGTGGTGGTTCCAGCGCTAAATGTTGTTTTCGTCGTGATTGCCGCGAATGTGGTAGCTGTAACAGTTGCGCTCGAAGATGGTGCGGTATATTGGAGGGTGAACGATTTCCCTGTTGACACGGGCGCGTTGATCGCCGCTGTAATGGTAACGGGTGAGAATTGAATTTGTGCGAGATAATCGGTGTCCCACAAGGCTACCCAGATATTCCCTGATTGGTCGGCCGCTATTCCTTTAGGGTGATTTTTTGGAGTTCCGCCGAGTAAAGGTGTGGGAATCTTGTAGACATTAATCATTCCTGAGGTGGGATCTATTCGTCCCGCAACCCCAGTTCCCAAAGGAGAGTTCTGCTGATCACCGCTGAACCAAATTGAACCGTCGGGAGCTGATGTTAGAAGCCATGGGTTAGGAGGGTCGTTGGATTCGTATGGTACTGAGAATTCTTTGAAGATGAGAGTTCTGGGATCGAATCTAGCCACCTTGTTCGCATTGTGTTCTGTGAACCAAATGAATCCAAATCGATCAACCATGATCCCGACGGGGACGCACGTCGCCGTTGGCGCCATGAACTCCGTCACAATGCCTGTTAACTGGTCCAAGACAGCAATCATACCAGGCGAGTTGGTTTCGGCGAACCACACTCTTCCCTGCGAGTCAAGTGCAATGTAGTAAGTATTCGAGTTTGATCGAGGAATAATGTATTCGGTCAGGAACCCGGAAGCGGTCAGCTTCCCTATCCTATTCCCTTGAGACTCGGCAAACCAAATATTCCCTAAGCTATCTGCCTTGATCCCAAAAGGATTGCTATTAGGTGTGGTTATCGAGAATTCAGTAATCTCTCCGGTTGCTGGGTCAAGCCTCCCAATCTTGTTTCCACCATACTCAGTAAACCATACGTTCCCTGAAGAATCTATGTCCAAATCTAGAGCATTAGCATTCGGAGTTGGAATCCTAAATTCAGTGTACACCTTTGTGGCTGGATTAAATCGTCCAATCGCGTTTCCAGCTTGGGATTCGGTAAACCAGACCATACCAGTCGAATCTACTTTCAAACCGTATGGAGCCTTCCACGGGTTCCAGGGAAGCGGATATTGGATTATCCTAGACGCGTAGCTAGAAGGAAGGATCAAACTGGCAAGAGAGATGAGTTCAATTGATATTAGAACCAAAGAGAAGAGAGAACGTCTCTTGTGTATAGTTGATTGACTACCATTCTGATGAGAAGTTTCTCTCATCGGCGGCGCTCCATTCTTGATCGATTGAATAGTGTTTCATCAATAATATTATTAAATCAATAATTCGACTGCAGATAAAAACATCAAAATGTCTAAACATGGTCTTCCGTCTCGACCGCGAAGATTTGAGTGTAGAGTGGTGCAGGGATATATATGTAACTGCCAGTTTTGGGTCCAACTTGAATCGCTGCCCCATTTACAGACATATAAGGAGCCCGGCAACATCTTTGAACGAGCAAGCAAAACCGTCGAGATAAGCCGTTTGATCCAAAATTTGACGGCTAGCTTTGTGTGTGGGTTTGTGGCCGGTTTCTTCTTTGATGGAGTACTCGGAAACGAACTTCACGCGCACAACGGTATGTCAAGAAAAAGGCGCGCTCGGTCATGCGTGTGTTAGTCTGTTTTGTATGCTAGTGCGTATGTGAATGTTCCTGTTCCCGGTTGGTCTACTGCGATGGCCACTGCGACGTGACGGTGGCCCATATATGCACCTGAGGTGAACATGTCGCCTGAGATCCGTACTCCATCTCTCAGGATGCATATGCTCGATCCTATGGATGGATAATCATTCCACAATTGGCTTGAACCTATGACTAAGTACTTGTTGGATGTGCTAGAAACCGGTATCGTCTCCTGCGTATTAGTGAAAGAGAGGCTTGTTGTAGACTGATCACCAGTCGGACCGCTCGAATATGCGGCGGATATCGGGATTAAAGCCAAATATGTTGCGCTGACCCAAGCGGTACCGCCCGGATCAGTCTTGAACCGTAAAGAATAGGTGTGATACCCATTGTCTGGAACTGTGTCGATTGCGATTCCTACTGCGATATTCCTATGAGATGCGACAGCTCCAACCGCAAACATGTCACCTGAGATTCTAGTGTCATCCCTGTAGATGGATATGCTTGATCCTACATCTGACCTGCCATTCCATATTTGGGAGGAAGCGACTAAGAGAAGCATTGTACCTCCAGAACCGGAGACGGTTACGCTTTCAGCGGTGGGTGTGAAGCTGGTGCTAGCGGTCGACTGGTCGCCTGTTGGACCGCTACTCTGAGAGCTTAAGATCTTAACCGCCAAGAGATAAGTAGCGCTCACCCAAGCGGTACCGCTCGGATCAGTCTTAAACCTAAGCGAATAGGTGAAACTCCCGGCCCCAGGCGTATCTATAGCTATAGCGGTGGCGGCGCCACGGTGACCCATCGTCGCTCCTACAGCAAACATATCCCCTGATATTCTAGAGCCATCCCTAAAGATGGCTATGCTTGTACCCACATCGCTCCTACCATTCCAGAGCTGAGCAGACCCCAAAAGAAGTAAAGACTCACCGCCACCAACCAAGATGGTCACCTGCTCCTGTGTAGCAGCAAAACTGGTAGACGTAGTATATTGATCACCATGCGGCCCACTAGACCAGGAATCGCCAACCTCAACCACAGCCAAATAGGTTCCGCTAACCCAAGACTTGCCGCTCAGTGAAAAAGTCATGGTCATTCCTGAGGTTCCGATTCTGACAACTCCTATTCCTGAGGAAGAGCCCACTTTAGTATTGCTGTTTGGATCTGTTCCATCCGCAAAGCTCGTTTTCTGGGGAGAAAAGAAAGGATCGTTCGTATCGCCATAATTGCCATCGGCACCATCGTCCAAGTTCTGGGTTCCCCCGTGAGCTTCTTCCAAGTCAACCCATCTATCTGCATCATTGTCATTATCTGTCTTCGAGTCGTCGATGTGCCATATCAACATTCCAGAGCCGGGCAGATAGCTATCGTAGCCGGTTTGCTGCCGATTCTCTATAAGAAAGTATTCAGTCGAGGTGATCGTTAATTTATACAGGCTTTGGCTTTGGTACGTTTCTATCTGCTTAACAGGAATGTTGCTGCCTGAGGAAACGGTAGTGGGAGATATCCAGCCTAGTCTAGCCTTAGACCAGCCGATAGGATGAGCAGGAGAAGAGCCAGCGGGCGATCCGAGCCAGCTACCAGCGCCCATGAGACCCCAATATCCAATGCCATCTGAACTATAATCAGTATCGTAAAGATCCGGCAAGCCTAAGTCGTGACCAAATTCATGGGCAAATACCCCCATCGGAGAAGTCTCCGCTTGCATGAAGTACCCCCCTGCATCGTCACTTGGATGCTTTGATATCCGTTTGCCATCGACAAACGTGTCAGAGAGAGGTATGTAGTTGTACGCATATCCCAAACCAAAAATGTACCATCGATGAGACCAGATGTCGGTTGAAACACCACTGGATTCTTGGCCGTTACCAGCGTGAACTATACAGAGACTCAGCTCACTCGCAGTTATCACTCCATTATTATCTGTATCGTATGGGGCAAAGTTGAAGACGCTATCGGCCAAGACCACCGCCTCCCTAGCCAACTCAAAGATAGGCCCGTTTGCGTCATCAATACCCCAGACGCTATCAGCTCCCCACCAAGCCATATTCTTGCTACTTCTCAGCCAATTTGCAGTTACAGTGCCGGCTATAGTAATTAGACCATATGAGACCTCGGAATAGTAGTGCTTCATTTTGCCCGTAGTTGTTCCAAAGATCAAATCATTGTAGTAGGCCTGAGTCTGTGTCCCAGCAGCATCAGAAAAATCGATTCTAATTACCAGAATGTTTCTGGTTCCGCTGACTCTTGATTGCGGAGAAGGCCCATGCCAATCCTCGACTCTGGGCGGACTCTGTCCTAAAGCGCGATACATCTCATATACCGCTGGGCTAGGCACAATTCCAGGGTGACCTCTCTCTCTGATGGAGGCAGTTAGTTCAACCTGTCCGGTTGACTCCGAGAAGACGGATGCTGGAATTGAGAGGGATGTGAATGTCAGAAGTATGAGTAGATACGCTAATAGTTTAGCCAAAAGGATACCCCATACTTAGAATCAAGAATGTTTGGAGTTTGATGCATATATAAAAACATCTAAATCCATAATGGTTACTGAAGCAAGACCGAGGTTTGAAAGCCTTTCCGAGGAATCGTCTGCTCATCATAATATTCGCCGGAATCATTATAGCGATCGCTATGTCGAGCTTGATATGGATCTATCCATGGAGCGAGAAAATAGAAATCATAAACCTAAAGAACCTCGAGGAAAAACCTCAACTCTACCTAGGCGAAAGAGACGCTCAATTTGCCATAGTCAAAATAACGCCGCGCGAAGATCCATACAATCGGCTCGTACAAACATATTACTTAGTATACGTGGAAGACTCTTATGGGTATCAGATGCCATTCGTGATCTCGGAAAGCGACTATCCAAAATACAATGCGTATGTCGGGAAGACAGCCGTATTCAAACTCAAAGGAGAGATAGGCCCTGAGCTCATGCATCCTCCTAACAAGCTAATCACAAACATAATCGTTAGTAAACAAGTAGATCCATACGCCAGAGAGTATTGCAGAATATACATAGTGCTAAGAGACCTGTAGAGTCAGAAGTTCACACACAAGTTCTTATTGCAGTTGAAGCGTAAACCGCCTATGGACGATATCACTTCATCTCGAGACCTAGGATTTCTCTCGCTTCACTTGGAGTCGCTACATCTCTACCCAACAATTTTGCTATTCGGACAATTCTTTTAACAAGATTTTCATTCGTCGCTAATTCTTTTGTAGGATGCTTGTAGTATATGTTATCCTCGATTCCAACTCTTACGTGGCCTCCCATTAATATGGCAGTCGTGTTTATCTGACTTTGGAATCTACCGATTCCCGTTGCAGACCATGTGCTTCCGGGAGGCAGGGATTCGACAAGGTAAGTCAAGTCCTTTATGTCTGCGGGTATGCTCCCGAGGGACCCTAATAGTAGGCTAAAGTGTAAGGGAGGCTTTAGGTAGCCCTTTCTAGCTAAGTACTTAGCGGTATTTATGAACCCTGATTCGAAGATCTCAAGTTCAGGGAGTATGCCT
>Ga0129297_10000260_pt1 | contig 25518 bp, 30 predicted proteins | sample I18A1metaG_FD_94708 | JGI IMG/M metagenome (GOLD analysis project Ga0129297, IMG submission 94708) | Lake sediment bacterial and archeal communities from Gulf of Boni, Indonesia to study Microbial Dark Matter (Phase II) - ​I18A1 metaG | ecosystem: Environmental > Aquatic > Freshwater > Lake >... | reverse complement strand
CGCTCCCACCAAGATGAAGGCTCTATTGAAGGAGAAGGGCATCAGGGGTGTCTCAGTCAAGATGACAAAGAATCCGCAATACTCGGTCTGGCACGGGTGCATCATCTACGGATATGCGGTTCCGGAAGACTACAGATGGAACTGGGAGCACATGGAGGGATGGCTCCCTGTGGCAGCCGAACCCAGCTGAAATTAGGCAAAGGCTTCGCCAGCGTTTCGTGAGCGCCGGACTCAGAGAGTCTCCGCTTACAGAATCTGGGCCCAACCCAGACATTCTTTTCGAGGGAGACGGCACCTCGGTTCGCGTGGTCATCCTGGATCACGCGCTCTGGGCAGATCGGCGAGCCATCATGGATTCGATCATGAGAGCCTCAGCATCCGCTGGGAAAGTCAGCAGGACTTACCTTGCTCTTCCCAAGGCCGTGGCTTGTCTCACAGACGCAAGGCTCTTTCAGGAGCGCGGCATAGGACTCTTCACCTACGGTCAAAGAAATGTCGAGGAAGCCCTGTCGGCACGGTACTTCGAGACCGCCAGTGCAGCGCAGCATCAACTGGACAAAACCATAACTCCGCGGCTCGAGAATGAACTTCGCGAGCTCCATGCAGAGTTCTCAATGCTCCAACAAACTGTTCAACACCTGAGAGAAGAATTGGCGTCTTCGAAGCGGTTGCCTGTCCCTGAGGAGCCGGTCCAGACTTTCAAGCTACGAGACCGACCACAGGTTCAGGTCGCTGAGGATTTGCCTACCTTCTTCGCTGGAAATCCTTGGATTGAGGTTCTCTCAAGACGCGGTCGAGAGGAGGCAGCAATTGTTAGCTGAGAGTTCCGGAGCCTTCGTTCGCGTCCCCATTCGGTCAATCCAGGTAGTCGTTGACTTGGAGGATCCATTGGCGCCTGAGCTCACCTTGGACGATTTCCTAGAGACCTACGGAACTGGCCCGGCGCCTCCAAGATACAGGATGCTCAACATGGAGGTGCTGACATGTCCGGAGGACCAGCAACCGATACTCGCGTCTGAGTGCAGTCACTGTCCGAGGTTCGTGAGGAGACTGGACAACATAGCATATTTCAGGAGGGAGAATCCAGTCAACACCAACTCTCCTTGATATCCAAGCCCCATTAGCATCATCATCGGGTGAAACCTGATTCAGCAGGCAGAGCATCTATAGCCATAGCCAGCAGCGTGGTTTCCGGACGAAGGATTGTCGGGAAAGCACTAGATGTAGCGAGCCAGATTTCTTGATCGACAATTCTTCAGCATTGAGTTCAGAAAGAATTACTCCACGAAGGAGGCTTTCGAAGCGGTTTAGGTCTCGACGACTTCGCACTTCAACTCTTTCAGGACCTCAGCGGCCTTTTCGGCGTCCAGCTTGATTGTGTAGAGTTTGCTGGGCGTTCTAAGCTTGAGCTTGACCACATCTTCGAGACGTTTCACTCTGCACTCTTCTGCACGTTCCGAAATGCGAATAAACTCCTTGACATCGCTGATCTCAGCAGGCATTCGACATCGCTCTCGATCGAGTCTAGGCTAGCGTCGCTAGGGGCTGATATAAATGATATGAACATACTCCGAGACTTATCGTGATCGGGTGCTCGACTTTGCACCACCGTGTGCGACGGGAAGAAATACGACCTCGTCGCCGTCCTTTAGCACCGTATCGAGACCATCGAGTGCTCCGACCTCGGTGCCCGAAACCATAATGAGTGCGTTGGTTCTCGGGTCTTTCAGGTCCGTATCGATTAGGTATCTCTCAAATTCATTCCGAGCAATCGTGTCCACAAGCTTGCTCACGAGTTGTCGAACCGATGCGGCGGCATCAAGGTGAAGGTCAAGCTGTTCCATCCTTGCTGCGGTCTTTAGGACTCCGTAAAGTCTTACTCGAACCCGCAATGCCGAATCTATCTGCGACACTCTTGCTAGTTGAAGATAAACGTCTCTTCCTCGTAGCGTCTGCCTTCTATGACCGTTCCAGGCGGTCTCCGAGTTGTCCCTCTGCTTCGCAGATTCGAAACGAATCGCCGGTTCGCGTCTTCTAGCTGAAGTGTCTCGTCAGCCAGCATCTTCAGAGGAACGTTCACCCTCAACGGTCTCGCAGGTATGACGTGTCTGGTCACCTTGTGAGGCAGCGGATGTCCCGTTAGTCCTGCCTCTCGTATCGATGCCTTGTCGATCTTCGGAAGAGTCATGATCGCATCCGCCTTCCTATTCAAGACTTTATCAATTGCATCGTGTTCAGTGTCGAACGCCACCGTAAGGCGAAGTGCTTGTGCGCATCGCTCGGCCTCCTTGATAACCTCATGGAATGGTAGAGTGGTACTCGTCAGTCGGAAGGAGTCCCCGCCGGCAAAGATCATTGCAACTGAAGGATTGTCCATGACATTCATGATGTCGAGTGAGAATCTCTCCATCCTGATGGTAGATGGCAAAGTGGTAGCTTCAAATTGGGCAGGACTGACCTGCCCGTAGAAAACCCGGAACCAAACCCCGACTTTGATGCTAGGATTGAGATAGTCTACCGCACAAACCGGCATCCAGAAGGAGTTCAGTTCTCTCAGCGCAGCAACACGGTGCATACCGTCCAGAACTACACGCGAACCGGCATCGACAACGATGGGGTCCTTCACTACTCCGTCGCCTAGAAGAGAGCTCTTCAATTCAGCCACTCGATCAGGAATTGTTTCCTCATGAAGAAGGAGCGACTTCGATGGCCAGAGGAAGATTCTGAGGTCAAGCTTCTCATGTCTGATCAGGAATTCTAAAGAATCGCTCCTCGGCTCATCGACCGACGCATGAAGATCGTCTACAACTTTCGCGTCGGAACCGTTCCAATGAGAATGAGTGGGAGGACCGGGCACAGCTGTGTCACCCGCTCAGCGAGTGCCCTATGAAAACACGACGACCGGAGAGTCACTTGACGAACTTGACCATCTTTGTCCCGCAAACGGGACAGACTGCGCGTATCATGTTGCGTCCCTTTGCGGTCTTCTCTTTCGTCACGCTGTCATCGGCGACCGTCCTCTTCTCTTTACACTTGACACAGAACATTTCTACCATCAGTATGCGCCTCCCTTGGCAATTGCAGCCTACCCCATTCCACGCCCATAAAAGCCTTTTCAAACCGTGTAATCACGAGTCAAAGGACAGTCATCAACAGCATCCGCATCGGTGCCTGTCGACGACGAGATGATTTCTCGAGGAAACGACGGACGCAAGAACAGTACAGTTCTGATCTCAGAATATGCACCGTATGAACTATTGCGGTACTGCGTAAGTTGCTCCACTCTTGGGTCTATCCCTAGTCCAACATTTGAGTGTTGTATGGGATGCTGGCCTGAATAACATGTGGTGAGTCCCCGACCCGCGGAAAAGGATTGTGTCGACTTCGGATTCGCGTGGTCCGAAGCGGAAGCTCATAATTCACTCAGGTACTCTAAACTTCGAATTTGGCCCGCACATGAAATCAAAACGCTCTGATAGCCATTCGGGTCCTTGAAGCAGCGAGCAATTGAAAGAGTTTGAGAACTCGTAAAGTCTCTCTACAAACCAGAGAGTACTGTGGGAATTCGGAAGTCTAGGCTGCTGGGGCAGTGCTTTGCTCTTCGCTCTGTTCTTCTTCCTCTTCGCCTAGACCAAGCTGAGCTTCGGGGCTCATCTGCATCATTGTAGCTTTCTTGGCCTCTGTCACTTTCAAGCGGGTGACATATCCCGCAATTCGATTCCTCAACTTCTTTGACGGTGCTGTCAGAAGTTCATTGACCTGGAGTTTGTTGGCTTCATATTCGTTCGTGAATTTGCTTGGAAACCTCTCGATGAGTTCCCGGGCTGCTCGCTTGACGGTCTCTGTGCGAACCTTTCCCAACTTGCTATCTCCGAGCCAGAGTGAAGCGCTGCAATGATTTGCCTAGCCTAAAAACCTGAGCTTCCTCCACTCACAGCCCCATTTGGCGTTCGAATCCGCCGAATGCATGGGTGGGTGTCAGCTTATCACAGATCTTGCTAGGAATGGCCGGCTCGGAGTCAACTCGTGAGCTCTTCCGAGGCAGTCAGAAGGGTCTCACGTTTCCGTGTCTTTTTCTCTTGGAGGCCGGTGCCGATTGACATGGCACAGTAGATGAGAGGGGCTGAAAAGCGGCTGTTAGGGGGTGGAGAAGACACTTCTGGGCTCGTAGCGTCGAGAAGTCGCAAGGCTTAATAGAATCTGGAATTTGAAACTGTTTTCTGGTTATTTTGATGGGAAACGGCGAACTTTCCACGGCGGCCGTTCGTCGGCTGATTGAAAAGGCAGGTGCGGAGCGGGTAGGAGACGATGCCGTCGAGGAGATGCGGCGAATCCTGGAGGAATACGCTGTCCGCATCAGCAAGGAGGCCACTACGCTCGCGACTCACGCGGGTCGCAAGACAGTCAAGGCAGAGGACATCAAGCTCGTAATCAAACGGGTTCAACAGCCTTAGCCATTCTTGTGCTCACAAAGATGAAGAATCGCAGAGGTACTTGACCAAGCGGATCGGATGTCAAGCTCCATCAGTCGTAGACTTGATTCCAGCCTACAACGACTTGAGAGTGGTCTTGGTGGGCCCGGGGCGATTTGAACGCCCGACCAACGGGTTATGAGCTTCGACAACCCTTGTGCGTTTCCGTCGCTCCAACCTGGCTGAGCTTCCCGGGAGTCTTACATCCTTACGGGCCCGGGCCCATTCTTAGACCGATCCTCGGGGGTATTTAGATGTGTAGCTCCAACGCTTATTGCCTCTAAGCCTTGAACCTTTGAAACGTAATCTCAAGCGCGTTTGCTGCCCAGTCGAATCTCGGAATGTTTCTTCTGATCCGCTTGAATCGCTCGGCAAGAGCTTGGGCGAGGATCGGCAACGCGATCGTCGAATCCACGTGACAGGTAACCATCTGGGCCCTCGGGCTGTACTTACCCCAGCTCTGTGCTTCTTGGAGTGTGGCTCCGCTAAGGCCGCCCCAGTGTGCGGCGTCCGTTGTCACCTGAATGGCATAGTTGTGGGTTCTGTCGTGCCTCGTGGCATAGCTTGCAACCACAGCAGATTGCTGTATGAAATTCTTCGGAACGCCGCCACCGAAGATAACTACTCCACTCTTCAAGAATTTCTCGGTAATCATAGAGCTCTCGTCGATGTCCTTCATATGGTCGATGATGATTCTTCTTCCGCGTCTCCTGTTCGCGAACATCATAGAAAATCCCAGTGAGCTGTCGCAGATGGCTGGGAGGAAGGTCGGTACGCCTGACTCCCACGCTGCGATCGAGATGCTATCTCTGTCCCGTGCCCTCTCGGAAAGCCAGGCTCCCAGCTTCTCAGTGACCTGTCGGGAGGAGTATGGATAGTTGTCCCTGAGCAACGAGCAGAACTCCTTCTCGATCACATTGTCCAATCGATAGAACCGTCTTTCGTCAGCGTACACGTCGTACATTCTGTCGATCCTGTATTTCCTGAGCTGCACATCGTCGACTCTGTCTGTTCCCTTGAAGTGCCTTCCCCCAGTTGCCTCGTACGCGTCATGATATATCGTCGCGCCGGTCGTTACTAGAACGTCAATCATTCTTCTCCTGATGAGTTGGGCGATAGTCTTCCGCATGCCGGCAGGGACCATGGCTCCTGCTAGTCCCATCCAAATGACTATCTGTCGTTTCTTCAGCATTCGAGCCCAGATCTCGAAGGCTTCCCCAAGTCTCCTTCCTTGGAAGGCCGTGGAGGCCATTTCTGTCACTAGTTGATCGGTCGTTCTGTCGGGAGAGATCTCAAGCAGCTTCGTGGGATGCGTAAGGAAGCGTTTGCGGCTCATTGGCGCTCGTTGTGTTCTCATCTATGCGTTTTTCATTAAAATCCTTGCCATTGATGATGATGAGTGGGAGTTCACGCTCATGCAAGCAGATTGCGCATGATTCTTTGGACGATTTCTTTCAGTTGCTGATGAGAGCATGACTCCGCCTCGGAAAGGGTGGCTTCGAACTCTTTGTGCCACTCTTTCTCGAATCGGTCGATGATGGCAATAACGTCTGTGAGAGGAATCCAATCCGACGTTATCGGGTACGCTTTCTCGCCGGAAAGGCTCTTGGCAGATTCTTCAATCTCAGCCCTCAACCCGCGTAGTTTCATTCCAGTCATTCCGCACCTGAAAGTCATGGATCGAGCTAGGTCGACAGTCGCAACTTCGCTACTACTTTCCGCGAGTCGCTCGGGGGGCTCCTTTGAAATCGAGATCGTAAGGCATCCAGGAGGTATGATGTGAGGTCCCGCGCATTTTCGGGATTCTCAGGTAACGATTGAGCCCAGTCGGTTCTTCCTGTACCTTCATCTCAAGCACGCCATCGACGCTTTCCTGTATTGCCGCCAATATTGCAGTCGGGAAAGCTTGTCTGTTGAGAGTTACAATGGAATCGAACTTTGCTATCTTGGTCTTCGCTCTGAGCGTGCGGATGAACTCCAGGGATGAGTTCAGACCTCGTTTTTGTATCAGTGTGTCAAGGGAGTCGAGAACCAATAAGCCCAGGGTCTTGGTTCCTGGAGGCAAAGCTTTCGATACCACAATGCTGAGCTCGGACAGGTTGTTAGGGTCTGCATAGTACTCCTCCTTGCTTGCCATCCCAATTTGCGGAGAGTAACAGTCAATCACGGCGAGGTCGCGCGCCCCTTCCGGCTGTGCGAGATCCTCTCCGATCGCAGCTAGGGAGTCGCGCACTTCGTCAGGGTAGTCCTCCAACGCTACGTACACGACGGGACGCTTTCTTCTGAGGGCCTTCGAAACGAATTCTAGGCACAACTCTCGTTTCGCTGTTCCAGGGTCTCCCATCAGGACAAGCATCAGCGGAGATGGGATCCCCGATGGTATGATCTGATCGATCATCTCGATTTCTGTCAGTCCCCTCGTGACTTCTTCGATGGGTTCACTTTCCTGCCTTGCAGTCGTCTCTTTCAACTCGTCGGAAATCTCTTTTTGCAGACTCGCATCTCGGTCAGGGTCCAGTGAGTAGATTTTCTGTTCTCGTAGCAAGCCTATCTCCACAAGCTCGTCGAGATCACTTTCAACCTCGGTAGGTTTCCTTCCTAGTCTCGTAGCAAGTCCTTCGAGGCTGTCAGCGGTTTTCGGGTTGCCGTGGAAGAATGTTAACAGTTCCGCTTTGCTATCCGAGTCCAGCAGTTTCTTCAGCGCGCCTTTCTTCAGTGCCGACACTCGTGAGCCCCGCAACCTTTGCTAGACTAGCCTTCTCCTAGCAGCCTTGTCTAGATACCCCTTTTTCCTGCCTAGTATTCTTATCCGTCCACTCGAGACCTCTCGGTCGCCATACGTGGAGAACTTGACTCCAAGCTTTCTACAGGCGTTCCTGCACATTCCAGCAAACCGTTTCTGCCATTCTTTGCTTGATCGGACGACGACAAGTGTCTGATAGGTTCTGCTCTTAGCAAGGTAAGTCCGAACTGTCTCCGCCATTGCCTTTAGGGTTCCAGGGTCAGGTTCTTGAGGACTCTGGGTCTGCGAGAATGGGAACGTGTCTTCCAACTCCGAAGGCACTATTCCATACGGCGGATAGTAAAGACAGATATGGGCTCCAGGGCCAACATTTGTCCAATTCATATCCGTACTGGTGTTTGCCTTGCTGGGATACCGCGATGTAGCAGGCACTAGCAGTGCGATCCTCGCTGACCTGGGGGGCACATAGTCTCGGGTTAGCCGCTCAACATACATGAGATACTCCGGTCTTTGGAGACTTGCTGAGTCGAAAAAGAAGATTCCCTTACGTTTCGTTGAGGGGGCGCTACGAGTGATGTGAGCCGCGTGTCTTCTCATTTGTAGCAGACCCTCATGAAGGCTAGGGTGACTCCTGCACCTGACTTCGACGAGTTCCCATAGTCTCCCCTCGACGATAGCTTCCTTTATGGTCTCTATTTCCTGCAAGCAGGCAGACAGATTATGTTCCGCAAGAAATCGAATTCTCTCGACGATCGGACGTGATCTAACCTCTTCAGGGCTCGTCCTAGCACAAGAGTTACACTTGCATGGAAAGTACTCCATTTCTCCAAGCTGCAGAGTGCCAGCGTGGGTCATATATCGACCCCTGCGAGCGTAAAGGATGTACGCGGCTGAGTCAAATAGGTCGCATCCAAGTGCAACTGCGAGAGCGAGCATGAAGGGATGACCAGCGCCGAACAAGTGAAGGGGGGCGCTCGATGGCAGGTTCGTTCTTGCCGCAAAGATCATGTCGACAAGGTCTGCAAAGAGATACTGTTCCATAACCTCAGTAGGGCTCCCGAGCGCGTATATGTCGAATCTTCTCTTCGACATTTCACGAGCGCTTTGTGCGACCAGATCCGGGTACAGTCCTCCCTGTATCGGCCCTACCCACGCTATGTCACGCCTTGTGATCAATTTCTGGGCCTCGTCGGCCCTCCTAGTGGTTTCTTTCACAGTCTCAATCGCACGAGCCTTGGTAGCCCTCGATCCTGTCGGAACGTCCAAGATGACACCGATGTCTGTTCCAATGGACTGCTGGTATTCGACAATTTCTGCGGGGCTGACCTGCACTTCTCCATAGCGAAGAATCTGGTAGGCACCAGAATCTGTGGCAACAATGCCGGGGAAGTCTAGAAAATCATGGATATCGGCGACTACGGTGTTTCCTCCTCGTCGCCTTATCAAGTACGCATTCGTGATTAGCGCCTTACATCCAATTCTCTCGAACATGATCCGCGGAGGGATCTCTTGAGCGAGCGGGTTCACGACAGGAAACAGCGCGGGCGTCTCTAACTTTCCGCTCTTCGTTCCAAAGGTCCCTATTCTACCTAGGACGTCTCGCTCGGCGGTCTCGAAAGACAATGCATATCCTTCAAAAGGATCTGTCTCGTACATGTGATGCATTACGTTTACTTCGATGTTTGCGCACTAAGGCCCTCTCATTTGCTCCCTCATGAACTCCTCGTATACCTTCTGGACTCTTTCCGCAGCTGGCCCCGCTCCCTCAATAATGCCCTTTTCACTCAGTCTGATCTTGTCCATAACCACGATCACGCCTGCTCCCTCGACAACTCTAACCATCCTCGGGAAGACCCGTTCCAACCTGTCAGCAAGCGCTTGCAAGTCAAAGGGTTTCTCCATGCTGTACATCTGTGCGATCGAGTGTCCGGTCAGGAATAGCTTGTGAATGGCTTTTCCTGACTCGTCCGTGCAGTTAGAGATGCACAGGCTTAGCGAGTCGGTATCCACTCCGGAGAGAATGCCCGTATACCTTTTTCCGCTATTAGTTTCGACTATGACCGTTTTCTGGAGAAGCAGCGCGAGTTCCTCAGAGAACTTTCTGTTGGCAGTCGAAGACAAACCGATCCCCAGTGATACTCACGCATCGCCGTTAAAAGCGTGTGCCGCTGCGTTTTCGATGTTCGCTGGGCACGAATTGCTCAGACTTGCTTCGCCTCTTTGAATGAAGAATCGACCGTGCTTCTTCAAGATCGCTTGTGGTCCAGAGAACCTCCGTTCTGCAAAGGTTCATCCTGGCCCCGCAATAGGGGCACTCCCTGGTCTTTATTCCTTGTCGGGCGAGTAGGAAGCGTTGGCATCTCGAACACGCTACGACAAGGTATGTCTTCTTCAAACGTGATCCTCACATGAGATAGGCCGCCAACAGTCTTTGGCGTTTCAGGGTGGATAGCCACCGGACCTTGGGTTGCTTCTGAAGCTGCCTCTGGTCTAGGGCCCGAATAGCTAGCTCGGCGACTTCTCTAGGCGATTTGCTCGTGGTGTCGATCTCTGAGGTTCTTTTCCACCCGTAATTTTCGACCGCATCCCAGAGGCAGATATCGAGAATCTCGGCCTGTAGGTTTTCCCTGATCTTTCGTTTGGACCAATGCTTCCCCTTCAGCCGTCCCTCCAAGACGGTTGGGTTGCAGCGCAGGACAATCGCTCTTTCAAGTCTAGGTGATGGACCGATCTTGAAAGCCATATGACTGTCGATGATGAGTGCGCGGGCGGTTCGCCTAGCCAGTGAGCCTAGTGAAGATCGAAGCCTCTTGAGACATGCTATGCGTGTCCTGCGATTCTCGTCGTACCCGTAGTCGGTACCTTCATCTGTGATCAGCTTATCGGGATTCAAGTATTTTGCCCTGAGAGCTTTTGCAAGTAGGCGGCTGATTGTTGTCTTGCCCGTGCCCGGCGTGCCGGTGACGAGAATTGCTGTTCCTTTTTCGAGTTCTCGCAATCAGTTCACGTTTGAGGTAGCTTGGTGCTCCGGGCGGGATTTTCATGATCTGTGTTGTTTGATCATTTTGAACCCGCGTCGCTGGCTTTCTTCGACTAAGATCACGAGAGGCCAGCATACTCTCGGTGTGATTTGCATGACCGGGCTATACTACCGGAGCACTGTCCGTCTACGAGACCCAGCAGCCTATCTTAAAGCCTTGCGTTATGACACCACGAGCGAGTCACTTATCCGTGCCCTGTCTTTGGACCTGTCCAGTAACGCAGTCCCGATCGTCTGTGAATGAGGGCGCTTCTGGATGAGCTGGCTCCTGGTAGTCGTGGTTCTAGTACTCGGGCAAGCCTTCTCCGCCTGGGCCGCCCCTAGGAGGTGGAGTAGGTGGAGGCTTCGCGGCAGCTATGACATCGTCGATCCTCAGAATCATCGAGGCTGCCTCAGTGGCGGACTTGATCGCCTGCTCCTTGACCTTGAGGGGTTCGAGAACTCCACTCTTGAGCATGTCCTTTGTTCCGCCTTTGAAGACGTCAACTCCCATCCACAATCCGTCCTTCTTTTGGTGAGCGGATCGTAATTCAACCATAATGTCGATTGGGTCGAGTCCAGCGTTCTCGGCCAGTGTTCTGGGGATGATTTCGATCGAGTCCGCGAAGGCCTCTATGGCCAGCTGTTCTCTTCCTCCGACCTTGCTTGCGTAGTCTTTGAGTCTCTTAGCCACTTCGGCCTCAACGGATCCGCCACCAGCAACGACTTTGTTCTTAGTTACGACATCTGCGAGCACGGAAAGTGAATCATTCAGTGCGCGTTCAGCCTCGTCAACGAGCCTTTCCAATCCGGCTCGTATCAGTATCGCGGCTGACTTCGGGTTCTTGCATCCCTCGATGAAGACCATCTTGTCGTCACCGAGTTTGCGTTCTTCCGCGAGACCGGCCGATCCAAGGTCACTTTCTCTAAGATCGTCAAGGTTGGTGACGACCTTCCCGCCGGTAGCTCTCGCGAGCTTGTCAATGTCGGACTTCTTGATTCGTCTGACAGCGAGGATTCCTTCTTTTGCGAGGAAGTGCTGAGTGGTGTCGTCTATCCCTTTCTGGCAGAGGACGACGTTCGCCTTTGCCGCTTTTATCTTCTCCACCATGTCCTTCATCATCTTGGTCTCTTCATCTAGGAATGCCTTCATCTGTGCAGGGTCGTTGATTCTGATCTCGGCGCTGATTTCGGTCTTCTCAATCTCTAGGGCGCAGTCTAGTAGCGCGATTCTGGCATTCTTGACAACCTTCGGCATTCCTGGGTGCACGACCTCTTTGTCTACTATGATGCCTTTGATGAGTTCAGTGTCGAGGAGGCTCTTCCCTTCCTTCTTAGTGAGCTGTATGTTATCGATGTCCGCTACCCAGTCCTCGCCTCTCTTCTCAGTGATCAGTCTTACACCTTCGATAGAGATGTCTGCGAAATGCTCCCTTGCTGCGCCAACGCCTTTGCTGTGCATCGCTGTCATAGCGACCTTCTTGAGCGTAGCCTTGTCATCCGGTTCCACTGGAATAGCTATCCCGTTAAGTATCTGCATCGTCTTCTCGGCGGCTTTCTTGTACCCTGAAACAATGACCGTGGGGTGGACCTCGTCATCCAGCAGGGTCTCGGCGCGCTTCAGTAGTTCTCCGGCAACGACTACCGCCGTGGTTGTGCCGTCACCGACCTCATCATCCTGGGTCTTTGCAACTTCCACCATCATCTTCGCGGCAGGGTTCTGGACATCGATTTCATCTAGGACAGTAGCTCCATCATTGGTCACTGTCACATCGCCGAGGCTATCGACGAGCATCTTGTCCATTCCCCTAGGACCAAGAGTGCTCTTCACAACCTCTCCGACAATGCGAGCAGCAGTCATGTTCGATCTTTGAGCGTCTCTGCCTCTGCTCCGTGAGGAGCCTTCTTTCAGGACAAGTACAGGTTGTCCGCTGAGATACGCCAAATCACGCTTCCTCCAGACTAGTCAGAGACATACGCGCAGAACACGTCAATAAAAGTCTTACCTGATGCTGATCTCAATTGCTTTCGCAGAAGTTTCGGCAGGTTTTTAGCTAGACTTTCCAAACTATCCGCTCTGAAGAGACCACAGCTGATACTGATGCCAGTATCGTTGAATGTCAAGGGGAACAGTTTCAGAGACTGCACGTTGGTGACGGGCTTTCACGGAATCGGCTCGACCGGATACATTGCGATCTCATACCTGATTCACTCGCTTAAGGCGAAACGAATAGGCTTCGTTGACGTCGCCCACCCTCCCCCCTTTGTTTCAGCGTCGGAGGAAGGTTTGGTGACACCGTTCGAGGTATATCGAAAGGGCAACCTGGTGTTTGTCAAGCTTGAATTCGCTCCTCACCGGGCGGAGGAAGCCGAGTTTGCTAAGGAGCTCGCGCGGTGGACGATCAAGACGAAGTTCAGGGATGCAGTTCTCGTTGGCGGACTGGATTCTAGCCTGAAGTCCGGCAACCAGAACGTGAGAATAGTGCCGACCCGAGCGTACCTGACCAAGAAGAACAGCTTCAAGTATCCGACTCTTGAACCTGGTCTGTTCGTCTATGGTCAGCTCGCGGTCATGCTGAGCGAGTTTGAAATGCACAGCTTTCCCGCGATAGCAATTCTTCCATACGCCTCTGCCACCGCCGCGGACCCCGCAGCCGCAGCTGTTGCGGTGCGAACGATCTGCAAGGCCTATGGAGTGAAAGTAGATGTCTCCGATCTCGAGGATGGGGCGAAGGAGATTGAGCAGGAGTTTGAGAAGAGGATGAAGCAAACCTCCAAGTCCTTGCGGAGCATGTACGGGTGATTAGATACCAGTCTTGGTGCTGCTCTTCCGCTACGAAAATGCTTAGGAAGGCGGCGGGGCCGCTTGGGACTCAGGCCGATGAATTAGGATGAGAATTCGCTTTCTCGGCGCATGCAGGGAAGTTGGGCGCTCAGGCGTCGAAGTCAAGTTGGGAGAGAAGTCGATCCTACTTGACTACGGCGTTATGGTCGACCATGAAATAGGCTTCCCGGTGCACATTTCGCCGAGGGAATTGTATGGCATCGTGGTCACGCACTCTCACCTTGACCACAGCGGACTTGTTCCGATGTTCTATCTGAGGGGGCGGCTTCCAGTATACGGAGTCGAACCGACCTTCGCATTATGTGACATACTGATCCGTGACATGATCAAGCTCAGCGGATACTATCTCCCATACGAATTTGTGGACCTAGAAGCGATGATGGAGCATTCCCTGAACATCGGGTACCGTCGTCCTTTCGGCGTGGGGGAAGGGACCGTAAGCCTGCTGAACGCAGGCCACATACCCGGCAGCAGCCAGGCCCTGGTAGAGGCAGAGGGCAAGCGAATCGTATACACGAGCGACTTCAACCTTAACCCTACAAGGCTTGCAGGTTCGGCGGACCGCGACTATGGTCAGCTCGACGCCCTCATCATAGAGAGCACCTACGCGAAAGAGGATCATCCTCACCGCGACGAGAGCGAGAAACAGTTCGTTGCTGCCTGCAATGAAATGGTTGAGGATGGCGGAACGGTCCTGGTTCCCGCGTTCGGGGTGGGAAGGTCCCAGGAAGTAATGTGCACGCTCCGTGCTCACAATTTCCGACACACAGTCTACGTTGACGGGATGGCACTCACAGCGATCAAAGTCCTTGAGGATCACGAGTCTGCCCTTGTTGATCCTCAGCTCTTCAGATCCGCACTCAAGAAGGCAGAGTGGATAAGGAATTGGCATGACAGGCGAAGGGCTGTCAAGAATCCTGGAGTAATCATCTCGCCTGCGGGAATGCTCAAGGGAGGAGCCGCCGTTTTCTATATGGAATCTGTCGCGCAAGGAAGCAAGAACGGAGTCATCTTGGTCAGCTATCAAGTCGAGGGCTCTCCTGGCAGAATCCTTCTCGACGAAGGCAGATACATGGTCCACGGCAGGCTTGAGAAGGTCAACGCGAAGGTGTTGAAGTTCGACTTTTCGTCGCATGGCGGAAGGAGCGAACTGTTCCGATGCTTGGAGAGTGTTAACAAGAAGGCGAAAATTTTCGCAATTCATGGCGAAGAGGACAGTTGCGAGGTTCTCGCTGATTTGGCGAACAAGCAACTAGGGCTCGAGTCATTCGTCCCGAAAGCCGGTGAGTCCTACGACGTATAGGCTGCAAAGCATCGCTCTTGTGCCGGTTGGTCCAGTTCACGATCGAGTGCTCGAGGTCCTCAAGCAGCAACTACCGGAGAAATTCCGAGGCGCTTCCTGTCAAATTGTTGAGATCGTAATTGACTTCGAGGAATACCTCAACCCCTATTCTGGCCAATGCTACGCGACGAGGATCTTGAATGTTCTGGAGAGACATGAACAAGATGTTGACCAGGACAGATTGCTGGGCGTCACAGACCTGGACCTCTACGTCCCAAACATGAACTTCGTCTTCGGAGAGGCGAGGCTTCCGGGAAGGGCCGCGATAATCTCAACTCATAGACTGAGGGGCATCACTGACTATGGTGGGGAACAGTTGTTCCCAAGCCGCGTAGTCAAAGAGGCGGTGCACGAACTAGGCCACACGCTGGGCCTCGCTCATTGCAAGAGATCCTCATGCGTAATGTACTTCTCAAATAGCTTGAGAGATACTGACCGCAAAGGCGAGGACTATTGCAAGAGTTGCCTCAGTGAGCTGGGAATAGAATAGATGACCTCAGGGTTCAAGGCAAGCCCGATACAGGCTCTGCCGGTCTTCGTTGCGCTCCTCCTAGCTGGGATTCTGACCTATGGACTACAAGCGTCCAAAGCCGAAGTGGTTGCAATCACGGTCTTCCCAGAGACCCCGGGTGGTGCGACATTGAACGCGTCAATCTTTGTTATCATGATGGCAGCGGCCGCTACTCTGATCTATCTGCTTCTGAAATATGGGAGGAAGCATATGGTCAAGTATCTCATCGCATTGGCAATCTTCTTCGTTGCGTTTTTTCTGCTGAATTGGTACAGCGAGCTGTATGCGAGCCAGCTGGCGTCGATCGTCGACATTTACGGACACGGGTGGGTCGTGGTGACAGGGATTGCAGCGGCTCTTCTGCTGGCGGGGATGTACAAAGGGTCCGAGCGCATCAGGCTCGCATCAGTTACAGTAGTCGGATCTTTAACCGGAACTTTTCTCGGTGCATCTGTTCCGACTTTGACGGCGATCGTTCTGCTTGCGGGGCTAGCGGTGTACGATCTGGTCTCCGTTTATCGCGGCCCGATAGGGAAGATCGCGCAGATGGTCGACTTGGAGGAGTTCAAAGGAGCTGCATTTACTGTGGGGGACCTGACGATCGGCATGGGTGATCTTGTTTTCTATTCGATGCTCGTTAGTAATGCGATGACCAATTTCGGCGTACTGGCATATATCGGAGCTGTCGTGGGCGTCATAGTTGGAAGTTTTCTAGGCTTCAAGATGCTAGAGCGAAGGGAAGTATTTCCCGGGCTGCCTATTGCGATAGGTTTCGGACTTGCCGCTATGCTGATTCTTGGTCAGCTTCAAACTGCGTTTCGCTTGTAAGAGGTTGGCCAGCCGACGGCGCGATAAATTCGAAAACGATGATTGTCTCTCTTGGAAGCCTCCATTTCCACATCTCACAAACCTCGAGCCATCTTGCACGAAGTTTCTCCTGTATGGCAGGCAAGTTGAGTTCCGTGGAAAGCGAGAGTGGGTCTTCCCCCATTGGCGAGGCGGTTGGGTAGGTCTTCTATGAACCTGTCCACGACGTTCTCGCTTCGCCAAGTATGCTCTGACCAATCTTTCGGCTTTCCTTCGTAGAACGGAGGGTTGAAAATCACTAGATCAAATCTCTGCCCCGTTCGCGCTTCGCCAGTAGGCCCGATTCTGTAACTTCGTTGGGTCGTGAAAGATATGCCAATGAGTCAGAGGGTCGTGTAATGGAAGGAAGGCGGATGGAACGCTTGGCTGGCAAGCGGTTCAAGTGCCCTCAGAGCTGCCCTACTTTCTCAGGCTCTCAACTTCGCTGATGAGGATCGCAGATTCAGTGACTCCCTCATGATGATATTGTATGTATCCACCCTTATCGATGACGAAGATCGTAGGTGTTGCTCGCACAGAGTATGCGCTGTAGACTTCAGCTGTGTCTCGAATAGCGATCCAGCCCATCAGATTCTCATCTCGATGGCTTCGTAGAACGCTGTCAGTATCACCAGATGGGTCCACGCTGATCATAACCATGACAACGTCGTCTCCGAACTTGGAACGCACCTCCCTAAGGTAAGGTTCCTGAAGAATACAGGCTGAGCAAGTCGTTCGCATGAATTCCAGCACAACGATCTTCCCGCGCTGGTCTGAAAGCCTGAAGGTGTTTCCGTTAACGTCTGCCAAAGTGAACTCGGACGCAAAGGGGCGCGTAGCTGTTTGGCTCGGGCCTTCTGGTGAAGTGAAAAACGCTAACCAGAACAGTGCAACGACGAATATCCCTATCGCTGCGAAGCCTACCATCTCGACAGGACGGCGTTTTCGCCTTGCCTTCTTTCGTGACAAATATGCTCCACCTCAGGTATGGCGTGAGATACGTGAAACACGCTGGTAGGATCTGGGTCCGGAATATAAAACCGGAGAACCTGTTCCTCACGCGTCCGATTCGTTCATGGCTGCACTTATGAGGGAGCCCTAACATCGCTTAGCCTGCGATGAAGTGGACTGACCTGCTTTGAGGGCATTTCCCAGTGAAATGTGCATCTCCACTGAGCAACTGTCATCATCGAGATCCTCTAGATGCCCGGCTACTGCCGGTTGGATTCTCATGCTGCATCACATGAAATGAGAGGTTCCTCGTGCTGCCATTTGTGACCGACGGAAAACAAATCTTATAATGGCTGTCAAGGAGTGCTCTACGCCTCGGAGCTTGCTTAGTTGCCTATCTCCTACATCTCCCCATCTTGGGATCGGATCTATGAAATGCTAATAGAACTAGCCAAGCGAGTGAAGGGTTCAGGATTCAAGCCGGATTTGATCGTCGGAGTTTGCCGAGGCGGATGGACTCCTGCCCGTGTGATGTCTGACCTACTGGAAAACGCAAATACGGCGAGTATCAGAATCGAGTTCTATCTCGCGCCTGGCGTAACTGCGAAGAAACCCGTGATAAGTCAGGCAATCATGGTCCCCGTCAAAGGCGTCAATGTTCTGGTCGTAGATGATGTTGCAGACACCGGTGAAAGTCTAAAGGTCGCTGTGGAACATCTTGACGTATGCGGTGCAAAGGCGATCAAGACCGCGACAATCTACTACAAGCCGCAAAGCATCTTCAAGCCAGACTTCTTCATCATTCAAACCGAACAGTGGATTATCTTCCCGTGGGAGAGACTCGAGAGCACACGACGACTTCTCGATGAAGCCCAGAAGAAGGGGAAGCCGATCGACTCTGTAAAGGATACGTTGATCGGCGCAGGGATCGACGGCAAGACGGTCGAAAAGCTAATCGAATTTGCACGCCACTACAGATGAGACTTGATCCTCAACCTGTCTCAGGACGGAAAGTTCGTTACTGTCTCGGCGTTCAAGGCGCCTACGAGCATAGACCCATCCACGGCTTTAAGAGACCTACGAATGGCAATCCCTCACGTCGAAGTGCAATTCTTCGATGGAACGCGCGTTGCCGGCAGGCAGCACTTGGAGATCGCCGCCATCAACGCGCTCCGCGCATTCAAGGCGGGAACCAACATCTCGAGAAGTCTTGCGATGGAGACACTTCTCTATGCTTCGGCGCAGAGACAGATAGATCTGGCCATAAATATGCTTGGGGTGACCCGAGATTCACGGACCGTTGGTTTCGTCGCATTCTCTGAAAGTAGAGATGACGCAGAGGCGCTTAAGGACAGGATAGCTCAATTTATGAGCGCAGACTTGGATGCCGCACTACTTGACGACTGGTCCAGGGACAAGGCAAGAACGATTATGGCTCTTTATGAAATCGGGGCAGTGGAGCTAGAAGCTATCGTGATGCCTGGACAGGAAATCAAGGAAGCGATCAGCAAAGCTGTCGTTGAGCGTGTCGCGCTTCTGTCCACGAGAACCTAGTGACATCCATGACTATCTGGCGTGTTTTTGCGAGGCCAGTCGTTTCTCTCTTTCGACTGAAAGTATCTTGTCCGGCGGTATTAGGGAGACTCCTGTGACTTCGCCCAATATTTGAATCAGCAGGATTTTGTCGGGCGCGTCGAGGTCTACTTTTCGGTCGATTCGTTTTGCTATTGCTTCGATCAATGTACGTCCAGAGAGCGAGGTTCTCCGTTTCTCAACGGTGATTCGGAATTTCTCGTCCCTATTGATGGATTCGGCCAATCTTACCGCAAACTCCTCGATCTTCTGCGGATCGGAAGGCACGACGCCCAAGAGCGGCGTCACCTTCAGAGTGTAGCGGAACTCCCACGGGCGCTCGACTAGGATTGAACGGAGTTTTTCAACAGCGACCACCGGGTCAATCTTGGTCCGCCCGACCACCAAGCCTATCACCGGTGTCCGCTCTACAACAGCGGTTCGGTCGCCGGCCTCGCCTAGAAGGTACCACATCTCGCTGCACGTGTTTTTCTCGTTGCCACGTGATGTGGATATGAGCAGGTTGAAGTCTTCGAGCAAGTCTTTCTCCCACGCTAGGCTCTTCTGACTACTCGCCGCTGATCCTTGAGAAATGGTTTGCCACAGTCTTCGGTCTTCCTAGAGTTTCTGCGTGATGGTTCGTACCGGGCTTGAGAGTACTCGCTTGATCTGTACATCTCGGATTGGCCCCTTCCTCAGTATGGTGACTCCTCTTGAGTGCATGCGGACAATGGTCGAGGTCTCTCGTCGTGGTGAATGGCCTCCATCGACTACGGCATCTATCGTCTCGCCAAATAGGCGGCGAACCATCTCAGCGTTCGTGCATGGAGGTCCCCCTGTGATGTTTGCGCTCGTTCCTGTCAGGAGTCCTCCGCACTTCCGAATCAGCTTCAACGCGAGAGGGCTCCCGGGGCACCTAACCGCGATCGTCTTCTTGCGCTTGGTCAGTAATTCTGGGAAGCGAACTCTAGACCTAGCGACAATGGTGAGTGGTCCTGGCCAGAATCTCGACGCCAGCGCTCTTGCCCTACTATCCATCTCAGCGATCTGCTGCGCCAATTTCGGAGAGGAGACGAGAATCGGAAAGGGCTTCTTACGCTTGCCTTTCATGAACACGAGTTTGCCCAGAGCTCCGGGATTGTGAGGATCGCATCCCAAACCGTACACAGTGTCAGTTGGAAAGGCGATGACCCCGCCTCCTTTCACTATTGCCGCGGCTCTCCTAATGTCATTAGAGGATGTCGTGAGTACTTCCAAGGTCGCTCTTGCTTGCTCCCTTGAGTCTGCGTTGGGCGGCTTAATAGAGAGCGCGAAAGAAACAGACGCTTAGGTCCACCGAGCTGACAAGAATTGATGGATAGTCTGAAGGAGGCGTCTGGAAAGCCGCCAGACGAAAAAGGGTATAAGAGGGCCGCCGCGAGCTGCGGCGGATGGTCAAGATATCGCCCGACGCGCTGGCACTGCTCTCGACGCAATGGAAGCTTGCGTGGTTGCGATGGAAGATGATCCCGCCTTTGACGCCGGCTATGGTTCCGCATTGAATGTCGTTGGACGGGTGGAAATTGGCGCGCCTCCATAATGGATGGCCGTACACCTCAGGCAGGAGCGGTTGCTCTCGTAACAGAGGTTAGAAATCCCATCCGCCTGGCGAGATGTCATAGACGAGACTGATCACGTTCTAGTCGCCGCTCAGGGAGCAGAGCGCTTGGCCAAAAAGTGTTTCGGCTACAGAATCGAAATGTATTGAGGTCTTGGGTCCCGAGAGCCGCAAATCGGAGAAAAGCCTTAAAAGAAACTCGTATTTCGCAAGATAGCCCGCTGTTCTGGAGGTTCAAGAACTTGGGTGAAGAAGAGGAAGACTGGGACGAAGATGAGGACGAGGACTGGGAAGAGGACGAATGGGGCGAGGAGGAAAGCTCTGAGCAAGAGGATTTCTAGTTCTCTTCACATTGAGTTGGTCATGCATTTTTTTGAAGCTTAGCTCAACCCTGCGTTCTTGTGCCGGCGGTCGTTGTCCATGACGAGAGTTGCTGTGCTCGATAAGGAAAGGTGCAAGCCCGATAACTGCGGTATCCCCTGCTATAGGTTCTGCCCTGAGGTTTTGAATCGCAGATATGCGATCAACTTCGTTGAGGGTGAGAAGAAACCGATCATAGTCGAAGAAGTGTGCACTGGCTGCGGCATATGTATCAAGAAGTGCCCTTTTAGCGCAATTAGCATAGTCAACCTTCCTGCAGAGCTTGAGAGAGACTGCAGCCACCGCTACGGCGTGAACACCTTCAAATTGTACAGACTTCCGATACCTCAGGAGGGTACCGTAACTGGGCTATTAGGCAGAAACGGCACCGGAAAGACCACTGCGCTCAGGATTCTCTCGGGCGAGATCGTACCAAACCTTGGAAGACTTGAAGCAACACCGGACTGGCACAGCATAGTTCGGAACTACCGTGGTTCGATCCTGCAAGATTACCTCGACAAGCTCAGCAGGAAACAGCTGAAGGTTGTTCACAAACCACAGTATGTTGATCGTATCCCCGGATATCTGAAGGGTAAGGTATCGGACGTTCTCGGCAGACTTCGCGCCGGCAAGCGCCTCGGGATGCTCATCGAACTACTCCAGCTTGAGAAGATCAAAACGAGACAGATGAGCGTGCTAAGCGGCGGAGAACTCCAGAGGCTTGCGATTGTAGCTGCGGCAGCGCGCGACGCAGACGTGTACATCTTCGATGAGCCTTCGAGTCATCTTGATGTCAGCCAGAGAGTCAGAGCGGCCCGTGCAATAAGGGGGCTTGTCGAAGATGGCAGAACCGTAATCCTCGCTGAGCACGATCTTGCGATGCTGGACTACCTCTCCGACCAGGTCTGTGTCCTTTACGGAGAGCCCGGTGTCTATGGCATCGTGTCCCATGTGCATGGTGTCAGGGTCGGCATCAACATCTACCTTGACGGCTTGATATCTGACGAGAATATGAGGTTCCGCGATGAGCCGATCAGATTCCATGTGAGACCGCCTCGCGATTTCGCTCCAGTCGATAGCTGGCAGCTTGAGTGGCCCGGGATGTCGAAGACATTCAAGCAGTTCAGTCTGACCGTCAACGCCGGGTCAGTTGGCGTAGGCGAGGTCGTGGGCATAGTCGGGCCCAACGGCATCGGCAAAACAACTTTCATCAAACTTCTTGCGGGCATTGAAGAGTTGGACGAGGGAACCGAGCTGGCTTGGAAGGGCCTTACAGTCAGTTACAAGCCTCAATACATTTCAGCGAAATACGAAGGAACCGTTGCATCCCTGTTTGAGTCAGTTGCTGGATCCTCCTACGAAACAGGAGCGTTCGAAAACCAATTCCTCAGACCTCTGGGCCTCACGAAGCTGGTCGACAGGAATGTGCAGGAACTGAGCGGAGGCGAGCTACAGAGGATAGCAATCGTCGCGTGCTTAGCAAAGGGATCTCACATCTACCTGCTTGACGAGCCGAGCGCCTACCTAGACGTTGAAGAGAGATTGGCGGTTGCAAAAGCTATTCGTCACACGGTGGAGGAGAGACATGCTTTCGCCTTCGTCGTCGAGCACGACATTGTTGCGCAAGACTTCATTGCTGACAGACTGATGGTCTTCGACGGGAAACCGGGGTTGGAAGGGCATGCAGGCCAGCCGGTACCGCTCAGAGATGGGATGAACAGTTTCCTCGGTGAGATGGATGTGACCTTCAGACGTGACCCCACGAGCGGAAGGCCCCGCGTCAACAAGGTCGGCAGCAAACTTGACAGGGAGCAGAAAGCCGTCGGGGAATACTACTATGCGCCTGCAACTGACTAGCAAGCAGCCCATGAATCCACGTAGATCAGTCCGTGAGGTTTAACTATGCTTGCGCATTTACAGGCGCTCGGAAAGTCCAGGGTTTGGCTCAGTACTGTCTGGAATGCGGCGGTACGCTCGGCTACGACCCTGTACTGAAACAGTACTCTTGCAAGAGCTGCGGCCTGACCTTCACGTTTCAGCAATTGCTCGAAGGCCGAGGGCAGTTGCTGGATAGGGAGTCGGGCGACGAGCAGAAGAGACGCAAGCAGAGAGAGTACTTGAACTGGTGGCTTTCGAAGAAGTAGCCTGAGCGTCTTGCACTACGCGTGCTAGCGCCCGCTCTTCTCGTATCTGTTCAGGCTCTCGGCACGTTCCGAACGGTCGCCTTTCCTCGAAGTTTCTTTTTCATTAGCATGACTGCCTGCTCCAGTTCTGTCCTCGACCTTTCGGGTGACCTGCTGCTGATTCGGAAGTGGAGTTCAATCCTTGCAGCTCCGTCTTTCTCAATTCCGCGTGGATGCGACTTGAGGTAAACATTGGGATGTTCTCGCATCACTTGATCGATGATTGGCGACAATGAGGATTCAGGAATGCCGCGGACCATCAGAGAATGGTCGAAGCAGTAGTGACGGCCGCCGAACTTCTCGATGATCGGGGCGACTGAGTCCTTGAAGATTGCTCGCATCTCTTTCGGAACTCCTGGAAGGGCAACCAAGGTGGTTCCGCGGATCCTTAGGCAGGGGGCAGGCGCCGTGCCGACCGGATTGGGTAGTGGTATGGCACCTTCCGGGAATCTTGCCATCTTGATACGCGGCGCTGTAAGCTTCACGCCGGGACCGAACCTTTCCAAGTACCTTTTTCGAAGCAGGCCGAGTGCTTCGCGGTTTAGTATCGGACGTCGCTTGAGGAGCTTGCTGATGCTCGACAACGTGATGTCGTCATGCGTTGGACCGAGGCCTCCGAGTGTCAGGAGAAAGTCAGGATGCCTAGACAGCGAATCGCCGATTCCGCTTGCGATCTCGTTGTGCCTGTCGCGTATGGTTGTGATCCGCCTGAGTTCTCCGCCTAACCTGTCAATCTGTTTTGCCAACCAATGCGAATTCGTGTCCAGCGTTTTTCCGATCAGTAGCTCATTTCCGATCGCAATGATTTCGAAGATGGGTTGTCTCACGTGCGAGCCCAGACCAGAGTCCTTTCGTTTCACTCTCTCAATGATAAGCATCACCATCAGTGCACGTAGTCGGTGGAGCTAAGGCAGCGATTCTGCTAATTCAACTGAGTAGAGCCGTATCAACCGCGAGGATGCCCCTGAGAAGATCGGCCGAGTTCCCGCGGTTTCAGATAGCCTCTTAGATGCGGCCATCCGGTCTTGGCGTGTCTGAATCGACGAGGGTCTTTCTTAAGCCATCGGAGCATGTGGAAGAAGCTTCTTGCCCGCTTCTCCTCTCGCTCCGGAAGCGGTTCGTATCCCAGGTTTCTAAGTTCGTCGAGGTAAGCGGTCTCCACGAAATGTTGGGCACCATCGGTAATTTTCGTGACCGTCACCCTCTCCTTCCCGTATCTTTCTTCCAGATCTCGAACTGCTTTTTCGAGTACGAAACTACTGCAAATCTGTATGGCCTCGTTTTCATGCAGCCTCATTCTATCAACAATCTGCATGACAATTTCGGAAGCCCTCACAAGGTAGGCCTTCCTGTGGAACTTCGAGGCCTGGAAGAACTTCACATCTATCATGTCGTATCGGAACTCTCCGGTCTCTACGCGGTAGGCTCCTACCACAACGCCGTGAAGTAGGTCGCCCACTCCCGCATCATCAATCTGAATAGTCATCTGATCAGCACTCTGAGTCCAATGTTTGCTCTATGTGGCCTTCCACCGAGAGATGAAGCTAGGAAGACAATCCAGCCTGCGCGCCTCTTGTCGCCGAGACCTATTGGAGTTTTTGTTTGATCAAGCCGATGACGTTTTAGTCTCTTGGCATCGGCCCCATCTCTCTGGCACGACGCCGATGGGAAAGCAAATGAGTTTCATATCCTACTAGGCCTTCTCGGCCGCAATGACTGGCAGGCTAGATACAAGATCTTGATGACTGTGGAATCCGGGTCGCGAGCGGCCTCATTGATGTTCAATCCCTGATGTAGGATCTGACAGGCCAGTCCGTTTATGGTTCCGGTTGTTTGGCAGAGTTTTCGGCATGTAACCTGGTGAAGACATATTTCCAAGGTGCATCAATCTCAGCTGCGCGGAAGGCGAGCTACAATATTCGTCATATTCGTTATCGGAATGGCCGGATCGGGAAAATCACTGCTTGTTGGATCGTTTTCTGAGTTTCTTCGTTCATCGGAACAGAGCGTGATGACGCTCAACCTTGATCCGGGCGCGACAGCGTTGCCCTACAATCCGGATGTTGATGTCAGAGCATATGTGGACATAGCTGATCTGATGGAGAAATACAAGCTTGGACCAAACGGCGCGCTGATAATGGCATCCGACGTTGCCGCGGATCATCTTGAGGAGATCCGGGGTGAGTTTGAGGAAGAGGCCCCAGATTTCGTATTGGCGGACACTCCAGGCCAGATTGAGCTGTTCGCATTCAGAGAAAGTGGTCCATATTTCTCTAGGGCAATCAGCGACGAACCGAAGGCCGTCGTCTACGCGCTTGAGGCGCCATTTTGCAGGAACCCGATGAACTTTGTCTCCAACCTCTTTTTGGCCGCAGCAGTCTACACGCGGGTGCGGCAACCTCAGGTCTATGCGCTCACGAAAGCTGACTTGGTTTCTGAAGAGGAACTGGAAAGAATGATCGGGTGGGGAAGTGAGATCGAGCAGCTTGAAGATGCGCTCGCGACAATCTCAGGTGACACACGCTCACTCATCGCCCGTGACTTAGCCTCGGCAGTGCACGCGACAGGCCTGATCTACGAGCCGATACCCGTCTCAGCAAAATCGAATGTAGGTCTAGTTGAATTGAACGCGTCTCTTACGCGCGCACTAACGGGTGGAGAAGAGCTTAGGCCTTGATCTGTGGCGGAAACCGAAACTGAGAAGGGTCGCCGGGCAGTCACTTGAAGATACTTGTGTCGCACCTCAGAATCATAGGCGCCAAGAGGGACTGGGTCTGATAAAAGCCCGCGAGCTACATGTTCCGTCCATATAGAATACTGATGACTACTCTTGCGAAGATCCGAGAAGAATTATCCGGCAAGGAAGGATAATGGATGCAGTAGAGTCATGAGCGGCGATTGTGACTGAAACTCATTGCGCCCGGGCAGGACCTGTTCATTCTCGGTTGCTTGCGACAGAGGATGAGATCGGAAGATATCGTTTTGCGAGAATGCTCGGCGAACCTCAAGGGGTCGTGCGGGGGGATACTTGCCCGAATGAAGAGAGGGGATCCGATCATGGTGCGGCGGATTCGCGG
>Ga0129297_10000258_pt1 | contig 25586 bp, 17 predicted proteins | sample I18A1metaG_FD_94708 | JGI IMG/M metagenome (GOLD analysis project Ga0129297, IMG submission 94708) | Lake sediment bacterial and archeal communities from Gulf of Boni, Indonesia to study Microbial Dark Matter (Phase II) - ​I18A1 metaG | ecosystem: Environmental > Aquatic > Freshwater > Lake >... | reverse complement strand
GCAGCCGTCAGGTCGAAAAGCCCGGTTGGGTCCGGAAAAGGATGAAGAAATAATGTGTGGGATCATCGGCTATTTGGGACCGAAAGACGCGGTGTCTGTCCTAGTTGAGGGCTTGAAAAAACTCGAATACAGAGGCTATGATTCGGCCGGCCTGGCCGTTGTCCGGGATAACGAAATCGAATTGCGAAGGGTTAAAGGAAAAATCCGCCTGCTCGAGGAGAGCCTTGCGAGATCTCCTCTTGAGGGGCGGTATGGGATTGGCCATACTCGCTGGGCGACCCACGGCCGTCCGAGCGAAGAGAACGCCCATCCTCACCGGGACTGCTCGGGCACCCTCGTTGTCGTCCATAACGGCATCATCGAAAACTATCTGACGCTCAAGGATCAGCTGAAAAAGGAAGGGCATGTGTTTATCACTGAAACCGATACCGAGATTATCGCCCATCTGATCGAGAAATATTTCGCTGGTTCACTGGAGGGGGCCGTGCGTCGTGCCCTGCGTGAGGTCGAGGGCGCCTACGCCATAGCGGTCCTTTCGACCAAAGATCCGCGCAAGATCGTGGCGGCCAAGATGGGACCTCCGGCTGTCGTGGGAATTGGAGAAGGGGAGACTCTCGTTTCGTCTGACATCAATCCCGTGCTCAGCCATACCAACCAGGTCGTTTTCCTGGAAGACGGAGATATGGCCGTCCTGGAGGATAAAGGCGCGAGCTTTTTTGACCTGGAGGGGAATCGGCTGAGCAAAAAGGCGGACTATCTTGCCTGGAATCCTGTGATGATCGAAAAAAAAGGCTTCAAGCATTTCATGCTCAAGGAGATCTTCGAACAGCCGCAGGTCATCCGGGACACCCTCGAAGGGCGAATTTCCCAAGATTCAGGCAAGGTCTATCTTGAAGATATCGGGATCTCTCCCGAAACGCTTCGGGCCGTCGAACGGATCGTCATCATCGCTTGTGGGACCTCCTACCATGCCGCGCTGGCAGGCAAGTATTTTATCGAATCGCTGGCTCATGTGCCCGTGACTGTGGAATATGCCTCCGAATACCGGTATCACGATTTTCTTTTGGATGATAAAGCTCTCGTCATCGTTATTTCTCAATCCGGAGAGACAGCCGACACTCTGGCGGCTTTGCGGGCGACAAAGAAATCAGGCGCTCTGACCCTGGCTGTCTCCAACGTGATGAATTCCTCCATTCCGAGAGAAGCCGGTGCGGCGCTCTACACCCACGCCGGTCCCGAAATCGGCGTGGCTGCCAGCAAGACGTTTTCTGCCCAGTTGGCTGCGCTTGCTCTTTTCGCCGCTTATTTGGCTCAATCCAAAGGGCGGATGGATGAGGGATCGACTTTCCCGATAATCCGGGACTTATTGAGGATTCCCCACAGGATGGAAAGAATTCTAGCCGAGTCCAGGCACCTTGAGGAATTTGCCCAGCGGTTTCTCAGCTATTCTCATTTCTTGTATCTTGGGCGGTGGGTCAGTTTTCCCGTGGCCTTAGAAGGAGCTCTCAAGCTCAAGGAGATTTCCTATATCCACGCCGAGGGCTATGCCGGGGGCGAAATGAAGCACGGGCCGATCGCCCTGATCGACAAAGAAATGCCCACTGTAGCTATCGTGCCCAGAGATAGAGTTTACGAAAAAATGCTCAGCAATATTTCGGAGATTAAAACGCGATTAGGCTACGTCCTTGCTATTGCTTTTGAAGATGATCAAGAGATCTCCGGCCATGTGGATGACATCATCCGTGTCCCTTCCGTCTCTCCCATCTTGAGCCCCTTTTTGACAATTCTGCCGCTCCAGCTTTTCGCCTATCATATCGCGGCCAAAAGAGGTGCGGACGTTGACCAGCCCAGGAATCTGGCCAAGAGCGTCACCGTCGAATGACGGCCTTTTTTGTGGTTATTTCTTTTTTGCCGCGGCCTTCTTCTTCGGCTTTGGCCTCCGTTTTTCCACTTTTTTCCCGTAGGCCAGGATGAATTTTTCGGTCAATTCCCTGGCCTCCGTATCGGTGTATTGCTTCGGGGGAGATTTCATGAAATATGAAGAGGGCCCGAAAAGCGCTCCGGAGATGCCATGGTCCAGGGCCAGCTTGGCGCAGCGGATGGCGTCAATGACAACCCCTGCGGAATTGGGCGAGTCCTCGACGGAAAGCCGGCACTCGAGGGACGTGGGTACATCGCCGAAATGGCGGCTCTCGATTCGGAGGAAGCAGAGTTTGTTGTCCTTTTGCCAGGGCACGTAATCGCTCGGCCCCACATGGACGTTCTCCGGGTCGATGCTCAACCCGCGAGCCTTGATCTGGGAAACCACGGCATTCGTCTTGGAGATTTTCTTGGAGTAGAGCCGTTCTCTCTCGAGCATATTGAGGAAATCCGTATTTCCGCCTGTGTTCAGCTGATAGGTCCGGTCGATCGGCATGCCCCGGTCAAGATAAAGGTTGGTCAGGGTGCGATGGAGGATGGTCGCTCCCACCTGCGACTTGATGTCATCGCCGATGATGGGCAGTCCTTTTTCTATGAAGCGTTTCTGCCAGTATTTTTCGCTGGCGATAAAGACGGGAATGCAGTTGATGAAAGCGCAGCCGGCCTCGAGAACTTGCTCGACATACCACTTGGTGGCCTCTTCGCTTCCGACCGGAAGGTAGCTGACGACAACGTCGGTTTTTGTGTCTTTGAGGATGCCGACGATATCGGCCGTAGCTCCGGGAGCCTTCTGAATGATCTGAGAAAGGTATTTTCCCAGCCCGTCATGGGTCATGCCGCGGTGCACTTTCACGTTCAAGGTGGGGACTGAAGCGAACTTGGTGGTGTTATTCGGCCACGTAAAAATGGCTTCACTGAGGTCTTTTCCCACTTTGTTCTTGTCGATGTCGATGGCGGCCGAAAACTCGACATCGCGAATGTGATATCCGCCCAAATTCACGTGCATGACGCCCGGAATAAAATCGGTCTCCTTGGCGTTTTTATAGTATTCGATTCCCTGGACGAGAGATGAAGCGCAATTTCCCACACCAATGACGGCGACCCTGATTTTGCTCATGGTGTTAAACCTCCTTCTTCCTTTTCTTTTTGGATTTCAATTTTTCGAACGTAGAGGGTTCTTTCGAAGGCTGTAAAATTGGAAATGACGGCGATCGCCGCCAAAACAACAATCATGGCCGGGTCAAAGACCTTGAAAATCGAGCCGATGAGAGTGCCGAGAATGAGGAGAAGCATGCGTTCCGCTCGTTGCATAAATCCGACCTTGCACTCGATGCCCAGGCCCTCCGCCCGGGCGCGCGTGTAGCTGACCATCGTGGACCCGAGGAACGTGAAGAATATTATCCAGAGAGGCCACCTGTTTCTGAAATATATGGCCAGGCCCAGATATATAAAGAACTCCGAGTATCTATCGAGGGTTGAATCGAAGATAGCCCCGTACAGGCTCTTTTTATTGGATTGGGCCGCCACTTTTCCGTCAACAACGTCTAAGATGCCGCTAATGATAATTAGGACGGCGGCCCAGACATGAAGGTTGATGGCGAACAGAAGGCCTGCTCCCATTCCGGCGAGAAGACCGAGGAAGCTGACCATGTTGGGGCCAATATGCACCCGAACCAAAACCTTGGCCAGACTGTCCATTCTCGCCATGAACCAGTCATACAATCTTGTGGGCAGGATACCCAGGATCCGGACTCTGTGGCTGCTTGCGGCTGTCTCTACGGTTTCGGTTGTCGGCATCATGAAAGTTTTATAAAATTAATCCAAAATCAATCAGGAATCAAGCCCCTTGTCTACTCGATCTTGATTTTCTTTTTTGATTCTGTTTTCTTGCTTTCTCTTTTTTCCAGGCATTCGATCCGAGCGTCGATCAGGGAACGGACGGCCAGGAGAAGTTCTTTCTTGGCCTTGAGGAGATGATCCTGGGTTGTCGTCGGGAGAAAAAACCTGAACAGCTCTTCGGGGATGGCAATTTTGATCTCGCGCATTTTCTCGGCGGCCATGTTCTCACCTCCTTTATAATGATCTAATTAAACGTGATATTCAGCCTCTCGTTGACAAACTTAGCTTGTGTGATCGTGTGATTGATAAGAATCCGCGGGAGCAGGATGGTTCTTTTGATCGTGCCCACCCTGACGAACAACTCCTCTCCCTTTTGCGTAAGGTCCAGTTTGGTTTTTTCCGCGAATGGCAGGTGCAGGGAAAGGACATATTTTCCGTCGGCTTTTTCTATCCGGATGGGTTTCTGAGCAAAAAAGAGCCGGGCCGGGTCGGCTCCCGCGTAAACGGTCTCAGCCATCTTTTCGAGCAACGGCACTCCGACAATCTCTTGGCTATAAAGCTCGGCGGTCAGGATGGGAATCGGAGCGAAGCTCTCTTCGATCTGACGACGGTAGTCTTCCTGAATCGACTTCCATTTTTTAAAATAGGGGTCTTCGAGGAACAAGGGGAGCAGCCGGTTGATGATGATTAAGTCAACGCCGTACCCAAACAGGCTGAAGAATGTGTAGGCGCGCTGGGCCTCTTTGATTACCATTTTTTCTGGATTGATGACCAGGCGGATCGAAGTCTTGCGGCTGTCCTCGAGGATCTCCTTCATTTCGGCAAGCTGGGTGGTCAGTTTTTTCATCGTTTCAAAAATACTGTCCTGGGGAAACGGGAACGGAAGAATCCGGTTGGCCACAGGACGTACGGCCTTGGCCGCGGTCCTCTGGATGGGGAAGATGTGTTTCAGGTACCAGCCGGTGATCTCCGGAGCGCTCAGAAGACGAAGCGTATCGCCGGTCGGCGCGCAATCGACGATGATGACGTCAAAATCACGACTCTCGTTGTAACGGCGGATTTCCATCAGGCTGAAGAGCTCCTCCATTCCCGGGAAAACGCTCAGTTCTTCGGCCTCGATTGTATCGATCCCCTGGGAGGCGAAGAAGCTCGTCAGATAAGTCTTTATTTCGCCCCATTTTTTCTCGATTTCTTCAAGGGCGTTGACTTCCTGGCCAAAGAGGTTGGCAACTATCTTTTTGGGCGTGTTTTCAAGTTGGACTTCGAAGGAGTCAGAGAGGCTGTGGGCGGCATCGGTAGAGATAACAAGCGTTTTGTAGCCCCGGCGGGCGGAGAGCAGGGCTGTGGCAGCGGCCAGCGTCGTCTTACCGACGCCCCCTTTTCCGGTGAACAAGATGGTTCGCATAAATTTGGCCTAATTTTACCACTCGGGAGGACAAAGGACAAGCCAAGGCAGTTCTTTGAAGTAATATTGGCGCCTGAACTTGCTAACGCGTCCTGTTGCGGCATCCCCCGCCATCCTCGCGGCCCATTTTGTTGATTACCAAAACAGAAGTTCAGGTGGCATTAAACGCTCCGCGGTCGCGGGGCCCCCCAGCTGCGCCACCCTCCATGGATTATCGTGCCAATCACAGCAAGAGATATGCTTCCGTAGCCCTCGCGATTTGACAAGCCCGGAATCTTGTGTCAAATATTCTATGCTTTTCTTGAGCTTAAGCTTTTGCTCCCGGAGTTACGGAGGAATCAATGAAACCGACGAGCCCTCGTAAGGTGAAAATCTTTTCGTTTGTTTTTCTCCTCGCCGTTCCGTTGGTCCTGAGTTGGAGCTGTGCCAAGGAGGACGAACCTGTCGCGGAAAAAAGCGCCGCCGCTGCCACCGAAGCCCGGATGGCCTGGTGGCGGGAGGCCCGCTTCGGGATGTTCATTCACTGGGGCCTTTACGCCATCCCCGCCGGCGAATGGAACAGCGAAACGAACCATGCCGAGTGGATCCGGACGACGGCAAAGATTCCGCTCGAGGTCTACGATAAGTTTGTCGGCCAGTTCAATCCCGTGAAGTTCAATGCTGGCGAATGGGTTCGCATCGCCAAAGAGGCCGGGATGAAATATATCGTCATCACCTCCAAACATCACGACGGCTTCTGCCTTTTCGACTCCAAGTACACTGACTTTGACATCATGTCGACGCCGTTCCAGCGGGACGTCCTCAAGGAGCTTGCCGAGGCCTGCCGCCGCGCCGGAATCAAGATGTGCTGGTACCACTCGATCATGGACTGGCATCACCCGGACTATCTGCCCCGCCGTGATTGGGAGACAAGCCGGTCTGCGGAAGGCGCCGATTTTCGCCGCTACATTCAGCACATGAAAGACCAGCTCAGCGAGCTCGTCGGAAATTACGGAGAGATCGGAGTTCTGTGGTTTGACGGAGAGTGGGAGAGCACCTGGAATCATGAATACGGGAAAGAGCTTTACGATTATGTGCGCAGCCTCCAGCCCAGCATCATCATCAACAACCGGGTGGACGTGGGGAGGTCCGGGATGGCCGGCCTCACCAAAAAAGGAGACTACGTCGGCGATTTCGGGACACCCGAGCAGGAAATTCCTCCCCAGGGGCTGCCGGGCGTTGACTGGGAGACCTGTATGACCATGAACGATCACTGGGGCTACAATAAATACGACCAGAACTGGAAGTCGGCCGAAGACCTGCTCCGGAAGCTGGCCGATGTCGCTTCCAAAGGCGGCAATTTCCTGCTCAATGTCGGGCCCACGGCAGAAGGTTTGTTTCCGCAGCCGTGCGTCGAGCGCCTTCAAGCCATTGGAAAATGGATGACGGTGAACGGCGAGTCCATTTACGGCACCCAGGCAAGCCCGTTCATGTCCCTGGAGTGGGGGAGATGCACGCAGAAGCCTGTTCGGGGAGGGACCCGGCTTTACCTCCATGTTTTTAACTGGCCGGACGGAGGTAGGCTGATTGTGCCCGGTATTTTCAATCGGCCCCGCCGAGCCTATCTTTTGGCTGATGAACAGAGGAAAGATTTAGAGGTTGTCGGGGAGAAAGATGCCCTGGTGATCGCCGTTCCCGCCGAGGCCCCGGACCCGGTGAATAGTGTCGTTGTGCTTGAAGTGGCCGGCAAACCCGATGTGAATAATCCGCCGACAATATCGGCAGACCAGAATATCTTTATTGATGCTATCGACGTTAGTGTTACTTCGGACCGGGAGAACATCGAGATTCGGTACACTCTTGACGGGAGCGAGCCGGGAGCGGACTCACCGAGTGTCAGTGGGCCGATCCATTTGATGCAGAGTGCGACGGTTTCGGCGCGCTGTTTCCGCAAAGGAAGGCCCGTGAGTGGAACCGCGAAAGCTGCGTTTACCCAGGTTGAGCCAAGGCCGGCTGAGGAAGTGGCGGACGCAGAGCCTGGAATCGGCTATTCCTATTTTGAGGGCGACTGGGACCGCCTTCCGGATTTCAGCGCTGCGAAGCCGGTCAAGAAGGGCGTGAGCGCGAATTTTTCTTTCGTGGTGAAAAACCGGAACGAGTATTTCGGCTTCTTGTATGCTGGGTTTATCCGCGTTCCTGCTGACGGCGTTTATACATTCTTCACGGATTCTGATGACGGAAGCCGGCTCTACGTTGGCGATGACCTGGTGGTCGATAATGACGGCCTCCACGGTATGATCGAGACACAGGGGGCCATCGCCCTGGCCGCAGGGCTCCATCCGCTCCGGGTCATCTATTTCAACAAGACGGGCGGAGACGGGCTCAAAGTCTCTTACCAGGGCCCCGGGATGGAGAAAGCTCCTGTTCCTGATTCAGCTTTGTTTCGCCACTCCAAAACTTAGGGTGACATTTCCTTTTCATTCTTTGTCTTATTGAATGATTTTTTTATGCCAGCATGGCCCCTATTTCGGCCTTATTCTTACTGTTCCTATAAAAATAATATAAAATAGATTCATTCTATTGACAATAGAAAAAAATCTTTATAGAATGCGCGGGCAAAAAATATTCTCCTTTTTGTTGGTCTAATCAACGGAAGGACATTGGCTGCCGGTGAAAACGGCGGCCGAAAGGAGGCTGGGATGAGTCGATTTTTGAGGACTGTGGCAGTAATTCTGGTACTGTCGGCGGGCGTTACGCTCGCCTCGGCTGCTCCGCTTAATTACCTGATTGTGGCCAAAGGCCAGGGCCAGGGAAGCGCCGACCTGGATGATTTGGTCGCGTCTGCAGGAGGCGCGATCACAGCCAAAATCCCGGAGATCGGGGTTGTGCTGGCGTCGTCCGAGAACCCGAACTTCCTTGCGTTGATCACGCAGGATTTCCGGGTGAAGCAGGCTGCTGAGGACATCGACGTGCAGTGGATTAACAACGAGCAGTTCGTCGAGGCCCGCGAATCTGACCTGGAGACGACGGGCGTGAACTCCGAACCTTATTGGGGCTACCAGTGGAACATCCGCCAGATTCACGCTGACCAGACGGCCGCCAGCGGGGATATGGGCTGGGGGGTAAAGCGTGCGCGGGTGGCTGTGCTCGACGCAGGGATCTGGAGCGGCCATCCGGACATCGGACCCAACGTCAACCTGGCGTTAAGCAAGTCGTTCGTGCCGGGCGAGCCGGGCGTCGACCCGATCGTATACGGCTTCAACCATGGCACTCATGTCGCAGGGATTATCGCCGCGCCGATCAATAACCGAGGCGTCCAGGGAGTCGCGCCGTTGGCCGAGATCGTTGCCGTGAAGGTATTGCGTAGCGACACCGGGAGCGGGTCGTTCTCGTGGCTGATTCAGGGAATTCTTTATGCCTCGGGACCGGACGTCCAGGCTGACGTAATCAACATGAGTCTTGGCGCAACGTTTGACCGCATTAACGCAGGCGGCGGGGGCGCGGGTCCCCTGATTTCCGCGCTCAACCGTGCAATCAACTACGCCACAGGAGCAGGCACCCTGTGCGTCAGCTCAGCGGGCAACGAAGGTGTCAACCTCAACAGCCGGCTCTGGTCAATTCCTGCCCAGTCGGGAAATGGCATGGCGGTCGCGGCGACAGGTCCGTACGGTTTGGCAAACTTTGACCGGCCCGCCTCGTACACGAACTTCGGCCAGTCGGTAATCAACGTGGCTGCTCCCGGCGGCGATGCCGCGAACGCCGCTAGCTATCCCTACGATATGGTTCTTAGCCCCGGGGGACGTTCAGCCACTGCGTGGCAGTACTACTTTGCTGCCGGCACATCCATGGCGGTGCCGCACGTCTCAGGTGTAGCTGCGCTGATCGTGGGGAAGTATGGGAAGATGAAGCCGGCGCAACTGCAAGTTATCATCCAGCAGTCCGCGGACGATATCCTGAAGCCCGGCGCCGACCCATACTCCGGAAAGGGGAGGATCAACGCTCTCGTTGCCGTGCAGTAACCCACGGCAGCAATAGCGGTTGACTGGACGGAGCGTTTTCCCGCAGGCCTTTGCTTCGTACCCCGGCGAGTGCCCAAAACCGGGCACCTGCCTGCTGGGTGGCAATTTGCTGCGTGGATCTAACCATTAATCTTATATTTCGACACGCCTTTGGGGTAACCAAAGGTGCTGCTTTGTCCCCACAAAAACCAAAATTCGTAATTTCCTCAAGAATAGCCTGGGGTCAAGTCTGGCTTCGTTGACTTTTTCTCTAAATTGAAAGAAGCTCTCCTTAACGATCTCGATTTAATGAGCAGAGGAGACCTTAAATGTTGCGATTAATCAAATTGACTGGTGCCCTTATTATTCTTGTGCTCCTTTTCGCCTGCGCACACCAACCCAGAAACAGGGACTCGATTTATCAGGCCTCAACCATAAACGCTCTGCTTGAAGGATGTTTCGACGGGCACGTCGATTTCCGGGAAATCAAAAAACACGGCGATTTCGGAATCGGCGCATTGGACGGCGTGGATGGCGAGTTGATCGGGCTGGACGGCCTTTTCCTTCAAATCAAAGGGGACGGATCCATTCATCCAGTCCCCGACTCGATGACGACGCCATATGCCATTGTGACCTTTTTTGAGCCCGACCAGACCGCGCAGGTCAGGGATACAGATAATTATGCCCAGTTGGAGGCATTCCTGGACTCCCTGATCGAGACCAAAAACATTTTTTTTGGCGTGAAGATAGAAGGCGAATTCGCCTATGTGAAAACGAGAAGCATCTACAGACAAATCAAGCCATACCGGCCTCTCGTCGAGGTGGTTAAAGACCAGTCCGTTTTTGAGTTTGACAAGGTCAAAGGGGTGTTAGCAGGGTTTCGCTGTCCTGCGTATCTTGGCGGCGTGAATTTTCCGGGCTATCATTTCCATTTTATCAATGAAACAAGAACGGCAGGAGGGCATTTGCTCGACGTTAAAATCACCAAGGCCTCGGTTGAGATTGATATCTCCCACAGTTTTTGCCTAGCGTTACCCAAAGGGGAGGATTTTTATCGTTTGGATTTGTCCAAAGACAAACAGCAAGAACTCAAAAAGGTGCAAGGTCGGGGCTAAGGCCTAAGCCCCGAATGAAATGACCTGCAGGACCTCCAGAGCAAGCTCATACTTGCCGAGCGGCGGGCTGATCTGAACACCCTGGACCATGCCTTTGATCCGGGCCAGGGTTCCCCGGGCAATCTCTACGCCTGCCTGCCGTGCGCTCTCGGGACTCTGATCCTGGGCCCGCCGCATCCGCTCGATGATTTCGGGCGGGATGGCCGTGCCAGGCACCTCATTATGCATGAACTCGGCGTTCCTCAGACTCCACAGCGGCCAGAGCCCCGCGAGGATCGGGATCCTACAGGACCGTGTCCGCTCGAGGAATCGCTCGAGAAGGCCGATATCGAAAACCGGCTGGGTGATGGCAAATTCTGCCCCGGCTTCCACCTTGCGCTCGAACCGCCGGATCTCGTTGTTTAAGTCAATGGCTCCCGGGTTGACGCCGACGCCGATGAGAAACGAAGTCGGCTGATCCATCTTTTTTCCGCCGATGTCGAACCCGCGGTTAAGGCAGCTGACAAATCCCGTCAGGCCGATCGAGTCAACGTCGAAAACTGCCGTGGCGTCAGGGTAGTCGCCGAGTTTCGGGGGGTCGCCAGTGATAATCAGGACGTTCCGGATACGACTGGCCTGAAGCCCCAAAAAGTCTGACTGCATCCCCAGAAGGTTGCGGTCGCGGCATGTGTAATGCAGAATGATGTCGAGCTTCGTTGCGGCGGCCAGAATAGAAGCCAGCGTCATGGGGCTCATCCGGGCGCTCGCCCTTGGGCCGTCAGGAATGTTGATCGCGTCTATGCCGTGCTTCTCGAGTTTTCGGACAGCTTCGATGGCCGGCGCAGGGTCGTGGCCGCGGGGAGGAACGACCTCCACGCTCGTCACGAAAATACCGTCAGCCAGTTTTCGGGCGAAAGAGGATTTTTCACGGACAGGGATTCCCTGCGCTCCCTGAGATTCGGCAAGGCAGATCGAAGTCTGGAAGTCCCGCTTGGGCGGCTGGAGAGCTTTTATCGCGGCGCGCATGGCCTTGATGTGGACCGGAGTGGTCCCGCAGCATCCGCCGACGATCCGTGCCCCGGTCATGATGAACCGCTTGGCGTATTCGGCCATGTAATCCGGCGAGCAGAGATAGAGGTTCCTACCATCGACCTCCTGGGGCATGCCGGCGTTGGGCATGGCCGACAGAGGTATGGAAGTCACCTTTGCCATGCGCTCGATGCACTGAAGCATGGGAGCCGGACCGACACTGCAATTGACCCCTATGGCTTGGACTCCAAGCCCCTCGAGGTCCTTGGCAAAGATTTCGGGCGTCGTGCCGTAAAGACTGTTGCCGTCTTCATCGATGGTCATCTCGGCGATGATGGGGATATCGGAGCTTACACTCCGGATGCCACGCACCGCCAGCTTGATCTCATGGATGTCCGAGAATGTTTCGAGGATGAACAGGTCCACCCCGCCTTCCTTGAGGGCTCGGGCTTGCTCGGCGAACGCAGCTTGGGCTTCTTCGGCCGGCACCTGGCCCCAGGGTTCGACCTTGACGCCGAGGGGCCCCATCGAGCCGGCCAGGAAAATACCGGGACCGGCCACCTCACGCGCGATCCTCGCCCCGGCGAGGTTGATGTCTGCGACTTTGTCGTTGAGACCATATTTCTTGAGCTTGAAGCGGTTCGCCCCAAAAGTGTTGGTTTCGATAATATCCGCCCCGCTCCGGACATATTCGCGGTGGACTTCCTGGACAATCCCGGGGTTGGTCAGGTTGAGCCCGTCGAAGCAGGTGTTGATGAAGATCCCCTTGCTGTAGAGCATAGTCCCCATGCCGCCGTCGCAAAGCAGAACTCGCTCCGCAAGAGCGTCTAGAAATGGACTCTTGATGTTTCGTCTCCTCAATCGACCGCAGTTTTGTTACGGAACGATTATAACCCCGCTCCCGGCTATGTCAAATATCTGGACTTAGTTTTAATAGGTGTGTTTACGATGAACAGAAAAAGCAGCAGTCAATCTGAGTTTAAGCAGACTTTGGGATTGTTTGACGTGAGCCCTGAGCACTAAATTTCGGCAAGGATTTCGTGAGCAGGAGAGAGACCGTCAAAAGTTAAAGGTGTAGGAATATTTGATGAGCAGCGCCCGGCTGCAGTATCCCGGAAGAGGAGGTACTTGGCGGCTTCTGTTTGTGTTCAGGTCATCGTTGAAGACGATGTAGAGATCATTCCCCTCACGGGGATTAAAGCGCAAGCGAATATTTGCCGTGATCAAGTTGTCGGCGCTGTTGTACTGAATGAAGGCGGCCATTGAAAAGGGGATGCTGAGTGTGGCCAGGGCCTTAACCCGCAAGATGTGAGCATCCAATTTTTGATTTCGCGCTGAGAAATTGTACCTGTTATACAGCCAATCGATGCTCAGGTTTAGGTCTGAAGAAACGTGCCAGAGGGGCATAACCTCAACGGAAAATCCTCGGCCGTCATAAAAGGAGCCAACTTGCCCGAGCACCTTGAGGTAAATCTTGCCAGTATAGGGAGTGGCCAAATCATAATTGAGGGCTGCAAACCGGTACTGGCCCGCCGGAATTTCGGCCTCGCCTCCAAGGGAAAATGCCTCGGCTACGTCTTCATAATAGTACTTAGGGGAGATTTTTCCGGAGAAACTTGATTTCGATTCGAACTCCCACCCGGGTCCGAGCTCGATGGATTCCGGCTGAGAATCGCTGTTCTTCAGGAAGACGAAGCCCTCAACGAACGCATCATGCCGGAGGAACCAGGACGATCCTTCGGGAACCCAGCCGTAGAGAATTTTGTCTCCGAATCGAGTGAAATCCTCCCTCATTTCGAAACCCATCCCGGGATTGTAATCCACTCCAGCCCGGGCAAGATTCAGATTATACGCGAGGCCCCTGATCGTCCGGCGCTGCCAGTTGATTCGAATTTTCGCGGGGTCGAGAGAAAAGACGAAGTTCCGGGCATCGCGATAGAATGTCTGGGCCCAGTTGAAAGAAAGGTAGTCATTCCCGAAAAGGCGCAGGATGCCGTCGAGTCCGTAGGCCGTATTATAGTTGCCGTCCACACCGACCCGACTCGTGATCATGGCTCCAACGTATGAATAGGGGTTAAAGACTTGACGCCGGAGGCGGACGACGCCGAAATTCTCCGAAGGCCAGCTTTCGATAGGCGCCGTCTGCATGTCTATGACCCCGATATCCCAGCCCCCGACGCGGCCGGTGAGGCGCACGCCGCCGTAGATCCGGACTTGCTGCTCGTCCTGGATACCGATACGCCGGCTATAGAAGAGGTTGTTGTCCTGTCCGAAATTGAAATCGAAGATGCTCGCCCGTTCCAGGAAAAAAAGCCTCTTCTCCGGGAAGAATAGAGAGAAACGGGTCAAGTTGATCTGGAGGTCGTCCGCCTCGACCTGGGCGAAATCCGGGTTGACGGTCAAGTCCGCGGTCAGGTTGTTGGTGAGGCCGTATTTGACGTCAAGCCCGATCTCATGGGCCGGCGTGTCTTCACGGAAATAGGCGCTTTCTCCCTCGTTGAGGTAATAAGATTGGTCAAATCCTCCCAGAACATATGGCGTAACGTAGAGCGGCGTTTTATGAGATATACCTTCCAGAACAATGTCCTGACTCTGGGAGGGTTTAAACGAGCCCCAGAAACCCCATTTATCGGGAATGGCCGGGAAAATAATATCTTCGTTTTTCCGGGCGATTAACCTCTTAGCGATGAGGCCCATGACCACCCGGCCGTCCCTTTCCTGGAAGCGCAGACTAGAAAAGGGGATACGCATTTCCGCGAACCAGCCCTCGCCGTTTCGGACAACCTTGACGTCCCAGAAGGTGTTCCAGCTCTGGTCAAAGGGCATATCTCCTTCGGCGTCATTAAAGATCGTGCTATCCATCCTGAGACCCGTTGGCGTCGTGAAAAAAACGAGCCCGTTCTCATGGTCATTAAAGGAATCGAGGATGATTCCGAACCAGTCATTGCTGAGGCTTATATCATCCCGTTTCTTGGTCGGCGCCTGGATCTTGTCCGGACTCCGGTCATAGAGGCGGCCCGCGACATAAAAAAAGGCGTCGTCATATCCAATAAGGATTTCCGTTTTCTCGGTTGGAGGCGAGCCGTTCGCCGGCGTGTAGATGGTCATCGGCAGAGGATCGATTCCCGCCCAGGCCGGTTCATCGCTCACCCCGTCCAGCTTGACGGGTCCTTTAATTCGGGAGACGGCGTAGGGACTATTCTTATGAGGGGAGTTTTTGGCCGCGTCTTGGGATGCCGGCTCGCCGGCAGCGGGGGATAACACGAAAATCAGAGCAATCGCCACGAAGAAACTAGATGCAGTTCTCATGGATTTAAGCCAACGTGTCGGTTCATTGGAGGCCTTTCTATACGGAAGATACGTCCGGTACTTTGCCTCATCTTATTGTCAGGGATGATAGAACGTGATTGGAACGCTGTCAAGCAGTAACGGGCTGGTCCATGTCCTCAGCACGTTTTCCTACCGCTCCGAGATTGATACGGCAGACAGTTTTGGCTTCGAGTTTTCGAAATGCATTCTCCGGCTTGCAGCAAACCTTGAGCGATCCTTCGTCGATGGACGCAAAAAAAAGCCCTGCTCCGGTCACCCGGAGCAGGGCTTCGAGCTTCAGCTTGGAGCCAGAATTAGAACATAAGCCTGATGGAGAACTGGGCCGTTCTTCCGATGTTGAACGGAGCCGCTCCTGGGCCGTTCATTCTGGTGGCAACGCCAAAATCCTTAGATTGCAGCTGAGTTTCAGGCAAGTTCCAGAACATCCACTTGAACACGTTAAAAATTTCGGCGATGAGCTGGACCGTAAGGTCTCTTCCTCCACCCAGGGGGATGGAGAAGTACTTCTGGAAAGCGAGGTTCAGGTTGTAGGTTGGAAACCAGCGGAATGCGTTTCGCGGGAGAAAATTCTGGTTGTAGTAGGTCAGGTCATTGGGAGCGGACGGCCAGGTCGGGTTGGCAAAGTAATCCTTCGTCAAACCCGGCACTCCCTTGTTCCAGACAATGATGTCTTGATAATTTTCCCCAGTCCAGAGAGGCCGGTCATAAGGGTCACCATCTCTATTCCAGTCGTAGCCGGCGCCCGTACTATTGGCCCGGACGGTGAAGGGCTGGCCGGATGCATATTCGAAATTTCCGGAGAACTGCCAGCCAGCGAGGATATTCTTGATCAGCCAGTTGCCCGATTTCTTGCCCCATGGAATCTCCCAAACCAGACCGCCGACCAGACGGTGCCTGCGGTCAAATTGAGCGTAGCCGTATTCCATATCGATTCTCTCATTGGAAACAGCTTCCATGGCGGATAAATCACCAAAGTAGTCAGAGTTCTGATCATAAGCATTTCCGTACGTATAGGATGTGTAGAGAGACCAGCCCTGAGAGAATCTCTTGTTGATGACGACCTGGAAGGCATTGTAGTTCGATTTCAGGTTCTGGATGCGGAAGTTTGTGCCGGTAATGGAACAATGAGGATTAATTCCGTCGGCAACTCCATCAAGTCGGTCACCCGTGTAGCGGTTGGGTCTTTGAATTGAGCCGAGATTGGCTCCGTGAGAACCGGTATAGTTAATCTCAATTGAAGTATTGGCACCCAGCTCTCTCTGAATGCCGAATAGCCAGTTGTAGGCTTTCTGGGGAATGAGCTCGGGGAACATCCATCTCAAGGATACTCGGAATGCAGAAAGCTGGCTCACGGGAACCGTGAATGGAATCGTGGGATTGATGCCGTTGGGACCGTCCCAGCAGTAGACAAAGGTAAACCCGGGATAGTTAAACCGATCGTTCTCGTAGACGTTGTTGAAAGTCCTATCGTAAGAAATCCCGAACCCACCGCGGACCGAGGTCTTTCCGTCGCCGCTGAGGTCATAGGCGAAGCTGACCTTGGGCGCAAAAGCCTTGTAATAGGGATTCCACAGGCCTTTGCTGTTCAACTCTCTGCCGTCAAAAATGATATACCGGATGCCCTGGTAGTCATATACGCCTTCGGTCACATCAAGGTTGCCGGCCTCGGTATTCAGGTATCCCTGTTCAGTTCCGAAAGCGGGCATGCTGATGCCCATTCCGGACTTCTCTTGAGGAACACCGAAATATTCCCATCTCAAACCAAAAGAGATAGTTAGCCTGTCTGTAACCCGCCAGTCATCCTGGGCAAAAAGGCCCCCCTCCAGCCCGACCCATTTTCTTGAAGAGTTCCCCTTAGCCCATTCGCCGTTCACATCACCTCTCTCGTAAGGATTGTCTGCCGGTGCGTCGGGCGGATCCGCTCCGAAATAGACCGAATAACCGCCGTAGCCGTAGAGCCAATCCAGAGACGAGTAGAAGTAATACGCTCCATAGACATTGGCGTCAAACATGGAATCCGAATTCCAGTATCTCAGTTCTCCGCCGACCTTAATGCTGTGGTTGCCTTTCTGGAAGTTCAGGACGTCCACCAGCTGATAGGTGTTGTTGGCGAATTCCTGAGGCATGTTCGGCCAGTCGCCGACTGCGTGGACGCCGTCTTCGAATGTGGTATACCCGCCAAAAGTGGGGATATCCGGCGCGACTCTCGGCCAGTCCGCATAATCCCTGTGATAGCCGACGCGCAGTTCGTTGTACATAGTCGGGCTGAAGAGATGAAGCCAGGTGATCCCGCCCGTATGATAAGCGTAAGGATTATCCTTGACGAAACCGGGAAGGTTGGCGAAATCAAAATAGCTATCGTAAGAATTGTACAGCCAGCGGAGAGCCAAACGGTCTTTTTCGCTGACGAGCCAGTCGAGCTTGGCGCCGACCGTGGAACCCCTGAAATGGTTTGTCCCGTCCCAGACATACCTCCCGACATCGATTGTGCCATCACCATCAAGGTCTGTGAAATCATATGTCGGTACCGGGTAGGTGCTGCTATATTGGGAGAAGTACTGCCCGGCCGAGCCCTGGGCCCGGCCAATAGCCTCAGGAGTAAAGAAATAGTAGGGCGTCTGGGATGTCGTGTCTTGCCAAACACCTTCAAAACTGACAAAGAAGAAGAGCTTGTCTCTCATGATGGGGCCGCCGAAGGTTCCGCCATACTGCCATCTTTTCAATGGCGGCTAATCGTGTGTCAGCCAGTCGGCCGTCTGGAACAGGGAGCTGCCGCCGCGGTGGAAGGCCCAGGCACTGCCATGGAACTCGTTCGTCCCTGATTTCATGACCGCATTGATGACACCACCCGAATTCCTGCCGTATTCAGCAGAGAAGTTATTGGCAATGAGGCGGAATTCCTGAATCGCTTCCGGAGGCAGCATGGTGACATCGTCTGTGGCTACCCCGTTATTGTTATTGTCGATTCCGTCGATCATGAAGTTATTGGCCGAACCTCTCATTCCGTTGATCGCATAACCAGACCGGCCTGCGCCAGGAAGTGTCCCCGGAGCAAACGCCATCAAGGAAAGATAGTTGCGGTTCCCCTGAGGATAGCTCAGGATCTCCTTCTCGGTGATGACCGTCGAAACCTGCGACCGCGTCGTCTCAACCAGCGGCGATACCGACACAACCGTCACCTGCTCCTCGATCTTCCCGATCTCCAGGCCGAAGTTTACTTTCAACTCGGCCCCGGCCTGCATGACCAGCCCCTCTTTGACCATCGTCTTAAATCCCGCCAGAGAAGCACTCAGGTTGTAGGTCCCGATCGGAATCCTTTCCAGCCGGTAGCGGCCCTGGTCGTTGGTGATCGTCGACTGCTTCAAGCCCGTATCCACATTCGTGGCTGTGACCGTGACTCCAGGAAGGACCGTCCCTTCCAGGTCTTTGACCGTTCCGACAAACGTCCCGAGGTCTTTGACTTGGGCGATGGAAAGAGAGGCCACAAACAGCAAAGCGACACCAAACAGTGTGAGCTTCCTAAAATTCATTCTCTTTTCCTCCTATTTCAGAGTTGATTTTCTTCCCCTTGGGCCAAATGCCTTCGGGGAAGACCCCGGAGCGCAAATGAAGTCTGCACTCCAACCCATTCCTTGCAGGTTGCGTTTACGCGATGATTCTCACCTCCTTCTTCTGCGTCCATACGATTTGATAGCAGCATATGCTTGCACCCAAAATAGCAAATTTAATGCCAAATAATTGTCTTTTCATTTTGAATGTAAGCTATTAATAATAGAGAGAATACAGGCATTTGAACGTGTTCGAATTTTCGCCGAATCCACAGAAATGAACTTTCCGACTTGAGGAATCCAAAGAGGGGATCTAGAAAAACGTTTTCTTAATTCGAATTTGATGTTTCTTGAGCTTATAGCTCAGCGTTGTCGGCTTAACCCCCAGTATTCTCGCCGCCTTTCTCTGATTGCCGGCGGCCTCTCTGAGGGCCCTCAGAATCATTCTCTTCTCGAGAGCTTCTTGCACAGCTCGGAGGGACTCGGTAACGTTATCGGCAATATAATCGGCCAGGATATCAACAAATTTTGTAACTCCTTCGCTGTTTTCACGGGTTCTTAGGGGGAAATTCCCTTCCAGGACTGCGCCGGTCTCTTCTATTCCGTTCTGTATCTTGGCCATGATTTACTCCTCCCGAAAAACGGTTTGGAATCAAATCGAGCTATCGCTCGCGCAAATGCCAAGGAAAAACTTCCATATTTTCCACCATATTGAGATTATCGTTCCGCCAATAACTTGGTTCACCCCTTTGCAACCAAGAAGTGAATTATTGAATCGGAAGGCGGCTCTTTTGCAGTAGGCCGTTTATTTGTTCAGGACGTCAAAAACCTTTTTCTGATAGCTTTTGCTGATGTTCAATTTTGTGCCGTCCTTCAAGATGACGACGAATTCCCGGTGAAACCAGGGGTGGATCTCCTTAATGGTTTTGACCTGGATAATAGTCGAGCGATGGATCCGGACGAATTGCTCAGGATCCAGGCGCTCCGCAAGATTGTTCATTGTCTGGCGTAGCAAGGCTGTCTCCTTGCCGATATGCAGGCAGGCGTAATAGCCGGATGCCTCGATCCAATCAATATCAGCAGTGGGAACCAGCCGGATGCGCCCTCCCATCTTGATCAAAAACCGTTTGATGTAGCGTTCCTTTTCCTGGAGCTGGTCGAGTAAGGCATGGATCCGGGAATTGAGGATCCGGGCGTTGTCTTGACGAAGCGCTTCCTTAGTCCACTCGAGCGACTGCCAAAAACGATCGTCCGTGAAAGGTTTGAGAAGGTAGTCGATCGCATGGAACTCGAAAGCCTTCAAGGCGTATTGATCGTAGGCGGTGATGAAGATAACCGCGGGCAGGTTTTCTCGGCCAACAGTTTCCAGGACCTCAAAACCGTTGAGTTCGGGCATCTGAATATCCAGAAAAACCAGGTCCGGCCTTTTCTCGAGAATTTGCTCAACGGCCTCACGGCCGTTTTTGCATTCTGCGAGCACCTCCACGTCCGGGTCCTCGCCCAGGAGATGGGAGACACGCTTCCGGGCGAGAGATTCGTCATCAACAATCAGCGCGCGAATTTTCATTTATCCCCCTGTCAGGCAATATTTAAGGCCTCTTTTTCTTGCGGTTCTGACTTGATGAACGGGATGACAATCTTGACCAGAGCGCCGCCGCCAGGAGCGTTGCCGACCTCGAAGCGGTATTTCTTTCCATAAAGTTTTTGCAATCGAGCTTCTATGTTGGACAAACCGATGCCTCTCTTGAATTGTCCGTCAGGCTGGCGAGTAAATCCGGGACCATTGTCCTCGACCTGCAACACAAGATGGTCTCCTTCTCGCTTGGAAACAATGACAATTTCGCCATTCCTGGAAAAAGAAACGATGCCGTGGCGGATCGAATTCTCCACCAGGGGCTGCAGGATTAAGCTGGGCACTCGGGCGGACAAGGTTTGCGCATCGATGTCCATGCGCACAGCCAGGCGATCTCGGAAACGCACCTTTTCAATGTCCAGGTACCTCTTGATGAACTGAACCTCTTGCCAGAGAAGGACCTCGTGTTGCCCCGTGTTTTCCAGCGTGTAACGCAGAAAATCGCTCAAGTGAGTAATCATCTTTTCCGCAGCACGGATGTCTTCATGCATCAAGACCATGATGGAATTGAGGGTATTGAACAGAAAATGGGGGTGGACCTGCCCTTTGAGCACCATCAATTGGGCCGCAGCAAGCTGTGTTTCCATTTTGGCGGCGGCCAATTCTTTTGTTCTGTACAGGCGATAATAAAGAGCCAGGTAGACGAAGACGGTCGCCAGCCAATAAACCACAACGTCAAACATATACCAGTTGGCCATAAACACCGGGAAATTTTCCTTAAAACCAAATATCTTAAGAAAGGCAAAGGTCAAAGCGAGATGTCCCAAAGGAATGATAAGCGACAAAGGAATATGGACGAGGAGAATCAATAGCCATTTCTTTTTTTCCGGAGAATACCGTTGAGAAATCAGCCAGATCAAGAAAAAGAAAAGAATCCACAGATACCAATAAGAAAGCATCGTCGGGAAAAACTCCCAATACGGGATGCTTTTGTGTTCAGTATAATAGTGAAAAATCTCCAGCTGATAGGCGAAAAACAAGGCAATAAGCGGAAATAGGAAGAGGAATAATCCTCCCATGAACGCAAGCTTTTTTTCTTTGATTTTCACTGACAATATTTTTGTCTAAACGGCAAATATTTTCAATACGGGGACAATCAAGATTATGACGTTTCTATGCGGGGGCGATCTGTTGCGCTCCGGGGGCCTCTGAATGCAAAAATCTACTCATTCGCTGCACCCGGACGGGAAGGAGCCACGCTGATTATGTTATCCTTAAGGCGTCAGATGATAAGAATTATCTCCGCTAAGTCCGAACTGGCCATCAATCAGGCCCAGAAGTTATTTCTGGAATACGCAAGCTCGTCGACGTTTGATCTCGGCTTCCAGAATTTCGAAAATGAACTCGGTGGGGCCAGGACACGAGCAAATTATTGGTTGGAGTAACTTATGGTTGAGAAAAAGTGTCAGGGACTCAAAATTCTTGGGCTCGGAAGTCTGATTGCTTTTTTGTGCCTTATCTTCTGCGGCCCCATTTTGGCTCGGGAGACACAGGTAAGGGCCGCAGTACAGACTTTTATGCCTGATTTTTATGAGTTTCTGATTTCTACTACTAACGCCATCATGGCCAGCGAGTCGGTTCCAATCGAGAGTCTTATTGATTTGACCGGACTTATCCATGAAGGACCGGGTTGGCGCATTCTTTCCCAGAATCTTGGGCCTAAGGACGGCCTTCTTAAGCTCAGTCAAAGCAAATGGCTGATGTATTTCCTTCATTGGCGTCCTCTGAACGAGGCGAACAAAACCCTTTCGGTTGAGTACGTCCGAAACCACATGCTGAACTTCTGGGGACAGGCGATGAATTTCAAGCTACTCGACATCGATGGCGAAATGGAGATCTGCGGACACCGGGCTGTTTTCACCGAGGGGACGGTGATGGATGGCGCCGTTCATACGCGTTTTATAGTCTGGAACTGTCCCCAGACGAACCGCCAGTTCACGGCTGATTGCAATATCAATCTCCGGAGAAAAACTCCGCCAGACCTGCTCGACCTCCAGCGGGCGATATCCCAGACCATATGCTGTCATAAGGGAGAGCTGCCTCCCGAGATCCCGGCTGGGTTAACCCAAAAATATCTGTCAAAGAAGTGGAATATCTCGTTTTTTATTCCCCCCACCTGGCGGACGGCAGACTATGACTCCAAAGAATGGTTTCCCAACGGAATGTCGGCTCAGAGCGGTTCTCTCTGGACTCTATTGGCGGACTCGGTGAAGCGTCTTGACCTGGCCTGGGAGGTTAAAGAGGAAGAGCTTTCCAGGGATGTATTCGAACGCTTTTTGAAAGGATGCGCGGCTCCGTTCGTTTTTGAAAATGTCACATCCCAGATCTCCAGATGGGAGCTTAAAGACATTAAAGAAAAGGACAGCGTGTGGACAGGCGAGGGCCTTTATGAATACAAGCAAAAGGCGCAAAATCAGGAGGCCGTTTCCTCCTACAGGTTCAAAGGCTTTCTCTGGAAAGTCGGAAACAAAACTTATTTTCTCCTGGCGTCGCTAGTCCAGATCAAGGAATTCTGGAATATTCCCAATGACCTCTCGCCGTCAGACGAAACGTTCGAGAACTTCGTCCAGAAACAAGTACTTCCGAACATCAAAGTTTTTCCGCCGGCCGCCCGGAATTCCTAAAGAAAGGAGGTCCCGAGGATGGGAAGAAAGATAGTTCTTGTGTCGCTGGTGCTTGGGCTTCTTTTGTCCCCGACTTTTTCAGGTGAAAAAAATAGGCGCGGTTTGTCTTTGCGCGAGACATTTGACCTCTATGTTCGCTCCATTCAGAGTTCGAACCTTGAAGGCCTTTTCTCAACGGTTACAGACAAGGAGAGCTTCTTCTTCCTGACAAGCACGGGAAGACTGATCAAAACGAGGGAAGGCTATCGCAAGTTCCATGAGGACTGGTTTAAGGAAAAAAACTGGGAAATGCCCGTCGATGAAATCGAAGTCCATGAAGGGACTGACTACGGCTACACGACGGCTATCTTTCACTATAAAATTCAAAATCCTGCCGGGGGGATATCTGGCCTCGATTCCTATTTCACTCTGATTTTTCACCGGGAAGACAGGATGTGGAAAGTGGTCGCGGATGTGTGCACTCCGATTGGCCGCTACTCGACCGAAGCGAATCCTGAGATCAAGTACACATCCGACCAGCAGTACCTATTCAACATCATCAAGAGTCGCCGGACCGTGCGGAAGTATAAGCCGACTCCGGTGCCCAAGGAACACATCATCAAGATTCTGGATTCGGCACGCTATGCTCCGACCTCCGGAAATCAGCAGCCGTGGAAGTTCCTGGTTGTGCAGGACAGAGACAAGCTGGACCGGCTGAAAAAAGAAGCCTGTGACTGGTATCTTGAGGAATATAAAAAAAGAACCAAGCCCTCGGCAGAAGCGTTGAATGCGGCCCGGGACAAGCTAAAAAATATCATGGAGAACGTTCTGTCCGCGCCCGTTTATATTGCAGTCTTAGCCGATTCGCAGTCCAAATACTCTTCTTATAATGTTTACGACGGAAGCCTGGCTGCCGGCTATCTGATGATCGCCGCCAGAGCTTTGGGCTATGGCACCGGCTTTTTTACGTCTTATTTTCCAGAGGCCCGGATGAAAAAATTCTTCGACATTCCGGAGCAATACAAGCTCATCTGCTTCACCCCGGTTGGCATCCCTGAAGAATGGCCGCCAACGCCGGCAAAAAAAGCTCTTGATGAATTTATCGTTTTTGAAAACTTTAAATAGAACGCACCTTTAAAATTATTCTGCTTATCTTTAAGGAACCTTTTGTTCAGTAAGTCGTAAGTATTAAGAGCGAGCATTCTTTTTATCGGAGTCATCGGAGAAACGAGGGCATGGCGAAAATAAGGTTCTTGTTGCTCTTGTTCGTCTGCGGAATAATTGCTGGCGCGGCTCAGCAGCACGAGCTAAAACCTGCAGTGGTGGCCGAAGCTCCGCCAGTCTTGGAGCCGGAAGTGACGTTCCTTGCGCAGGCTCCGCAGATTGACGGCATTCTGGATTCACAACTCAGCGCGCTTCCAGTCCGCAACTTCAATTATTGCTACAAACTCGGCCCCAAGAATCTGGATATTCCAGTTCACTATCGTCTGGCCTATGGAACGGAGTTTTTTTACGTCTGCATCGAGGTTGAAACCGACGAGATAATCTACCGGGACAGAGGCTACCAGAACGGTGACGGGTTTGGCCTGGTTCTTGCCGTTCCTCGGCCTGAAAGCAAGCCGACCGATGAGTTTTATGTCCTCGGTTTTTCAGCCACGGACAGTCCCGCCAGCCAATGGGCAAGAAAGATTGTCTGGTATTTCAATGTCGATATTTCTTTCTTGAAGTTGAGCGATGAGACAAAGTTTGAAGTGCAAGCCCGCGACAAGAAAGTCACCTTTGAGCTCCTCTTGCCCTGGAAAGAAGTCTATCCCTATCACTCCTGGATATCAGAGGCCATCGGGTTTAATCTCTGGTTTGTGAAAGCCGTTGGCGAGTCCCAAGCGAATTACCATATTGTCGTCAATGATCAAAACGTGGGTTCGGAGCAGCAAAAAAGGATTTATACGTTATTGAAATTTCAAAACCCGGCGCTCGAGACCGGGCATCAATCCTTCCTAGTCCTCGATAAGAATCATTGCCGCCAGGGTGACGTTGTCCGGGCAAGAATTGCTTCTCTGTCCGGAGCTTCCGGGAAGGAAAAGGTCTTGGTTTCCATCAATTCGACCGAAGGCACAAGGATCGGTTCCGAAACCTTTGACTTTAATTATCCGAAGGGATTGAAAATAGAAGAGCGAATTCTGAAAACATCAGGCCTCCCACCAGGCAGCTACAAGATTCAATGGAGTTCGCTGAGCCATGATTTCAAAGGCGAGACGGGATTGACTGTGCTGCCCCAATTCGATTTTGCTTCGATGAACGATTTCCTGTTAAAAATAAGAGGCAAGGTTTCAGAAGGAACTTTGACGACGTTGCAGTTCCAGTTGCAGGACTTTGAGAAAACACTGAAACAGCTTAAACCCTATCAAACCTGCGCGAGCCTGAGTGCCGAGATCTCGGAGTTTTCAGAGCTTCTAAAAAAAGCAGAAAATGGGGAAGATGTTCTGGCCGCGAAGACGGGAATCTCAAGAAGAGCCTTTCGTTCCCGCATCGATAATACTCTCCAGCCCTATAGCGTCAAAATTCCCGCCAATTTTGACCGCGGCAAGAAATATCCGCTTCTTGTTTTTCTCCACGGAAGCGCCCGGGATGACCGGGACATTCAAACTCACGATTATGCGAGCACGGACGAATTCATCGAACTTGCGCCTTGCGCCAGAGGAACCTCCAACTGTTTCAGCACGGATAACGCCCAGGAGGATATCCGGGAAGCCATCGAGGATGCATGCAAAAACTATCCTATCGATAAAGACAACATTATTCTGGCGGGATTTTCCATGGGCGGATACGGAGTTTACCGGACCTTTTATCAAAGTCCCGGAAGGTTTAGAGCACTGGCTGTATTTTCCGGACAACCTGACATGGCGAATCTATGGAGAATTCCCGGCGGCCCCCACCCCAATTTTCTTGAGGACAAATGCTTGGCTCCTTTCAAGGATATTCCGATCTTCATTTTTCATGGCAAGAAAGACAGGAATTGTCCGTTTGAGCTGGCAGCTCAACTGGTGGAAAAACTGAAGGCCGCTGGAGCCCGGGTTGAATTTCACATGGAGGAAGAGGCCGGTCACAGCAGGCCCGGTGAAAATACGATCAAGCTTTATCATGAATGGCTGGAAAACATTTGATTTAGACCTCGCGATCGAGGGCAATGATAAAGCCATGGACTTTT
>Ga0129297_10000257_pt1 | contig 25587 bp, 31 predicted proteins | sample I18A1metaG_FD_94708 | JGI IMG/M metagenome (GOLD analysis project Ga0129297, IMG submission 94708) | Lake sediment bacterial and archeal communities from Gulf of Boni, Indonesia to study Microbial Dark Matter (Phase II) - ​I18A1 metaG | ecosystem: Environmental > Aquatic > Freshwater > Lake >... | reverse complement strand
TCTACCCGAATAGGGCGCCAAGTCCGGCGAGAGCTTCCTCTTCCTTCTTTTTGTCTTCTTTGGCTTCGGCCTTTGGCTCAGCTGGAGCGGAAGGAGCTGCAGCAGGTGCTGCGGGCGCTGCAACCATTGTTGCCGCGTTCTTTAGAACTTCATCTATCTTGACCTCTGAGAGGGCTGCAACAAGGGCTTTGATTCTCGCTTCTTCAACCTTTGCTCCTGCGGCGCCTAGGACCTTTTTGACTGAGTCCTCGCTTATGGTTTGGCCTGCAGAGTGCAGGAGCATTGCCGCGTACACGTATTTCACTGACATTACACCTCGATGCTAGGCAAATCTAATGGTGTGGCTACCTCGATCTCGTCTTCTCCTTTTTAGCCTTTTCCTTCTTTTCAACCTTTTCTTTCGTCGTCTTCTTCTTTGGCCTCGTTTCTTTCGCTTTGACGCTTGGTTTCTTTCGTGACACTTGCTCTGGTTCTTCCTTCACTTTGGGCTTGGCCTCTCGGATCGGCTCCTGTATCTTCTGTGGCTCAGGCGGCTTCGCAGTTTCAACTTTAGCAGGTTTCGTCTCTTTCGGTGGCTCTTCTTTCTTCGCAGGCTTCTCTATGACTGGCTCGGGTTCGATTGTGATGGATTCGAGTTTCGGAGCGATTACTTGGACGGGTCCTGGGGGTTCATAGCTTGTTGGTGCGGCCTCTTCGTTGAAGGAGGCTATGTTTGCGGATAGTGCCTTCATCTCTTGGAATGCTTGCCTTAGTATGTGTGGCATTGCTAGTTCTGCTGGGAAGTCTGATTTGACTGCCAACCACATTGCCTGTCTCTGAACCTTTGAGAGGATTGTTGGTGCTGTCTCGGAGGTGAGGTAGTTGATCTCTATTGCCAGCCCTAGCGCTTGCTTGGTCGCTGAGGCGATGTCGTCTTGATAGCTTTTGAGGTCCAGCTGGAGATCGTCGCGGTTGAATATTGAGCCGTCGTCATACGCTGTTTTTAGGGATATGCCTGCTTCGATTGGTTTGATTCCAAGCTTTGAGAGCACTGAGGCGACTTTCGTGCTGATGACATCTCCTTTCCTGGCGACCACTGTGTCTTTTGTCACCCATATGCTTCCGGACTCTATCTTTGTCGGGATCTTGGCTTCGCCGAACTCGCTGATGATCGGTCCGGGCGGTAGACCGGTGTTGCCTGCGGGAACCATTATCTCGCTGGTTGCTGTGTCGCCCACCTTTGCAGAAACCTTCACCTTGCTCTTGTCAAGGAGTATTGTAAGCTGGAAGGGGTCCAGTTCTGAGAATAGGAAAAGGTTTGGTCCTGACAGGGCGTCTGCAAAGTTGACTATGTTCTTCTTGCTCTCTCCTGCTGTTTCGGCCGCTTTCTTGAACAGCATATTCTTTGTGACCAGGACCTTGACTTTGCCGCGTAGCTTTCTTCTAGTTTCTTGGACTTGGGATGATCTCACCTTTGCAAGGTCTGCGATGGCAATTACCTTGTATGCTCCCATGTCCTTGGCTAGCTCTTGAGCGGCGGAAATCTTCTCTGCAGGAACTTTTCCACTGAGTCGCATCTTCCATCTACGCCTTTGACAAAGGAATCTTGACCGGTGGCCCCATTGTGGTCTTTATCAGAACGGTTCCGATGTTTCCCATTCCTCTCTCAAGCTTTCCCTCGATCGCATTTACCACAGCTTCCACATTCTGGACGATCTTCTCTGAGGGCATGTCTTCTGTTCCCACGCGGCATTGGACGACTGGCTGGTCTCTGACGCGGATTCTTATCATTCCTCTTTGACGCGCTAGCACGTCCTCCACCACGGCTGACGGAGGAACTGGAATGGGCATCTTTCCTCGTGGGCCAAGGATAGCTCCCAAGGTCTTTCCGACAAGGGGCATAAGTGGGGCTTCAGAAACGAAATGATCATACTCTCTCGCGATCTTGCGGGCTTCTTTCTTCTCTCTTCCCAACCTGTCAAGATCCTCTCGGCTTAAGATCAGATCGGCCCCTGCGCTTTTCGCCCTTACCGCTAGGTCTCCGGCGGCGATGAAACACACTTTGATCGCCTTTCCCACAGGATTGGGAAGTTGGATCGATTCAGTTATCCTGCGCTCCTGCTTCTTCAGGTCGATTTCTTTGAGTCGCATGACTACCTCAACGGACTGTTTGAATTTCCTTTTCGGTGAATTCTTCTTCATCTCTTCGACAGAGTTGAGCAGACTATCTCTTTGCAGGGGCAACGGCTATTCCAGCTTCCCGAAATACCCGAACAGCACTAAATAAATCGTTACTTTTCTGAAACACAGAGCTTGGCTCAAGTGGTCAGTCGTGGAGAACTGTTCATTGCGCGGCGAGGGCCTTGTCGTGCTGGCCTTGGTCGATCTCCTTCGCTACTTCCTTGGGTTCCTTTCCTTCCACAGTAACTCCCATGCTGGCGCAAGCACCTACGACTTCCTTCACGACGCCTTTCAGCGAGTTCGCGTAGCTGTCAGGAGATTTCATTTGGGCGATTCTGAGAATTTGTTCCATTGTCAGGTTGCCGACTTTCTGAGTTTTCGGTGTGCCTGAGCCTTTCTCTATTCCGAGTTCCTTTACGATGAGCGCTGAGGTTGTTGGGGTTCCTATCTCTACCTCGAACTGTTTGGTTTCCACATCCACTGTCACTTTGACTGGAACCTTCATCCCAGCATAGGCTTTTGTCAGATCGTTTATTCTGTTCACTATTTGGAGCAAGTTGACTCCGAGGGGCCCGAGTATCGGCCCGAGCGGAGGACCCGCAGTGGCCTGGCCTCCAGCCAACAGCGCCTCAATCTGCTTCTTTTCTCCCAATTTATCCACCAGACTCAGAAACAAGCTTCACATAATCAGCATGAACCGTAATCGGCAACGTTGCGAAACCTTCCTCCAGCAACTCTATCGTCAGCTCCTCCTTCGACTTGTCGATGTCTGTGATCTTGGCTCTCAGCCCTCGGAAGGGTCCTCCAACGACCTCCACCAGAGCCCCGACACGCAGATCCTCGATCACTGGCTTTGAGGCGAAGAACCGCTCAATCGCTGGGACGCCGATCACGCCCTTGGTTCTAGCTCTAGCGTGCTTGACGCCTGCGATCGCTTCATCCACAAAATGCGGCCCGGCTGCCTCTAGGAAGATGTATCCTTTGATGACTTCCGGAGAGAGAATACTCGCTACAGGTAGCTTCTTCAGTGCCACTCGCGCTGTCAATAGATCTGCTACGGTGTTCTCTTGGCCACTGGTTGTTCTGACGGCGTAGATCTGCATCTTGGCCTTGTTCTCGGACAATTGGTTCATCACTCTGGGGCAAGGTTGATTATCCAGAAGACTACTCGCACCATGAATCCCACGACGCCCAAAGCCAAGATTCCGAGCATGCTGATCCTGAACAGCATCCAGAGTTCTTCTCTGCTAGGTCTGGTAGTGGCTTGAAGCAATCTTCGAGATGACTCGATGAACTCCGGTAGATTCAAAGGCAAGTCTCCAGCTGAAATCTCGGGCGACAGTAACAACGGAGTTCCTTTTTAACCTTTCACGCAGCTCTAGACGCGCATAATTCTCTTCCCGAGACCCTCAAGCAGCTTAACAAGCTCTTTTCTTTCAGGGCCTCTCACGCCTTTCCAGTCGATGATAGCATTGGTGCAGTTCCCAAACGTTCTTTCAAAAGCAAGTCGGACCATTGACGGGTCGAAGGTATCAAAGAAATACTTCGGGAGGATATGCCCGATTGAAAAGTCTTCCTCCAAATCAACTTTCGTTAGTTTCGGGGAATAGTGGCCTCCTCCAAACCCAACCGACACTTCTCCAGATGCGGGTTTCGTTGCACATGCGTATATTGCGTCAGCAACAGCCTCCCCTGCACTCTCGTCTCTCCACTGTTTTTCCGAACTGCCGATCTCTAGGAACAGTGAGGGGGTCTGGAGTTCAGTCGGGCCATGATGAGTAGCCTCAAGGGACACTTGATACTGATCAAGACGGAGCGCTTCTCTTGAGTGCATAAGACTCAGAAGCGCCGCCTTCATCATGTTGGGATGTGACAGGGCAAGCCTCTTGGGCATTCCTCCGAAACGAGCCTCTGAGGTCAGGTTTCCTGAGACATGTGTTGTGAGGGTCGGCTCTTGGCTCTCGCTTCTGTGACGAGACGCGAAGATTATCGCCTCGGCCTGGAGTCTCTGATCGAGGTTGTCGGCGTAGATATCGTCCCTATCGAGATAGGCGAGCAGGAGATCGCCGTTCTGGTAGATTGGCAGTCCGTTTGATCTCTTCTCCGTTTCAACGAAAGAGTACTTTTCGATCAGTTTGTTTCCGATGGTTGTTGCTGCCAGATCGTTCTTGCAGGCCGCTATGAGAATTGTCATCGGTTTAGTCATCCGATGAGAGAGAGAAGAATGGCCTTCTGGACGTGAAGCCGGTTTTCGGCCTCGTCCCAGACCACCGATCTGGGTCCGTCAATCACGTCGCTGGTCACCTCTTCTCCGCGATGAGCTGGGAGACAGTGCATGAAGATCGCGTCTGGTTTGGCAGATCTGAAAGTCTCATCTGTGATCTGATATTTCGGAAGAAAGACGCTGAGCCTCCTATCTTTCTCATCCTCTTGTCCCATTGAGATAAACGTGTCTGTGTAGATGACGTCAGCATCCCTGACTGCGGCCTCCGGGTCAACTGTCAACTCCACTTTTGCTCCTGAAGATTTGGAGAACTCCGATGCAAGGCCCACGGCCTCGGAGTGAGGACCATATCCCTCGGGATGAGCCACACTGATATCCATCCCTATTTTCGAACAGCTCACGAGAAGAGTGTTGCAGATGTTATTGCCATCTCCAACATACGCCAGCTTCAGCTCCTCAAGCCTTCTTCTCTTCTCCAGGATCGTCAACATATCCGCGAGTATCTGGCATGGGTGATACAGGTCGGAGAGTCCGTTTATCACAGGCACTGTTGCGAATTCTGCAAGCTGTATGAGGTCTGAGTGCTTGTTGAGCCTGGCCATTATGGCGTCAACGTATCTGCTCATGACTCTTGCTGTGTCGGCAATGGTTTCTCCTTGACTCAACTGAAGGTCGTTCCAGCTGAGGTTTACTGCATGGCCTCCCAGATGTCGCATAGCAGCCTCGAACGAGATTCGTGTGCGTGTAGATGGCTTCTGAATAATCATGGCGAGTACTTTGGGTCGGAGAGCTATTGTGGTCGTCAGCGATCTTTTCCTTTTCTTGAGTTTTCCCGCTTGCTTGAGCAACTCCATTATGTTCTCTTTGGTGAGTTCAGCGAGAGAGAGAATGTCCTTGCCTTTCAGCTTTACCAAGCGTTCTGCCTCTGTCAAGTGTTTGTCTTGCTGGTATAAAAGAACGCTCAGTTCTCTCAAAGGCGAGCGCGCGAATTCCCACGCCAGTCACAAATCTGTAGAAAAGTGGCTCATAGAAACCTTGAGCTAGACCACAAAGGATCGCGGAAACTGTGACGAGAAGAGGACGGAATATGGCTAGAGGCCGTCGGCCTACTCTCGCAAAGTGAATCGAGAAGGATATCGCTCAGGGTTCGGCCTAGGGCGTTGGCTGTGATGGCCATCCCGACGAGGCCGTAAGGGACCTCGAAAGAATCTGCGTACAGAGGCGGGATAGGGCTTACGAGGCCCCAGCTGAGATTGATGAGAAAACCGGGGATGTACAGCGATAGAGCAAGGTGAAGAAAATCTCGGTCAATCGTCTGATGCATTGGCTCGACGTCATCTCGTGCGTTTCACGGCCACTCAATTGGGTTACTTAGGAGTTACCTTGAGAGCACAGCGTTTTCTAGATCTGGGAGCTATTCTACGATCTTGCTGATTAGAGAGCGTGAGTCGAAGGCTGTGAGATCGTCGTAGCTCTGGCCGGTTCCTAGAAAGACTACTGGTTTCTTTGTGACGTATGCTATTGAGATGGCTGATCCTCCTTTTGCATCTGCATCAAGTTTGGTCAATATGCTGCCGTCTATCTTGATGTACTTGGTGAACTCTTCTGCTTGAGATACGGCATCGTTTCCCGCTAGAGCATCTCCGACGAAAACTGTGAAATCGGGACTAGTCACTCTGACGATCTTCTCTACCTCTTTCATCAGGTTCTTGTCTGTTTGCATTCTTCCAGCGGTGTCTATCAGCACGACATCTATTCCATGAGATTTCGCATAGTTGATGGTGTCAAATGCTACCGCTGCAGCGTCAGCTCCATAGGTGTGCCTGATGCTTCTCACTCCGACCCTTTTTGCGTGCATCTCAAGTTGCTCGATCGATCCTGTCCGGTAGGTGTCGCTGCACGAGACAACGACGCTAAAGCCCTTCTTCTGGAGGAGGTTTGCGACTTTCGCGATTGTTGTTGTCTTCCCTGTTCCGTTTATTCCAACGAAGACTAGGACTGAAGGTTGACCTGTCTTTCTTTTCTCTCGTATCTTTTCAACGATGTCTGCTTTGCCTCCGGAGTTTAGGACTTCATCCAAGACTTCCAGGAGCACTGTTCTCAGCATTTCACGTCTATCTGCAAGTCTTGATACCGGAGTCTTCTCTACTCTTTCTCTCACGGTTTCGCAGATGTGTTCTGCAACTTCGAAGGCTATGTCGCTCTGAACGAGAAGAAGCTTGAACTCGTCCAGAAGTCTCTCCAGCTCCTTACCTTTGATCTCAGTTTTTGAGAAGCTGTCCAAGAGGCTGGTGACATGTGTTCTTAGTTTCTCAAACAACCTCCACGTTCTCTCCAGATTTCTTCCTCAGGAGGTCGTTGAGCCTTCCTCGATCGTTCTCGAGCCTGCCAAGGATTTGTCCCAGCTGCTGTTCGATAGATGTTCTGGTTTTCTCAAGTTCTGCCTGTCTGTTCCTCAATTCAGCAAGGGACTCGTCGATTGTCTTCTCCATGCAGACCTCTGCGCCTATTCCCATCACCACTTTCTCCGAGTCTGAGATCTCGGCCCTCATGTACGAATCTGCGCCGATCGGAACCAGTGTTTCTGTTCCTTTCGGTTTCCTGTTGATTCCTTCCAGAGTGGAGTTTGCCACGAGAACGTCTCTAAGAGCTGCCTGGATCACTTCATATCGCGACTGGAGTACTCTCGCTGATCCTTCAAGCAGCCTGATTTCGACGATGAGCTGACGAATTGCTTCGTCTTCCGTGGCCGCCGCTGTACCTTTCTTGGTTACTTCGATGGTTGTGCACTCTCCGCCAGCTCTTCCACCTTCAGAATCTTGATTTGAAACCGTTTTGCCTTGTGTTTGCTTCCGAAAAGTAGACGGATCTTCTCTATTGCCTTTTCTTGGTCCAATGCTTTCACGGTTTTCCGGAAGGGTAGGGTGGCTCTCGCCTTTCTTATTTCACCTTGGATTTGAAACGTTTTCACACTTGTCATGGTCTCACCTTACTGCCAGTGTACGAGTTATCGCCATCAGTTCGGGTCCCGTTGTCGATGAACCTACGACCGCGCCTTTGCTGTTCGCTACTAGGCCTGCCTTTACGTACGGGACTCCACCGTTGATGGTTCCGATATCGACAGGAACCTTCAATACTTCTTGAATCTTTCTCTTTTCGTCTTCCCGTATCAACGGGTGGGCCAGAACACCTCTGTTAGTTGAAGCTGCGAAGGCCCCGATGCATGGAAGACCGAGAATCTCCCCGGCTACGGCCTCGACGCCAAGCACGTCTGAAACCTCTTCAACAGTCTTTCTGGCCAGGCGAGGATCGATCACGGCTCCTTCGTCATTGGCAAGGATCATATTCCCTAGTGCATTCCTCTTTTCAGAGAGCACTTGCACGTTGATGTCAAAGTGAGACTTTATCGTGCGTATTTCTTCTGGTTCCGCGGAATGAGGAAGCACTATTCCGTTTGAGTTGCCTGCGGCGAGAACTCCGAGGAGCCTGCACCTGCCAATATCTGTGGAGCATGCTTCGACTCCAAGTGTCTCAGCAAATCTCTTTACCTTCTTCGTGGTCATCCCGATGGGAAAGATCCCTATCTTCTCGGTGCAGACACAGTACAATCCTATGTTTGGACTGCCCAAAACGTCTGATGCGATCAGGGGCAGGCTCTATCCCACCTTCGTAATCACGTCATATTTTTCGCGTTCTGCCAGATGTTTCAGGCTCCCTGCGCGTCCTGATGCTTCTTTTCGCAACGCTTCGCTGTGATATTGCGTGATGCGTATAAACGTTCTTGAGCGGTCTCTACTTCAAGAATATGCGCTTTTGTCTGATGACTTTGGTTCCTCCGTTAGGCCACGGAGTGAGACAACGTGCTTTTCCAAGGCACGCCTGCAGCTCTAATGCTTTGGCTTTCGTGTCAGCGCGCTCGTAACGATGGCTCCCACAAGGCCAACAGAGACAAGATACGGCCCCAGCATGGCGAATATGTTTGTTGGCAAGAGAATGCCTCCAACAGCTCCGGAGCTAAGCTGCAGTATGCCCCATCCAGATACATCACCGAGGCTTACGCCAGGAGGCCAAGCGTTGTCTCTCCCTGTCGCAGAATCATATATGATGCTGTCACCTTTGACGCTGATGGGGGCGGAGAGGTCAATGGCTGCTCCCATCTTCCCATTAATGTAATTCAGAGGGATACTGAACTCGTAGATCTTGTGCTTGGCCGGGCTATTCGGGCTGCTCCCAAAGCCTATTGCAGCGGAGTAGGAGCCTACGATACGAGTGCCGCTGAAACCCTTCGCTGTGATCGTTCGTTTGATGCCAAAATCGAATATTAGAAGTGATAGGTCGCCAGCATCATCCGTCTTGTCCCCAACCGCATCCACCATCACGAAAAGGTTTGAGGCATCATTCACGAAGTATGCGAAGCCATCTATGGGATAGTCAGATCCTTGCATAATGACTGAGGGTAGACCATTCTCCTAATGAGAAGACTCCGTCTATGGTTGGAGGGCTGAGAATCCAGAAGCTGTTGATCACAGGCCTCCCAGAGTTCGCTGAGGACGACAGGGTGAGCAAGCTTGGTGGCATAGTGAGCGCCACCAGAGTCAGTATGACAAGCTCCTTTCTCATGGCCCCTAGTGTACCAGACAAGGTATTTTACTCTTGTCACTGGATCGAAATCGTCTTCGTAGACAAGAATGGAGATATGGCTGCTCGGCCTAGGCTGTCTTCGGAGGATAGACTATTACTTTTCCCTCTTTGTCCTTCACAGCCCTTATCGTCAGGTTTCGGGGAGGTTTGCTTATCCCTCTCGACCATATCTGCTCGTTGATCTCGTTGCTGATTATCACGACATCAACCTTCATGTGGCGCTTGACGTATTCCTTGAGCATTCTTGTTGCGCGTGGGGTTCTCTTGCCTCTCGGGGTTCCCCATACCCTGCGGAAAGGAAAGGTGTACGTCCTTTCCTCAACAACCTCTATCTCCTCTTCCTCTTTCTCCGCCTCAGCCTCAACGGGTTTCTCTTCGCTCATGTTGGATCACCTTAGATCTTCAGCTTCTGTCTTCTCCAGTGTCTTCGTTTTGGATGAGATCTGAACCTGCCCATGGTCTTTGCGACAATCCACATTGGAACTGAGCTCTTCTGTCTTCCTGCCTTTGCGAGACGGCGTTTCCTTGACGTGTGTTTGACTCTTGCCACTTCTATTGCCTCCTTATTCTGATCTCACGCCTCTGGGACTGCATTCTAGCAAGCGCTTCTTTCAGTTGCTGATCGGATATGGGAAGAGTGACTTTCCCTGTCTGCGCTAGCTGCATCAGTTGCAGTTCCAGCTGCTCTGCAAATTCAGGTCGCACCATCTTGATGTTCGTTAGTCTCTGCCTGGCTTCAGGAGTCAATATCTGTCTCAAGATTGATTGCTTCTGAGCCTCTACTTGCTGTTGCGCCTTGGCCCGTCTCTGCTCGCCCACCGATGCTCTTTGAAGCTCAGCCATTCGTCTTCTGCGAATCTCCTCAAGCTCCTCATCGGTGAGTTCTTCACTGTTCATTGCCGGCCCTCGCTGAGGGACTTGATTTCCTTCAGAGCCTCTGCCGAGATCCGATTGAGTAGGCTGACTCCTTCACGTGTAAGCTTCCTACCTATCTTCTCCTGTTTCGTCACAAGCCCCGCCTTCTCCAGTTGCTGAAGGGGTTCTCTGATAGATGATCCGCCGCTCTTCCTAGAGTGTTCTATTCTTCGCCCTTTTCTCTTTCGCCCGCCGTATTCCACCCTCAGCCTCTGCACTCCAAGCGGAGCGTGAATGTACAGCTTTCTAAGGAGCGAGGCACAGCGACGAAACCACCAGTCCGGCTGTTGAGGAGGGCGCTCACGGTGCGAGCCCGTCTTTGCAGCGAGAGACCAAGTTGGAGGGCTTACCTCACCTATGTTCTCCTTCAGATATTTCGCTAGCCTCTCTATCAGAAGGTCGGCCGGCACTTGGAAGGGCGTGGGCATGGCTTATTTTCTCTCCTGAATCTTGACACGATCTTCTGTCTAACAAACTGACCGTTAATATATAGTCTGCGGCAATTGGCTGATCGTATGGTTTTGGGGCTTTTGTGGGGCTGATTCAGTTTCAGTAGCGCGCGCGACGGTAGAAATACGATATGTTCTCCCGAAGTCATCGCTTCAGCATGGCAACGAGTGTAGGGAGCAACAATGCAACCCCGATAGTCATAAGGGAGCCGAACAGCGCGCGAACACAGATAAGCCTTCACCATCTCACCAGTCGGTTCTTGATCTTCTCAGCTTGAGATTGCAGCAGGGGCATAGTGGCTCGTATTCGGAGAACTGTGCTCGGCATCGCGGGCAGCGCCAAGGTATTGCAGGCACGCGCACTGTGATTGGTGATGTGAGGATTGCTCCTAGGGTTTTGTTGCGGACATGCGGGGGATGGTCTTCTGGTGGCGGTTCCATTGGAAACTGTGGCCCTAATAAGCTGCGGTTGCCAGATTCTATGCGCCGTGGCGGGGTCAGGTCGATCTGTTCAAATCCTATTGATCTGGCTCTAAACGCATCACAAGCCCGGAGCGCCACGGCACCTCTATCAGATCGTTATGGTGTTATGAGTGCGCTTCTTCTAGTTCGGCTCCTACATCTGGCGCAGGATTGCGAAAACACGGGTGTCACAAAGTCGATAGTGCCTCCCCTGAGCGTTTGGTTGTCAGGAAAGCTTTTCCAACGGGCTAACCAATCGAGATATGTTTGTCGGAGATCATTGATTTGTTGATCCTAGTATGAGGGATTGTTCATGATAGTGGACTTGGCGATTCGTGGAGGAACAGTCGTGACAGCGGACAGCATGGGCATCGTTGACATTGGTGTTCATGAAGGAAAGATTGTGCAGATTGGGGGTGACATACAGAGTCGCCGAGAAATTAATGCAAGGGGCAAATACGTCTTCCCTGGCGGTGTGGATATTCATGTGCATTTGACAAGTTCACGCCCGCCGGGGTTAGGAGTCGAAATATGGGTGGATGATTTCGACAGTGGTTCACGAGCGGCGATCGCAGGTGGTGTGACAACGGTCGGCAACATGACCTTTCAGCGTCAGGGGGAGACGTTGCGCGATGCGCTGGCGCGTGACCTTGCCCTTGCCAAGCCTGACGCAGCTGTGGATTTTGTTCTTCACCCGGTTCTGACTGATCCTTCATCCGGGGCACTGGCAGAGATCTCTGAACTCGCAGCCGACGGACACACAAGCCTGAAGATCTATTTGGTGAGAGACAACTTCGATGCTCGTGTAGATGACTACATGCGTGCTATGCATCTTGCGGCACGAAGCGGCTCAATGGTCATGGCTCATTGCGAAGATGGGGCGCTTATTCGCTACATCTGCCGCGACTTGATAGAGCGCGGTAAAGGTATTCCACGTTTTTGGCCAGAGGCACGGCCTGACTATACCGAACTGGCTGCGACTGAACGAGCGATCGCGATGGCGCGTGCCACAGGAGCACCAATGTACATTGTGCACCTTTCCTCTGCAGGAGCAATGGCCAGTTGTTCTCGTGCACGTGCAGAAGGATTGCATGTGTATGTGGAGACGCGGCCTCTCTATCTATACCTTACACGTGAGCTGTTCGATCAGCCTGACTGCGCAAAGTACGTTGGTGCACCGCCGCTACGAACCGAGGATGACGTGCAAGCGATGTGGCACGGTTTGCACAGCGGAGCGATTCAATGCGTCTGCACCGACCACGCACCTTGGACTCTGCGCCAGAAACTCGATCCAAAGCTCGATGTCACAACGGCGCGTCAAGGTGTGGCCGATCTGGAAACGCTCATGCCGATGTTGTTCTCTGAGGGTGTGCTTACTGGAAGGATTTCGCTCAGCCACTTTGTCGAACTCACGAGCACGAATGCTGCCAAGCTGTTCGGCATGTACCCCCAGAAAGGAACCATAGCAGTCGGTTCAGATGCTGATCTTGTCGTTTGGGATGGCGAGGCACACCGGATCATTGACGGGGCTAAAATGCAGTCGAAGGCTGGGTACTCGGTTTACGATGGACGCGAGGTGAAAGGCTGGCCCGTATACACAGTTAGTCGCGGCGAAATTGTCCTCGACAACGGAAAGATCGCAGCGCAGCGTGGACGCGGGCAATGGGTACGCCGGAGCAAGCCAATGATGCTCTGACACAAAGCGCGATCCGCGTTCGAGAAAGGTAGAACGAATAGCTGAACAACAGGCATACGTGACAAACAACTCGGCGCTGCATCAAAGGTAGTTCGCAGCGCACTTCCCATTGGCTAGATTCTCAGATACCGATATTCTTTGTCGACACGGGGTATCGTTTGATCTCTCCACAGGTAAGACAGGTCATTACAAGCAGTGTTGGCTTCTGAGGCCTTGTTCTTACTCGGCAGTTGGAACCCGGGACAAGAAGGTTTCCACATCCTTTGCACGTGAATCGCTTCAGTTCACGTGGAATCCTCACCCTACACCGCATTCCTATCAGCCTCGCGATCTCGACGTACCGTTTCGCGAGGGCTGGATTCCTCTCGAAGATCTCGCGGGCGAACCTGTACAGTAGCTCTATTCGTTCCTCAGCGATCTCTGCGTAGGAGCTGTCCCGGCGAGTCATTGTGACAGCAGAGTTTACGTTAGCCCAATGGTTAAGGTTTGCCGGAGAATGTTCGCAGCATTGAGGCTTGATTGATTATGGTGTTGACCCTGATACTCGCTGAGGCAGCCCTTGAGTTTGTTCCGAGAGAGATAACGCGCCACCCGTCTGTCCTGTCGCAAGCCAGAAAGAGAGGAAAGAAGCCGAACGAGATCTTGCTTGATGTCAGCTACCATTATGCAGCCATGAAGCCATTCGGCAAATACGAGAAGAGAGGTAGGCCTGACATTGTGCATTTCTCATTGATGGAGGCCTTGGGATCGCCTTTGAACCAGGAAGGAGAACTTGAGACATGGGTTCACACCGTGCAGGACGAGGCGATTCGAATTGATCCCGAAACAAGACTTCCGAGAAACTATGACCGGTTTATCAGTCTCATGGAGCAGCTGCTTAGGGAAAGGCAGGTACCTCCAGGGAGACCGGCTCTTCTTCAAGTAGAGACATTGCCACTCAAGAAACTGGTTAAAAAGATACAGCCAACGAGGCTCGTCGGACTAAGCACTCTAGGCAAACGGATGACACTCGAAGAGGTCTGCAATATGCTTGTTGGGGAGCGGAGGCCCGTCTTAATGATAGGCGGATTCGCAAGAGGACACTTCGCTGCGGAAAATGCCTCACTGTGCGATCGGGTCTTGTGCATTGACAGAGCGCCCCTTGAGAGTTGGATCGTAACATCGAGAGCGATCTATGAGTACGAGTGCGTGCTTGTCGGCTTTCACGAACGTCGGTTAATCGACCGCAGACACAACATTCTCAACAACAAGAGAAAACCTTGAATCCATCCGCGTCTGGTCCGACCGAACGACGGCCAGATCCTGCTGCAAAAGGGATTGCGCAGAAGTGGAACCGAGCTACGTCAGACCGGTCATGTCAAGAGGATGTCGCCGAGCTTGTTCAGAATTACGCGTGCGCACTCGTCAGGAGCCATTTTGTCGGAATCTACGGTCACTTCTGGCCTAAGAGGCTCCTCGTAGGGCGACCCCAAGCCAGGCACCGTCGGAGCCCTTCCCTTCAGTGCGCCTTCGTAGATTCCTCGGGGTGCATGTGACGTATCAACACGCGCTTCTTCCCTTTTCATGCATACTTCCAAAGGGCACCCTACGTACACTTCCGCGAATCTGTCAAGCATGGCTCTACAGTTGTCGCGGTACCTTCTGAGATTTCCAGTAGCATCGATTATGACATTGACACCGTTTCCGGCGAGAAGACTAGCTACAAATCCGAGAGAGTTGTAGAGAATGTCTCGCTCCTCCTGGCTGTATGTAGGGTTAGGAGTGACATGCTTTCTCAGCTCATCTGAGGAGAGAATCTGAGCTGGGACATTTCTCTCAAGCAGGAGCCTTTGCAGTGCTTTCGCAATAGCTGATTTCCCGCTGCCCGGAAGCCCTGTGATCCAAACAACCCATCCCTGCTTTTGCACAGCAACAACTCCATAGCCTGCAATCTAGGCAACTGGGCAAACCCAAATAAGAAATGTTTCGCTCATCAACGCAGTGTCAGGTAGAGGGATTTGAGACTCCGTGTTGGACCGAGAACCTACAATCTGAGAGAAAGAGAATTGGAGGAGCTTCTTTCTCGACGGTTCAGGAAGAAGGCTCGCATCGTCGCGTTCAAGAAGCTCGGAGAGGGATTTCACAATGCCGGTTTCTTGCTGGCATTCAAGATCGACGGTAAGAAGCATCGTTGGGTGTTGCGGTTGGTCAGAGGAGATACTGGCTGGGGTCATGATTATCTGGGGGATAGAGCCGCAGCCCTTCTTCTCCAGCATCAACTGTTCAACACCGCGCCAAGAGGAACCTGCTGCAAATCAATGGACGTAGTGGCGCTGTTAGGAAAAGGGAACATCGTCTCGGTGGGAGATGCGAGAGAGTTCTTTGGCCTTGTTGAGGAAGTGAAGGATACAGAAGGGCAACCGTATTCTGTAGACCTCTTCCGAATTGCTCGTGACCGCGCTCTAAGCGCTCTGGATCTGGAAAGGTGCGATATGCTCGTGGACTACCTCGTGAAGCTTCATTCTCGAAAAAAGAGGAACCTTATCCTGTACATGCGCCACATACGAGACTTGATCGGCCACGGGGAGATGCTCATGGGGGTTGTGGATACCTACCCAGATGTACGCAAGCTGGACTTCACGAACGCAAAGGAGATCGAACAAATCGAGATGAAGGCGGTCGAGTGGAGAAACAAGATCAAGTTCATGGATCACCGCCTCTCACGAATTCACGGCGACTTTCATCCATTCGGAAATATCAGATTCAAGAAAGACAACTCTATCATGGCCTTGGATCTTGCCAGGGAGGAGTTCGGGGAACCAGCCGACGATGTCTCATGTCTAAGTGTCAACTACATATTCTTCAGCGTCTGGCACTACGGCAGGTTCCTCGACCCGTTCAAGACTCTCTTCAACAGATTCATGGATGGATATCTGAAGGCAACTGGCGACGAAGAACTGCTGAACGTCATAGCTCCGTTCTATGCGTTCAGAGGTCTTGTTGTTACCCATCCCCACTACTACCCAGATATGGAGCATTCGAAACGACGTTCCATGCTCAATTTCATAGTCAATGTACTCAACTGCGACAGGTTCGAGGTTGACAAGGTGCAGGAGTATCTGGGAGCCTAACACCCCAGAAATGTTTTCTAGTGAGATGACTCGTCTTTCTTCCAAGCTTGAGTAGGAGACTCGCCTGAAGATGTCTAATGATGAGTTAGAGCTGTGGAAGAAGAGAAAGCTCCTTGAGATGCAGAGAAAAGCTCTCATGCAGGGCATGGAGAACGCGAAACCGAAGCAGACCACGGAGAAGAAGGATGAGGACCCGGAACGTATTCTCAGGAGACTGTTTGAGGGAAGAGCTGCAGAAGTATACGATGCAGCGAAGATCCAATTCCCAGAAATGACAAGGAAGCTTACCAAGGTCCTATCGGAGCTGATCTCTAAGGGGGAGCTGGCTGGCCCCGTGTCCGGCGAGGAACTCTTCTGGCTCTTTCGAAGACTGGGCGCCAACGTGAGACTTGAAACCCACATAAAGTTCCTTGAGAGCGGAAAAACAAAGACGATCGCCGACAAGATAAAAGGCGAGTAGCTCCTAACAGCGCCAAAATCATTCTCAGACGAACCAGAACCAGCAACGCTGGAGTCGCTGTTTTCTCCTCCAGCACATGCTACCATTTCGTATCTCAGAAAAAGTGGGAGACAGCACCAAGGAGACGGTCATCGCTGGCCGTCTTTGACTATGGCGGGGTGATCTTGATTGCTTTTGTGGGGCACTGCGTCTCGCAGGCTAGGCACTGGATGCAGGCCGATTCGTTGACCGGGTCAGACTTCTTTGGCGAAGTCGGATGTCCAGGTGTATCAATCATTTGGTAGACTGACACTGGACAGACGCTAACGCAAATCTCGTCCCCATTGCACACGTCCTGGTCAACTGCGGCATTAGTCCCATGAATACCGAGCTTCTTCGGGGGGGCTGTCTCTCCCCAGACCTTGTGGCCTTGATGCTCTCCTGTTGCTTTCAGCTTCTTCTGGAACTCGGGGTCGATCGGCACGTTCCATATCCCTTGTGGCGGTAGGGCGAAGAAGATCTATTAAAGCTCATTCCTAAGGGCTCGCGACGACCGCTTGGCTGACGCAACTGCAGGTTCCTTAAACCGAAAAATGAATGACTTGAAGGCGAACTTGGGATCAAGCAGTTCGCTGAAACCGAATCCTGATATAATTGAGCGGGTTTCCTGTTTGATCGGTTGGGTATGAGTTTCGAGAATCTCCGGAGGATCTTCAACCCGTCAAGCATCGCTATTGTTGGGGCGAGTGACGATGAAGGATCGGTAGGGAGAGCCCTCACTCTTAATCTCACCCAAACAGGATTCAAAGGCCCAGTGTATCTCGTCAACCCAAGGAAGAACAAGATTCATGGAATTGACACCTGTCCGAGTGTCACGACACTACCTGAGACGGTTGACCTTGCAGTCATGGCAACACCAGCCGCGGTCGTGCCGAGCGTTGTGGAGGAATGTGGACAGAAAGGCATTCGAGGACTGATCGTAATATCGGCGGGATTCAAGGAAACAGGGTTGAAAGGCCTTGAATTGGAGAAGCAGATCACAAGCATTCAACAGAAGTATGAAGGAATGAGGATTGTTGGGCCTAACTGTCTGGGAGTCATGCGTCCCACCCTCGGCCTTAATGCCACATTTGCGCGAAAAACGGTGAGACCTGGCAAGGTCGCTTTCATCTCCCAAAGTGGTGCGCTTTGCACTTCGATTCTTGACTGAGCTGTTCCGAACAATGTAGGCTTTAGCGCGTTCATATCAATCGGCTCGATGATCGATGTCGATTTCGGAGATGTGATCGACTATTTCGGCGAAGATCCGGAGACGCGGAGCATTGTGATGTACATTGAATCGATCACGGACGCCAGGGAGTTTATGAGTGCGGCTCGAGGCTTCGCTCGAACGAAACCGATCATCGTCGTGAAGTCTGGCAGGTTCTCGGAGAGCGCGAAGGCTGCGGCCTCACACACCGGTGCGCTCGCAGGTGAAGATGCCATCTATGATTCCGCGTTCAGAAGAGCAGGCGTCGTGCGAGTGGATGAGATTGAGGATCTTTTCAGCTGTTCCAGTACCCTGGCCATGCAGCCTGTTCCAAAAGGCCCGAACCTTGTCATACTGGGGAACGCTGGAGGACCAAATGTCATGGCAACAGACGCACTTATGTCGAGAGACGGAAGACTGGCAGAACTCAGTCAACAAAGCCTCGAGGCGCTGAACAACCTCCTTCCGCCCTTCTGGAGCAAATCCAATCCAGTCGACATTCTGGGAGACGCGTCGGCTGACCGGTACCGAAAGGCCTTGGAGATATGTCTGGCTGATCAGAACGTCGATGGGGTCGCGGTGATCTATACCCCGCAAGGGGCGTCTGATCCTGCCGATGCAGCTCAGGCGGTGATCGACGCGTGTGCGAACACAGGCAAGCCTGTTTTAACATCTTGGATGGGAGAGGAAGACGTGACTGAGGCACGCCGCCTGCTGAGTAAAAACAACATACCAACGTTTGCGACGCCGGAGCAAGCGATCAAGACCCACCTGTACATGTATAGCGCGCGCGCCACGTTGTTTTCAACCCAAGTTATGTCCTTGTTTGATCCGAACCCCGGTTTCTTGGCAAGCGGACCGCCAGCTCTCCGCATGTTTGCTTTTGGTTTCTTCACCGTAGGTCTCCAACAAAACCTAAGCGCCTTTTTCCAAGCAACCGGCAAGGTAATTCCATCTCTGGTGGTGGCGTCATCTCGTCAGATCATTTTTCTGATACCATGCCTCTTGATCATGCCCAGTGTATTTGGTTTGACCGGGCTATGGGCCGCCTTTCCCGTGGCCGATGCCTTGTCCTTGGTTCTTACTTTGGTTTGGACGGGATTTGCATTTCGCAATCTAGAAATACCGTTTCGTCTTCGCCCGATTTGATCACCTCCACCACATCCACTTCCAAACGTGTGTCAGCATTCGTAGAAATCGTGTACGCATCACATGGTGCATGGATGGAAATTGAATCGTCGCCGTTAGTCAGCTTGTATGTATTTCCCTGTGCGGTCGTTCTAACACGCGTAGCAGTTAAAGCTAGGGTAAGTCATCTTTGATCCTAGAGTCCTCTGAAGACGAGGCTCACATGACAAGGAAGATAGGGATATTGTCTCACGACCTTGAGCACGAATTGTCGAGCTGGATCAAGGATGCTAAGAAAGTCGTAATCATTGGAGTGGGAAATCCTCTGCGCAAAGACGACTCTGTAGGAGATTTCATCGCAAAGAAACTGAAGGAGACTCTTCGCTGTAAGACCGTTGAGATCATCGAGTGCGAGACAGTTCCCGAGAACTATCTAGGCGTCATAGAGCGCTTGAAACCTTCGCACGTCTTGGTTTTGGACGCTGCTGCGTCTGGTTTGGAGCCAGGAAGAACAGTCTTTACAGAACTTGGCGAAGCAAAGGGGCTTGCAATATCGAGCCACAACATACCCCTGAGTTTTTTTGGGGAGTATGTCAATAGAACTACCGGTGCGAAAGTCGTCTTGCTTGGAATTCAACCAGAGAAGGTGGAGTTAGGAGCAGGCTTGACTGGGAAGGTGAGGGAGACAGCGGATGAGGTCGTGAGCATCCTTCTGAGGGTGTTGGAATAAGCTGCTGCTCCTTTCCTACTTGACTATGGCGTTCACATATTGTCCGATGTCAAGCACTGCTTTTGCGGCATTGCTGGAGAATGAGATGAATGGATCAGGGTAGACCCCCGCCACGACACATAGGGCGGTCAGCAACATCATTGGCAGTAGCATCGCCATTGGAGCTTCCTTGGCCTTGAGAGATCTTTCAGTAGGCTCCCTTATCATCACGGTCTGAATCAGCCGAAGGTAGTACGCTACCGAGAACAACAGGTTGAGGAGCATCAGTCCTGACAAGAAGTACCAGATTGCACCTTGATGTCCCACCCCTATCCCTGCGAGAAGCACCATTAGTTCACTTTGGAATCCGTTGAGAGGCGGGATGCCTGCTATGGACAGGCAGCCTACTGTGAACATGGCTCCGGTTATCTTCATTTTCTTGCCTATTCCGGCGAGTTGGTTCAAGTCTCGTGATTCCACTGCATAGAGGAAGGCTCCTGAGCAGAGAAAGAGGAGGCTCTTGATAATCGAGTGGTTCATGATATGGAAGAGCCCGCCTGTCAGGCCCGAAGATGTTGCTAAAGAAACACCGAATATTATGTATCCCATCTGGGCTATGCTACTGAATGCGAGGAGTCTCTTGAGGTCAGTCTGAGGCAAAGCCATCAAGTTACCCACGGTCATTGTTAGGACAGCAATGATGGCCAGGACAATCTGCCAGTTGAAGAGCTCAGGAGCGAAGAATAGCAGTAGGGAACGCATTAGAGCGTAGGCCCCTGCCTTTATGACAACGCCGGAAAGCATTGCGCTTATTGAGCTGGGCGCTGCAGGATGGGCATCCGGAAGCCAAGTGTGTAATGGCGCGATAGCTGCTTTGATTCCGAACCCAATCACCATCAAGGCCATTGCCATCACAGTCCATGCATTCATTGGAGGCCGAGTAATTGCCAGTCTTAGGTATGCGAAGTTGAGAGATCCCGCAATGCCGTAGAGGAGGGACATCGCAAATAGGACTATGACGCTGCCGCTTGCACTCATTATTAGATACTTCAGACCGGCCTCGACTGGTTCCCACCTATCCTTTCTGAATGCGACGAGCACATAGGAGGAGATACACATGGTTTCCCAGAAAATGAAGAGGGTGAGCAAATCTCCAGCAAAGACTACACCTACCATTCCAGCAACCATAAGCATCAAGAGTACATAGTATTCCGCCAATCTTGTGTCTCTTTCCATGTATCTCATCGAGTAGAATGAAGTCAACAGACCGATGAAGACGAACAAAGTGGCCATGAAGAATCCTAATGCATCTATCTCAAACACTGATGAGGCCGGTAGCAAACCATTGGCTACCGTGATAACAAGCACCTTCTTCTCCCTGACGCTTTCATGCATCAGGTACAGAAGGTAGAACGAAAACGCGAACCCCAGTGTTGCCCAACAATCGACAAGCTTTCTGAGTCCCGCCTTGACCCCAATCAAGTAGATCAGCGGCGTCAGCACCGAAAATGTCAGAAGCGTGTCGAGTGGTGCGGTGAACATCTTGGTTCATCAGGTCCGAGGCGTGTTTGGTTCCCTTTAGTGACCAGATCCAAGAATCAGCTTGGCAGCTAGTGAGATAAGGTTCAGACCAAGCTGTGGGTAAATCCCCAGGACAACCGCCATGACTGCAAGACACAGCGGTGGAGCCCACATGACAAGTGGAGCCTCCTTCACGTCTTTCAGGTGGCCGGGCAGCTTGCCGAAGAAGACACGCCAAACGAACCAAAGATAGTATGCAGCGGTTATGACCGCGCTTACGGTGGCGATGAATGTAAGGAAGTTCTGACCTTGGAGAACGCCGATTTCAGGAGCTATTCCGCCTGCAAACATCATTGACTCGCTGAAGAACCCGCTGAGCGGCGGTGTTCCAGCCAGGGTAAGGGCCCCAATGACTGACACAAGTGCGGTCATCGGCATCTTGTTCATAAGTCCTCCATATTGTCTCAGATCTCGGGTCTTCGTCTGGTGCATCAGGATCCCGGCGGACATGAACAGAAGTGCTTTGCAGAGCGCGTGGTTTAGTATGTGGAAAAGCCCCCCTGTCAGACCGGTCACAGTGACTGTTGTCAGTCCGAATAGGATGTATCCCATCTGGCTCACACTTGAGTATGCGAACAATCTCTTCACATCGGTTTGGGCAAAGGCCATTAGGCCGCCGTAGACCATCGTCACTACTGCCAAAGCCATCAGATATGTTGAGACGCCTTTGAAACTGGGAAGGAAGACTCCGAGAGAGATTCTTGTGATAGCATAGGCACCACATTTGACCATCACACCAGAAAGCATTGCACTTATCGGCGTGGGAGCCTCCGCGTGAGCATCAGGCAGCCAGGTGTGAACAGGAAAAACTGCCATCTTGACGAGAAAACCAAACAGCATCAACACGAATATGACGATGGCAACATTCGGATTGATCCCTTCCATCTTGTGCGCAATGTCAGCGATCTCGAATGTGTGTGTTAAGACAAAGGTTGTCAGGATCCCAAAGAGAAGGCACACGGCTCCCACGTGAGTGAATATGAAGTACTTGAACCCTATTCGCGCGGCTCTTTCAGGCGTTCCCCAGAAGACTATCAGGAAGTAGGAAGGAATCAGCATCAGCTCCCAGAAGACATAGAACTGGAGCAGATTTGACGAGAATACGACGCCTAGCATTCCACCAATGAACAGAAGAGTATTCCCGAAGAAGCCTGCGTGGCCATGCTCATGTGCCATGTAGCCAACAGCGTAGACGGTCGCAAGGAAACTCACAAGAGCTATGATGAAAGCGATTGTTACACTCAAGGCGTCTATCTGGAATCCAAATGTGACTCCCATCGAGGGAATCCACGGATAGATGCGTCTAATAGTCCCTTTCGCAATCACGTCTGGAATCATTGATCCTACCAGAATCACAGGGGCGATGGCTGCTATTGCTCCCAGCCAGTTCGCATATTTCTCAACATTCTTGCTCGCCTTCCCAAGGGCATACAGAGCAATTCCTGAAGCCGCAGGAAGGAAGACCGAGAGTGTTTCTGCGTTCTCTATCATCTCAAATCACTATCCTAGGAGTTTTCCTACATACAATAACAAGATCAGATAAACCACAAAGGCCATTCCAACAAGAGCCATATTGTATGAATGTACACCTGTATGCGTCTTTCTGAATCTCGAAGACAATCCGACCGCGCTATTGGCCACTAGATAGTTGAGCCCGTCGATGCCGGCAAGTTCTGCATATCGGAAGGCCAGATCGGAAAGCTTCCTTGTCATATTTGCGACAAAATAGTTTGGCCCGTCAATGGCTTTTACGTCAACATACTCATAAAGGAGCTCTGAGAATCTGCGGACGGAACTTGCAGCAACGTAGTTGAACCTGTCAATCATCCCTACCTCAAGCCCGCGATACATGTTGCTGCAGAAACCCACGACACCTGATACAAATAGCGTGCGATACATAGGACCGAGATAGTTGCGATGCAGGCCAGCTATCGTTGTTAGAAGAGAACTTCTGTCGAGAATGGCCGCGAACTCGGCGTCCGTTTTGCGAGAAAAGATGTACGTCCGCACTCCACCCAGAACCAATACGGATGCGACGGCTGCGAGAACCCCCCAACCCACAACCTCATGGACCGCATGCATGACTTTCTCAGCCGGACTTGCCGCATGTGCGCTCAGAAGGATAACGAGACTCAAGGGCGATTATCCTCCTTACAGGGCGTCCGTATTGCCAAGATCTTCACCATAGTCACCCAACCGCTCCAGAGTCTTGATATCGATACTCAATTTGTCACTGACGGACGATATGGAACAGGTTCTCTCAATATAACACTAACTGTGGCATCTCTCGCACAACAGACGCATCACATTTAGGTGGCTTTCCTTCAGAATTCCTAACCCGCGCGAAGCAGTCTCCTCCGACCTGCCGCAACTGATGCTCAGCACCCTTCTTGTTTTCAGTGCTGGCCTTCAGCAAAGTGACCGGCGGCTTCAGATCACCCTGTTCTTCACGTGGCTGTTGTTGGGATGGTCTTACTGTTTTATAAGAAGCTCCTCTGGGAATATCTGAACAGATCACGGATGAAGATCGCACTCGTGGCCGATAGAAGCACTGCTTCATGCTTCAAGCTTGCTGGACTGAGTGACATCAATGTGGTTGACGATGCGGAGGAGGCCGGTAAGAGAGTTGAGGAACTCTTAGGAAGACCTGATGTAGGGATCATTCTCATTACCGAGCGCTTGGCTGACCAAGTTCCCGGACTAGCGGACAAAACTGTTGACAGAAGATACCCTTTGGTTCTCCCTATCCCAGAGAGGCGTGGCCCAGCAGTCGTAAAGACAGATCTGATAGTCGAGCTTATTAGACGAAAAGCTGGTATCGAGGTCAAACTGTGATGCGACAGAAACGAGGATTTTTGAGGTGACCCGATGTGTCAGTGACTGGTGCGGTTGATCGCGTGGCCGGACCCTTTGTTATGGCAAAAGGCATGGCGGGTTCACGAATGTATGAGCTCGTGACGATCGGAGAAGCAGGTGTGATCGGTGAAATCATTGGCCTAGAAGGCGGGAGGGCGTCTATACAGGCCTATGAAGAGACCGCGGGAATAAGGCCTGGAGAGAAGATTGTCGGGACTGGCAAGCCTTTGTCTGCTGAGCTCGGTCCAGGAATCATTGGCCAGATCTACGACGGAATCCAGAGATCGCTTCCTGTTCTGCAACAAATCGCAGGCGACCGTATCCGCAGAGGAATCATCATACCTTCACTCGATCGGAAGAGAGAGTGGAGTTTTGAGCCAATCGTGAAAAAGGGATCGAAAGTGATCTGCGGGGACACGGTTGGAGTAGTTGAGGAGACCCCGCTTGTTAAGCATAAGATCTTGGTTCCACCTTTGATCGCTGAAGGAATAGTACAGGAAATCACTGAAGGAAAATTCACGGTGACTGAAACTGTCGCCGAGGTCAAGACCTCACAAGGCGCTGAGAAGTTGAGCCTGATGCATTCGTTTCCGGTACGTCAAGCTAGACCGTACAAGGCAATGCTGCCCGCTGATGTCCCACTCGTCACTGGGCAAAGAATCATCGACGCCTATTTTCCATTGGCTAAGGGAGGGACCGCAACCGTGCCAGGAGGCTTCGGAACAGGCAAAACCGTTCTGCTACAAAGTCTGGCTCAGTGGGCTGATGTGGACATCGTGATCCTTGTAGGATGCGGTGAAAGGGGAAACGAAATGGCAGATGTTCTAGAGAAGTTCCCAAGGCTGAAAGACTTCCGTTCAGGAATGCCTCTCATGAGTCGGACAACCATCATCGCAAACACCTCAGATATGCCCATCGCGGCGAGAGAGGCCAGCATCTACACCGCCATCACGATTGCCGAATACTACCGAGATATGGGATACGATGTTGCCTTGATGGCTGACTCTACTTCGAGATGGGCCGAAGCCCTTCGGGAAATATCAGGCAGACTTGAGGAAATGCCAGGCGAAGAAGGATATCCAGCATACCTTGCCACTAGACTCGCCGAATTCTACGCGAGAGCGGGAAGAGTACAAACCCTGGGAAGCGAGGAACGATTCGGATCCATAACTGCGATTGGAGCTGTCTCTCCACCGGGCGGAGATTTTTCAGAACCGATAACCGGAAACACCCTACGTCTGACAAAGGTGTTCTGGGCCCTCGACTTTGCTCTGGCTCACAGAAGGCACTTTCCGGCAATCAACTGGTTTATGAGCTATTCCGAGTACATGCGCACTCTTGAACCCTCTTTCGAGAAGATAGGAGCAGGATGGGCTAGACTTCATGAAGAAGCGATGACACTCCTTAAAGAGGAGGAGAAACTCAGAGAGATAGTTTCGCTTGTCGGAGCCGAGATTCTTGGGGACAAGCAACGCTGTGTCTTTGAAGCCGCTAAGATGTTGAAGGAGTACTTCCTTCTACAAAGCGCACTGCACCCCGTCGACATGTATTGTCCGCTGAAGAAGACATACGATATGCTCCGTCTCATTCTCAAGTTCTATGACAAGGCAAAGATGGCCGTAGATCTTGAGATCTCTCTCAGTGACGTGCTTTCCTTGGGCGTGAGAGAAGACCTTATTCGAATGAAGATAGTGCGGGCCGAAGAGTTTGGAGACGCAAGTGCAAAGATCGAGAGCAAGATGACTGAGCAATTTGACCAGCTTGTTCAGAAGATAAAGGAGATGAAGCAGGCATGAGTGTCTTGGCCAAGACAGGAAGAAAATTCTTTACCACCAAAGAAATCTCTGGACCACTACTCTTCGTCGGTTCCACAAGCGGAATTGGATTCGGAGAGCTAGTCGAGGTCACTACTCCCGTTGGAGAAATCAGAACAGGACAGGTCATAGATGTCAGCGACAAAACCACGAT
>Ga0129297_10000254_pt1 | contig 25657 bp, 26 predicted proteins | sample I18A1metaG_FD_94708 | JGI IMG/M metagenome (GOLD analysis project Ga0129297, IMG submission 94708) | Lake sediment bacterial and archeal communities from Gulf of Boni, Indonesia to study Microbial Dark Matter (Phase II) - ​I18A1 metaG | ecosystem: Environmental > Aquatic > Freshwater > Lake >... | reverse complement strand
TCACCTCAACCTCCTTCATAGACAAACCCATGTTCAGAGGTCCGAAGGCCACGTCCTCCCATAATGTAGGACAGAAAAGTTGGTCGTCGGGGTTTTGGAAAACAATGCCAACTGTTCTCCTTACTTTATGCACATTCTTATCATGAATAGGCATGTCACAAACCCTTACACTCCCCTCTTTTGGACTGTACAAACCGTTTAAGTGCATAACGAGGGTTGATTTACCGGCACCGTTTGGACCGAGGATGGCTAAACGCTCCCCCTTCAAAACTTTAAGGCTAACCCCTTTAAGGGCCACGACTCCATCTGGGTAGACATACTTTACGTTTTCAAGCTCAATTAAGGCTTCAGTCAAGGCTAAAGCCACCGGATTCCAAGGATGTCAATGAGCAAGGCTGAGGTGCATAGCGTTCCAAGGACTAATCCAAAAAGCCAATCTTGAGCACTCCACGGTGTTCTACCGGATGCCTTAACGTTTCCCGGGTAACCCCGCGCCAGCATCGCTGTGTAAACATTCTCCCCACGCTCGTATGAGCGTAGGAAAAGGGCTCCAAGTATTGAACCTAGGGATTTAAGAATTGCTTTACGGCTTTCCCTACGGACACAGCGGGCTTCCCTTGCGAGAACCATCCTGTTCACTTCCTCGACGAGGAGGAAAATGTAGCGGTAGGTCATGGCTAACATGACTGTGAGGTTTTTAGGTACCTTCACCCCTTCCATCGCCTTTATGAGCCTTGAAACCCCTGTTGTGAGAATGAAAATGGTCATGGAAGCCACACAGACCCAAACCTTTAAAACGAAGAAAGAAAGGGCTTCAACCCCTCTGTCCGTGACCACAACACTGTACTGGCCTATACTCATAGTTGCCAGAGGAGTTCCATCGATAAGGAAGGGGAAAGGTAGGGAGGTCACGAGTGCGAAGAGGAGTGTGAAGAGGGTTGTTCTGAGAAAGAGATGCCTTAGAGGTATCTTTGAAACAATGGTCAAGGTAATGATTGTGAAAAGAAGTAGAAGTAATGGTGTGAAGCCTTTAACCACGGTTGCAGTGACGACCATTAGTAAGGCTGTGACTAATTTAGGTTGAGCGTCTACTCGGTGTACGATGGAGTTGATTGAAGTATACTTTTCCACGTACAGTATCTCTTGGAAAAAAAGTGCTATCTCCCTTATTTTCACCTAAGTCCCCCGCTTAGCCTTCCGAACCCACGCGGCTTTACCGATCAACCAGGTTACAACGAGGACGATGAGGAAACCCGTTAAGCCCGCGGTGAAGGTGCTTACATAACTGTTCGTTATGACGTCGATCGTGTAATCGGGCATTGGGGCATGCCATACCCCGGTCTCAGCCTTAACACCGAGGGTTTCCACAACCCGCTCTAATCCATCTGGGAAGGTTGAGGCTAGGGGAATGAGCATGGCAAGGGCTACGATAGTCGCTACTAAAGTCTTCTTAACCCACCGTTCCAACCTGTTTCACCTCACATGCGGCGCAAGCTTTTCAAGCTCCAACAAGTCGGGTCTAACCTTAACCGTGTAGGTGACGATGGATGATGTGATAAAGGCTTCACCTAAGCCAATGAGAGCATGCCATAAAGCCATAATTGGCACTGTCATTGCCACCCCACCGTAGGGTTGGAAGGTCGATGATACGCCTAGCTCAAACCCACATGCAACCGCGCCTAGCACGGTAGACGCCCAAGAGGCGATGGAGGTGGCGGTGATAAGCCCCTCCTTACCATGCACACCCATCCGTATTGCAGTGTAAACGTAATAGCTTAGGGCGCTTACAACACCCATGTTGAAGACATTGGCTCCTAAAGCCGTTATTCCCCCATCGCTGAAGAGGAAAGCTTGTATGACTAAGATAATGGTTTGGGAAATGATGGTGGCATAAGGTCCGAGAAAGATGGCTATAAGGGTTCCGCCGACGATATGCCCGCTTGTACCGATGACGACGGGGAAGTTCAGCATCTGCGCAGCGAAAACGCCAGCTGTAAGAACGGACATCAATGGGACATGTTTCTCGCCAAGCATTTGCCTTGCCTTACGGAAGGCTAGGACCCAGGATAGCCCTGAAACCGCGTACATGGTTATGTAGACGGGTGGGTCGAGGAAACCATCGCTGATATGTATGTTATATAGCCTCCTCGAGTAATACTTTTTCATTGAGAAATAATACTACCTTCTATTAAGGTTTACCATATTTTCAACCTTAAACCGTGTGTCCGCCACCACATCAGTTTAATAGGTTTGGGACGCGCATGTTTTGAAGAGCCAAACAGTGTTTCATCGGGTATAGGTGGTTAACATGGTTAAGAAGGGCGTAGTTAGGTTTAGCGTCTCAACCCCGCCGAACCTGCTTAAGGAGTTCGATGAGGTAGTTGAGGTAATGGGATACGACAGGTCTAGGGCTGTACAACTCGCCATGCGTAACTTCATAACGGAATACAGATGGACACATGAGGTGGATGGCGTAGGTTTAGGCGCGCTCGTCACCGTTTATGACCATGAGTACAGGGGATTAGAGGAAGCTTTAACTGAGATCCAGCATGAAAGTAGGGCGATTGTGAACTCATCGATGCATGTGCACCTGGATGAACGGCGTTGCCTAGAGATCATAGCCGTTAAAGGTGGCTTGGAGGTAATCCGTAACTTAGCGCAAGGTATTATGGGTAGAAAAGGCGTGGAGCAGCTTAAACTCGCCGTTGTCACAGGTCCGTAAAAAGACCTATCCTAAGCAACTTGAACACGGTAGCCTTGAGTTATTCTATGTCCGCTTCACTCTTATCTCCTTGAAGTGTGAGTTAAGGGGGTTTTTTAAAGTGGTTTGGCGAGTTCCCTTCCCTTATTTCCAAAGGCTGAGTAGTTCGAAGGTGTCGCTCCCCCGTACCATGTGTGAAGAATGAAGCCGTTCGCTCCCCCTTTCGCCGCCATCGTAATCGCTGCTTCGACATCATCGGGTGTTACAGGTGCATCTCCTACGATGCCCGCGATCAACGTGTGGTTGGGTCCCACCTCATCCCTTGCCTTCTTGAGCTCGTAATAGACGTTTACAGGTGGGAATCCTTGTTGTGAGAAGGCTGTGAAGGACGTTGGGCCCTCGTAGCCTACGAGGCGCTTAAAGATCTCCATAATGTCCTCATCAGGCACATCGGGCACGTTATCCTTTATGGTGATCAAGGGGTTTACCTCGTATGAGCCTGTACGCTTATTGAAGAAAATGATTTTAAATTGGTCACTGTAAGGCTTATGCCTCGCATAGTCCTGAGCTAGGGACCAGGACCAGGTCGGGGGAAGCATGTCTTGGGAATTGATGAACTTTGGGTCTACGGCTTTTATGGTTTCATGAACCTCCTTGAAAGCCCTCTCCGCGATTACGCATCGAAGGTTTAACCACTCCATGAGTTCAGGGCGTCGGAGGAGGTAGCGGACCATATCGTACTGTCCCCGGAACGTGTCAAAGATATCGTAGAAGACCTTAGTTGACGGTTCCATGGAGAGCTTCGTGGACTCTTTAACGGTTTTCTCGATGCGCTCCATATCAACGCCCTCTTCCTTCGCTATCCTTCGACAGTGTTCACAGAAGCACGATTCTGGGGCTATGTGGTGTAGTGGGTAGAAGGCTGGTGGCTGCCCGCGGCGGTTCGTCATCCTCTGATGCATGTCGATGTAGAGACCGTCGAACTCCAAACCGAAAAGCGTGTGGTAGTTCTCCAGAATATCCCTTATCGTAGCCAATGTGTAGGCTAATACATCGGGGTTCGATGGGCATGTCCTCAACGTGCTTCTGTTTCCAAGGACGTCTACGACAGCGGTTTCGGGGTACGTGACTTGAAGACCTGGCAAGCCGTATGCAACCTCGATGTCGAGGCCGATGTCCTCAGCTATTTTACACGTCTCTTTAAGTGTCGGCGATGCCTCCTCACCAGGCACCTGGATGGGATACCTCAGGTGCTTATAATATGCAGGATGGGGTGCTCCTCCCCCCACGACTAAAGTTGTTATGCCGCACTCCGCGTAGAACTCCATAGCCTCTCTGTAACCCATCTGTAGCATTTCGCTCTTAGTCGTTAAAACACCTAAGTAAGGCTTCACGGTCCTCCCACCCACATCCTCGTCAAAGGATCCTTCTTAACCTGGTTTCTCTTCGTGTGGAACTGAAGCTTTTTTTCACAATCGCGTATAACGATCTCGTCGCCCGCTGAAGGCGGGTTGATCCTGACCCAGCTGTATGTACCATTTTTATTCCTTAACTTCACGTTCCACCGCTCAAAGACCTCTGAGGTCACCTCCTCAACAGCTTCAACCTCCTCAGGTACCTCATAGACCATGCTGCTTGAATCAGAGTACTCCACGATTATCAGGTGTTTATCACGCATAGAGAGCCCCTAAGCCGTAGTCATTCGGGCTTTAACCTTTTAATCTTTCTGATAGAAGCGCTGATAACGCAATCGTCTTCACACACTCGAAGGTGTTGGGAGGTTGAAGATCCTCGCCGCGCTTTTCCCAAAGATCCACTCCTTCTCCATCTCACTTACGCTAAGGTCTTCTATACGTGCTACATAGGCGGGCAATAGGTCACCGGGACCGTCCGTTCCGAAGAGCGCCCTTTCAGCGCCGAACTCCTTCACAGCCCTTTCTAAGAGGATCTGGATCTTGCTCCCCGAGGTTTCAAGGTATATGTTCTCAGCGAGCCTCATGGTGGGGAGGACGTCGAAGTGCAGGTGCTGTTTACCCATATGACCCATGATCAGAGGTACCTCAGGGTACCTTTGAGCTATTTCTGCGAAGAGCAGCGGGGTACAGAACTCAGACCTTGAGGAGTGTGACAGTACTGGAGCGCGGTGTTTCGCGGCTACGTCGAATACCGTATAAACCATTGGATGGCTTAGGGGAAACGCGGACACCCATGGATGGAGCTTGATACCCTTAAAGCCGAGTTTCGTAAGCGCTTCCTCAGTTTTTTCTCCAACTACATCGGGCGGCTCGAAGACGTTTGGAACATACTGCCCTATCACCTTACCCTCTACGCGCTTCATGAGTTCAACTACGGCTTCGTTATCACCGTGGCGTATGCGCCATACTCTATCCACCATAGGTGAGATGTTTGAGACAGCGCTGTAGGCTACTGGATACTTTCCAAACCATTTCTGGAAACGTTCAACCTCTCGCTCAAGCATCTGCTCTTTTGTAAGCCTTGGAAGCTGGGTTGCGTATATATCGGAGCCTACGGATATGTGTTGATGGGCGTCTACTATAAACCACTTCCTCTCCATGTCACTTCACCGCCTTTCTCGGTTCTATACCGAGGATTCTGGCCATGGACTCTCCTAGAATGTCCCGTGCCTCTTCATCCTCGAGATGCCCTGAACTCCAGAGGTCGATTACCTCCTGTAGCTCTGAGCGCATACTCGTCGTAGGCCAGTCGCTTCCGTATACCACACGGTCTTTTCCTAGACCCCTGGGGGAGGTAACGCCGCCTATCGAGGTTTCAAGAATAAGGTTACCAACCTTCTTCGCCGAATCATAGACATGTTTATCGTTTCTAAGCCCGGAATGTGCCATGATGAAGGTTACATCAGGGAACCTTTCAGCCTGGTCCGCGAACTGTCCAGCAACGGTCCAAGGCTCTGTTCCCGAGTGGATGAGCACAGGGACACGATACCTCGCCGCCTTCTCGTAGACCCCTTCGAGGATAGCCTCTTTCAAGAGGCAGAAGCCATCTTGGTTTGGGTGAAGCTTGATTCCCTTGAAGCCTTCATCACGTATATAGTATTCTAGGTCTTCAAGGATGTCGGCGTTTTTAGGGCTTAGCCTTACGAAGCCTATGAGGCGACTTGGGAAACGCCTCACAGCCTCAAGCGCCCTTCGATTCATGTCCTTAAGCTCGTGGGGAAGCCCACCTGCGGAGACACAGGCTATATCCACGCCGCAGCGGTCCATTTCCCGAATTAGCTCTTCAGCAGTCCAGCGTCTATCCGTGAAGTAACAGGTAAGGTATGTAGCCCCGATATGTGTATGGGCGTCGAGTATAAACGGTTCCTCACTCATTCCGAACACCTTCATACACCTTGAGGTCGAATCGTCTACTCTTAACCTTTTAACTGCAAAGGCTTCAAGAAATCCAGTTACCTCTCTATCTCTAATATTTCCTAAGCTCCAGGCTCAGTCGGGGGAAATAGATAGAACTCATTTTTTATTTTGCGATCTACTTCTCAGGGATCACGGCTACTAATTCGATTTCAACGAATGTTCCAGGTGCTAAACCGGCTTGGACGCATGTACGCGATGGAGGGTTCTCAGGGAAGGTTTCCCTCCATATTTTATTGAGGTAACGCTCTCTATCACCTAGATCTGTTAGGTAAACCGTAGCCTTCGCAACGTTTTCAAAAGATGTTCCAGCATTTTCAAGAGCAGTTTTCAACCTGCTCAATGTGTTCCTGATCTGTGTTTCCACATCGCCAGGTGAACCTGTCATCCCACTTGTGAAGACGAGATTGCCTACAATCACCGCTCCGGAGACAACCCTCTTACTCATATAACCACCGTCCTAAGAGTGGATAACGCCGAATTTAAGTCATTCGTTCAAATATTCAACAACCAACTGCTTCCGCTAAGCTAAGCTAAGCTAAGCTAAGCTAAGCTAGTTCTTGGAAAGCTCATCGAAGCTGATTTTCCTAGCTTTTTCCACGATTTGGTCTATAAGTGCTTTGAGGGGTCTACCAGTTTTCTCCGCTAGGCGTTTAACGTCATCGTACTCAGGTTTTACTTGAAGAATATTACCATCAGGGTCTGTGGCAACCTTCACATCGACATTCTCCCTTAAACCTTCAACCTGGACTTCAACTTGCACATTCCTCCGTGTGAGAATGTGGCGTTTACACGGGTACACCCTTACTCCAAGGGTTCCCGTTTCCTCTATTAAGACCCGTGTTAAGCGGTCTACGTCACCGTAGTCAACGATGGCTTTTACAATGTGTCCAGGCCTGTTCTTCTTAGCTATAATAGGGATAATACTTACGTCCTTGGCGCCTTCACTCAGCATTTTCTCAAGAGTGTACCCTATAACTTCCCCTGTGATATCGTCTAAGTTTGTTTCCAAGACATAAACCTCATCGCTTGGTAAAGGTGTGAGGAGGGTGCCAAGTGTTATCCTTAAGACGTTCGGGGATTCCTCGAAGTCCTTGGCTCCGGCGCCGTATCCTATGATTTGAGGCTTCATAGCTGGATAGAATTCGACGACTTGCCTTACCATGTTTACGAGGAGGGCTACGCCAGTAGGAGTCGCTAGCTCAGCCTTTACAGGTCCTCCAACCATTGGGAAGGCTTTCATACGAAGGATCTCGGCTGTTATGGGAGCTGGGCTTTGAGTGATGCCATGTGAGAACTTGAAAAGTCCCCCGCCTACAGCGACCGGTGTGGAGTAGCACTTCAAATCTTTAAAGAAGCCCAGTTCTTCTAAAGCCACTGTTACGCCTAGAATGTCGGCTAGCGTATCGGCTGAACCTATTTCATGGAGGTGGATCTCCTCTACTTCCCTGCCGTGAACCCGTGTCTCAGCCTCTATCAATGTGTCTATGCAGTCTAAAGCAAAGGTTTGGGCTCCCTTCGAGACATCTACGTGCTCGATAGAATTTACGAGGGCTTCCTTAAGCGCCGACGCCTTCCTATCCTTAAAGGTCTCCTCAGCCTCAACGTTAACCCTCTTCGCTCTGAACCCCCTACGGTATACGGGGGTTACATTAACCTTAAATCGGCTGCAGCCTTTAAGGTGGTCTTTAACCGATTCCATGGCTTCAACTATCTTAACTTCATCAACACCTAGGTCGAGGAGGGCGCCGATGGTCATGTCCCCCGATATCCCTGCGAGTTGGCAGTCTACAACCATTACGCGACTGGGGCTGTTCATGGTAAAGGATAATATAGTGTTGATTAATTAATCCTTTAGGCAGGGGTTGGGTTTTGCGGGATATCCTAGAGCGGCTTGTGAAAGGCGAAATTAAGGTTGATGAGGCTGAGAGGCTTTTAAGGCTTAATGCCATCGTTGAGGTTGAAGCCTTAGCTAAGCTCGATGTAAATCGTGAGGTGAGGAAGGGTATTCCCGAGGTTGTTCTCGCAGATGGAAAAGCCGCGGAGGATGTGGTTAGGGTCGTAGAAGAAACGCTAAGAGGTAAGGGTGCGAGTAGGGTTATACTAAGCAGAGTGGATAATGTACATATCGATGCATTGAAGAAACATTTCAAAAGCCGTAATGTCGTTGAAGTCGATGAGCGTGCCCGGGTCGTCGTCGTCAGGGAAAAGAGCTTCAAGGTTTGTAAAACAGGCGGGAAGGTCGGTGTTCTCACCGCTGGGACATCTGATATCCCCGTGGCTGAGGAAGCTCGTGTCATAGCTGAGGCGATGGGATGCGAGGTTACAGTCACCTACGATGTGGGTATTGCAGGTATTCACAGGCTATTTCCTCCGCTGAGGAAGATGCTTGAGGACGGCGTAGACATCATCGTCGCGGTTGCAGGTAGGGAGGGAGCTATGCCCTCAGTAGTCGCTGGGCTTGTGGACGTTCCAGTAGTCGGCGTACCCACGTCTGTAGGTTATGGTTTTGGTGAGAAGGGTACGAGCGCTTTAATGGCTATGCTTCAAGCATGTTCCTTGGGTATAGCGGTTGTTAACATCGATGGTGGTGTTGCAGCTGGAGCCTTAGCAGCCCTTATCGCTAATAGGGTTGCTAAGGCGAGGGGAAAAGAACTCCGTAGCAATTGCTTTTAGAAAGGCTTCGTTAATAACATCGTTTTCTAGAATGTATATTAGTGTTAATTGATACCGCGGTGTCTTATTTTCTTGGCATAGCAATGCTTATTCAAGCCGGCTCATTAGTTACTTGGACTGTTTCATCATACTTAATCATTATGCTCATAAAGTCATTGGCAACTATTACATTTTCGTAGACACTACTTGCTTGATTCTTTAAAAGTTCAACGTTTTCATACCTTGCAGAGATATGTGTTAACACTAGTTTCCGCGCATGAGCTTCCTTAGCCACTTCGGCGGCTTGGACAACTGTGCTATGGCCTTCGGCTTTAGCCTTATCCCTAAGTTCATCGTCGAAGGTTCCATCGTATATGAGGATGTCTGCTCCCATAGAGAGTTTTACAGCTGCCTCGCATGGTCTAGTGTCGCTGATGTAGACAACCTTGAATCCTCTTCGAGGTTGACCTAAAACGGCTTTTGACTCAACTATACTACCGTTCCTAACCCTAACAGGCTGCCCGGTCTGAAGCTTTTTCCATAGTGGTCCCTCAGGTATACCTAAAGCCCGCGCTTTCTCTGCATAAAACCTTCCGGGTCTATCCTTCTCACACAGCGCATAACCTAGGGTGAAGACGCTGTGATCAACCGGCAGGGATTGCACGGTGTACTCGGCTTCGTTACAGACCTCGCCGCCTTCCCTCTCTGCAACCGGGATTTCAAAGCTAAGGTGGAAGACAATGGATTCTAAGGTTGAGGTGATGAATTTCCTTAGACCTGGTGGTCCATAGATGTGCAGTGGGCGAACCCGACCCATCAAAGACATGGTCTGGAAGAGGCCTGGTAGTCCAAGCACATGGTCGCCATGCATATGGGATATGAAAATCTTCATCTTCCTCCCGAAGCCTAGACCAGCCTTAACCATCTGCCTCTGGGTTCCTTCTCCACAGTCGAAGAGCATAAGCTCCCCTTTACGGAGGAGGGCTGTTGCAGCCACGTTTCTATGTACTGTGGGAACGCTGGCTGATGTTCCGAGAAAAACGATCCTTACGCTCATTCACCCACCAGCCTCTAAGCCTTTGAGATCGATCTACCCCTCTTATTACAACTTTGTTCCACTCCCTTGCGTGCTGGGAGCGGACTACTCACTATATTTCCCCAACACTAGAATGTTTCTTGTCAAGCCTTTATGGACTCGTTGAAAATAATTTTCCATGGTTTTAAAACCAACACTCTCCGCCAACGCTGTAGCGTTTAAGGAATGAGGTGCAGCTAGGCAGATGAAGCCTCGTTGGGGGAGGATTTTATACGCTTCCTTAAGGAAGCGCTGGGTTAATTCTAGGAGACTTAGTTTAAGGGTTGTTGCAGTCCTCCCGTAGGGTAGGTCTGTTACCACCCTGTCTACTTTATTGAAGGGGAGGTTTATGGCGTCTCCATGGATGAGCCCTAAAGCTTCAAGGTTGTAGCCTTTCAGGTTTTTACGGGTTCCTCTAACCATATCCTTCGCAACATCTAAACCGAGGACTCGGCATCGAAGGAACCCGGCTTCGATGAGGATGCCTCCTACTCCGCAGAAGGAGTCTAGGACAACGTCACCAACCTTAGCCCTACTGAGGTTTACCAGACACCGTGCAAGCTTCGGTTTCATCGTTGAGGGGTGGAAAACCGGTCTTTTCCATGGGCTTCTCGCCGTTAAAGCCTTGCAGATTCCATCACCTAGGGTGATTCCGAAGAAGAATCGTCCATCACTTAGGAGTCCTTGAAAAAGAACGTCGGGGTGTATTAAGTCTACATGTGTTCCAAGCTTTTCCGCTATTTTCGCCCCTATACTTCCCTCTAAATCTTTTCCGTGTAACTCAGAGGAACTCCTCCTAACCCGTTTCACCCTGACTGCGAAGCGCTGAGCAGACCCTACATACGCTTTGAAAGAAGTTTTTTCTAAGGATGCAAGGATCTCTTCTACCCTTGCACTACAACTGAACAGCTTCATGTAAGCCGTCTTCGTCATCCCGCACCGACGAAGGACAGCCTCAACGCAGGCTGGGTGCGCCTCGAGACACAAGACCTGTGTTTGCTCATCCATGATCTTAAAGCTGATACCCTCAGCTTCAAGAACCGCCTTAAGCTCCGCGGAGGGCAGGCTCGGATGCTCTCCTGAAAGGAGGAAGAAGAAACCCGTCAACACCGTACCTTAAACACCCTGATTACACCACTTGATATAGCTTTTTCGCTGGAAATCGGATGAGATATTTAGAAAAAATACCTTTATGGCGACTCTCAACAGTTACTATGAAGTCTGTGAAGAGGATTACAGGTGAGAGGACTCTTCTTAATACTCGTTGTTACCATTTCGGAAAGCTTTTAAAGTAGCGTAACCAAGCTCTTCCCAGTAATGTCTGAACCTTACTGTTAATCAAGGTTTACGCGCTTAAAGGCAGGGTAGAGTGACGTTGCGGGAGGCTATGCTCTACGAAACGATATCGGTGAACAAGGTTAAGTGTATCCTCTGCGCTCGGAGATGTGTCATACCTGAGGGAAGCATCGGGTTCTGCCGCGTGCGTAAAAATGAGGGAGGAAAACTTTACTCTCTCGTCTACGGGAAGCTTTGCTCCGCAGCCGTAGATCCCATCATGAAGAAGCCTCTATACCATTTCCACCCAGGTTCTATGGTATTATCCATAGCCACCGTAGGCTGTAACTTCAACTGCCTTTTCTGTGATAATTGGGTCATAAGTCATGAGAGGGATATCAAAGGGTACGATATGTCTTCTGAGGAAGTGGTTCGGTTGGCTTTAGAAAGGGGCTGTCAAGGTATCAGCTACACGTACACTGAGCCAACTATTTTTTATGAGTTTGCCTACGACACCGCGAAGCTGGCGCATAAGCATGGCCTGTTCAACACCTTCGTCACGAACGGTTATATGACGGTTGAGGCAATTGAGAGGATAGCTCCATACCTGAACGCAGCTACTGTGGACTTCAAGGGTGGCGGGGACCCCGAGTTCTACAGGAAGCTCAGCGCAGTCCCATCGGTTGAACCCATCTATGAAGCCCTGAAAGAGATGAAGAGGAAGGATATACACATAGAGGTAACAAACCTTGTGGTCACAAAATACGGGGACTCCTTGGAAGGAATTAGAAGACTTGCATGCTGGGTAAAAACTAACCTAGGTGAGGACGCACCTTTTCACCTGCTCAGGTTCCACCCCGATTATAGGCTTACCGATGTACCCTCAACTCCAATACAAACCCTTGAGAGAGCCTGTGAGGTCGCTACCAGGGAAGGGTTATACTATGTGTACGCAGGTAACCTTCCGGGACATCGGTATGAGCATACGTACTGCCCGAAATGCCATGAGCTTGTGATTGAACGCTTCGGCTTCGACGTTACGCGTTGGCGTTTAGGGATGGGAAACACATGTCCAAAATGTGGGTACACTGTTGCTATTAAGGGTAAATACCTCGGGGGTGGATCATCCTACCCATTGGATGTCTTTTAGAAGCGTTAGCATGGGATCAAGGAGCAAACTCCTTCAAGGCCGATACTTCTTCTCCGTCTGTCCCTAGACCTTGATGTCAGCTACTTCGATGTACAGGGGTTACTTAAGCTCTAATAGGGTATCTCCTGTATTTCTCAGCGGTTTTAAAGAGTAGTTTAGCTCTATCACCGGGTATCCCTGGGTGGATTGAGTGGTCTGATGCGAAGATGTAACCGCCGCTGGGAGCTGCGTTTTCCATACACTCTATCACCTGTTCTCGGATTTCCTCAGGTTTTCCAAGGGGTAGGAGGATTGAGGCGTCTACGTTTCCGATAAGGCAGAGCCTATCACCGTACATCGTCTTCATTTCACGTATGTCCATCATAGCCTTCCGCTCCATCGGGTGGAAGCCATCGATTCCCATGTCTACAAGGTCTCCCATTATGGGTTTCACGTTTCCATCACAGTGGAGGAGAACCTTGACATCTCTTTTCTGAAACGTCTCAGTCAATGTTTTGAGGTGTGGGAGTACGTGTTTTCGGAATAGCTTAGGTGCTAATAATGGGCCGTGGACGTCGCCGAGGTCGTCGTTTAGGAAGATTATTTCAACACCGGCTTCTACGCAGCGTTCACCGATTTCGATGCAGTAATCGACTTGGGCTTTTAGAAGCTTACTTGCGAGATGAGGCTTGGTCATCACAGTTTTAAGGAATGGAGCGAAGCCCATTAACATGGAAGCGGCTGTAAAAGGTCCACCTATGGGGAAGGCGGCTGCGACGGCGAGGTCGTCGCCGACAATCTTTAAGACGGATTCTAAGTCCTTCAACCTACCTGGAGCATGGGGGTCTGGCATGCAGTATGCCTCTATATCCTCTGGGTTTCTTATCGGGCCTTCGAGGTACCAAGGTAATGCGATGTATTCCCGTGTGTACTTCCACTTGATCCCCCATTCGTCAACCTTAATGTCTGGTGGTAACCGTTTATCCATCCAGCCTTCAGGGGAACCAGGTCCGGAACATAGAAAGTCCAGGTTGAGGGCTTTATGGCCTTCAACGAGAACCTTCGGTGTAACCGCGTCAAGCCTGTATCCTAAGATGTTTTCAAATGACCTGTTCTCGTATACGAAGTCGAAGAGGGGAACGGCATCAGGCTCTTCCAGGTTCAAAGCTGCAAAAACCCTTTCCTTAGATGACTTACCCATTATACCAGTCTCCTACAACTGTAACACCGTAACTTGAACCCTTGTTTTTTCCTTGGAAGCTTTAAATAAACGTTTTCCCGTATAACCTCAACCTCTGTGTTGGGACCCGTGTTATGCCCTCAATCGACCGTAAGGACTCCCTTCAAATGTATCGTTTAAAACGTACGCTCGATGAGCTTGTTTCAAAGGAAGGACGTGGAACAGAGCTTGTCAGTGTATATGTACCCAAGGGCAGACCGATACCTGAGGTTATGAACAACCTTAGGCAGGAATACAGTACATCGGCGAATATTAAATCGGATCGTACAAGGAAGAATGTTCAAGGCGCAATCGATAGGGTGATGCAGAGGCTTAAGTTCTTCAAGGAAACCCCTCCCACAGGTTTAGCCATTTTCTGCGGCGCCATTCCCCAGAATGGACCAGGCTCAGAGAGGATGGAAACATACGTCGTCATACCCCCTGAGCCTGTCCATATCTCCTACTACGGTTGTGATGCAAAGTTCTTCGTTGAACCTCTCACAGAGATGTTGAGGGAGAAGGAGATCTACGGGATCATGCTCATCGACTCCAGTGGAGCCACATACGCGTTACTTACGGGTAAACGCTTGGACATCGTGAAGGAGATTACATCCGGTATACCGGGTAAGCATAGGGCTGGGGGGCAGTCGGCTAGGAGGTTTGAACGCTTAAGGGAGATGGAGGTTAATGATTTCTTCAAGCGGGCGGGTAGGCACGCTGACGAGGTTTTCCTTAAGGTTATAAGCCTTCAAGGCTTAGTCGTCGGTGGCCCGGGACCTACAAAGCACACGTTCACCGAAGGTGACTACATCCACTATACCTTGAAACAAAGGCTTCTAACCGTTCTGGACACGGCTTACATAGGTGAGCAAGGGTTAAAGGAGGTTACGAGGAAGGCCCCCGAGATCCTTAAGGGTGTACGCCACCTCAGGGAGAGGCAGCTTATGCAGGATTTCCTGTATGAGGTTGGTCACGACACAGGCTTAGCCGCCTACGGTGAAGAAGAGGTGAGGGCTTACCTTTCAAAGGGGATCGTTAAAACCCTGCTTTTATCCGAAGCCCTGGCAACGCTGAGGGTTTCAATCAAATGCAGTGCATGCGGTTATAAAGAGCGAAAAACTATTCAGTCACTCCACGTAGACTCCTTTGAACAGGAAATCCTTGAAATCGCGTGCCCAAAATGTAGAAACATGACGCTCACGATCGAGGACAAGGTGGATATAATCGATGAACTCGCTGAGTTGGCCCAGAAGACCAACGCAGATGTGGAAGTGATATCCACGGAGACAGAGGAGGGAGAGATGCTTCATAAAAGCTTCGGCGGGGTAGCGGCTGTTCTCCGATTCGCTCCAGGGTGATGTCTTAGAAGGGGTTTAGGTAGGATTTAAGGAGGTTACGGCTAACCTCCTCCTCAAACGGGTGTAGAAATTGCTCTCAGTCCTTAGGAAGGTTACAGTGTTCCCCGATCGCTTTACCTCAACTTCCCGAGGTGGGCTTAATTTCTTCTCAAACTGGCCGTCCACGAGGACGATGATATCCCTCTGCTTTAAGGTCTTAACGGATACACGGCAGTCCCAGGGGACAATGTATGGCCTAAAGTTAGCTGAGAGGGGACAGACTGGTACGATCACGATGGCTTTAAGTCTTGGGTCGACGATGCCTCCGCCGGCGCTTAACGTGTACCCTGAAGACCCAGTGGTAGTAGCTACAAGAATCGCGTCAACTCTATCCCTTGCTATCGGGAAACCATCTAAAGCAACCTCGAGCTCAGCCATCTGAGAAGGGGTTTCAACCCCGATGCGGACCTCGTTTAAGGCATCTGGTAGACCGGTGTTGTTCGAAAGCATGAAGCACTCGTCTTTGATGAAACGCTCATCGAGGACCTGGTCTATTGCCAGTAGTGCACGTGATGGGTCAACATCAGCGAGGAAGCCTACGACACCTAGGTTAACGGTGAAGAATGGAATATTCCTCCTCACAGTGTGGACGGCCCTAAGGATCGTACCGTCGCCTCCAATGACCACGGCGAGGTCAAGGTCGGCTTCATCTAAGGAAGCCTTTGAGCAACCGATTCTAGACGCCAGCTGAGGCTCGCAGATCGGTCGAACTCCCCGCTCTTCTAGGTGTTTTACCAGGTTTAACGCAAGGTTCACAGCTTCAGTTTTGTCTATTCTGGCAATAATACCTACGTTTTTAAACAAGGTTAGTGTCCTCCGAAACGGTCTTTAACGCTCGATGACAGCCTTAAGTATCCTCTGCCAATCCACGTAATCCTCAACGGTTTTTAAAGCCAAATCGATTTCCTTAACGTCGTCGGGCTTAATCCGTCCCGTTATGTGCGCGAGTTTCTCAACGGTAGTGTAGGTATCATAGGGAACTAGGAGGACTGGAACCCCCCTTTCCTCAGCCCTCGCTAATACCGTGATGTTCGGGTAGAGGTTTCCCGTAAGGATAAGCATGGATGTGCTTGTTTCTAGAGCTGCCAAGGCGATGTCCGACCTGTCACCGCCCGTGACAACAGCTTTATTTAAAGCTCTGCGGAAGTATGAAAGCGCGGATTCCGGGGTCATGGCTCCTACCATGAAGGCTTCGATAAGTTTCCCCATGTTCCTCTCACAGGCTAAGACTTCGCCGCCGAGGCTTTCATAGACTTCAGCCGCTGAGGGCGCGGTTAAGGCGATGTTATAAGGGATAACGCCTAAGACTTTCACACCCCTTTTCTCGAGAAACGATGCGGCTATGGTTCTCACTCTTTCAAGGGAGCTTATTGGAACGTTGTTGAAGACAGCGCCTACGCAAGGTGCCCCCTTCTTCCTAAACCACTCCTCACAGCTCAGCACCTCGTCTACAGCGGTGTCTTCGTCGAACCGTGAAACGATGAGTGTCTTCGAGCCAAGCTCCCTAGCTAAGGCTGGAACGGGTAGGTCGATAGCTGCTCCGTGGCTGGGTTTACGCGCAGACTCGATGATCATAAAGTCCCTGTCGCGGCTTGCCTCCCTGTAGGCGGCTTTAACGCTTCCTAGAGAGGTTACAGGTTCTTGCGCCATGAAATCCTCTAGGAAAAGCTTTGGAAGAGTTACGTGGGCAACTGCTTCAAGGGGTAGGTTTATGTTGAGAACGGTTTTCATTAAAACGGCGTCCTCGTCTACGACCTTATCCCCAACCCGAGTCATTTCTAACCCTATAGGCTTGAAATACCCAACCCTATAACCCTCCTTCCTGAACCTAAGGGCAAGTCCAAGACATAACGCTGTCTTTCCGCTAAACCCTGACAGAGATGAAACGTAGAGGCTTGGGACACCGCCCATGTATAACACCTGATTAGACACAATGATTTCCACATCGACGGCTAATGAACCTTTTGGCGATGAAGCACGGTAACGATCCGTCTTTTACCGTGCATACGCTTCATACAGGCTGCGAACTATGCATGCCCCAACTCGTCTCCCACCGATGTACGAAACATAAATATCGAGTAGGAGACATTACGGATCTCAACAATACTGCAAAGTGGTGTTTTCTATTATGAATGGCGAAGCCGATGCATCGTATAGATGGGTGGTTCTCTTAACCACAACGCTCGGGGCTTTCATGACACCATTAGACGGAAGTATCGTAAGTGTCGCATTACCCTCTATAGCGGCGGCACTCGCTCTGAGCTACCTTGAGGTCTTATGGATTCCAACAGCTTACCTCCTATGCTTGGCATCGTTGCTCCTGAGCTTTGGGAGGCTCTCCGACGATAGGGGACGTAAACAGTTTTTCACAGTCGGTTTTACCATCTTCACCGTTGCTTCAGCTCTCTGCAGCCTTTCCCAATATGGGCTTCAGTTGATCGCTTTCCGCGCCGTTCAAGGTGTCGGCGCGGCGATGATTGGGGCGACTTCATACGCCATCGTTACTGAGACTTTCCCTATAGAGGAGCGTGGTAAGGTTTTAGGCGTGAATACTATGGCTGTTTACACCGGACTTGCGGTAGGTCCAACGCTCGGAGGCTTGCTGGTCCAAGCCTTAGGCTGGAGGTCCATCTTCTACGTGAACATCCCCATAGGTATCGTTGTTATACTTTTCGCGGCTACAAGGCTTCGCGAATTTCCTAAGGGTCGAGCGCTTGGCATATCTTTCGACCTCTCAGGTGCCTCCTCGTTTTCAGCGGGGCTTTCCCTCGTTCTCATAGGGTTAACGTTGGGCGGAGGTTATCGTTACACTGAACCCTTTACCTTAGGCGCTCTCGTAGGCGGGTTAGGTCTCTTAACCCTTTTCATCCTCGTCGAGTACAGGCGGGGCAAGGATGCTTTGCTGGATCCAAGCTTCTTCAGAGGGAACAGGCTCTTCGTAGCGGCGAACATTACCGCACTGTTGGATTACAGCTCCTACTACGCGGTGACGGTCTTCATCTCCTTCTATCTTCACCGGTTGATGGGCTATAATCCGAGTGAGGTTGGTCTGATCCTGATCGCTATGCCCTTGCCCATGGTTGTTCTCGCCCCTGTCAGCGGATGGCTTTCAGACCGATTTGGTTCACGGATCTTTGCATCTGTGGGAATGGCACTAATCTCAGCTGCGTTGTTTATCCTAAGTCTCCTTAATTTAGGCTCGTCTGTTATACACGTTGTGGCTGGTCTCCTGATATTAGGCGTGGGCATGGGTCTCTTCTCTACGCCTAACGCAAGCGCTGTCATGGGCTCGGTGAAGGGAAAGCGATTAGGGGTAGCGTCGGGAACCCTTGCAACCATGAGGTTTATGGGTCAGTCGCTTAGCATAGCCATTATGGGCGCCGTCGCCGCAACCATAGTTCCACCAGAGGTGCTTGAAGCTCTCTTCGGGAAAACCACCGGCTATGGTGTTCTCGCCGTCGAAGCCTTCATACAGGGCATGAGCAGAGCCTTCTCAGTAGGCGCCACCTTGGCTCTAATAGGAGTCCTCACGTCAATGGTAAGGGGTAAGGAAACATAAGATGTATGTATAGTTGAATTGGAACCATGTATCTCACCTTAACTTCCTAATTAATCGAACGATCACAAATCCTGCCATGATGCATTCGAATAAATTATCTTAGTGTTTATGGGATACGGATGACTCTACCACCGAGACTTGCGTTATCGGCTCTGTTTTTGCCCAAGAGCCGTTTAACTTAAATTCTCATCCAAAGTGTAATTATACGGTGGTAAAAAGCCTAAGCAGGCTAAAGTGAGGTGAGATGGTTGAACAATGCAGAAGCCGTAGAGATCGGTAGGGTAACCCACTTTTTCTCAAAGATAAGCGTGGCGGTTGTTGAGCTTAAAGGCACAGTCTCTATAGGCGACCGTATATGGGTTAGGGGAGCGATTACAGACTTTCAGCAAGCCGTTGAATCGATGCAGATCGAGCATCAGGACGTTAAATCCGCTGGTTCTGGTCAAAGTATAGGGTTGAAGGTCGCCGCCCGCGTTAGGGAGGGTGACCTTGTTTTCAAACTAACCTAGTAGGGTTAGAACGTTGATTCACGGGTTTGGATGGCGGTAGCTAACTGGGTCCCGTTTAAAATAGACCCTCATCCTTTCCCTCATTTTTTAGAGAGTTTCTAGCAGATCATAGTAACTGGTAAAAGAAATATTATGGTTTTCCTCTAGCAGTTTAATTCACTTTCGACAGAGTACCGTTTACTAAGGCGGACCTTATGACAGTAAGCATGTAGATTGGCTACGATGAAAGGCATGAAGTTTAAATACATGCGGACAGAGCATCTGCTTGTGATTTGGTTTGAGTAAAACTGTTATGGAAATGTGTTTCGATATCAAAGGGCAAACGGCGGTAGTAACCGGTGCCTCAAGCGGCTTAGGTGTCGTATTCGCTGAATCGTTGGCTGAACATGGGACGAATCTCGTAATCGCCGCGAGAAGGTTTGATCGACTCGTTAAAGTTGCTGATGAATTAGCGGGTAGATTCGGTGTTAAGGTTGTACCCGTAAAAACGGATGTGAGTCAAGAGGAGCAAGTTATCCAGATGGTGAACACCGCTGTTGAGGAATTCGGTTCACTGGAGATCCTCGTGAACAACGCCGGCGTCGCGTCTTTAAGTCCCTCCGTTGACATGAGCGTAGACGAATGGAAACATGTTCTAGACATCAATCTAACAGGCGTCTTCTTATGCGCGAGAACCGCGGCTAGGGAGATGGTCAAGAAAAACTATGGGAAAATAGTGAACATCGCCTCCATCTATGGAGCTGTAGGAGACATCTTTCCAACAGCGCCTTACTATGCCTCCAAAGGAGCGGTGATTAACTTGACGAGAGCCTTAGCCATAGAATGGGCGCCTTACCACGTAAACGTGAACGCCATTGCACCAGGGTTCTTCCCCAGTGAAATGACTGCGCCGATCTACCGGGATGAGGAGACTATGAAGTACATCCTTTCGAGAACACCGTTGGGGAGAACAGGGGAACCATTGGATTTGAAGGCGGCGCTCACATACCTCGTCTCACCGGCATCGAACTACGTAACTGGACAGACGCTGTTCGTTGACGGAGGATGGACCGCGCTCTGAACTCCATCTTGGGTTTCACGGGGTAGGGGTCTATGGAAAAACGGAGCCTTGGTAGAACAGGTGTGAAACTATCGGTTGTCGGTTTCGGCGGCATCATGGTTATGAACGAGCCTTCTTCATCAGCAAGCCGTATGGTGGCCCAGGCGATTGAGAGGGGTGTTAACTACTTCGACGTTGCACCGACCTATGGAAACGCTGAGGAGTGTCTTGGACCCGCTCTTAACCAGTACCGGGAATCTGTATTCTTAGCGTGTAAAACCGAGAAACGAACGAAGGACGAAGCCGGAGCGGAGCTACGTCAATCGCTGCAGCGCTTGCACACCGATTACCTCGACCTCTATCAGCTCCACCGCGTGGACCCACTGGAGGTAGACCTCGTCATGGGTGAGGACGGAGCGATCGAAGCCCTCGTGGAAGCTCGGGAACAGGGGTTGGTGAAGTACCTAGGTTTCTCAGCCCACTCCGAGGAAGCGGCGCTCATGCTCTTGGACCGATTTAGGTTTGACACCGTGCTCTTCCCGTTCAACTGGGTGTGCTGGCATCAAGGTAGACTTGGTGCTAAAGTGCTGGTGAAGGCTCAGGAGAAGGGTGTAGCCGTCCTCGCCCTTAAAGCATTGGCTAAGAGGAAGTTGAGGAAAGAAGAGGAGCGGAGATGGCCTAAGTGCTGGTATGCCCCAGTGGAAAACCCTGATGAAGCATCATTGGCTTTACGGTTTACCCTATCGCTGCCAGTCACAGCCGCTGTGAGCCCAGGACACGCTGAGCTTCTACGGTGGGCCTGTGACGCCGTTGATCAACTTAAACCCTTGTCTGCACAGGAACACGCGTTGCTCGCTGAGAAAAGTCAAGGCCTTGAATCTATCTTCCCATAGTAGCACGCCTCAGATACGATGTGCTGCCTCCTATGCGATTCCTCCTTTTCCCCTAGGCACCTGACTGAGGAGAAACCTGCCTTCGAATGGACCTACGTAAGCCACATGTGTTCTTCCATCGCTTGGGCTACGGCCTCTATGTTTTCAAGGGGTATCGGGGGGTGTAATTCTGCCACCATCATCAACCCGCCTTCCTTCATGGATAGGGCTTCAACTACGCGCCTCACATGTTTCCTGATGCTTTCAGGATTCCCAAAGGCTGTTACGTATTGGCGGTCTACGTCTAGGTCTACGCATGCAACGTTTTTACACGCAGAACCTATAGTTTCTAAACCGTTAACCCGGTCCTGAATGTTTAGTATGTCCACTCCGGCTTCAATCAGCTGCCCTGCAACCTCGATTACGTGGCCGTCGCTGTGAAGGCGTACATGAACGCCTTTCAACCTAGCCATTTGGAAGATCCGGTGATAAGATGGAAAGATGAACTCCCTGAAGGTCTTCGGGCTGATGGGCATCCTTTGCTGAGTGCCCAGGTCGTCTCCGAAAGAAACCACATCAAGTCTCCCAGAGTTCAGGAATAACTCCAGCAGCTTCAAGTTATACTCTGTTAAAGCCTCTACGAGCGCGTAGATCTCAGGAGGTTTAGCCATGAAATCCCTTAGAAGTTTAGTGTATCCTCTCAGGTAGTAGAGTCTCTGGAAGAAGAAGCCATGAGGCATACCCGCCGTCACCAATTCTCCGCTGCTCCGAGCCTTATCTAAGGCTTCCAAGATCGTTTCCCAGGGTGTAAGCCTGTCAACGCCTTCAACGGGAATCCCTTTTTCAGGGTCTGGTAATTTAAATCCCTTCATACTCTTCCAGTCTTCAAGTGGATGTTTAACCACCTGGCCTTGGAAGCCTTCTATGAGAAAGCTCCAGACGCATCCTAAAGGGTCCGTTATGACCTTGTTAGACCTTAGGATTCCAGTCTTTTCTCCGTACTTGATGTTTCCTGGTTTAAACCCTGGGAATACTAAAGGGTGTTTTAACGCTATGGACTCCATTTTTTCACGGTGGGTATTCCATAGAGGCCACAATGCGCCTATGCGGCATGGTATGTACTCCGGGTCTCTAAACTCGACGGCTCTCAGGTAATTGTCTTTCCGTGAAAGGAGAGGCTTCCTCACCGTAGTTTTCTCCTCCCAGCTCCTATGCTTAACAGGATTAAAATCTGATGTTTAAATGCGTTAACATCCTCTTAGTATTCTACCTATTAAACTTCAGATACATCCTTCCCCGCATCATTGACGCATTCAGATGAAAAACTTTAACCCTTGATCTAGCTTGATGGCTTGTTCGCTTTTAATTTAAATGTATGACAGCCATGTTCATTTGATGAACCTTAGCTCTTTTTTCCTTCACGGTTGAAGGGATTTTTTTAAGTGAGATTCACTTCACTAAAGCTCGTGTGAGCCATGTACTGATGGGATGCCTTTTTTAGCTGATAGCTTGCTGTATAAGTATCGTAACTAAGTTTGCCTTATTTTCTTATACTTTTCCGAGGATGACGATGGATGAGGTTATGTAGGCTGCTATGAGGCAGATGGTGATTATTGTGAGGATGTTCCGCATACCTTCGTAGGCGGAGTTCTCGAAGAATGGTAGGAGGTAGAACCAGAAATAAAGTATGAGCGCCGCGAAGAGGACGGTGTTTATGACGAAGGAGACCTTCCTGACATCCATGTAGAAATACACCTTTGATAGAAACTAGTGGGTAAAATACTTAAACATATGGGTTCTCAAGTGAAAATATTGAACAGGCTTCTTCCATGCGTGAATACCCAAAGGGTATGTTGAAATCGATGGGGAAATGATTAGGGGGGTTATAGCATACGTTTTTTCAAAGCTTCAGGGTTTACCATGTTCTGAGGTGTTCTTCCCTCGAGGACGCTGATAACCTCCTCGACGGCTTGAAAGGATACTCTTCTAAAGGCTTCTTTAGTCTCGTTACCCATGTGGGGTGTTAATACCACGTTCCCCATTTTAAGAAGCGGGTTGTCAGGTGATGGCGGTTCAAGTTCTAGAACGTCTAAGCCAGCTCCCGCAAGCCTACCCTCCCTAAGAGCCTTAATGAGCGCAGCTTCGTCTATGATAGCGCCCCTCGCGACGTTTACTATGAAGGCTCCCTCCTTCATCAAGCCTATCTCCCTCTCCCCTATCATACCCCGCGTCTCCTTCGTGAGAGGAGCGTGGACCGCCACGATGTCTGAGCTACGGAGTAAAGTGTCGAGGTCTACGCACTCTACACCAAGCTCCTCAGCTGCTTCAGGTTTCAGGTAAGGGTCGTATGCCAAAACGTGCATGTTGAAGCCCCTAGCCCTCCTAGCGACACCTGAGCCTATCCGCCCTAAACCTATGATGCCTAAAGTGGCTCCGTGTACGTCGCGGCCGATAAACTTCCTCCTTAACCCCCACTCCTGCGCCCTAACGGCTCGGTCTGATACGAGGATCTTTCTAGCGGTGGAGAGGATTAAAGCCAAGCTGAGGTCGGCGACGGATTCGCATACGGTGGGCGCGATCGTCACGACTATACCCGCCTCTGTCGCAGCCTTCATGTCAACCCTGTCAAGTCCTACTCCGTCCCTGGCGATGATTCTCAGCTTCTTCGCTGAGCGGATAACCTTCTCAGTGTAGGGGTCGCCGCCTGCCCAAACAGCGTCTACATCCCTGAGGTTTTCGATAAGCTCCTCCTCGGTGAGCGCCCTTCCATAACGGTTAAGCTTCACATCGGCTTTGCTTCTGAGAAGAGCGAGGGCTTCAGGCATGAAATCCTCATCGATCAACGTTGTCACAAGGACCTTATGCTTCATAGTCAACTCCTGGTAAGCTATCTGCATCTTAAAGATAAGCATTTTCAACATTACATATTTGAAGAGAGACCAATTTGTCCATAGCTGATACAATGAAACTATACTTTAGAGTCTGGTCTTATACGTAAAGTCCATATGGTGTGGGTATTCTTAACCAGCCTAAGTGGAAATTGTCAGTGTAAGTGCAAGTCTAACCTTGGGCTTTTCTTTACGATGGTGTTGTCACTCGAAGTAGGCTTCGCCTTCCGTGAGGTGTTTCCTCACAGCTGCTTCGTCGAATTCAATTCCCAGCCCAGGAATGTCTGGAACCTTAGTGAACCCTTCCTTGATCATAGGCTTCTCAACGCCTTTCACGAGGTCCTCCCACCATGGGACATCGGCCATGTGGTACTCGAAGGCTATGAAGTTCATAGGCATAGCCGCGGCGGCGTGGACGTTGGCCATGAAGGCTACGGGTAAACCGTAGTTATGCGGGGCGATGAGTACGCCGTAGAGGTCGGCGAAATCGGCGATCCACTTGGCTTCAGCCAACCCACCTACGTCGCATATGTCGGGGGCTACGATGTCAACAGCATGTTGGTCGATGAGGCTTCTGAAGCCCTGTCTCAGGTATACCTGCTCCCCTGTAAGGATGGGTGTGGAGGTACTGGAGCTGAGTAAGCGGTAGGCTTCAGTGTCTGTGTACGGTGTGCCGTCGCCTGTAAGCAGGTCCTCCGCCCAGAGTAGGTTGAAGGGTTCCAGAGCCTTCGCTAGGCTTATAGCAGCTGGAAGTGTCTGCGTTGGACCGCAGTCTAAAGCTAAGCCTACCTCGTCGCCGAGGACCTCCTTAAGGGCCTTTACAACGGCAACCTCAGCTTTCAAACCGCGTTCCGAGGCGTGGCCACGATGGTACACCGGATATTCCTCCGTTCCGTAAACGCCGCCTGGAACGCTGAGAAGCTGTCCTCCATGGAAGCCTATGTCGAATTTAAGGATGGTGAAGCCCTGAGGTATCGCCTTCCTCACCCTCGCCTTCTCAGCGTAACCCTCGGGACTGTAAGCTGAAGCTGGGTCTTGAGGCTTCAAGGGTATACCTGAGCCGCAGTCGCAGTAAATCCGAACCTTATCCCTTATCTTCCCGCCGAGGAGCTTGTAAACCGGTAGACCCGCCGCCTTTCCGGCGATGTCCCATAGCGCCATCTCGACGGCGCTGACGCTGGCTCCCCAAGGCTTAAAACCTCCCCTGAAGCGGACCCTTGTCATCGCCTTCTCGACGTTGGTTGGGTCCTGCCCGAGGATTAAGGGCTTCAAGTCGAGTACATGTTGCTTTGGGCAGTGGGCTTCCCCATAACCTTGGACCCCCTCATCCGTATCCACGCGGATTACCCGAATCCCATCGATAACCGTAGTCTTCAGGTCCGTTATCTTCAAATACCTACACCTATAGCGACGGTTTCATGAAGAAGGTTCTAATTAATGTTTCCATTAACCTATCCAAGCGGTTGAAATACGACTTAGACATAATGTTGTATAAAAGCATAAATCGTAGGCTTATTTTCTAAATGAATTTAGGTGACACTGGTATCCCATCATGTGAAGCTTGATGATTCATATAAGTAACTTGTTTTCTTCGTTCTTGATCAACTCAGTGACCCGTCTAATGCATTTCTCGTTGAAAGGATTACCGCATCTTTCCAAGGTTACGGTTTACCAGACGGCTGGTTTACGCTAAAGTTCGCGGTTATTGAAAGCACAAAGTTCACCCTCATGTTCGGCTCCTGCCACTCAGGAGGCATGTTCGATGACAACGATGATTTACAGGGCACGGGGCGGATTATCGCCTCAGCCTGCGCAGCGGATCAGTATGGATGGGATTACCTGCTTCTAGGCAACACGTTATGGGGATACTATTTCGTGGACGAGGGGCTTCTCGATAACAACGCGAACTCGGTTGAGGCAGCTCACGCGTACACTTATCCACGTGTAATC
>Ga0129297_10000252_pt1 | contig 25689 bp, 22 predicted proteins | sample I18A1metaG_FD_94708 | JGI IMG/M metagenome (GOLD analysis project Ga0129297, IMG submission 94708) | Lake sediment bacterial and archeal communities from Gulf of Boni, Indonesia to study Microbial Dark Matter (Phase II) - ​I18A1 metaG | ecosystem: Environmental > Aquatic > Freshwater > Lake >... | reverse complement strand
TCTAGCTTCATTCGACGATTTTTCTCCCTAATAGCGAGGACTACCTCCATTGCCGAGACCTCTTCTCCAACCTGTTTCTGAGCCAAAGTATCTCGAGATTAATGAGATGCTCTCAATTCAATTAATCTTGCGCAGTTTTGCCGGTCAGTGAAGCCATTTTGGAACGAATCAAGAAAAGCCTCGCCAGAACTCAAGTTGTTTCTTGCTGTTCTCTTTGCAGGGCAGTGCGAAATAGAAGAGAAACACGGTCTCAGCTACTTTGACAGTCTGAGCGCAGCGTCAGCGTTGCCTCAAGATCTCAGCATGGTCACGGATGACCAAGCTTTCGACAAGATTCCGCGCATAACGAGAACATCTCTACCCAGCAATCTTGCTAGTAAATTGGGCTCAGATTTCTCGTGGGAATGATGCAACTACCCAGAATTCTATCCGAGAGAACCGAAAAAAGAGGCGAACTTGCGTACATAGAAATTAGTCCACTGGCTGTTCCAAAAGACAACAACAAGAAACAACTTGAGTTCTGGCGAGGCTTTTCTTGATTCGTTCCAAAATGGCTTTACCTACTGGCAAAATTGCGCAAGATTAATTGAATTGAGAGCATCTCATTAATCTCGAGACACTTTGGCTCAGAAACAGATTGGAGAAGAGGTCTCGGCAATGGAGGTAGTCCTCGCTATTAGGGAGAAAAATCGTCGAATGAAGCTAGAACAATACATGGAGAAAATCGGACTAGGAGAGAAGTTCCAGCAGCTCTCCCGGAAGAAGAATCCTAGGCGCCCGTAGTCTGAATCGCCTGTTAACGTTCGAAATTTTTCTGACCGTATCTGGCCTCTTGAGGTGTCTTCTGTTTACCGTCACAAGCACATCTACCACATGGGCGGACGCGAAAGCGGCGATCAAAGCATCCGGAGCGAACAATCCAACCCGCATGTAGCTTTCTGTCAGATCAAACACCTTTCGAGTTGGTTTGAGGGCCCCGACTTCTAAATACAAGGCGAGCAGTTTCACGCGTAAATGCTGAGGTGCCTCTCTTAACTCGGCCTCAACAGGCGGACAGCCGAATATCTCGAATCTTTTTCCGCTTCTCAAGAGAGCCTTAGAATATACGATGTCCCAATATTGATCGCTCTCAACAGAATAGCTTGCTTCATCTTCAATGGCTGCCCCGAAAACGCTCGAGTCGACCAGAATCCTCCGAATTCTTCCCATGAACCCGAGACTCTGTATTGCTTATCTGCTATTTCGGTACTTCCAAAACGAGAGTCTAAATGTGGTTCACCGCATCAGACAGTGGAATCCCTCCGGGACTCTCGATTGAGAAAGCTGCAAGTATCCTTGAACATGAACGTTGTTTATTCGTGTCTTTCCCATGAAATGTAATCTCTGCCGAGTAGCTGGAGGGCTATGACTATTTTCTGAGCGTTTCTCGTTCCTTCTGCTATCACGGCCTGCCTCACAGTCTTGTAGACGTGTTGGATATCGTATTCCGTCGTTGTGCCAAGTCCCCCATACCATTCAAGAACGTCACTTACTGCCTTAACACAGTGTTCAGAGGCTACGAGTTTCGCTGCGGAAGCAGCTGTCATCGCGTCGTAGAATGACGCTTTTCCTTTGTGGTATTGGTCTACAAGCCAGGCGGCACGGTAGCAAAGCCACTTCGCGGCTTGCACATTGGAGTAGTCCTCTGCGAGTTCAAACTGGATACCTTCGTGGGCGCCGATGGGTCGACCGAAGGCCTTCCTCTGCTTCAGGTATTCGATGCCCTTCTCGAGAGCGGCCTCGGCCGCCGCTATGATGCTCATGGTCGTCGGCACTCTTGCATGAACAAAGGACTCGTAGGTCATCTGGTATCCGGTGCCTTCGAAACCGACCAGGCAATGCTCGGGGACACGTGTATTCTCATAGCGGACCCCGCCAATGTCAATTCCCATGCCGGTGAAGTTGGAAGTGGTTATTCCGTTGGAATCTGCGGGAATGTAGAGTACGCTCATGCCTTTGCTGCCCAGCTCCGGCCGTGTCTTGACGGTGGTGATGAATCCGCCGCCATACTTGACCGCTTCTGGCACGCAGCTGAGGCAGATCTTCTCCCCATTGACCACATACTCTCCATTCGATTTCTTCGCCGTTGTGGTTATGGCGGTGAAATCTGTCCCACAACCGGGCTCGGTAGAATGCAACGGAGTCACCCACCCTTCCTTCGCCACTTTAGGTAGGACCTCATCCTTCAATTCCGCCGTGCCATAGACCGAGATGAGCCGCGCGCAGGACGCGCCGTACCAAACGGCCAGGCTTGCGAAACCCGTGGGGTCGCCGCGTGTCAGCTCCTCCACCGCGACAGTAAAGGTCACATAATCGGAGTTCGAGCCACCGTACTCTTGAGGAATCAGGAGGCCGTACAACCCGAGTTGCGTGAGAGTCTTGTGTACGTCAGGTACGAGAACTCTGGCGTCACGAAGCTCTTTCGCTTTAGGAGCTACGGCCTTAGTCATCAGTTCGCGAAGCGTCTTGCGGAAGAGTTCCTGTTCTTCTGTGAAGGTAAAGTCCAGCGGCATTTCTCCTCTCTCCCCACTAGTCACTTTCCCTTGAATTCTGGTTTCCTTTTCGACATGAATGCCGAAACGCCTTCCATGACATCTTTCGTTGAGAGGACGATTCCGAATGCTTCCGCTTCCAGTTTCAACCCGATGTCCAATGGTACTTGTGTTCCGAAGTTCAGCATCTCCTTCGCGACCTTAAGGGCGACTGGCGGGCCTTCAACAAGCTTCTTGGCAAGAGCAATGGTTTCCTCATTCAACTTCTCCTTCGGCACAACCTTGTTGACCAGTCCAATCCTCTCAGCCTCCTCGGCTGAGATGCGTTCGCCGAGCATGATGAGTTCCTTTGCCTTCGCTAAGCCGATCACTCTGACAAGTCGCTGCGTTCCTCCCCATCCCGGAATGAGTCCAAGCTTCGTCTCGGTCTGGCCGAGTTGGGCACTATCGGAGGCCAATCTGAAGTCACAGGCCAACGCCATCTCTAATCCTCCGCCCAGTGCGTAGCCGTTGATCGATGCTATGACAGCTTTGCCAAGCTTCTCGAGGCGCGTGAAGAGTGCTTGCCCTTTCGTTGAAGCTTCCACCGCAGTTGCAGGCGTCAAGCCTGTGAATGCTGTGACGTCTGCGCCGGCGCTGAACGCGCGGTCGCCTGCCCCATTGATGACGATACACTTGACTTCCTTGTCAGCTTCAAATTCGTCAAGTGCTGAGTGCATCTCATCGATCATTTCAGCTGTGAAGGTGTTAAGCCTGTGCGGCCTGTTCAGTGTAATCCAACCGATGCTCTCTTCTTTCTTGGTGAGGATTGATTCATAGTGTTTTGGCTCACTCATCTGTCAAACCCTCATGCAGTTCCTAGAATAGCGGTCTAGCTATCCCTGCGTTCCCGTATAAGAGGGCCTTGAATATAGTCTAATTAGCACGGAAGTTGAACTTTAGTCTGGCCTGAAGGCAACCACTTCTGTCTGGCGCCCCTCAAGTGTAACTGTAGAATCCTCGCTTACTCTTGCGCCCCGTCCAACCTTTGCTCGCGTACTCCTCCAAGATTGGGCAGGGTTTGTACATGGGCTCATTGAATCGCGTCTGAAGTTCCTTGAGTTTCTGGACCACCACATCCAGTCCCAGTCTGTCAGCGAGCTCGCAGGGGCCTGACGGCCACCCGGCTCCGAACTTCATGGCCGTGTCAATGTCCTGCGGCGACGCCACATCTCCCTGAACGAGCCAAGCAGCTCCGTTGATCGAGTTGACGTAGATTCGGGCAACGTCAAATTCGTCTGCAAGTTCAAAGGGAATTCTCGGCCGTCCTTCCCTCCAAACATAGAATCCTTCCTTTGTCTTCTGACCTAGTTTACGAGCTTTCACGAGCGGTTCTATTACTGGGGGGATCTTCACGCGGTCGGCATGTTCTGAAGCTATCTGCTTTGAGGCGCTGTCGATTATGTCAAGCCCGATGTAGTCGGCGAGTTCGAAGATTCCCATGGGGAAACCTGCCTTGTACTTGACGGCGGAGTCGATTTGGTCCCGGGTTGCTTCGCCTCGATGCAGGGCCCAGAAGGCCTCGTTGAACACATAGGCCAGCACACTGTTGACGATGAAGCCCCGAACATCCTTCTTCACAAGAACGGGCGTCTTCCCCAGTTTCTTAGCTAGGCTGATCGCTGTCTGCGCGGTTTCATCGCTCGTGCTCGCGCCCTTGACAACCTCCACGAGCGGCATCAGCTGCGGCGGGTTGAAGAAGTGCATCCCAACCACTTTGTCAACGCGTTTCGTTGCCGAGCCGAGGGCTGTTATGCTGAGACTCGATGTGTTCGAGGCGAGTATTGCATGAGGCGGAGCGTACGTGTCTAGTTCAGAGAAGATCTTCTTCTTCAGGGTCAGGTCTTCAGGGGCTGCTTCAATAACGAAATCCACGTTGGACACGGTATCTCTGTAACCGTCAACAAGTCTTATTCTCGAGAGTACGTTCTCCATTTCTTCTCTGCGTATTGTTCGCTTCTCAACGAATTTCTCCAGACTCCATTTTATCCTCTCGTAGCCCTTCTGCATGAATTCGCGGTTCACGTCAGTCATCGAGACGCCTACTCCGGCCATCGCCAAGATCTGCGCGATGCCGTGACCCATGGCTCCGGCCCCTATGACCGCAACGTTGGTTACTTCTCTTCCCGCCAAACTAACACTCATCCTCCATCCAAGCGTCTTGAAGGCTAACTCTCGGCTAGAGTGAATTCGTAGGTAGGGCCATCATCAGATTCCCTTGCCACGAGCTTCACTTTTGCTCCAACTTTGACGTCGTTAAGCTTGGTCCCCGTCAGCCATGCCAGAACCTTTACGCCCTCTTTCATTTTGGCCACAGCCACTGTGTATGTTTCATGATCTGCGAAACTGGCAGGTCGAATCACAACGTGGGTGAAGGTCTCGATCTCTCCTTCGCCTTGGAGTTCGATCCATTCTGGTCCTGAGTGGAGGCATTGCGAGCAATCGGACGTAGGTGGGAACGATATTTTCCCGCATCTGGGGCATCTCGTGGCGCACACCTTTCCCTTCTGGATGCCTGCCCAGAACTCAGTGAGCTTGTCGGTGGGGATATCAAAGACGAATGTAACTGGTCTAGACTTGAGTTTTCGAATCGGAGGACTAAGGGACATTCATTCAGCCTCTGAGTATTGTGACGTAGCAGTAGTGGCCTGTACCGCCGACGTTGTGCGCTAGGGCAATACCGTTCTTTATTGGTGCTTGGCGATTGCCCGCCTGCTTGCGAAGTTGACGTGTCAACTCAACCATCATGGATGTCCCAGTTGCACCGATCGGATGGCCTTTCGACTTGAGGCCTCCATCCACATTGACAGCCATCTTTCCTCCGATCTCGGTTTGCCCGTCTTCGACCATTCGTCCTCCTTCACCGCGTTTGCAGAAACCTAGGTCTTCGTACGCCAGTATCTCCGCTATCGTGAAGCAGTCGTGGACGTTGGCTACATCGAGTTGGTATGGTCCAACCCTTGCTATCTTGAATGCCTGCTCTGCGGCGGTGACCGTGGCGCGCAGTCCCAGGAAATCAGGCCGCTTGCTAACGTTCGCTGTATCCGATGACATTCCAATGGCGTCGATCCAGACCGGGCTGTCTGTTACGGACTTTGCTTTTTTCTCCGAAGCGAGGATCACGGCCGCGGATCCGTCGCTCATGGGACAGCAGTCGTACAACTTCAGGGGCCATGCAACGACGCGCGATGAAAGCACATCTTCAATGGATATGGCGCGTTGTAGGTGTGCGTTGGCATTCATGGAGCCGTACTTGTGATTCTTAACGGCCACTTGTGCCAGCTGCTCTTCAGTTGTCCCATATTTCTTCATGTGCTGAGTTGCGTAGAGAGCATAATATGCGGGAAAGGTCATGCCAAAATTATGAAACTCCCACGTATAGTACCCGGCCCGGCCTATCAGCTCAACAGCTGTTAGCACATCTATCTCAGTCATCTTCTCTATGCCGACGACCATCGCTACTTCGCATAGGCCTGTTGCGATCATGTTGTAGGCGGTTGCAACGGCTGCGCTTCCTGAAGCGCACGCCGCCTCGCACCTCATCAGACCCTTGCCGCTCAAGCCCAAGTATTCTGAAATCACGACAGCCGGTAGAAATTCCTCGTACCATCCACCTGCCGTCCCGACAGTTAGAAAATCAATATCCTTCGGAGTCAGGTTTGCTTCCTCAAGAGCAGGCTTGGCCGCCTCGAAGCCGAGTTCAACTAGGTTCACATCACGTCTGTCGCCGAACTTCGAATGGCCGACGCCAACTATTGCTACGCGCTCCAATTGCTATCCCGCCACTAAGCGATCTGTGCGCTCTGTTCGGCCCTCAGCTCCCTTCTGAGGATCTTCCCAACTTGCGTCTTGGGGAGCCCCTCTCTGAATTCGACAAGGTGGGGAGCCTTGTAGGATGCGATCCTCTGTTTGCAGAACTTTGTGATCTCTTCTGGCGGAATCTTTCCGCTGTGCTCCTGCTTCAGAACGACGTAGGCCTTTACGGCTTCGCCGCTCCTCGGATCGGGTACACCTATCACTGCTGCTTCTCTAATGGCGGGATGCTCGTAGAGTACCTCCTCAACTTCTCTGGGCCACACCTTCAGGCCGGAGACGTTGATCATGTCTTTCTTTCTATCAACGATTCGGAAGTACCCGTCTTGGTCGGTAGTTGCAATGTCCCCAGTGTAAAACCAACTTTCTCGGAGCGCCATCTTGTTCTCATCAGGCTTCTTCCAGTAGCCTATCATGACCTGTGGACCACGTATGACAAGTTCTCCAGCCTCACCTGGCGCAAGCTCTCGGTCTCCCATTTCCAAGTCCATGATCCTGGCCTCGGTGTCCGAAATTGGTATTCCGATGGAGCCGGGGCGGTTCTTCCGCGGGTCGTCGAGTGGGTTCACGTGCGTGACGGGGCTAGTCTCTGTTAGGCCGTAGCCCTCTACAAGCCGGCCGCCGCTGAGTTCCTCGAATCTCCTTTGAACTTCTACAGGGAGCGCGGAAGCCCCGGAGATGCAGGTGCGAACCGAACGCAGGTTGTGCTTCTGAATGTCGGGTCGATCGATCAACGCCACGTACATGGCGGGCACGCCGCAGAAAATGGTCGGTTTGTATTTGTCAATGGCCCTGAGGACGCCTCCGATATCTCGCGGATCAGGGATCAGGATCATCGATCCCCTCATGTAGATGGGCGCGTTCATGGCCACTGTCATGCCATAGATGTGAAACAGTGGAAGAGCTGTTAGGTGCACGTCCTCAGCTGGACGAAGCTTCGCCCATTCAGCAATCTGTACGACGTTGACAACTAGGTTGTAGTGCGTTAGCATTGCGCCTTTCGGAGTACCGGTCGTCCCGCCCGTGTACTGCAGCAAGGCAAGGTCTTTCTTTGGTTGAATGTCCGTAGCCCTGGGCTGTCCGCGGGACTGTGCAAGAAGTTTCTTCATGTCTAAGGCGCCGGGACAGGTGTAGGATTTGACGCCCTTCAGAGGTGAAAGCAGTCTCAGTAACGGAGGGAGATAATCGCGAACACTCGTGGTGATGACATTTGAAAGTTTGGTGTCGGCTCTCACCGCCTCCGCGTAGGGATATAGTTTGTCCCAAGCCACCACAACTTGAGCGCCCGAGTCGATTAGGAGGTGGGCAAGCTCTCTCTCTTTGTAGAGTGGGCTGCAAGCCACCACAACACCTCCAGCCCTCAGAGTGCCGTAGTATGCTATCACGAACTGAGGGATGTTTGGTAGATAGATGGCCACGCGGTCACCCTTCTTGATCCCCATACTCTGAAGAGCTTCCGCGAATCTATCGACTAGGCCATCGAGGGCTCCGAAAGTCAGCTTGGTGCCAAAATAGACCAGAGCGGTCTTTTCGGGCGACTCGGTTGCGGACTTATGGAGGACCTCTCCGAGGGAAATCTCAGGGTATTCTAGTGACTGGCGAACGTCCTGAGGCCAGCTACTCAGCCAAGGTTTCTCCATGAGAATCGCACTTGGACTACTCATGTCCTGAGTCAGTATTTTAACGGTCTGACTCTTTAGGGCCGCAGGAGCCCTGCCTGCGTCAAGATTGCGATGAGGGAAAACCCAGAGGCACCGCTGTCCCTAGGAGGGATGTCTATGAAGAAGGAAGATGTTCAGTTTCGATCGGATAGCTTGGTTCTGCGCGGCGAGATCTACCTCCCCGAGCAAACAATCGCTCCAGGAATTCTTGTATGCCACGCGATGCATGCCCAGGGCTTTCGATGGCTTCCACTGTACAGAATGCTTGCAGAAAGGGCAACTGAAAGAGGATTCGCGTGCTTGCTCTTTGATTTCCGTGGCTGCGGCATGAGCGACGGGCAGTTCGATTATGGGTGGAGTGAACAGAGAGATGCGCAAGCAGCGTTTGAATTTCTCTTAAGCCGAGAGCACGTAGATTCGAGAGGAGCATTCGTGATCGGTCGAAGCCTCGGCGGGACCATAGCCCTTCATTCCCTAATCGACGATCCAAGGGCGAAGGGCTTCGCCCTATGGGCAACGCCTCCAGATCATTACCAGAACATCAAGAACTTCGTTGTGAAAAGGCGTGGAGGTCTCGGGTACTTCATGTTCCTACTTCTCTCGTTCATTGATAGATTACACAATGTCACTAGGGGGATGAGGCTTGACGTGTTCGGACTGAGATTGCGCCTTAAGGATTTGCGGGGAAAACTGATGGCTCTCAAGAATTCCCAGCTGCTTTCAGCGAGAGGGCACCCACCGGTTCTGCTGGTCGTAGGAGAGAAAGATGAGTACGTCTCTCTTCAGGAAGCAAGGATCTTTGAAAAATTCATATCAACCGGGAGAGGGCTGATCGTTTTAGCCGAAACCGGACATACATTCAAAGGCGCGGAAGAGAACTTGATTTCCATCACGTTAGATTGGTTTCGAGGACTGACTAAGATCCTATCTACTAGGGGTTCGAATCAGCTCCCTCACACCATGCCATAGAGCCTAGTGGTCCACCGAAAATTTCTTCTCTCAACTCTGACATTTCTTCACGGTCTGGGAATCTCGTGACTTATGGTGGTCCCTCGGTAACTTCCATTCTTAGAGGCAGAGTTCCGACTGGTTATGGTAAGCTGGATGAAGTGCTTCAAGGAGGCTTCCTTGAAGGTTCCGCTATTCTACTGAGTGCCCCTGCCAGTAGTGAAGTTCCGATTCTTGTGAGAAACTTCCTCAAGGCCTCCAATGAGGTAAGCCTCCTAATCTGTCGAAGTCAATCCTCCGCTGAAGCCGTCTCGCAGGCTGACGAAAATATTCTGAAATGTATGATTTGTAGTGAGAAACCAATTCCACGATCCAAGAACATGATTCCGGGGAAGGGTATTGATAACCTGACAGAATTGAACTTCCAGATCGCGGAAACGATAAATTCCGTTCAACCGAAACGCATTGTGCTAGATATCCTTTCAGACATCTTGCTCAGACACAAGGCACTTCAAACGAGAAAATGGCTTAACGAGTTCTTGGAGAAGCTCCGTTCGAAGTCCATTACGAGCTTATCAGTTCTCAACCCCTACATGCATCCACGCGAAGAAGTCCAAGCTGTCGTAGATCTATTCGATGGTAACCTAGAGATAGTCGAGAAGGACGTTGAGGGCCAACTCCAGAAGTTTCTCCGAATCAGATGGATACACGGAGTAGAGGCAGCTGAGAAGGAGTTACCGTTACTTGACTTGACACCTGAGAGGCTTGAACTATCCAAGCAGCCAGCGGTCACCGTTACTTACTTCAGGGAGCCACATTGGCTCACACCACTAGTTGGCAGAACGACAGAACTTTCGAAACTCAAAGCTTCATTCGAAAACGCTCTTGGTAACAGGTCATCCGTGGTAGCACTTCAAGGAGAAGCCGGCGTAGGCAAGACCCGTCTAATGCAGGAACTGGCTGTCTACGCTCAATCAAAGAGCAGCGTAGTCCTAATAGGTAGCGCTTCGGGGGCCGGATTGCCTTATGCTCCTTGGATTGAGGTGGCACGTCAATACATAGGTCAGGCTCCAAGTGAATTGCTTCGTAGGCTTCTTGGGGGGTACGCCTCCGAGTTTGCACGCCTGGTTCCAGATATTGTAGTCAAACTTGGAACTGTTCCACCCTCTAAGCCTCTGGGTGAGCAGCAGGACAAAATTCGCCTCTACGAGGCCGTGACACAATTCTTCATATCAATCTGCAACGAATCTCCCGTGCTTCTGTTGTTTGATGATATGCAGTGGGCCGACCTCCCATCCTTAGAACTCTTGGAGTATTTCGTTAGGAGCACCGGCAGCCTTCGAGTACTGACAGCATGCTCCTATAGGTCGGAAGATGTCCAATCCGACAGCCCGCTGTATCAATCGCTCATGAAATTCAACAGGCAACGTCTGCTTGAAACGATTCAAGTAAAGAACCTGGACAAAGAAGAGACGACGGAACTCATCAAACAAACCTTCGGTGAACAGACCATTTCCTCCGAGTTTGCAGACCTAATACACCACCGGACAGGGGGTAACCCCTTCTTCGTCGAGGAAGTCCTACGTTCACTAGTCGAAGACGGGACGATCTTCAGAACTGAAACTAAATGGGACCGGAAGCCAATTCAAGAAATCATCCTACCCGAGAGCGTCAAGTCGGTACTCAAGTCAAGATTGACGAAGCTCCAACCAGAAACTCTGAATCTTCTCACAATGGCCTCGGTCATAGGCTCCGAATTTGACTTCGGAGTCTTGCATGAGGTATCTCAGCTAGAGGATGAGTCCCTACTTCAGAGGCTTGAAACAGCGTTCTCAGCTGGATTGGTGCAACAAATTCCACGTCAGAAGAACATCTTCAAGTTCACCGACAACCGGATAAGGGAACTACTCCTGAATGACCTCATCCCCATACGAAGAGCCAAGTACCATCTCAAAATCGCTGAGGCTATGGAAAAAGCCTACTCGAGGAACCTAGAAGGCCATGCTGAAGCCATAGCCAACCATTTCTCCGAAGGTGGAGACAGTGAACGAACCATCAAGTACTCAATCATGGCAGGCGAACGAAACAGAGCAATCCACGCCTATCAACAAGCGATAACCGACTATAAGCGTGCTCTGGACCTCATTGAACTTGAGGAAGGCGGAGAAGCAGAGAAGGCGGGCGTTCTCCAGAAGCTTGCAGGCTGCTACAATCTTGCTGGTCAGGCACAAGATAGCGTTCGCCACTATGAGCAGGCGCTCAGTCTCTATGAGAAGCTTCGTGACTTCAAGGCATGCGCCAGAATATCCGTGGACCTGACTTGGGCGCTCTTCAGGGCTAGTCCGTCTGGCGCATTTCAAGGTGGGATTGCAGTGCTGAGACAGGCGCTCAAGTACGTCGAGGCCGGCGCTCTGAGTTACGAGGCCGCTGAAATCTACTCGACTCTTTCCCAATGGCTTGTCTCGTTAAATGAGTATGATGAAGCCAACACCTGGGCTGACAGGGCTCTTGAGGCCGGAGAGAAAAGCGGTAACTTTGCTGCGGTCGTGATAACGCTCATGACGAAAGCTGCTTTTCTATCGGATTCAGGTCGAATCGATGAGTCCCTGCAGCTCTACGAGAAGGCTCTTGGCATCGCGTTAGAACATAACCTCCAATTTTGGGCGGCAGAAGTTCTACTCAACCTAAGCGTGTCCACATACTCGAGAGACTTCGCAAAGGGGCGAGAGTTTGCCCTTCAAATGCTCGAAGTGGCCAGGCGTGAGTACCTTGTTCCACTTGAAGGCGGCTCTTATGCTTGGTTGTCGTGGCTAGATTGGTTAAAGGGAGATTGGGTACTTGCCCTTGAGGAAGTCAATAGGGCCCTCGAAATGGCGGAACGACTCGGCTTCGCGGGTGACGCCATTCTGCTAGCTGAAGTTTTGAGAGGACTTATGCAACTAAGCATGGGAGACTTGAACCAAGCGGAAAAGTACCTTGAAGATTCCAACGCCAAGCAGAACCCACTGACCCAGCACATTGTCAATCTCAATCTGGCCTTGGGCAAGCTAAGATCGGAGCAGGGAAAAGAGGATGAGGCGGAAGCGTGCTTCGAAACCTGTGTGAATGCCTTCAGAAAATGGGAATTCAGCCCTTGGCCGCCGCAACAGATCGAGACGTTACTTTGCCTAGTCCCAATCTACGCCAAGCAAGGCAGACCGGATGAGGCTCGCAAGATGTGTGACTGGGCTAAGCGACTTGCCGAGACACTGAAGAGTGATGCAGGTTTAGCGATAGCTTTGCAAGCTGAAGCAAGCCTTCTGCGTGCCGTGGGCGACATGAAGGGAGCCGAGGAGGCTTACTTGAATTCTTTAGAGCTATGGACGAAAGCCGGTTGGCCCTACTATCATGCCAAAGCTCTGGCAGCCTACTCTGAAGCCATTACCCAAACAAACCCAGCTGAGTCAAAGAAGCGCTTGGAGCAAGCCGCTGAAATCTTCAGAAAACTAGGCGCAAAACGCGACCTGGAAAAGGCTGAAGCCAAACTCTCATCTGCCACCTAACAAAGCAATCCTAGTAGTTTGCCGAATCAATCTCTGCTTGCCGAAACATGGTTTCCGAGGCCGTCCATAGCAGACTGTCAGATTGCAAAACTGCGTGTGACCAGTTTGGAGTGATGGCAACGAAGCTAAGCCCGTATCCTTTGGCACCGAACCCGTTCACGAGATCTTGAGGGCAACCAAATCTGGCGCACCAAGGTACCCACACAGGTTGTTGGTCTCAAATTCTGGGAACTCCTTGCATCAGATTCGCGTTTTGAAATCCATATGTCATGAAAAACTAAACTGGATGTGGGTTGCATATTCAACTGCTATCCAGCTGACTTCTGAACTGGCGTGGAACCTCGCGACTGTTCATTGTTATGCGAGCGCCGAGGAGGGGCGCGGTGACAACAAATACCCAACAAAGGGAGGTGCGGGAGACGAAAGTGAAAACTACGTTGTTGGCAACGACGATCATGCTTGCCCTCATATCTGCCATGCCGACAGGTCTAGCTGCAACTAGAACGCCCTTCAGCGGCCAGCTCACCTTCAACTACGGCGTCTGTGCGGACGAGATCACGGGTCTACCTCTAAATCCATGTGAGTGGTGGAGGTACGCTTGGGTCGGACAAATAGCAAACGGCAGAATCGTACACCTTCGAGGGATCGCTGGAACATGGACTCTGGATGGGACAATCAGTGGTAAAGGAGACATTACGCGGAAGGACGCGGACATAAGTTGGGGCACTTGGTCCACGTTCCCAGTACCAGAGCCATTCCAAGATTATTCATTCCAAGCCTGGGGAACAATCGATGGGTATACCATGTTCATTTGGGCGACTGTCCACCACGGCCAAATCTACTACAGTACGTTTGAGATGAGAGGACATGGAACACTCATACAGGGCAAAGCCACGGCGTTGGATTATAACACTGGCGTTGCCACACTGGAAGGCTGGATAATCCAAGCTTCCTAGGCTCGGTGACTACCGTTCAACTCACGGAAATCTTCTTTTTCTTGTTTCCAGTTTTTTGAGACCAATGCGTGAAGAATGTGTGTGTTCTCAACGATGCGCGAACTCCTCCTAACCCGAGATGATGTTCGGATTTCCTCCCGCGCAGGTATCGTCTTTTTGAAATCCTATCGGCGTCCTACGATCATCTGAAGGATTGCGATCACGACAAAAGCTACGCCCGCATACAGCAGACTGTGCGTCAGTAAATATATCACGACGGCCCCGACAATGGGTAGAATGAAGTGAATCAAGGCTTTCAATAGCAGAATTATGATGATGCCGACAATTAACAGAATCAGGAATATCACTAGTTCTCCGAAGCTGATGGGAAGCAAGAAGCTGGTTAACATCTTAAGGGCCGCTCCGGTTTGGAGAGCAACTAGACTCCCTGATAATTTGGAATACTTTGCGCGTGAACTTCGAGGTAATGCAGCTTCAGCTGACGCTTGATGCTAAAGTAGCGCCCGCAATAGAGGCAACAGTAGACCCGAATTAGTGGCAGTTGATCATCGGAAGCTCCGCCGCGGAAATCCCTAAGATCGATATCGAAGCGCATTTCCATCTTATCCCAGGAGGATGAAATTTACCGAGATCTTAGTATTCGCTATCCCTAGAAGCGTAAAGTTTGCTCTACTTCTTCTACCAGGTGTAGATGCGTCTATCTGGTATCAAGTGGCAGGGACCAGGCAGAGGTGAGCGACTAACATGAAAACAATGAAAATCAAAGTCCCAGTGTTAGAATATCCAGTCGTTCCCGTCTATCCGTACTACCCATGGTATGGATACTACGCTTGGCCATGGTACGGATACTACGCCTACCCGTGGTAGGCGCATCCTAGCTTGATCGTTGCGGTCGACGCCTCATCCATATTTTTCTTCTCTCACACAGCGCAGAAGGATTTCGTTCATCGACTTAAACAGGCTGAGAAGCTGGAATCAAGAAATACACAAACAAGCCGGGTCGAGTCAAAGAAGCGCTTAGAGTATGCAACTGTGTTTCTAGTCTGCCAGTATGACTTCACCATTTTCCAGCAGACTGATCCGTCGCCATCTTGAGTCATAAGTTCTGCCGCGCATCGCAGCAACTCTAATGTGCTGCGCAATCTGTCCTGCGCTTTCTTCGCTCTTGAATTCGATTATTCCATCACATAGTGATTCGAACTGCCTGTAGAAGGCATCTGATGCCACTCCAGTTAGGAGGGAATGCAGAAGAATATTTTCGTGAGCACGGCTTAAGGGAATCATTCGCGTTCGCCAGAAATCGATCATCTCTTTCTCCGAGTTGTATTGAAGTAGAACAGTAAGGTTATCATCTACGTGTAATCCCCCTTTTGCAGATTCGGGAACAGTCTCCTTTAGACTCTGTCCGACGCCGATGCTCCAATCGGAAATCTTGAGAGATTCGGTGACGGCTCGGCCGAGCCGTCCTTCTCTTTTTTCGGGGACGCCAATCCCAGTTTGAGCAGTGTAGCTGTCGATAATTGCCAAAATCGTCTCCTCTTCCAGCCTCTTGACGTTCAAGCCGAGTCTAGTGAGAGCATCCCTAACGTCGCGTGGCATATGTTGGAAAGTATGGTACTCGGTCTTTACACCGCTTCTCAATGCATGAGCTGCAATCGTCAACGACGTTTCATACCAGATGGAATGCGGGTCAAATTTCGCAAGCAGATTACATCCATACCGAAAGCCACCCTGAACGAGTTCGCTAAGAATTGGGAGAGTCAAGCTGATGGACAAGCAAAAACGCTCCTCAGAGCCACCAGATATCGTCAAAACTGCCCTTATCAATACCTAGGTATCATTAACTGAATGCTCGGTTTCTGCCTTTCGACAGCCTTTTTGTGTGCGCATAATTAGCCACAGACACAGTCCAACAAAAATGCTGACGCGTCTTCAATTTTCTCGATTGAGAAGTATTTTAGTGGCAGTCTCGGCATAAGAAGTTGGTTGAGGATAGGATATGCCGCTGTCCTATGTTCTGATCAATGTGGAATTGGGTTCAGAAGATGAGATACTCAAAGAGGTTCGCAAGATTCCCAATGTGAAGGAATGTCACCGCCTCTATGGTATCTACGACATGATTGCAAAAGTTGAAGCTGATTCGATGGACACGCTCAAACAGGTTGTCACATGGAAGATAAGACGACTTACAGGGGTACGTTCCACAGTTACGACGGTCGTCATAGAATAGCTCCCTGCCTGCCTGCCTGCATGCCTGCCTGCAGGCCTCCTGCATTCACAGTACTGCCGCGCAGGGCGTTCATTTAGGCCTGAGAGCCCTGCACTTCCAGTCCTTCGGTGAAACTGCATTCCTTACTCTTTCCAAGAGCGCTTTGGCAGATTCATGCTCGATCATGCTATCTGCAGCGGGATACAGTACCCCTTCTTCCTTCAGGTCGTGCGCGGCCAGAATGTCTTTCAGCCCGTCAATGAATGTTTTGATGGTCATGTTTCCTTCTCTCAGGCTTTTCTGGATGGCCGCAAGAAGACCACTTATCTGCCCGTGCTCAGAGCGCATTACATCAGTGGGGCCTGAGAGCCCACGCGCCTCTACTTCGGGGAAGAGCAACTCCTCTTCGCAGTAGATGTGTTTGTGGAGTAGTCGCTCCAACTCTTCGAAGGCGCGCTGAGCTTTAGGCTGATCCTGTAAACTCTTCAGTAAACTTTCGAGGAGCATCTCGACTTTCCTGTGGTCTTCAGAGAAGTACTCAGCAATTGGCACCTGATCCTTAGGCCTCCCATGTCTTCAGTCCGCTAGCGTGACTTCGCCAGTCGGTAGCAGGCGTAGTCGTCGCCATCGGGAATCGTAGGGCCGACCTCGCATCGCTCTCACTCTAAGAACGTGCTCGATCTGTCCTTCCCGTTCCCCACTCTTGATGTCTATTATCGCGTCGCTTAGCGATTCGAACTGTTTCGTGAATCCGTCGGAGGCTGCCCCTTTCATGAGGGAGTTGAACGAGACAATCTCCTGGACTTTTGTGTGAGGTCGGCTTCTGGTTCGCCAATTATCGATAAACGCCTTCTCATCGTTGTATTGGAGCAAGACTCCGGTATTGTCGTCGATGTGTAGTCGCCTCTTGTCTTCTTCTGGAACTCCGGATTTGATTCGTTGGACATTTGCGATGCTCCAGTCGGAGAGCTTGAGGGATTGAGAGTAATGGCGGGGAACACGGCTCTTCTCTTGTATTTCCACGTTGAGTCCGGTTTGGACAGTATAGCTGTCGAGGATTCTGAGGGTGTCTTTGTCCTCTAGCTGTTCAACGTCTAATCCGAATCTTTCGAGGGCTTCTCTAAGCTCGCTTGGCATGTGTTGAAAAAGATGATAATCGGTTTTTATGCCATCCCTCAAGGCATGGGCAGCTATGGTAAAAGATGTTTCATACCAGATTGAATCTGGTTCAAATTCAACCAGTAAATTCGTCCCGTAATCAACGGGATTTTCAATCAGCTCCTTCAGGAACGGCAGGGTGAGCCCACTCGGCAAAAGGCAAGCCTCCTCTAGGCCCGGTCACGTATCATCAATGACCTTGTCAATTTCAGCATTCCGATGTGTGGGTCTGATGGTGCGCACACAGAAGTACCTCTCTGCTGTTGGAGGAGGCGTCACGTAACAACCCACCGCGCATTTGACCCAAGTCGGAATTCTACCGATGCCTCGGCAAGCTCCACCTTCGGAACTTGCGCCGGCTTAATAGCTCCCAAGCACCGAGATGAGATGTGTGGGGGCCTGGCCGAAGAGGTCGCAAGGGTTCTAAGCTCTTGTAGCCGGGTTCAACTCCCGGGGCCCCCGCAACAGTTCTGTAGGCATACTGACCTCATCGTATATCGTTCTGAGGACTAGGTTTCAAGCCAGCAGCGAAGCTAAGTCTATATGGGTTGGCATTGAACCCGTCAGCGTTAGGGTACTCACTTGGCTGTATTCAAGCGTCCGTTCCTTTTTGATCAGGTCAACAAGATCAAGCTCTGGCCTTCCAAGAAGGGTGTCCTTCATGGAGTGAGAGAAGCAGAGGATCTGGGATCCTTAATCAGGATAAGTACGCATTGCGGGCTGACAATTCTTGTCAAGTCGTCTAGAAGAGGCCGGGGGGCTCGATGGTTGAGGAACCGGTGGATGAAGACGGCCTGTGATCACTGCGGGGTTCCCGCCTGGAAGGTCGAAAGGTTCACGAAAAGCGCATCGTAAATGTGCTGATGTCATGGATACTCTCGAATTAACGGCCACTCAGAAGCAGCGGCTAAGAGAGCTCGGTGGCGAGGAATTTGTTCACCTAACATTCCTAGGGGTGAACGAGCGCGAGAAGAAGTTCGGCGACATTCAACTTGCCTTGGAGAGAAAAAACAAGGAGGAGCTGCTGAGGCTCCTAAGGTCAACTAGAAAGCCCGCAATCAGACAGATCGAACGAGAAATGGCAGAAGCCCTGGCTGGGGCGGGTTTCACTGAGGTTGTAACGCCGTCCATTATTTCCAGAGATTTCATCAAACGCATGGACATAACCGAGGCCCAAAATCTCTGGAGACAGATTTTCTGGCTTGACGAGAGGAGATGCCTCAGGCCAATGCTGGCCCCGAACCTCTACCATGTTATGAGAGAGCTGCGCAGGGTTACGAAGCCCGTGAGCATCTTCGAGGTGGGTTCCTGCTTCAGGAAAGAAAGCAAGGGGCGGGAGCACGCGGAGGAATTCACCATGCTGAATGCTGTGGAGCTTGCCCCCAAGATGGACGCTAACGAACGGCTGAAGGAAATGATCGATGTCAGTCTACAGGCAATTGGAATGGCCGAGTATCACTTAGAAGAAGTCAAGTCCGAGGTTTACGGAGAAACAATTGACGTGCTCGTCGACGGCGTCGAGGTTGCTTCCGCAGCCACAGGTCCTCACAGGTTGGACAGAAACTGGCAGGTGGTCGAACCTTGGGCGGGAGTCGGATTTGGGCTGGAACGCCTGGCCATGGTAAGAAAGGGATGCAAAATTCTTGGGCATGTGAGCAGGTCCCTCAGCCACTTGGATGGCTCCAGCTTAAGCGTAATGTGAGACAGGAAGCCGGAAGAACCAAGGCCTAGGCCTGTTCCGCGACCTTTTTTCCTCCGAAGCATTCTGGGGTTTCTATTCAGTCGAGCCATCCTTCAAACCGAGCTTGGTGATGCGAAACGACGTTTAATATTCCCATGACCTTCCTCTAACGATGCTGTCATAACTGATCGAGGAAGATTCTCGTGAGTGCGCCTACGGATATTCTCCAGAAATTGTCGGATTCCGTGATCGAGGGCAATTCGCAGGAGGCTAAGAAATGGGCAATCGAAGTACTGAATTCAGGGCTGGATCCGCTTGAGGCAATCGAGAAAGGCCTAGCCAAAGGCCTCAGGGAAGTTGGCCGAAGGTTCGAGTGCGGTGAGATGTTTCTGATGCATCTGATTCTGAGTGCTGAGGCAATGAAGGCAGGCGTCGAGATAATGAAACCGGAAATGCTCAAACAGAATAAGGAATTGAAAAGCCTAGGCACTTTTCTAATCGGAACCGTCGAAGGAGACCTTCACGATATTGGGAAATCAATCGTGTCCGCGATGCTCACGGCTGAGGGTTTCGATGTAGTCGACTTAGGCGTGGACATCCCCGACCGAATCTTTGCTGAGAAGACGAAGGAGATCAAGCCTCAGATCTTAGGCTTGAGCGCCCTCATGACTACTACGCGGACAAAACAGAGGGATGTGATAGACGCTCTGAATCGGGCGGGCGTGAGGAACATGGTGACTGTGATGGTCGGCGGCGCTACCGTGACTCCTGAATGGGCCCAACAGATAGGAGCTGATGCCTACGGGGAGGATGCGGTTGATGCTACCAAGAAAGCCAGACAGCTGCTCAAAGGCTAGACGATAGGCTCTCACGATCTGTCACGAACCAGACTGTGAATCCGTCTCCACAACCCGAATGCTTTGACTTCGCTTGTGGGCCGCCGTAGTGTATACGATTCTGCGGAGATAAGAGCAATCTATATTTCAACCAGTCCCGTGCTGATAGCTCCATCTCATGCTGCGGTTCGAAGATCGTTGAGGAGAGTCCTTGAAGAAGCGCTCCCGAATAGACATCTACGCTGACATCATAGAATACCTAAAACGTCAGCCCGAAGGAGTCCAAGTTACCAGATTGTCTTACGGGGCAGGCTTGCCGATCGACAGGATCAAACCGATGCTGGATATCCTTGCTCGCTGTGAGCTAATCAAGATTCATGTCGTAGGCCCACCGTTGCAGGCGAGTCTAACGGAGCGGCGTTACTTCTCCATCACGAGGAAAGGTTTGGAGTTTCTCGACGCCTACAAGAAGATTCAGGCATTGATCACCTACCTGGAGACAGAGCGGCGTCGGGGACCCAGCGGCGTGCCGATGGACCTAGTTGGCTGAAAGCAGCCGCATATAGTAATCACATGTTGTTAGAAGGACTTGGGTAAGAATCAGACAACTGCACTAGTCCGGCAGAAGAACGACCTTGCTAACAAGCTACCGACGGCTTGTGGGAAAACCGCCGAGGCCGCGTTGACTGCCCTAGGTCAAAGTTTTACGAAGTTACCGGCGTTAATCGTTCCCGATCCAAGCTGAAACCTTTCGAAGTTCGCTCCTCGAGTGCGCGCTCCCAGAAAACGTTTGGGGCATAATCTGTCAATTCTAGTATTCATTCATGTTCCTTTTCGGACGAAATTGAACGGTACGACAAAACCTGACTCTGTCTCATTGCAGACAGTGATTAAGTGTGCCTTCTTGATTTTTATACGCCCGCGAAGCCTTCGACGATAGATTGAATTGGCGAGGCCTCGGGATCTAGTCAAAGAACGCATTCGAATCAGGCAATGGTACTACGCAAATCTCGAACGGAACCGTAAGCGCCACCGTGAAAAGATGCGAATATACCGCCGCATATTTCCATCACGATACAATGAAGGATTAAGATTGACGCAGTTTCGTCGGTTGCTCGTTTTGGCGTTAGGCTCTCGATGTGTCAAATGTGGCACGATCCGAGACCCATCAGACTTGGCAATTCATCACATTAATAGATTGGAGAACTTGACGCGAGAGATTTCGCTGAACGAGATTTCAGTACTTTGTAATCAATGTCATTCCGAATCCTATGTCGGTCGGCGCAATGAACGCATCAGCAATCAAGGAACATGCGGCGGCGATGATCTATGACCGCCCCGCTTACCTAGAAGCGGACCAACTTAACACACATTTTGTGAGTACGTGATGCAACCGATTGATGTGCCCTGCCCTTTAATTGGGCGACAGTTAACGTCTGGTTCGGTGATGGATGAAATGTTCCGAAAAAGAATGGTCGAACCGGCGAGGATCATCAACCAGTTCACATGCACAATGGAAACCATGCTCGTGCTGGCTAAGGTCAAGGCAGGCTCAATCTTTGCAGGTATATCTACCATCGGTAGCGCAGGAGACCGAAAACTGGACGTTGAACTACGCCGCGAAATCGCCTTGGCACACGCACAGCAATTGTCCAGGATCCCCCGCTGATTCGAGAAAAGGAAATATTAGAACCAGGATAGGATGGTAGGCGGCGTTCGTGTGAAGAGATGACGGTAGAGTTCAAGCTTAAAGTGGCCCCCAGCTACAAGGTCGCCTACATCATGCGCCGCGGCCAGTACACGGGCCAGAACATGTGGCGCACCGAATTCAATCAGCTGGTGAAGTGGGCAAGAAAGAGGAAGGTGCGTACAGGAAAATGGATCATGTACTTCATAGACGAATGGGGAAAGAAACCTGAAAGGGAGCGTCGTTCGGTCGCCTGCCTCGAGATAAAGGGGAGGGCGTTTCCCGAGGGGAAGATCCAGATGAAGAAGATTCCGAGGCAAAAGGTCATCAGCGTCACCTTCGACCCCGACAAGGTGTCCGCTGACATCATCTACTATGCGCTCGAGGGCTGGCTGCAATATGCCCCCTATAAGCAGGCGGCCCGTTCGAGGGAACTGTACGACGGAAGCCCATGGACAAATCGCCGAGCCTGGGCCAACTGCGAAATACAGGTTCCACTAAAACGGAAATGACACCCTCACGCATGGCATGGATGATCTTGCAGAGTAAGTCCTGACGTTCTTCCGTCCGTGTTTGGCGTCCATTTCTTGGGCTCTGCGTTCTGTTGAACAGTTGTAAGCAAGGGATAGCGCATTCTAGGCTCTGTTCGGAAAAGAGTCACATCTCGAATTCGGGAAAATGCCTAATTACTACAGGTATAGTAGCTTCGCGCCATGATCCAGCGAAAGCCTTTCCTCTACGTGCTTCTCGCTCTGATTCTGCCGCTTGTGCTGTCTTCCTCGACTTTGGTGCAGTCTGCCTACGACCGCGGTGACCCAGATATGAGCACAACCACTACCACGCGGTCTGTTACAACCCAGGTTACCTCAGTTCCGGAAAACATTAGCCTTCTCCCCGTGTTCCTACTGATTGTGGGAATAATCGCTATGTACCAACGCGCAAGGACTACGGGCAAGACCTGACCAGTCATACAGGACCGCAAACGCTTCTACACACAAGCGCTCATGATTCCGTCACCACAACCCTGACTGGGTTCCCAAGGTTCTCTTCCAGAATGTGAATTCCGCTGTTGATTTCTTCCAGCGATACTCTGTGCGTGACTGATTTTGAGAGGTCTATCCTCCCGGAATCTACCATTTTGACCAGCTGAACAAGCTCCGTCTTCAAGTGGTCGTTTACCCCAACGATCTCCATTTCCTTGCCAATTATCATCCGATATGGCTGGAGCCGCATCTGTCTCGCTCCTATGCCTACCAAGACCATTCTTCCTCCTTTCCCAACGCACTCAACCGCTTTTTCCATAGTCCTCTCCTGACCGACGAAATCGATGACTACATCAGCTAGTCTTCCGTCCGTAGTGCGCCTAACAGTTTCGACGGGGTCGCGTTCAGAACCATTCACGACTGCGGTTGCTCCCAGCATCTTGGCCAACACAAGTTTCGCTTCAAGCAAATCCACCGCAGTAACGCTGGCAGATTTGAAGATCTTCGAAGCAAGCTGAATTGCGTGGGCTCCGAGCCCTCCTACCCCGAACACGACTACATGGTCTCCTCGCTGTGTTCTGCCCCTGTTGAGGGCGTGGAAGGCTGTGGAGACCGCGCAGCCCATGATTGCGCCCTGCTCAAACGGTATGGCTCCGGGTAGGCGCACAATACTATTTGCTGGGACGCTTACGTACTCGGCGAAGCCTCCGTCCACGTCCTTCCCCATCATCCTGTACTTCGTGCAGTAGTTCTCCTTGCCAGTCCGGCAGAACTTGCACCGCCCGCAGTGCACTACATAGTGGACGCAGACTCTTTCACCCTGTTTTATGCCCCTGACTCTTCTTCCGGTCTTTGCCACAACCCCCGCGATCTCGTGGCCCAGCGTTATCGGCAGTCTTCCGACGGGAGCGATGCCGCGAATATAGTTTATGTCAGAGTGGCAGACTCCGCTTGCCGAGACTTTGACGAGAACATCTTCCGGCCCAATCCGCGGAATATGAACATGGTCCAAGCGCAGTTCCTCGCCGACTGCGTGCAGCCTACCGGCAATCATGAATTCAGTCGTTCCCTCCACAGCTACTCTCTAGTCGAATTTCGGCATAAGTGAGTGTCGCATCACCCTAAGCTTCGGCCCCGGTGCGCCATACTACTCGCCAATAATGTTAGTCTCCAGTTTGCCAAAATTGAACTTCCAGTTCCTCGTGAACTCGCCGGTTGGGAATGATCCCGTTGTTGACAAGAAGTCGCTGCGATAGGAGTCGCGTTATTCATTTTTCTATATTCTAAACCACCTTATACCTCGTTCAAGGGCTGTATCTACTCGGTATAATGGTACCAAGGGGAAATTTTCTGTTCGATAGGCGCGCTCAGATGCTGAAGCCTAAGCAGTTGAGCAGCATCCAGCAAGCAAGCATCAGGAAGCTCGTCCATTACGCCTACCGGAACACTGCTTTCTACCGAAAGCGTTTTGACGACGCCGGAGTGCGCCCGGAGTCCGTCAAGAGCCTCGACGATATGTCAAAGATACCGTTCACCGTAAAGACAGACTTGAGAGACAACTATCCGCTTGGTATTCTCGCTGTTCCATTAAACCGATTGTATTGCCTTCACGCATCGTCCGGAACTACTGGAAAACCGATTGTTGTGGCGTACACTCGTGGGGATCTAGAGCGCTGGAGCAGGCTTATGGGCAGAACATTCGACGTCGCAGGTGTCAGAAAAGGCGACATTGTACAGAACATGTATGGCTATGGCCTCTTCACGGGTGGGCTAGGTTTCCACTACGGCGCTAGAGCAGTCGGCGCGATAGTCGTACCCACGAGCGTAGGAAACACAAAGAGGCAGCTCATGCTCATGAAGGATCTCCAGACCACGGTCGCTGCCTGCACACCATCGTACATGGTGTACCTGTGCGAGGCCAGCCGCGCCGAGGGCTACGAGCCGAGGAAAGATTTCGTGCTTAGAATCGGGCTTTTCGGGGCCGAGCCTTGGAGTGAGGAGGCCCGGAAACGAATAGAAGATTCCTTCGGCCTCCGGGCACATGACTGCTACGGAATGTCAGAACTCTGTGGCCCTGGGGTAGCAATCGAGTGTGAGCAACGGGAAGGCCTCCACGTATGGGGGGACGAGTTTCTGGTCGAGACGATAGACCCTGACACAGGCGAGGTTCTGGAACCTGGCCGAGAAGGCGAGCTTGTTTTCACGATGCTCTCGCGGGAAGCGATGCCTCTGCTTCGCTACAGGAGCAGGGACCTCTCCCGCGTGTTTGAAGATGAGTGTGCGTGTGGAAGATACCACAGCCGGATTGCCCGCATCAAGGGTAGGAGCGATGACATGCTGATTGTTGGAGGCGTGAACGTTTTCCCCAGCCAAGTAGAGCATGTGCTCATGAATGTCCCAGGCCTCGGCGATCAGTACCAGATAATCGTGTCCCACGAGGAACTAGACAGATTAACTGTCAAGGTTGAGACAGCTAAGCATAGGCTGCAGGATCCCGAGCTGACGAAGACGGTTCAGGAAGATCTCTACGCCACTCTCGGAATACGCGCCAATGTTGAGTTTCTTGAGGAAGGAACACTCCCCCGCCATGAGGGGAAGGCGCGTCGTGTAGTCGATCTTCGGCCGAAGGAGTAGGTTCCGAGGCCATTCCGTTTGCCAAGAGTCCCAGCCGGTCTGGTACTGGTAACAATCCTAACCTTGGTCGGGGCATTTCTGAACCTGAGGTTCGTTCTTGCGATTCTGGCCTTAGTCGTCGTTTTCGTCGGGATCGTCTGGCTACGTCAGTCAGGCGCAACAATGGCAATTGTAGGGATCGGAGTAGCTTTGGCCTTGGCAGTGGCCTTCTTCAGCACCAACCCTCTTGTCGCATTGGGAGCAGCGGCTTACGGTGTCCTCAAGTCGTTCGGTATCACGATTTCAATCCTCGCGACGATGCTGATGATTTTCCTTATGAAGGAGGTGGGAGCGCTTGAAACGATCTCCACTGCTGTCAAACGCGCGGCCAGAACAAAGGAGCAGCAGGCCCTATTTCTTGGGGTAGGCTTCGGATCTTTCGCGACATCGCTCGGGGTCGTGACACCTTCCCTCTTTCCGCCGCTCTTGCTGGCCATGGGCTTCAGTCCCTTAGCCGCAATGGCCATCGCGGTCCTAGGCTACAATGCAACCACATCCTACGCGCTGCTTGCAATTCCTATCACCCTTCCAGCGGACATCTTCAAGCTTGACAGTTTTCTTCTCGCCTACAAAGTGAACATTTTCCTTCCGGCCGTTGCCATTCTAGTCTCCATGGCCATGCTGTGGATTGTCGGCGGCAAGGAGTCGGTTCGCAAGGGCGCTGCACCAGCCGTCTTAGCCGGGGTCTCAATCGGTTTCTCATGCTTGCTGTTAGGGCTCATGCGTGTGCCCATAATGCTGATCGGTGTTCTGGCCGGGCTTGTCACCATGCTATTGCTGTACCTCATCCAACACCTGAAACACAGAGGAGCCAGGATTTCTGAACCTATCGATCGGATGCAGGCCATCAGAGCTCTCAGTCCTTGGCTGATCCTGATAGCCCTCGCCTTGGTGGTGGGCATCCCTCAGGTTACGGATTGGTTGAGGCGTCTCGATGGGCCCGCATTTTGGGTCTTCGATAATCCATTAGAT
>Ga0129297_10000251_pt1 | contig 25716 bp, 27 predicted proteins | sample I18A1metaG_FD_94708 | JGI IMG/M metagenome (GOLD analysis project Ga0129297, IMG submission 94708) | Lake sediment bacterial and archeal communities from Gulf of Boni, Indonesia to study Microbial Dark Matter (Phase II) - ​I18A1 metaG | ecosystem: Environmental > Aquatic > Freshwater > Lake >... | reverse complement strand
GTCCTCGCTCACGTTTTTAAGCCCCACGAACTCGATTTTACTCACGTTCTTTCCTTCGAACTTGGAGGGCTCGGTGCTCCCGCCGGCGTAATAGGCGAGTACGATCGCGAGTGCGGCCGAAACGGCGCATGCTGTCACCAGGAACTTCTTCATGTATCAGTCCGCATCCTGCATGAGTATTTCACTTCCTCAAACTGACCCGTACACCGGGCACGGCATTTCCGGTCTGTGTACGCGTTGGGCACCATTATGTCAAGAATTAACGGGCCCGCTCAAGCGGTATGACCCGCTATATAAGAATTCTCGTGCCAAAAAGCACCGTAATCCCGGGTTCCGGGTACCCTTCCCGGAGATTATACCTGTAATTATAGATATTCTCCGCCCGCATGAATGCAAAGAAGCTGTCCATCATTTTTCGCTGCAGCGCCAGGGTGCCGATTACGGTCCCGTTCAGCCGCTCCTTCGTTTCCGGGTCCGTGTAAACCACGCTCATGAGCTTGTTGCCCCACTCGAACCGCCAGAGCTTCCCCGTGTACGCGATGGAACCGGAAATCTTGTGCATGGGCCGGTACGTCACGTGTTCGCTTGCCAGGTAGCGGTTGTACTCGTAACCCAACAGCATTTCGAGCAGCCTGTCGAAGAGCACGAAACCCAGGTCGAGTTTCCCCATGAAATGCGTCACCGGCATGGTGAAGGTTTCGAGTACGTCACCGGGCGCCGTACGGTAATTGTAAAAATGGTCGCCGCGCTCCCCCACCCCCGAGGCCTTTATGCTCACGGAGTCGTTGAACCTGAGCTCGCACTTCACCTCTCCATGATGCACCCTCGAGGGGGGAAGAGCGAGCTCGGGAAGTATGTACTTTTGCTCCAGGTAAAACACCTCCGGCTGGAAGGGGATCAGGTCGTACCTGTATGATATCGAGAAGCTCGCGTGTTCGAATCCCTTGAGCGTCATCACCAGATTGGGGAAGACGAGGGGCGACGAATCCCTGTTGAAATCCGCGGCAAGCCCCAGGCTCAAACCCACGTTCTTCGTCAGGTTGAAATCGTCGACGATTTCGGTGCTCGAGTACGCGTCATCGGGCGCGTCGCCCCTGTAATTGTAATACCCGACTTCCGATTTTCCCCTGATGCGGTTTGACGCCGACCATATGTATTCTCCTCCCACCGAGCCGCTGGAAAACGCCACCCTGCCCTCGACGCGGTCCGACGGGTCCATAGGCCTTAGCCTGTGCGTGTACTCGCCCCCGCCGACCGAAAAAAAACCCTCGAACTGGTTGGAGAGCTTGTACACGTTTTTGAACGAAATCTTCGCCTCGTTTTTTTCCTCGCGGCTGAACACGGAGTTGTTGATCATGCCCCGTGAATCATTGTAGACGTCCGCGTCGACCAGGGCCCGCCATGATTCGCTCATGTTGAAATTGCCGGTATACCCTATGCGGTCCTCCGAGTAGCTGGAGTTCCGGTAGACGGTATTATTATAGCCAAAATCGTCAGACCGCTTCAGGGACGCGCTCACCAGGTAGACCGCATCCTCCTGTTCGTTCGAGAGGCTTACGCCGGAGAGCACATTGTTGTACTGGCCGTATCCTATCTGCATGTCGACATTCACGGACGTCGCCCTGTCGGCGCTTTTACGGACCTCGGCAACGGGGACGAGGGATGGCTTCACCGATTCCTGCGCGTATGCACGGGGCGCGAGTGCGGTGCACAGGAACGCTGCGTGCATGATACATGCGCGCATCTTCATGGAAATATTCATCATCATTAAATGCGTGGTCGATTCGATACGTATACTTTATTGACCGAAACGCGGGTGCCGTGTGTGAAAGCGCCGCGCCGCGGATGTGGCGGGATCAGACGCTGGTGCGCGATACCTGGCTCTTGCAACGCCTGCAGGCGACCGTTTCCTGGGGCGCCCCGAAATCCACATGCACGTTGATCACATAACCACACCTGCATTTGTAGGTAAAGGATTTTATCGTACGCTCGCTCATCATCGTCCCCCGTTAAATTGGTACCCTGAAGCCCGGTCCTGTTACACTAAATTATCGGCATGAGGTGCGCCGGGACATTAAAACAGCCGCGGGTTTTTCCCGCGGCTGGCTTGTTGCCGCAATGGTGAAGCATGAAACGGGCGTTTTACCCCTTGAGCGCCGCCGCCTTGTCGGTTTTTTCCCACGAGAAGGAAGCCTCGCTGCGCCCGAAATGACCATAGGCCGCGGTGAGCAGGAATATGGGCCTCAATAAATCCAGGGAGCCGATAATCCCGGCCGGTTTCATGTCGAACACCTTCCTGATCCTTGCCTCGATCTCGTTGTCCGATATCTTCCCCGTCCCAAAGGTATCCACCATGACCGAAACCGGGTCCGCGACACCGATAGCGTAGGCCAGCTGCACCTCGCATCGGTAGGCAAGACCGGCGGCAACCACGTTTTTCGCAATGTACCTGCCCATGTAGGCGGCCGAGCGGTCGACCTTGGACGGGTCCTTCCCCGAGAAGGCTCCCCCGCCGTGGCGGCCCATGCCACCGTAGGTGTCCACGATGATCTTGCGGCCTGTAAGGCCGGTGTCGCCGTGCGGACCGCCCACGACGAACCTTCCCGTGGGGTTGATATAGATCTTGGTATCGTTGTCGATCAGCTTGGCCGGGATGACTTTCTTTATCACGGACTCGATCATCGCCTCGCGGATCGTCTCGTACGCCACCTCGGGCGTATGCTGGGTCGAAATGACCACCGCGTCGATGCGGGTGGGCTTCCCGTCCTCGTACTGGACGGTCACCTGGGACTTGGAGTCGGGGCGGACGAAACTGGTCTCACCGCTCCTGCGGCAGTCGGCGAGCCTCTTTACAAGCTGGTTGGCAAAGCTGATGGGCATGGGCATGAGCTCCTCGGTCTCGGCGACGGCGTAGCCGAACATCATCCCCTGGTCTCCCGCACCCTGTTCCTTGAAAAGCCCCTGGCCCTCGGTCACGCCCTGGGAGATGTCGGGGGACTGGGAGTGAATATAGAGCTCGACATTGCACGTCTTCGCGTCGAACCCTATGTTCGGATCGGTATATCCGATCTTCGCGGCAACGTCGCGCGCGACTTTTTCGTAATCGACTTTGCAGGTAGACGTGATCTCGCCCGAGACGACGATCCGATCGGTCGTCACCAGGGTTTCGCATGCGACCCTGGAGCGCTTGTCGCCCTTGAGGTGCTCGTCCAGAACGCCGTCGGAGATCTGGTCCGCTACCTTATCCGGGTGCCCTTCGGAAACGGATTCAGATGTAAATAAATAGCTTTTTCCCGCCATTGGAGCTTTCTCCTTTTGTCAAAATAGGGTGCTTCGCACCTGCGCGCAAAATAACAAATTTGCAGCCTGAGTCACAGGCTGCATTGTAACGTGCCATGGAAAGCTGAGGATGTTTGTGCAGCGCCGGAATTACTCCTTCCAGTGTATGCACTCTGCAGGGCAGCTATCGATCACTTCCTGGATTTTTTCGGCAGGCGCGCCCTTGGGATCGTGAACCCGGCTCACACCGTCGGAGGTCATCTCGAAAACCTCGGGAAGCGAATCGACGCACAACTCACATCCTGTGCACTCATTTTCATCAACATAAACTTCCTTTGCCATCGCGTCCCCCCAGATTCTTGTGTATCGTAAGTCCTATTTTTTGTCGGCTGCCGGTCCTTCCGCCGGCTTTTGTTCGGCGTCCCTGGACTTGTCGGCGTCCTCGAGGATGCCCGGTTTTGCTCCTTCCGCCGCGAGACCCTGTTCAAGCGTCCTGGCCTTGTAGGACTCGAGCATCGCCAGCCCCATGGAGCCGAGCATGAAAAGCGCGACCATGACGGTGGTAATCTTGGTGATTACGTCCGCGGTTGACGACCCGAAGGTCGACTGGCTGGACCCCCCTCCCAGGATGCCCATCCCCGCGCTTTTGTCCGTCTGAAGCAGTATGATGATTATCAGGAGCGCACTGAGTATAATGAAAAGAACAGTGGCTACCGATGCTAGAATAGTCATGACGTCATCCCCTCTGACAGCGAAAATCGCACGAACGCCCGCGTCCTTCCACGGAACGCGGACCATGAATCACTATCCATAACCGGGCCTGTAAAATATTGTAAAGGATTTTTTTCCCGGGGATCAAATTAATCGCTCCCTTACCCGACGCGGACAATATCCAGGAACGAGGGGGCCTTGAGGCTTGCCCCGCCTACCAGTACACCATCAATATTGGCCATGCCGAAAAGACCCTTGATATTGTCCGGTTTGACCGATCCGCCATAGAGAATGGGCGTGGACCCGGCGATCTCGCCGCCGAAAAGCCCGGCAAGCACGTCCCGTATTACGCAGTGCATGGCTTCGGCCATCTCGGGAGTTGCGACCTTTCCCGTCCCGATGGCCCAGACCGGCTCGTACGCGATAACGATCGTTTTCATCCGATGACCCGCAAGGCCCACGAACGCCCCTTCGATCTGGGACCGGACCACGGACTCGCCCCTGCCCGATTCGCGCTCCTCGAGGAGCTCCCCCACGCAGACCATGGGCTCGAGCCCCCATTCGAGGCCGGCGAGCACCTTTTTATTGACCTGCCCGTCGGTCTCCCCGAACACATGCCGCCGCTCCGAGTGCCCGATGAGGCAGAATCGCGCCCCCGCATCCTTCACCATGGCAGGGGAAATTTCCCCGGTGAACGCGCCCTCCTTTTCGAAGTACATGTTCTGGACGCCGACGCTTACGGGCGTACCCTTGCAGAGGTTAACCACGTCGCGTACGTGAAGCGACGGCGGGAACAGCACGACCTCCCGCGTCCCCATGTTGCCCATCCCGCCGATTATTCCTCGCGCCAGATCCATGGCCTCGGCATGGGTGGTGTACATTTTCCAGTTACCCGCAAAAATTTCCCTGCGCTTCATCGGGTTCGTTCTCCGTATTCGTGTTATTTCATTATGTACTTTACCAGGTCCACGACGCGGCTTGAATAGCCCCATTCATTGTCGTACCACGACAGGACCTTGACCATGTTCCCGTCGACGACAAATAGCGAATCCGCGTCCACGATCGAGGAATGCGGATTGCCGAGGAAGTCGACCGAAACCAGTGGCTCCTCGCATACCTGGAGGATGCCCTTGAGCGTGCCGTTCGCCGCCGTTTTCAGGACGTTCAGAACGTCATCCTTGGTGACCTTCGTCTTCAACGAGGACACGAAATCGACCAGTGAGACATCCGGGGTGGGGACGCGCACCGACAGGCCGTCGAGCTTTCCCTTGAGCTCCGGGAGGACCAGGGTCACCGCCTTGGCGGCGCCGGTGGTGGTGGGAATCATGGAAAGCGCCGCGGCGCGGGCCCTGCGCAGGTCCTTGTGCGGAAGGTCCAGGATGCGCTGGTCATTCGTGTAGGAATGCACCGTCGTCATGAGGCCCTTCTCTATTCCAAAGGAGTCGTGGAGGACCTTGACGATGGGCGCCAGGCAGTTGGTGGTGCAGGACGCGTTGGAAATCACGTGGTGCTCCGCGGCATTGTACTTGTCCTCGTTCACGCCCAGGACGATCGTGATGTCCTCACCCTTCGCGGGGGCCGAGATGATCACCTTCTTCGCGCCCGCATCGATGTGTGCCGCGGCCTTTTCCTTGTCGGTAAACCTACCGGTCGATTCGATCACGACATCGATGGAGTCCGCCTTCCACGGCAGGGAGCGCGGCTCTTTTTCCGAATAAATCTTTATCTCCCGCCCGTTCACGATTATGGAATTCTGGGTATGTTTCACCTCGCCCGCGAATATTCCGAATACGGAGTCGTACTTGAATAGGTGCGCAAGGGTTGCCGCGTCGGTGAGATCGTTGATGCCGATGACCTCGAGGTCCCTGTTAGCGGCGTTTTCAAAAATGATACGGAGAATATTCCGGCCGATACGCCCGAATCCGTTGATAGCTATCCTTGTACCCATGGTGTCTACCTCGTCTCGTTGATTTTCTTGCTGTGCGTTGGTGTTGCCGGAAAGGATGTGACAGGGCATTCACGGGGATGAAATTGAGCCTCCCCTTCCCGGCGCAGCGCCAGAATAATATACAATCGCCGTAATTGCATGTCAAGTATTTAGGTGCGAAAGCACTGTATAACCCGGAAGTACGGGAAAGGCGTTCCGGGCTCTGACCCCGATGGTGATTTTGATGCTCATTTTGATGCACTTTTGATGCTCTGACCCCGATTTGCCTGGAGTCAAAAACCGTTTCTCAGGTTCCGCAGGCCTGATAATGGGGTCAGAGCCTCATAAACGATACCTGGACTCCGGTTCAGAGTAACGAACGCAGGAAAATCCCGATCTGTGCATTCACTTTTTCAGGGAATTCGAGGTGAGGCATATGGCCGACTTCCTCCATGATCGCGAGCCTCGCCCCCTGCAGGGAGGACGCCAGCGCCTCGGCAAGGCGACGCGGCACCAGCTTGTCCGAACGCGTCGTGATTACCAGGGCGGGAGCCTTGATGCGCGTCAGGTTGGAGGTGTAGTCATAGGATGCGCAGATGCTGAAGTCGTTTCGAACAAGCCGCGGCTCGGTCGATTGGAGCCCCTCGCGTGCCATGCGCGCAAGCTCGTGGGTCACGTCAGGGCTGTAGCTGAGTTTCACGGCAAAATCGCAGAACGAGGCAAAGTCCTGGTCGATCAGCTGGAAGACCATTTCGTTCACCGGGAGGGTCGGAGCAGTACAGATTGCGACCAGCCCCGCGGCGCGATCTGGGTTCCTGAGGCAGAGCTCGAACATCACCCCGCCGCCCATCGAGTGCCCGACTGGAATGAAACGATTCACGCCTTCCCGCGCGAGCACGGACTCGGCGGCATCGACGTAGTCCTTGAACGAGGGAACGCCGTTCCAGATCGATCCGCCATGGCCGGGAAAGTCAATCGCGATCGCGCGAACCTCGTCTTTAAACGCGCGCAGCTGGTGCAGAAAAAGCCTGTGGTCGCCCCCCGCGCCGTGGAGGAAGAGAAGCGCCGGCTCCCCGGCTCCCAGCACCCTGTAGCAGATGCGCCCGGATTCGACTTCTATCATTTTCGTCCCGTTTTCCATCGGCTCCCCCGGACAATCATTTTTCTGCTTGCGGCCGCGATTATCAATCAAAAAATATCCGTGAAATGACGGACGTGACAATCAACATCTGCCAGCCGGGTCATGGCGCGTCGTGCGCCCTGTGCTGCGGCAGCCACCATCCGGAAAGCGCCTTTCTCCGGGAAGCCGGACGGAGCGGTTTCCCTCTCCGTCCGCCCGGTGTGGCGGACGGAATGCAATGCTCCTGCATCGGGTATCTTGACGCGGGAAAGAAGACGATCGGCTGCCTCGTGTACGCCTCCGAGAGACCTCCCCGGGTGGAATCCCTGTTTCGCACGACCTGTACGCATTTCAGCTGCCGGGCACGGGAAGTCCTTTCGGGGGCCGAGATTCTATTTGCCGCGCAGCTCATGCGGGACTGGTATTACTATGCGCTCCTGGTCAACTCCATCGACCTGCTCAGGGAGCTCACGGCCCGCTACCGGACCACTTGCGACGTGCCCCGGGAAGTGCTGGAAGGGGTCAGAGCCTCCCTGGAAGCCCGCGCGCTGGTGGGCGACTGAATTTAACTTTACGGGCTTACGGCCGCGTGGTAACATCAATCGAAATCGGCCACCCCTTTTCATGGAATACAATTTTTCAAGGAGGACGCCATGAAGATTGTATCAAACTCGTTCCAGGACGGCGGAGAGATAAAGGCGCGCCATGCCATGAAGGCGATACAAGGCGGAGAGAATATATCGCCCCATATTTCGATTAGCGACCTGCCGGCGGGAACCGCGGCACTCGCGCTTGCGTGCATCGACCGTCATCCGCGCGCCCGGGGATGGGTCCACTGGCTGGCGGTGAATGTTCCGCCGCAGGGGTCAGAGCTTGCAGAAGGGGCCTCGCCCGGTTCCATGCCCGCCGGCTCAATCGAGCTCATGAACAGCTTCGGCACACGGGGATACGGCGGCCCCCAGCCGCCGCGCGGAAGCGGGCGACACCAGTACGAATTCACCGCCTATGCGCTGAACGGGCCAGTCACCGTAAAAAACGCCCAGCAGGGTGAAATGGGATTTCTTGAACTCGCCCGCGGTAAAATTCTTGCAAAGGCGTCGATTTCTGCATTTTTCGAGAACAAATAGATCGCCGACCGGGGAGAGGAATGAACAGGGAGCAAAGACGCGAACACATTGTCCTCTGTGCGACGAGGCTTTTCGTGGAGAGGGGAGTGCATAATACCAGCGTGAGCGATATCATCGAGGAGGCGCGCATCGCCCGCTCCACTTTTTACGCGCATTTTACCAACAAGATGGACATCTTCCAGCTCCTGGTCAACCGGTTCGCCGTAATCATGCACGGGGCCATTCTTGGCATTAATCTTTCACAGGCGAAGCACGAGGCGCCGCTCACGGTCCAGATCCGCGAGATGACCGAAAGGCTTGTAGGGGCGATCGAGCGAAACCGCGACCTCACCCTGCTGCTCATCACGGCGCCTCTCGGTCACGACGAGGACTTCGACAAAAGCGTGTCGGAGCTCTTCACGCAGGTCCTTAACGCTATCCGCATCCAGCTTGATGACGGCATCGCCGGTGGGACCATCCGCCCGCTTTCACCGCCGATTATTTCCTACGCGATCATGGGCTCCATCAAGCAGATGCTGCTGCAGTGGCTTTCGTACCGCGACATCCCTGACATCCGCACGGAGCTTGACGACATCATCGGATTCATCCTGTTCGGCATCGCGTCACGCGATCATTCGCCCTCGAACTCGCAGAGCGCGAAGACCCGGTAGCCTGCCGCCTCGATTTTTTTTCGTCCCCCCAGGTCCGGAAGGTCGATCACGAAGGCCATTTCAACTATCACGCCTCCAAGCTTCGCGACAAGCGCCGCGGCCGCGAGCGCGGTTCCGCCGGTCGCGAGCAGATCGTCGACGACAAGCACCTTTTCTCCTTTTTTGATCGCATCGACGTGGACCTCGACCTTGTCCTTGCCGTATTCGAGCTCATACTCGTGGTGCTCGGTTTTACCCGGCAGCTTGCCCGCCTTCCTTATTGGCACGAATCCCTTCCCGAGCTGATGCGCCACCGCGCCCCCCAGTATGAAACCGCGTGCCTCAAGACCCACCACGACGTCGACACCTGCGGTTTTATACCGCTCGGTGATGGCGGACACCACATCGCGCAAGCCCTGGGCATCCTTCAGGAGGGTGGTGATATCGCGAAACATGACGCCCTGTTTTGGAAAGTCCGGTATGGTTCGAATCTTGTCTTTTATCGTCATACTTTTTTCCTTTGGGAGAGGGTCAGAGCCTATATCGCGAAACATGGAGGCTCTGCAGTCCCCCGCTGCTTATCGTGAAACCGTATGCTTGTCAATTATTTAACGATTCCATTCTCCCGGCCAGGTGTACACGCAGGCTGGCCCCCCCGGCCGAAGCCCGTCCCGCACGGCCTGCCGGCCGGTCGGGGTCAGAGCAGTGCGAATGCCTGAAAAAAGTTTCAGGAATTTCTCCGGGCCATTCGTATACAGATTAACTCACTTGCTATTGGAGAGCACATGCCGCGCCCATTAAGAATTCAAACGCGAGGACTGACCCATCACGTGTTTTGCCGTTGTATAGAAAAGAAACCTCTTCTTGATGAGTGCTTCTTTTCTGACCTGCTTCTTGAGGTTATACGAAAAACCCTGGAACGTTATAAGTTCGAATTAACCTCATTTCAAATCATGGACAACCATATTCACCTGGTTATTCACACGGTTGAGGGCGGAGAATCAATTTCCCGAATAATGCAGTACATTAAAGCCCGATTTGCGGAACGCTATAATCGCATTACGGACAGGTGCGGTCCCTTCTGGAATGAGCGATTCAAGGACAAGATAATCGAATTTTCCAATAATCCGGTCTTATACCTCCTGTGGCTTTTATGGTATCTGGCATTCAATCCGGTGCGAAGGGGCATCGTTCGCGATCCACGAATGTATCGCTGCAGCAGCATCAATTCCTATTTGGATGAAGCACATGTCCCACCTGTTCGCATCACCTTCCATGAGTATTTTATTCAACTGGGGAAAAACTTCGAGGAAAGAATGAGAAAATTTATCCTGTTCGAAGAAGCTTATAGAGTTAAGCATTCACTTCAGAATTAATACTTTTTCATGCAAACATGACCGAATGCGACGCAAAGCATTTTACTCATCCTCACTGTCGCCACAAGTTATCTTGAAAGTAAATGATGGATTGTTGGATGAAATATTTTTACTAATTCCATGATTGAAATCCGCTCAACCCTGGCAAAAGCGTTTCCTTCATTCCGTATCAGTTGGCTTCAATAATTGTAACCAGAAATAAATACTGAACCCGGTAAATGCTCTGACCCCTTTCCCTCCATGGGGACACGTCTTTTTTGCCATTAAACTGAAGAGGCTGCCCTTTCCGGACAGCCCCTTCTGAACTAATGATTTCGCGAACCTTAGAACTTAACTTCCATCTTCGCGTAGAGGGTGTCGTCCGTCAGCTTGTCGGTTCCATTGTCATCGGTTTTGCTCTGATACACCAGCATCGCCTGGATGTCCTTGCTTAACTGGTATCCTATGCCGGCATAATACGTGCTGCCCTTGTACTTCTCACCAGTATCAGGCTTCCGTTCGCCGGTCGCATAGCGGCCATAAAGAAGAATGGGCTTCCCGGCAACAGCCTGAAGATTGATGTTCGCCCAGATGTCCATGACAGTGTAATCCGATTTGTCAGTTGCCGCGATTGAATCACGCTCCCCGACGAAGTAGTTGATTCCGACCTTGTACGACTTGTCGCTCCACGCAACGCCGCCGCCCATATAGGTAACTTCGTCGTCATCTTTCGACCCTTCAGCGTTGAGGGCTATGTCTCTCTTATGATAGTATCCGTTTACGAACAGCCCCTTAATAGGAGTTATGCTTACCATCCCGGTATAAGCCTTATCAGTCGCTTTCTGGTCTTCGGTGTACTTGAAACCGTCGCCGTTTGCGTACATACCGGTAATGGTGACCATCTTCATGATAGTGAGGTCACCGCGGATGCCCATGTCGGCCGAGGCATAATCTAAAGAATGCGCCACCTTGTTTCCGGCAGTTCCGGTCCCAAGAAGGTCATTGGACTTTTCGAGGTAGTTGTTGTAAATCCAGCGCGAGCCGGCCATCGAGTCAGCCAATCCGACAACAGGAGTACCCTGAATACCATAGGTGAGCTTGATATCGACCGGGGCCATGCTCTTCTTCATCTCGACATACGCATTCTTCACGAACACGACACCGCCCTTGCTGTTGTTTGTGACGCCAGTTCCCGAGGCGTACTTATCGTACCCTACCCCGTCAAGGGTGACCTTGGCGGACCATACATCGTCGAACTTCTTGGCGAAATTCACATAGGCGCGGTTGAGGCGCATATTGTCTTCGCCCTCCTTAGAAGTAACCTTGGCCGCACCTGTCGCCAAATCGTCCTTCATGATATACTGATAGTCCAGATACAGCACACCGGACACGTCCACCAGCGACTTGGGCTCTTCGGCCTTGGCCACTGTTTCAACAGGCTTGTCGGCGGGTTTGTCCTGCGCGAAGGCCGCGCCGGAAAACGCGAAGACTGCCGCGAGAAGCATAACTGTAAATTTTTTGCTCTTCATGCAACATCCTCCTGAAAATATTTACTGATATTATTAAGACCGCACCTGCGGCCGTACTGCACACGATTTATTAAAAGTTAATCCGACCATTATTAGTATGAACAAGGTCAATGAGCTAAGTCAAGTGTTAATAAACATTCTGTTAAGATTTTGTTAATTGAATGCATCCGCCGGCTCAATGCCTTCGTCGCATGACAGGCCTTTCGTCAAATGATCGAAGACCACATGCGATTTAAGTCCCTGGTCATGAGCCGAAGTGACCGTACCGCAATGCACGCCTGATTTGACCTTCTGCTTGAGCCTGGATAACTTCTCGAAAACCCGTTCCACCTCGGTCGGCAAAAATTCTCTCGAAACCTCCAGTATGGCCGCGCTCGCGGTAACGAGCGGAAACTCACTCATTCTCCCGTACCGGTCGCGCGCGGTGTAGAGACCCGTGTCTATTTCCGCCGCATCATAAAAGGTCGAAACGGTTTCATTGAACTCCTCCGCGCATGCGCGGACCATGGTCCTCACCTTGCCGCTGTAATACCCGCCTCCCCCCCGAATCCCGGCGAAGAAATCATCGCCCCCCATGTGGCCCACGAAACACGACTCTCCGGAAAAATGCTTTTTCAGCAGATCCGCGAACAGCAGTATGGCCCTGTCGCCTTGCCGGAATCCGAACCGATCATTGAACGGTTTGAAATTATCCAGGTCGAAATATATGAACCAGGAACGCACATCGTGCTCCAGGGCCCCCGTGATAAAACCTGTCACCATGATATTACCGGGAAGCTTAGTGAGAGGATTGAGCTCCCGCGCGAGGGCCAGGTTCCGCTCGTTGATCAGGTGAAGAAGCGAGGTAGAGGTGAGAAATCCCTTGTATCTCAGGTCTTCGGTGATTATGACGCCGTCGGCGTCCGGGTGGTTCACGAACACCTCCAGTATCTTTTCCTGGGGAGTATTGATGTCCGCTATGGGGCATTTTTCCATGAAGGACTCGAGATACTGGCGGAGCGGTTTTTTGATGAGCAGATCGTACCCGTACGGGGAGTAGATATACTGCTTGATTTTTCGCTCGTGCAGAATGCCCAGCGGAAAGCCGTTTCCGTCGAGCACTGGAAAAAAGCTGTTGCTGGAATTGCGTGTGAAACGCTTGAAGATCACCTCCATCCCGTCCCCCACGGTGATGGTTTCGAGGTGACCGATCTCGCGGCGCAGTCCCGCGGCATCTCCCGGAGCCGTGCGCCGGTTGCTCATGGAGATTTCCCTTATGTGCGCATAGGAAGGCTGGGGGCCGTTTTTGGCGGGCAAGGGTTTCTCTATGAAAAAACCCTGCGCCAGATCGAATCCCAGTTCCGTGCAGGCGCGGAATTCTTTTTCGGTTTCGATTCCTTCGGCAACGGTCACCACGCCAAAGAGCTTCGCCAGGCTCAGAATGTGCGTGCAGAAGGTGCGCTTTTTTACATCGGCGTCGATCCCGCTTATGAGAAAGCGGTCGAATTTGAGAAAATCCGGCTCGGAATAGTAGAAAAGCTCGAATCCTGAAAAACCGGCCCCAAAATCGTCAAGAGCGATATTGAACCCCCGTTTCCGGCACATCGCCAGGAAGCTCATAAACTCACCGTCCGATCGGACCTTGTGCCGTTCGCTCAATTCGAAGCAGATGGCGTCATTACCCAGCCCGGCCCCGGAGAGGATGCCCTCGGTGCGTCCGTATTCATAATCCGGCATCTCGTGCACGCGGGGATCGTAATTATAGAAGAGCTTGACCTGCCGGAAAAAAGGGATGCCAATAAAACGCTCGACGGCGAGCTTACGCAGGCGGATGTCCAGTCCAAACAGCACCATGTCCCCGTATGCCGTATCAAACAGGTTCTGTATGGACGTGAAGCCCGCTTCATGGACGCCGCGCAAAAGCGCTTCGACGGCAAACGTCATCCCGGTAAGAGGATTGACTATGGGCTGAAACGCGAAATCCACCGAATTCATCACGCGTTCCCAGGCCCGGGTGAATACCCCGCCTTCCGCATCCGCGCTTCCTGCGCTCGACATCGACCTCAAATCCTGCATGAACATGCCTCCATCTCCGCCTTCTCATGCGGTCCCCGCCCGTCCCCGGTATTCCATGAGGAGAATGGTTATATCGTCCAACTGCGGCTGAGATTTCCTGAATATATGGACCGCGGATACGATCTCATCCTTCATGCGTACCAGGCCCTTATCCCGGTATGCGGCGACAATCCTGGCCAGACGCAAAATTCCAAAATCCTCGAGAGCCTGATTATTCTGCTCCAGGATGCCGTCCGTTACTATCACGATCATGTCGCCCTCCGACAGGGTTATCTTCGCGGGCCGCGCGTTCGTCACCGGCCGAACGCCCAACGGAACATTGTCGTCCTTTGTCGTTATCCGCGACATCTTCCCTTCCCGGAACAGGTACACGTGAGAATGCCCCATGTCGAAAATGGTCAGCTCTCCGTTTCGCTCGCAGAGATTGGCAAAAACGCCCGTGATGAATTTTTCGGACTCGAACGTGGTGGCAATGTATGCGTTCAGCCTGATTATGAACTGGCGCATTCCCGCAGTGAAGTCGTACACGCTCGCCATCCCGCCCACGATTGCGGAAACCAGTGAGGCCGCGATGCCCTTTCCGGAAACGTCGCACAGCATAATCGCCCAGTTTTCCTGATCGTAACGCTTGAGAAAATAGTAGTCGCCGCCCACTCCTTTGGCCATCACCGATCCCGCGGCGACGCCTACCTTTTCTCCCTGGAACGCGTACTCCCCGGGAACGATACTGGACTGGAGCCGCCGCGCCAGATCGATATCCCGCTTCGTCAGCTGAGAAAGAAAAATCAGCATATCCCTGGTCGAGAACACGCCCGTGAAACGCCCTAAATGATCCGAAAGCGTGAAATACCTGTTATTTGTCCCATAGAGAATCCCGGCAAGTTCCTCCTCGACGGACAGGATGTTCCGTTCGGCGTCGAAAACGGCGGCCGGCTGCATCACACGCTCAACCCGCTTGTTGCGATACAGGTCCCGGCCATATTGACGGCCCATGATATCGAAGAGCTCGCGCCGGACGACGATGCCGACCGTATGCATTTCGTCGTCCACGACACCGAGCGCGAACACCGACTCCCTGTCGGACAGGTCATCGACCAGGTCCGTAATAAACGCCGATTCCCGGACATAATAGAGGCTGCGCGCCAGATTGCCGATGCTCATGCTGCGGGTTTTGGCCGGATGCAGCTCCATGAGCACCCTCGTGGGGAAGCCGCCGGCGGCGTGCGTCTCTTTTAATGAACCGGAGCCCCCGATCATTTCAGCGCGTCTGTCTGCCAGTTGAGTCATGGTATTTCTCCGATTTCGCCAAAATTACAGAGGATATAAGCACATCACGCATGAAAATTTTGTAAAATCGAAGTATTCTTTGGGTGAATTAATGACCCTCAAAGCGCGGAATAATATCTTGACAAGCCCGCCATTTCCTCTAAAGGTGGGCAATCCCGGCCAACCACCGGACACGACCGCATTTCGCGCTCCGACACTACCACTCCCGCTGCGCAAAGGCGCGGAATCGTCACTTGTGAGGGCTTTTCAATGGAATGCAGCTGCGGCGGTGCGCTCATCGAGGGCAGGAGCACCTATCGAAAGGGGTCAGAGCATTACTTCTTCACCCTCGAGAACATTCCCGCGTTCCAGTGCACGCGCTGCGGGAAGGTGCTCTTTACGGACGAGATCGTGGAGAAGATCCGCAAGCTCGAGCACCGCATCGAGCGCGACGCGAACGAGATCGTGACCGGGAAGCCCTCGGTGCGGCTGGGGGATTATTCATAACAGGCAGGGGCGTCCCGGCGGGACGCCGCCACGGAGATGGAAAGCATGAGAGTCAGATTCGCACCCAGCCCCACGGGCTTTTTGCACATAGGCAACGCGCGCACCGCGGTGTGCAATTACGTGCTCGCGAAGAAGATGGGAGCGGCATACGTGCTGCGCATCGAGGACACCGACATGGAGCGAAGCTCGCGTGAGTCCGAGCAGTCCATACTCGAGGACCTCAGGTGGATGGGCATCAACTGGGACGAGGGCCCGGACGCGGGGGGCGGTTGCGGACCCTACCGCCAGTCGGAGCGCTTCGATATCTATAAACGATACACCGACGCGCTCCTCGAGCAGGGAAAGGCCTACCACTGCTATTGCTCGCAGGAAGAGCTCGACGACATGCGGAAGGCCGCAAGCGACGCCGGGAGGCCCTTCACCTATCCCGGCACGTGCCGTAACCTGTCGGCCGCGGACAGGAAGAAGTTCGAGGACCAGGGGCGCAAACCCACCGTGCGCTTCCGCGTGCCCGACGGCCAGACCATCACCGTCAACGACCTCATCAAGGGCAGGGTCGTGTTCGAAAGCGAGAACATAGGCGGGGACTTCATCATCGTGCGCTCCGACGGCACGCCCATATATAACTATATCGTGATCATCGACGACACCCTCATGAAGATCACGCACGTGATCCGCGGCGAGGACCATCTCCCCAACACCCCCAAGCAGGTGCTCATCGCGCGCGCGCTGGGGCTCCCCGTCCCGGAGTACGCGCACCTGGCCCTCGTTCTGGGGCCCGACCGCGCGAAGCTTTCCAAGCGCCACGGCATCACGTCGGTCGAGATGTACCGCAAGGAGGGTTACCTGCCGGAAGCGCTGGTCAACTACCTCTGCATGCTCGGCTGGGCCACCGAATCCGGCGAGGACATTCTTCCCTTCGACGAGATCGTGCGCCAGATCGAGATGCAGAACCTCGCGCGCAGCGCCGCGGTCTTCGATTTCGTGAAGCTGCGCTGGATGAACGCGAACTACATTCGCAGCGCAGATCTCGCCCGCATCACCGACCTCTGCGTCCCCTATCTCAGGGAAGCGGGATTCGATACCGACTCGTATCCCCGTCCCTGGTTCGAGCGCGTGATCGACCTGGTGCGCGGAAACTGCGAGGTGCTCTCCGACATCACGAAACACGCGCCGCTCTTTCTCAGGGAAATCATGGAGCCCAACGAGGAGGCCGACGCGATACTCCGCGAGGAAGACTCCAGGAAGATCATCGCCGAAGCGAAGCGGCTCCTGGAGACCGATCTCAGCGAAGAAAACTTCGCCGCCGAGCTCGTGAACAGGATCAAGGCCGCAACCGGGCTCAAGGGGAAAAAGCTCTTCCACCCGGTCAGGGCGCTCTTCACCGGCTCGCTCGCCGGCCCGGAGCTCGACCAGGCCATTCCGCTCATAGGCTACGAAAGATGCAGGGCGCGCGCGGAATTCATGTACGGGAAATACGCGGGGTAAAATGCGCATCACGAGCGAATGGGACCTGCTGCGTAAGATTAGGGAGCGCGTCGGCCGCTCCGGGCTCCCCGCGCCCTCCTGGCTCGTGCGCGGCATCGGGGACGACTGCACGGTCTTTGAGATCGACGAATCCCGCCTGGGCCTGCTCACCACGGACATTAGCGTCGAGCACGTGCACTTCACCCGTGAGTTCGGCGATCCCGGCGACATCGGCTACAAGGCCATGATGGGAAACGTTTCGGACATCGCATCGATGTGCGGCGCCCCAAGGTTCGCGGTGGTGTCGCTCGGCCTTCCCGCGGACACCGGCGAGGAATACGTGCTCGCATTGTACGACGGAATGCTCGCCGCGGCGAACCTTGCGGGCACGATTGTAGCCGGCGGCGACACCTCGCGCTCGGACACGCTCACGCTCAACATCGCCCTCTACGGGGAGGTCGCGAAGAAAAAGCTCGTGACCCGCGACGGCGCGCGCCCGGGAGACATCATCTACGTGACCGGCTCGACCGGCGACTCCATGGCCGGGCTCGAAATCCTCAAGTCCGGCGACCGCGCGCGCGCTGCGCGCTTCCCGGAGCTCATTCAGAAGCATACGCGCCCTCTCGCGCGGTTCGGCATCGTCCAGGAGATCTCGCAGGCGTTCTCCCCCGCGGCCATGATCGACGTCTCCGACGGGATCCTGTCGGACCTCCCCCACATCTGCGAGGAGAGCGGGACGGGATTCGTGATAGACGCGGGGGCGCTTCCCTGTTCGGCCGCGCTCAGGGCCTTCACGGACGAAACGGGCTCCGACCCCCGCACCTATGCGCTCGAGAGCGGCGAGGAATACGAGCTCCTGTTCGCCTCGCCCCGCGACGTGAGCCCCACCATGAACGTCAATATCAACGGCGTCCGCGTTACGGCCGTGGGCAAGATCACGGAGAAGGGCTTCTCGATCATGAAGGACGGCGCGCTCATCCGGGCGGGAATCGGCGGATTCGACCATTTCAGGTGAGGAACACCATGAACAGATTATTTGCAGCGCTTACAGGGCTCTCGCTCCTCTTTGCTCCCTGCGTCGGATGCGGCAAGACCCCCGAAAAAGTTCCCACGGGCACGTGGAAATACAAGATGTTCACCAGGGGCGTTCTCATAGGCGAGGCCGTCATCTCCAGCAAAATTGAGAACGGCCGGTACATCATATCGAGCGATCTCACCATGGGGCTCGCCGACGTCAGGAACACCTCGCGCCACATCATGACCGAAACCGTCGACTTCAAGCCCATCAAGTACGAATCGTACAACACGATCGCGACGGGTGCGACCACGCAGAAGATCGACACCGTCGCCGTCTTCCGGGGAAACGAGGTGGAGCTCACCGAGGGGACGCACAGGGCGACCCTCACCATTCCCGGCGACTTCATCCTGGACGGGAACTATTTTCTCTCGAAGCTCATAGAGGGCAGGTTCAAAAAGGACCTCGAGGTGAGCGCACAGGTGTACGATCCCTCGATCGAGCGCGACCGGACCATCACGATGACCGCGCGCGCCCTGGGGCGCGAGACGGTGGAGGTGGGCAGCCGCAAGATGAGGCTGCTGCACATAAGCCAGACGATCGACGCGGTAAAATTCTCCGACTCCTACCTGGACGACGACGGCATCGCGGTCATGGTGGTCGTCGAGATGCTCAACAATCGGCTCGAGCTCATCCGAGAAGACTGACCCATGTTCCCGTTCAAAAAATGCGCGCTCGCGCTCATCCTCGCCGCGCTCGTCATCACCGGTGTATTCGTCATTCCATCGAAGCGCTCCTTCTCGCTGGACCCGGGCAGTTACGTCGTGCAGGTCCTGGGCGATTCCGGCCGGATATTTGCGGAGTCCGCTACCACGTACTCGCTTTCCTCACAGGACATGGATTTCTCGCTCCCCGACACGCCATTCCAGCAGGTCACCGCGCGAAAGTCTTCGCACGACAAAAAATTCGTCACTCTGCGCGCGGGCGAGCCGCGCCCGTCGGCCGGTCCCGTTCCCGACGATACCGCGGATACGCGTTACCTGAACATCACGAGCCCCTCGATCCTGAAGCTCGCGGAGCAATTCCGCGGCAGGCCCGCGCCCGCCCGGGAGGTGGAGCGCTTCGTTTATAACTATATTGAGCGCAAGCAGCTTGGCGTTCCCTTCCTGCCGGCCGACGACATAGCCGCGTCGCGAACGGGCGACTGCACCGAGCACGCCATGCTCGCCATCGCGATCCTCCGCGCGCTCGGCGTTCCCGCGCGCGCCGTCGTGGGAATGATTTTCTGCGACGAGTTCATGGGAGAGAAAAACGTGTTCGTCTACCACATGTGGGCCGAGGCGTACGCCAGCGACGCATGGGAGCTCATCGACGCGACGCGCCCCGACGACCGGCACCCCAACCGCTACATCGCCTTCTGCACGCACCATCTGAAAACCGCCACGCCGCTGGACTACCTCAAGGCGGTCAAGGCGATCAGGAACCTCACGGTACTCTACAGCCCGGAATAGGGCTTTTACCTCACGATACGTTAATACCAATGGGGGCCGATCTGCCTCACGGCGCGCAATGACGCCGTGCGTCATTCGTTTCTGCCGCCGCTTACACCGGGAAGGAGGCTCCCTCGCGCGCCGCGTCGATTACGAGCCCGTAACCGCGGGCGCGGACGCGCTCGTTGTAGTGTTTAACCAGGAAGTCAAGCTCCTCGTCGGTGCGCAGGGGATCGTGGTGAAAGAAGAAGAGCTTCTTGACCTCCGCCCTGATGGCAAGGTTGACCACGTCGTGGGTGGTGCTGTGCCCCCATCCCTGGTGCGAGGGGTATTCGGCGGGCGTGTACTGGGAATCGGAGACCAGGGTGTCGACCCCCTTCACGAACTCGACCAGGCGCTCGTTCATCTCCGCGGTCACCTGGGTGACTTCGGGGTCGTCGTCGTTGTACACGTTGTAGTAGCGCTCGTTGTCCCCCAGGTAGGCGAACTGTTTACCGTTATACGAAACTCGGTACCCCATGCAGGTGACGGGATGGTTGAGCTGGTGCGCCTTCACGTGGAAGTTTCCCACGCTGAACTCACCCGCCCCGACCTCCCTGAAGCTCAGGTCCGCCGAAAGCTCGGCCGTGCGCACCGGGAAATAGGAATACTTCATCTGCCCGTTGATGACCTCTTCCATGGTGAGCTCGAAGGTGGAGGGGCCGTAGACCGTGATCCGGTTCCCGGGAATGTAGATGGGCGTGAAGAAAGGAAAGCCGTTGATGTGGTCCCAGTGCGGGTGCGATATGAGAATGTGGATGTTCTGCTTTTTCGAGAGGTCGAGCGAGTCGCCCAGGACCCTGAGGCCCGTGCCCGCATCGAACACGATGCGCTCCGGTTCGCCGGACACAAGCTCAATGCAGGAGGTGTTTCCTCCGTACTTGACCGTCGCGGGGCCGGGTACGGGGATTGATCCCCGCACGCCCCAGAATCTTACCTGGAGCTCGCCCATGGCCTACTTTAAGAACAGCACCGCCTTTTCAATTTCACCGCCGATGGAAGAGAGTGCGTCGAACACCGCCTCCTCGTTGAGATTGAGATGCTTCCAGAGCTCGTCGGGCATGTGCTCGATCTTGTAATTCCCGCTGAATCCAACCTTCAGGATCTTCACGAAATTGTCGGCCACCGACACGACCATGGAAAACACCGCCGAGTCGCCCTGCATCACGGGCTGGTGGTGCCTTCCCATCGAATACAGCAGGTTATTGGCAAACCTCCATTTCTTGCCGATCGCGATGCCTATCTCCTCGTGGGTGAGGCCCAGGACCCTGCGCTCGAGATCGGTGATTCCCTCTTCCTTCCTGAGAGCCTCCTCCAGGATGGTGTTCATTTCCTCCGGGAAGAAGTTGTTGATGAGCACCTTGCCGATGTCGTGGATGAGCCCCGCGATGAAGTATTCTTCAAGGAGCTTGGGATCGACGCCGAGCTTGCGCGCGATGAGCTTGGACGCCACCGCCACGCCCAGGGAATGCTTCCAGAATTCCTCCCCGTTGAGCTTCGTGTTCTTGTTCAGCGAGACCTTCCCCAGGAAGGCCGAGGAGAGCGCGACGTTTTTTATGGTATTGAGCCCCAGCATGATGACCGCGGGTTTGAGCGATTTCACCTCGTTCTGAAGGCCAAAGTAGGCGGAATTCACCATGCGGATAACTTTTGCGGTGAGGACGGGATCGAGCTGGATCACGTCCGTAAGATCCTGGGCGCTGGACTTCGCGCTGTTCGCCACTTCGTTGATCTTATGGATCACGGGCGAGAGGGAAGGCATGCGTTCTATGGAATCCTTGACCTTGTCAACAACGCCTTTCATAATGCCGGTTCACATCCACACGCATGAAATTTCAATGCGCCGCCCAGTACACGATATCCAGGATGAGCAGAAGCCAGAGGAGTGCCGTAATACCGTATACCAGCTTCCACGCGATTCGTTGTGCCTTTTCCCGCTTCATAATCAGGTGCGGATCACTGGAGCACGACCCTTCCGCGCAGCACTCGGAGCAGCATGAGCTGGCCTTCACGCTCCACCTGCAGAGTCACCATGGTGCCAGGCTTTCCGCGCAGAAGGCTTTTTACTATGTATTCATGCTGGTATCCAAGGAGCTCCTGGCCGTCCACGGAGAGTATCTTATCGCCCGGCTTGAGCCCCGCGAGCTCGCCGGTTCCGCCCTTGAACACGTCGCGTATCACGTACGGGTTTTCCCGTGTAACCTTACCCTCTCCCGTGTCGACCTCAATGCCCAGCCCGCCGAATTCCTCTTTGCAGGCCGCGCCGCAGAGCGCCATCGACAGGATCATCATTAATAAGATTCCGCGTTTTTTCATAAAAGAGCACCCCGTATTCTTTGTCAGCTGCTCCGCGAAGGGACGCGTTACGCGCGCCATGCACTGGAAATTACTATCGAACAGCGCCTTTTTTAATGCAACAATATTTTGATTTTCGTCGAGGCCGGAGGGTGCTTATTTCTTCTTGAACTGGTTGATCATGTCCACGAGCATCGCGGCGTGCTCGGCGAGCATGTCGACCGCGATGGTCGGGTTTCCCAGGTCTTCAAGGTTAATGTAGAGGTCGGCGAGCGCTTTGCGCAGGCGCGTATCGCTCTCGAAAATCTTTTCCAGCTTTTCCCTGGGATAGCGGGACTCGCCATGGCTCATGAGCTCGTTGATGATCCGCTTGTGAACGCGGTTAAGCAGGTCGGAATTGTCCATTCATGCGGCGCCTACTTCGCGCCTTCCCCTTTTTTTTCATCTTTCTTGTCCGGTGCTTTGTCTTCGGGCTTGGCGTCCTTCTTCACCGCCTTGTCGTCCGTTCCGGGCTTCACCTCTTCCTTTCCTTTCGCGTCCTTGTCGCCTGTTCCGCCGCCCTTGGCGTCCTTGTCGCCGCCCTTCTCCACATAGTCCTCGACCTTGACGCTCCCCGCGAATGATTCGAGAACGGAGTGCTTTGCGAGCCTCCCGTAATTGTCGGTGTGGTGCTGCAAAAAGCTGTCATATCCCGCGGCGGAATCCCTGGAGTCCTTGCCCTTCGCCGCCAGGACCTCGAACGTGGCGCGTATGATCTTGAAGTTGAAATCCTCGACGTAATCCCGGATAAGATCCTCGCCCTTTTCGAATTCGGCGTTCAGGAGGTACTGGGCGACGGTCTTCTCGTTGCGGAAGCGTACGCGCTTCTCGACCTTGCGCTCGAACCCATGCCCTTCCTTCTCCTTCACGATCTCGGGCTTCTTTTCCGCTGCGTCCTTTTTATCCGCCGCGTCTTTCTTGTCGGCTTTGGGCGCCGGTTCGGAGCCGGCTTCCTTTTCGTATTCCTCGTATTGCCTGTTGATCTCTTTCAGGAAATCGTCTCCCGATTTGTTCAGGAACCGGTTGTAAAACTGGCCGCCGGCTTCCCGCTCCATCTCGAACAGGTGGTTGAATATCTTCTGCTTCACCTCGCTGGTCTGGCTTTCGTAAAGAGCGAGAAAGCCGTAGCGTTTGGCGCGCCGCGCCATGTTAATGGCGTCGATGTACTTATAAAGTTTGTACGAGTATAGCTTCGGATTGGAGGCATCGCCTATGGTATAGTAATTGAGCGCGAGCGCGCGGTCGCGGTAGGCCAGCGTGAGATAGAGCTTCGCGCGCGACTGCTTGGAGCGGATGATGTCGGGCGCGATCTGGTCCAGGATGTCCTTGGAATTCTCGAGATAGAAATCTTTTAAAATGCCCGCGACAAGCTCGGCTTCCTGGGTCTGACTCTGGTATATTCTCTTGTAGGCGGCCTTGTAATCCGACTGCAGATAAGAGACCTCGGCGTTGAAGTGAAGCTGGTAGACGTCCTTGAACTGCTCGACCTTCTTCTCCCCGAAGTTGGTGATGCACACGTCGGCGAAGTAGACGAAGTACTTGTTTTCGCCCAGCATCCGCTCCGTGGTGAGCTGGTCCGTGGAGGCGAACCCGGGCGGCGCCGGCCAGGCAAGCATGATGAGCAGCGCTGCCGCTTTCAGAAATACCGACGCCCCTGGTGCTTTACGCATTGGCTTCTACCCGTGTTTTAGTTTCCCGGCATTCAGTCTAGTCGGCGACCTCGACGAGGTTCGACGCGACGATCTTCCCGTCGAGCAGCGCCTTTATCCGGTACTTGCCCGGCTTGCGAAAATATTCCGACGGCAGGTAAGAGCCCATCTTGGGAAAGTTCTTTTCAAGCTCGTAGCTCACCTGCTTGTAATGCCGGTACTCGTTGTTTTCCTGCTTTTCGATCTCTATCGTGAAAAGGCTCGAGTCCAGGTCCTTGCTGATCCTGTTGATGAAAAAGTACATCTTGCTGCCGGTCTTGTACCGTTCCACCTGGGGATCGGAATCCGCGGTTATCTCCCGGTCCGAAAGGATGAAAGTGGCCTTGCCGTACTGGACGGAAAAATAGATAAGGTAGAACACCCCTATGAAGATGAGCGCCACCAGGGCCACCTTGATGACGAGGTTTATGGACCCCTTTTTGCCTCCCTTGAGCGGTGACGGGATATTGCTCTGTTCCGACTGACCCTTGCTGTTGATCACTGCGCTACCTCCCTGCTGGACGCCGCGTGCGCCGGGTGCGGCACGGGGTCCCGTACTGCGGGCACAGCTGCCGCTGTCTGGTCCCGAGTATAATATCGGCAAACCGGGAAGTCAACCACTAGCTTATTTCCGGGGCAGAAAAATAATAATAATCCCGAACGCGAGCGCCGCCATCGCCCCTCCAAAGATAAAAGGCGCAGACGGCATCCAGGCGTACAGGAAGCCGGCGATTATGCTCGCGGGCAGGAGGCCCACCCCGGTGATGGTGCTGAACAGGCCCATGACCGTACCCCGCGAGTGCACGGGGGCGAGGTCGGCGACCAGCGCCTTTTCGATTCCCTCGGTGAGGGCGTAGTAGATGCCGTAGAGGCCCCAGAAAAGCCAGAGCCAGCCGCCGGAATCCGCGGTGATGTACCCGAACATAACGTACACGATCGCGTAAAGCGCGTATCCCGCGAGAATGATACGCGTACGTCCCACGCGGTCCGAGAGGCTCCCGAGGGGCGTCGAGAGCACCGACGTGATGAAATTAAACACCATGTACATGACCAGCACCTCGGGCAGGCTGATCCCGGCGTCCATGGTCTTTAATAGCAGAAACTGGTTGCTGGAATTTCCCAGTGTAAAGATGAAGACCGCCGCGAAGAAGATGACAAGGGAGCGGTCCAGTCCCTTGAACGAGAGGCGCGGACGCGCGACTGCGCCCGGGGCATGCTCCTTCTTTTCCCTGACGGGAAAGAGCACGAGCACGCCCAGGAAGGCCGGGATGAGCGATATGATGAAGAGCGTATAAAAGGCGTCAAGGCTGGTGATGGTAGTGCTCGAGTGATCGACGAACCTGATGCTTATGAAGTAGCAGACGGCGACCCCCAGGAGCGCCCCCGTGTAATCCATCGCCCGGTGAAAACCGTAGGCCCTTCCTTTGACGGAAGAATCCACGGAATCGGCGATGAGCGCATCGCGGGGGGCGGTACGTATCCCCTTCCCCACCCTGTCCAGGAAACGCGCGGCAAGGATGAAATACCAGCCAAACCCGGCGAAAAGGTACATGAGCTTCGAGGCGCCCGAAAGGCCGTATCCCGCGATGGCCAGGGGCTTCCGCCTTCCGAGGCGGTCCGAGATGTAACCGGAGTAGACCTTGAGGATGCTCGCCGTCGCTTCGGCCATCCCTTCGATCATGCCGAGCACCGGCCCTATCATTCCCTTCGCGGAAGCCATCACGAGCGTCACGAAGGCCTGGATGAGCGGGTAGATCATCTCCGAGGAAATATCGGTAAAAAAGGAGGTAAGCCCCATGAGAATGACGTTGCGACCCAGGCCGGCTTTCGCTTTTTTCTCCGCCATTGACTTCCTCCTCCAACGGTTACTCGGCTCTCCCTCCGATGATGCTGCATGTACGATACGCTACGTCAAATAAAAAACCGGGACTGCGCTGAAGAGACGGGGCATCAGGAGACGAGATGGAGGGCCCGATACCTCTCGTCGGCGAGCACCACCGAGGTCGCGACCTACCGCTCGGGAATGCTCCAGTAGCGTTTCAGCAGCATGTCCTTCTCGCGCTCTCCCGTTAGGTGAAATCCGTTGCGCTCGTAAAAACGGATTGCCCACCACGCCGCCGCCCAGGTGCCCACGAGAACCAGTTTCCCGGTGAGCGAGAGCAGGTGGCGGAGCAGCGC
>Ga0129297_10000247_pt1 | contig 25929 bp, 25 predicted proteins | sample I18A1metaG_FD_94708 | JGI IMG/M metagenome (GOLD analysis project Ga0129297, IMG submission 94708) | Lake sediment bacterial and archeal communities from Gulf of Boni, Indonesia to study Microbial Dark Matter (Phase II) - ​I18A1 metaG | ecosystem: Environmental > Aquatic > Freshwater > Lake >... | reverse complement strand
CCCCAGGACCAGGCTGACCTGCTCGCTGACCACCCCACCCTCCACGGGGGTGAGCATCTTCAGGACCACGAACAGGTACTGCTCGTACTCCTCCGCCTTGGGACGCTGGTCCGTGTTGGCGATATCCTCCAGCACCAGAGGGTGAATGCCGAAACAGTCGCCCAGCCTCTTCAGGAGCTCCAGGCGGCCGATACCCTCCACGTCCACCCAGGTAACCGCCCCGTCAGGGGGGGGGAGAAGACACTCCCCCTCCAGGTCCGGATGGGTAATCTCCAGCGACTCCCGGTCGAAGGTGATCACCTCCGTCCGGGGGGCAGCCTGCCGCACCTCGCCGATGTGGACCACGCTCCCCGGCGCCATGCCGGCCTTGCGGGAGCGCTTCTTGAGCAGTTTTTTCACGGCCACCTCCCTCCTGTCCCGACCACTTCCAGACTCACCGGTCTCAGTGGGCCTCGCTCCAGTTGCGCCCGTGGCTGAGGTCCACCTTCAGCGGCACCACCAGCGGCACGGCCCGCTCCATCTCGTGGGCCACCAGCAGCTCCATCTGCAGCAGTTCTGCCTCAGGGACTTCGAAGACCAGTTCGTCGTGCACCTGCATGATGAGCCGGCTTGAGAGCCCCTCCCGCTGGAGACGGGCGGAGATGTTGACCATGGCCCGCTTGATGATGTCCGCCGCCGACCCCTGGATCGGATAGTTGATGGCGTTGCGCTGGGCAAAGGAGCGGACGGTGAAGTTGCTGCTCCCGATGTCCGGGATGGGGAGCCGCCGCCCGAGGAGGGTGGTGACATACCCCTGCTCCTCCGCCTGGCGGACGCACCCCTCCAGGAAGGCGATGGCCCCGCTGTGCCGGGCCTTGTAGCTGTCGATGAACTCCTCCGCCACCCGCCGGGCCACCCCCAGCTGCTTGGCCAGGCTGAAGGCGCTCTGGCCGTAGATGACCCCGAAGTTGATGGTCTTGGCCTGGCGGCGCATCTCCGGGGTCACCATCTCGGGGAAGAGGCCGAACACCTCGCTGGCGGTGCGGGTATGGATATCCTCGTCCCGGGCAAAGGCGTCGCAGAAGACCGGGTCGTTCGACAGGTGGGCCAGCACCCGCAGCTCGATCTGGGAATAGTCGGCGGAGATCAGGCAGTGCCCCTCCCGTGCGATGAAGGCGTGGCGGATCAGGCGCCCCTCCTCGGTGCGGACCGGGATGTTCTGCAGGTTGGGCTCCGAGGAGGAGAGCCGGCCCGTCGAGGTCACCGCCTGGTTGTAGGAGGTGTGCACCCGGCCGCCGGCGTCGACCAGCCGGGGGAGTGCGTCGCTATAGGTGGATTTCAGCTTGGACAGGCCCCGGTACTGGAGGATCAGGGAGGCGATCTCGTACCCCCCCTCCGCCAGGCGCTCCAGCTCCTCCACGTTGGTCGACCAGCCGGTCTTGGTCTTGGTCTTCTTCCCCGTGGGGAGCTTCATCCGCTCGAAGAGGATCTCCCCCAGCTGCTTCGGGGAGTTGATGTTGAACGGCTCCGGCGCCAGGGAGCAGATCCGCTCCTCCAGGGAGGCCAGTTCCCCCCCGAACCGTGCCGACAGCTCCCCCAGCAGGGCCAGGTCCAGCTTGACCCCGGCCAGCTCCATCTCCGCCAGGATCCGCACCAGGGGCATCTCCAGCCCGTGGAACAGGTCGGCCATCCCCTCCGCCTCGACCTTGGGGAGCAGGATGCGGTGGATGAGGAACGTGGCATCCGCATCCTCGCAGGAGTAGCGGCCGGCCGTTTCGATCTCCACCTCGGCGAACCCTTTCTGCTCCTTCCCCTTGCCGGTGACCTCGCTGTAGCTGAGCATCTTGTGGTCCAGCAGCTCCACCGCCAGGGAGTCCAGCCCCTGGCTCTGGCGGCCCGGGTTGTGCAGGTAGGCGGCGATCATGGTGTCGCACCAGATGCCGGCGATGGCGATACCGTAGCGGCGCAGCACCTGGTAGTCGTACTTGATGTTCTGTCCGATCACCCGGCGGGTCGGGTCGGTCAGGAGGGGGCGCAGGCCGTCCAGCACCCTCTCCAGGGGGAGCTGGCCGGGGACCAGGGATACGGCCGCCATTCCCGTGGCAAAGAGTCCCCCCTCCCCCCCGGGGGGAGGGGCGGGGCGAGGGGCGACATGCCCCACCGGGATGTAGAACGCCTCGTGCTCCCGGCAGGAAAGGGAGATGCCGACGATCTCCGCCTCCAGCACGTTGAGGCTGGTGGTCTCCAGGTCGATGGCAAAGGCTTCGGCAGCGGCAAGCTGTTCCAGCAGGCGGCCGAGATCGACCTCGGTCGTGACGATGCGGTACGCATCCGTGGCCAGGGTGGACTGGCTGGTCAGCTCCTTCATCAGGGTGGTGAAGCCGTACTCCTTGAAGAGCCCCGCCAGGCGGGTATTGTCCGGAGGAGAAGCGGCAAACTCGGCAAAGGAGTACTCCAGCGGCACCCGGTCGTCCACCGTCGCCAGCCGGCGGGAGAGGCGCGCCTGGTCGGCGAACTCCCGCAGGCGCTCGCCGGTCTTCCCCTTCACCTCGACCGCCCGCTCCAGCAGGAGATCGAGGGAACCGAACTCCTGGATCAGCTTGGCGGCGGTCTTCTCCCCCACCCCGGGGATGCCGGGGATGTTGTCCGAGGTGTCGCCGGCCAGGCCGAGGATATCCGTGACCCTCTCGGGCCCCACGCCGAAACGCTCCACCACCTCCGCGGGACCGCTCTCCTTGTCCTTCATGGTATCCAGCAGCCGGACGGAGTCGGTGACGATCTGCATCAGGTCCTTGTCGCCGGTCACCACCGTCACCTGCACCCCGCGCTCGCGACACTCCCGGGCAAGGGTGGCGATGATGTCGTCCGCCTCGAAACCGGCCAGTTCCAGTGCCGGGATGTTGAAGGCCCGTACCATCTCCTTGATCGGTTCGATCTGGGGGCGGAGGTCGTCGGGCATGGCCGCCCGGTTGGCCTTGTACTCGGGGTAGATCTCCGTGCGGAAGGTGGTCCGGCCGGCATCGAAGATCACGGCCACGTGGTCGGGAGAGCGATCCTTCAGCACCTTGAGGAGCATCTGGGTGAAACCGTAGAGGGCATTGGTGGGGAAGCCGCTCGGCGAGGAGAGGTGGCGGATGGCGTAGTAGGCCCGGTAGATGTAGGAGGAGCCGTCGATGAGGTAGAGGGATGGGGGGCCGGCCATTACCCTTCCTCCCTGGTGAAGAGGACGAAGGCCATGGAGGGGCGCTTCTGGGACTCCCGCATGGCGAAGTGCATGCCGTCGTACTGCCACCCCTTGCCGGTCCACTCGTTGATGACCTCTTCCAGCATATCCTCGGAGACCGTGGAGACTTCGACCACCTTGTACTTGAGCATGTACCCCCCTTGAAGCGTTATCCCCGCATACTACCCCAGACCGCTCGCCTGCTTCAAGAACCCAGTGAGGCTGCCTTGATTTTTCATCAAAGCCTGCTTATATTTGTAGTGTAAAATCCCGTGGAGGAGGTGGGTGACTATGGCAATCGTCAAGTACAACCCGTTCAGAGAGCTTCGCACCATGCAGGAACAGATGAACCGGATGCTGGACATGGCCTGGAACAGCGAGTTCGGCGAGGAGCTGAAAGAGGGGGTCTGGCAGCCGCCGGTGGACATCTACGAGGACGAGAAATCGGTCATCATCAAGGCGGAGATTCCCGATGTGGACCAGAAGGATATCGAAGTGAAAATCGAGGGGAACACCCTGACGCTGAAGGGGGAGAGGCGGCACTCCTCGGACATCAGGAAGGAAAACTACTACCGGGTGGAGCGCTGCTTCGGCCAGTTCCAGCGCAGCTTCTCCCTCCCCCAGTCCATTGACCGGGACAACATCCAGGCCACCTGCGACAAGGGGGTCCTGACCATTACCCTCCCCAAGCTGGATGAGGAGAAGCCGAAACAGATCACCGTGGAAGTGAAGTAATCGGGTTCGGGGCTCGGGGTCCGGGGTAAAAACTTTGCCCTCAACCCTCAGCCCCCTCCCCTCTAGTTCATGCTCCCCGACCGGTACCCATCCAGGTCAACCGTCACATACCTGAAACCGATCGTTCTGAATGTTGCGACGACCTCCCGGCGCAGGTCGCCGGCCAGGAGCCGTGGCAGCTCTTCCTCGGGGAGCTCGATCCGGGCGGTGTCGCCGTGGTGTCGCACCCGGTAGACCCTGAAACCGCGGGCAGCGAGATGATCTTCCGCGGCTCTCACCATGGCCAGGCCGGCAACGGTTATCTCCATGCCGTAGGGGAAGCGACTGGCAAGGCATGCCATGGAGGGTTTGTCCCAGGTGGGGAGCCCGAGTTCGCGGCTCTTGGCACGGATGTCCCCCTTCCCCAGCCCCGCTTCCAGCATCGGGCTCCTGATCCCCAGCTCCTCGAGCGCCCTCTTGCCCGGCCGGTAATCGGCCAGGTCATCCAGGTTGCTCCCCTCCACGACCGCCCCGAGCCCCTCCTCTGCGGCGATCGCCAGGCAGCGCTTCATCAGCTCCACCTTGCAGAGGTAGCAGCGCTCCCGGGGGTTGGCGGCCAGTTCGGGCAAGGAGAGGGGATCCATCGCCAGCACCAGGTGCCTGGCGCCCATACGCCCGGCCAGCTCCCTGGCCCCGTCGAGTTCGCCGCTGGGGGAAAAGGGGGAGTCCACGGTCAGGGCAACGGCCCGGCTCCCCAGGGTGTCGACCGCCATCTTCAGCAGGAACGTCGAGTCGACCCCGCCGGAAAAGGCGACGAGAACGGACCCCGCAGCCCGGAGGATCTCCTGCAGATGGGCACATTTTTCCTGGAGTGAGTGCATGGGGATGGTCAAATCTGGTAGACGAAGCGGAGGTCCTGCTCCCTGCTGACCCCCATGGACGCCCCCCGGTCACAGAGGTCCTTGAGGGTGAGGGTGGCGAAGAAGTCTCCCAGGTTGGCGGCAGCCTCGAGCCAGACCGACTGGGTCACGCAGACCCCGTCGAACTCGCACCCGGTCTTCTTGCGCCCCTTGGAAGCACATTCGACCAGGAGCAGGTCCCCCTCGGTCGCCTGGATGATCTCCTTCAGGGTGATTTCGCCCGGTGCCCGGGCGAGCATGTACCCCCCCTGGGGGCCGCGCTTGCTCTTCAGTATCCCCCCCTTCTTCAGGGACTGGAAGATCTGCTCGAGATAGCGTTGGGAGATATGCTGCCGCCGGGAGATGTCCTGGATCTGGGTCGGGGCGGTACCGCAGTTGTAGGCGATATCGAACATGGCGCGGAGGCCGTACCTGCTCTTCGTGGATAAACGCATAGAGTACCTCCTGACAGTACAACTCAGTATGTACATTCAACTAGCAACACTGTCAAGAATTATCGAAACCGTACCATCCGAGACATTTCGGGCGGTTACCAGGTTATTTCAGGAGGGTCGACCCTGCCGAGCAGCTTGATCTCCCCGTCCTCGACGCGAAAGGAGTCGCCGATCTGGTTTACCCAGGCGTCCCCCTCCTCCAGGGGGGCAGGGACCTCCCTCCTCCCCAGCCATACCTCTTCCCCGCCGATCAGGGCAAACCAGTCAAGGTTGCCGGTCATCCAGATTCTCGTTTTCAGTGCCATACAAGCCCCTTGTGTGTGATAGGAAATTGTTGACACAAATATGCAAACAGGTCAAGGGGCACCTGTTTTTTCTTGTTGCCTCGTCCCATTTTTGGTATCAACGAAGGGTTACCTATTCAATCACCAGGGGGGCTACCCATGAAGTTTACGAAGATGCACGGCGCCGGCAATGACTACGTGTACGTCGACTGCTTTGCCGAACAGGTTGACAATCCGACCGAGGTCGCCATCAAGGTTTCCAACAGGAATTTCGGCATCGGTTCCGACGGCCTGATCCTGATCATGCCCTCGGACAAGGCGGACGTCAGGATGCGGATGTTCAACTCCGACGGCTCCGAATCGGAGATGTGCGGCAACGGCATCCGCTGCGTGGCCAAGTACGCCTACGACCACGGCATCGTGACCAGGAAGGAGATCACCGCCGAAACCGGTGCGGGGATCCTCACCCTGCAGCTCCTCACCGGCAGCGACGACAAGGTCGAGCGGGTGCGGGTGAACATGGGCAAGCCCCGCCTCACCAAGCAGGAGATCCCGATGCTCGGGGAACCGGTTGACGCCCAGACCGTGGGCCAGCCCCTCAACATCCTCCACACCGTGTTCAACATCACCACCGTCTCCATGGGGAACCCCCACTGCGTCATCTTCGTGGACGACGTGGAGAACTTCCAGGTGGAGAAGTACGGCCCGCTGATCGAGAACCACGACATCTTCCCCCGCCGCACCAACGTGGAGTTCGTCCAGGTCATCTCCCGCACCGAAGTCCGCCAGCGGACCTGGGAACGGGGCGCGGGTGAGACCCTGGCCTGCGGCACCGGCGCCAGCGCCGTCTGCGTGGCCGGGGTGCTCAACGGCCTGACGGACAAGAAGATCCTCAACCACCTCTCGGGCGGCGACCTGGAGCTGGAATGGGCCGAGGACGGCCATCTCTACATGACCGGCCCGGCAGCGGAGGTTTTCTCCGGCGAAATCACACTATAACCCTGGCTCAAGGCTGAGGGCTCTAGGCTCTGGGCAAAAACACCCCGAGCCCCGAGCCTACTATGACCCACTGTCCCATGTGCACCAAGTGGGATGACGAGCCGTCCCATCGGATCGCCGAACTGGAGCACTGCTACGTCACCCTGAACGCCGACCAGTTCTTCCCCGGCTACTGCTTCGTCTTCACCAAGAACCATGTCACCGAGCTGTTTCTCCTGGACAAAACGAGCCGGTGCGCGATCATTGAAGAGGTGAACCGGGTGGCAGCAGCGGTGTATGCCGTCTTCACGCCGACCAAGATGAACTACGAGCTCCTGGGGAACATGGTACCCCACATGCACTGGCACATCGTCCCCCGCTTCACCACCGACCCCCTCTGGCCCCGGCCCATCTGGAGCGAGCCCCACACACCCCTGACCCTCTCCCCGGCGGAGATCTCCGCCCGTACCGGACTGATCCGTACCAAGCTGCAGCCATAACAAGGAGGAGCCCATGGACTATCTCGGCGCCCACATGTCCATCAGCGGCGGCATTCACCTCGCCCCCGGCAGGGGGAAGGATGCCGGCTGCTCGGTGATCCAGGTCTTTACCCAGAACTCCAACCAGTGGCGGGGCAGGATGCCGACCGACAGCGACGTGGCCCTCTTCCGGGAAAAGTGGCAGGAGTCGGGCCTCCTGGAGGTCGTCTCCCACGACATCTACCTGATCAACCTGGCCTCCGCCCCCGGCGACACCAGGGAGAAGAGCATGGTCGCCTTCCGCGAGGAGATGGAGCGCTGCTCCCGTCTCGGCATCGGCAAGATCGTCATGCACCCCGGCTCCCACCTGGGAGAGGGAGAAGAGACCGGCCTGAAACGGATCGTCGAGGCGTTCGACACCCTGTTCGAACTGGCACCGGATTTTACGGTGAAGATCCTCCTGGAAAACACCGCCGGCCAGGGGACCAACCTGGGACACCGGTTCGCCCACCTGCAGGCGATCATCTCCGGCAGCAGCCATCCGGAGCGGTTCGGCGTCTGCCTCGACACCTGCCATGCGGTGGCCGCCGGCTACGATCTCCTGACCCCTGAAGGGTACGCCGCCACCTTTGCCGAGTTCGACGAACTGGTCGGCCTGGAGCGGCTGGCCTGCTTCCACCTCAACGATTCCAAGAAGGGGCTCGGCTCCCACGTGGACCGGCACGAGCACATCGGCCAGGGGGAGCTGGGGCTGGAGCCGTTCCGGATGCTGTTGAACGACCCCCGCTTCGCAGCGGTCCCGAAGATCCTGGAGACCCCCAAGGGGGACAATGACGAGATGGACCGGGTCAACCTGGCAACCCTGAGGAGCCTCATCGCGTAACAGGGAGGACGACGCATGGAAAAGAAGATAGAAATCATCCAGGCCGACATCACCACCCTGGCGGTCGATGCCATCGTCAACGCCGCCAACAACACCCTCCTGGGTGGCGGAGGGGTGGACGGCGCCATCCACCGGGCAGCGGGTCCGCAGCTCCTGGCCGAGTGCGCCACCCTGGGGGGGTGCGAGACCGGCGACGCCAAGATCACCGGGGGGTACCGCCTGCCGGCCCGCCATGTCATCCACACCGTCGGCCCGGTCTGGCACGGCGGCACCCGCGGGGAACCGGAACTGCTCCGCTCCTGCTACCGCCGCTGTTTCCAGCTGGCCCACGAGCACGGCCTCACCTCCCTCGCCTTCCCGGCCATCAGCTGCGGCGTCTACGGCTACCCCATGGAGCAGGGGTGCCGGATCGCCCTGGAGGAGGCCCGCCGCGCCCTGGCTGAACACGGTGAGCTGCAGCGGGTGGTCTTCACCCCCTTTGGCGATGCGGCGGCGCGCATTTATCGGGAAACACTGGAAGACTTATCTGCCTAGGAGGTTATCGTGAAACGAGTCGTTCTACTGGTTATGGGCGCAGCCCTCATGGCCGTTACCGCCTGCAGCGCGGAAAAGGGGAAGGAACAGTTCGACACCGCCCAATTCGAGGAGAAGCAGAACAACAGGGACCACGCCATCCAGCTCTACGAAGAGATCGTGCGCACATACCCCGACTCCCCCTTTGCCGCGAAGGCCAGGGAAAGGCTTGCCGCCCTCAAGGGGGGGAAATGAAAGCGGTCATCCAGCGGGTGAGCAGTGCCCGGGTGACCGTTGAGGGCGAAACGGTGGGAGAGATCGGCGTCGGCACCGTGGTGCTCCTGGCCGTGGAGCAGGGGGACAGCGAACGGGACGCCGACTGGCTGGCGAAGAAGATCGCCGAGTTGCGGATGTTCAGCGATGAGAACGACAAGATGAACCTCTCCCTCCAGGATGTCGGGGGGAGCATCCTGGCCATATCCCAGTTCACCCTGGCGGGGAACTGCACCAAGGGGAGACGCCCCTCCTTTGTCGCCGCCGCCCCTCCGGACGAAGGGAAGAGGCTGTACGAGTACTTTGTCGCCAGGACCGTGGAGACGGGCATCCCGGTGGCAACAGGGGTCTTCCAGGCCGACATGAAGGTCAGCCTGACCAATGACGGGCCGGTGACCTTTATCCTGGAAAGCCCCGGGAAACCGTGACCAGCGACCTTCTGAAAACAACCCTTGAGAGGTTGTACGCCGCCCGCTCCCGGCAGCACCTCCGGAACGATCCCCTCTCCTTCTGTCACCGCTTCCGGGACCCCCGGGACCAGGAGGTCGCCGGGCTGATCGCCTCCTCCTTCGCCTACGGCAACGTGAAGATCATCCTCCGCAACCTGGAGTCGGTCTTTGCCGCCATCGGCCCGTCGCCGCGCCGCTTCGTGGAAACGTTCGCCCCGGAAGAGGGCCTGCGTCGCTTCGCGGGGTTCAAGCACCGTTTCAACGACGGTCGCGACCTCTGCGCCCTTTTTCTGGCCATCCGCACGATGCTCGAAGAAGCGGATTCCATCGAGACCTTTTTCCTGGCCGGCCTTGGCCCGACAGACAGGGACATTACCGGCGCCCTGAACGAGTTCTCCGCCGCCCTGCTCGCCCTCGACTACTCGGCCATCTTCGGTTCGGCCACCCCCCCCGGGGACTCGTACTTTTCCTTCTTCTTCCCCTCCCCGGCCTCCGGAAGCGCCTGCAAACGCCTCTGCATGTACCTGCGCTGGATGGTCCGCCCCAGCGACGGCATCGACCTGGGGGTCTGGCACACGGTCTCTCCGGCACAGCTGGTCATCCCCGTGGACGCCCATATCCAGAGGATCGGCCGGCTGCTGGGCTTCACCTCCCGGAAGCAGGCCGACTGGAAAATGGCCCGGGAGATCACCGCCGCCCTCCGGGCCCTCGACCCGGCTGACCCGGTGAAATACGACTTTTCCCTCTGCCACCTGGGGATTTCCGAGGGGTGCGACGGCACCACCGCGGAACGTTGCCAGCTCTGCGCCATCGCCGGCATCTGCCCGAGGAGAGACGGGTGACAATTATTTAACTTGCACTATCAGACATTTACTGCGATATTGATGTGTTTTTTAGCGGGCTGACGGCCCGTTTTTTTGTTCACGTCATCAAAGGAGTCATCACATGCAGGAACTGATTCGCAACATCGCCATCATCGCCCACGTCGACCATGGCAAGACCACCCTGGTGGACGCCATGCTGAAGCACGCCGGGGTTTTCCGTGAAAACGAGGCCATCACCGAAAGGGTCATGGATTCCAACGACCTTGAGAAGGAGCGGGGGATCACCATCCTCTCCAAGAACCTCTCCGTGCACCACGGCAGGTACAAGATCAACATCGTCGACACCCCGGGCCACGCCGACTTCGGGGGGGAGGTGGAACGGGTCCTGACCATGGTCGACTCGGTGCTCCTGCTGGTCGACGCCCTGGACGGCCCCATGCCCCAGACCCGCTTCGTGCTGAAGAAGAGCCTGGACCTGGGACTGAAGCCGATCGTGGTCATCAACAAGATCGACCGCCCCGGCGCCCGCCCCGACGAAGTCGTGGACATGGTCTTCGACCTCTTCTGCGAACTGAACGCCAACGACGAACAGCTCGACTTCCCCATCGTCTACACCAGCGCCAAGATGGGGTACGCCAAGCTGGACATGAACTCCCCCTCCACCAGCATGGAGCCGCTCTTCGCCGTGGTGGAGAGCAACGTCCACCCCCCCAAGGGTGACGCCGGGGCACCGTTCCAGTTCCTGGTCACCAACATCGACTACAACGACTACATCGGCCGGATCGCCACCGGCAAGATCTACAGCGGCCGCGTCAAGACCGGGGAAAACCTGGCGGTCATCAAGCGGGACGGCACCCTGGTGAAAGGGAGGATCTCCAAGCTCCTCGGCTACGAGGGGCTGAAACAGGTTGAGATCGAAGAGGCCGTCACCGGCGACATCGTCTCCATAGCCGGCTTCGAAAGCGTCGGCATCGGCGAGACCCTGGCAAGCGCCGAAAATCCGGTAGCCCTCCCCTATGTCGCCATCGACGAGCCGACCATCTCCATGAACTTCATCGTCAACTCCTCCCCCTTTGCCGGCCGTGAAGGGAAGCTGGTCACCTCCCGCAACATCCGCGAGCGGCTCGACAAGGAGCTCCGCACCAACGTCTCCCTGCGGGTCGAGGATACCGACAATGCCGACACCTTCAAGGTCTCGGGCCGCGGCGAGCTCCATCTCTCCATCCTCATCGAGAACATGCGCCGGGAAGGGTTCGAGATGGCCGTGTCCAAGCCCGAGGTCATCCTCCGTGACATCGACGGCACGAAGATGGAGCCGATGGAATACCTCGTGGTGGACGTTCCCGCCGAGTACCAGGGGGCCATCATCGAAAAAATGGGGCCGCGCAAGGGGGAGATGACCTCCATGCAACCCATGGGGGAGACGATCCGCGTCGAGTTCATCATCCCGGCCCGGGGGCTGATCGGCCTGCGGAGCGAGGTGCTCACCGATACCCGCGGCACCGCGGTCATGACCCACACCTTCCATGACTATGCCCCGTACAAGGGGGAGATCCCGGGGAGGAAAAACGGCGTCCTCATCGCCATGGAAAACGGCGAGACGACGGCTTACGCCCTGGATGCCCTCCAGCCCCGGGGCATTCTCTTCCTCCCGCCGGGAATCGAGGTCTACGGCGGCATGATCATCGGTCAGCATGCCAAGGACAACGACCTGGACGTCAATCCCTGCAAGGGGAAAAAACTGACCAACGTCCGGGCGTCCGGCTCCGACGACGCCGTCAAGCTGGCGCCGCCGCGCATTCTCACCCTGGAGCAGGCGCTGGAGTTCATCGACGACGACGAGCTGGTGGAGGTCACCCCCAAGTCGGTCCGTCTGCGGAAAAAGGAGCTCGACCCGAACAGGAGAAAGAGGAAATAGTCCCGGCTCCGCAACTCCTTGACTTTCCCGGCTGTTTTTATTACGTTTCGTAAATGATCATTAAGGGAAACATTATGCCGGTTCACAAAAAACTATATCTCTGCCCGCTGCTCCTCTCGCTGCTCTCGGCCTGCACCTCGGTCCCCCTGGATAACCGGCCGGCAAGCATGTACAAGGAGGGGGAAAATTTTTACGCGTCCCGCAAGTATGACGACGCCATCGCCCAGTGGAAAAAGGTCAGGGAAGCCTATGCCTCGCCCGACCTCACCACCAATGCCGAGCTGAAGATCGCCGATGCGTATTTCGAGTCGGAGCGCTATATCGAGGCGACCGCGGCGTACGACGAATTCCGCAAGCTGCACCCGTCCCACGAAAAAGCGGCCTATGCCCTCTACAGGATGGGGCTGTCGAGCTACTACCAGATCACCGGCATCGATACCGACCAGACACCGCAGAAGAACACGGTCACGTATCTCGACGAGTTCCTGCACAAATATCCCAAGTCGGAATATGTCGCGGACGCGAAGGAGAAGCTTGACGCCACCATCACGCAGCAGTTGCAGCACGAGCAGTATGTGGCACGGTTCTACTACCGCACGGAAAAATACGACGCGGCCATCAAGCGACTCGAGGATGCGCTGGCAGCGTATCCGAAAAACCCGACCCACGACGAGACCTATTACCTCCTCGGCGCCGCCTGCCTGAGAATCGGCAAGCTGGACAAGGCCAAGGAGGCGTTCAACAGGCTCTCATCCGAGTTCCCCGGCAGCCCCTACATCATGGACGCCAGCAAGCTGCTGGAAAAGTATTACTGACCCATCCTCCCGCCTCCCCATGAAAAAAGCCCGCTTCACGACGTGAAGCGGGCTTTTCCGTATCTCCTGCCGATGACGGCTATTTCTTCTTGTCTATCGCCTCGTTCAGCAGGGCAACGCCATCCTTGGCCGCCTTGATGGCAAAGGTCAGGGTGTCGCGGGCTAGGTCCGGGTTGTGGAAGCCGTCCGAGTTTTCCGCGGTCCAGAATTCCCACTGCACGTGGGCCTCTTCATGCTTCTCCCTCGCCTTGGCCAGGACATCTTCCGGGACGCCGGCCCGCTTGGCAACGGTATAGGTATCGATCAGGCGACCGATCCAGTACTCTGCCTTGCGCATCTTCCCCTTGGTGTAGTTCTGCACCGCCTCGATCTGGTAGAGCTTCTGCTCCACCGTCGCCTTGGGATGGCAGCCGAGACAGGCCTCCTTCACGTGGCTCTTCGGCCGGATCACCCCGTGGGTCGAGAACATCTTGCCGTCCTTACCCTTCTGCTTCGGCATGTGGCACTGGTGGCACTGGACCCCGGCCCTGTCGTGGACACTCCCGGCGAATGCCTCGGCCTCGGGGTGCTGCAGCTTGATCAGGCGGGCACCGGTCACAGCATGCTTAAAATCGTAGAAATCAAGTTTCTTGTAGTGGGCCAGCAGCTCCTTGGCGTTCTTGAGCGGGAAGTGGTTGGTCCGCTGGTCGGCATACCCCACCTTGGCGTTATCACTCCACTGGAACCCCGCTCCGCAGGCGTACTCCACGTGACACTGGGCACACATCAAGCGGGAATCGGTCTTTTCCATGACACCGATCTTGCGGAAGCCGCGGAAATCCATCTCTTTCAGGTCGGTCTTCCCCCCCTTGGAGAAGATGTTCCCACCCCTGTCCTTGTCGATCGCCTGGAGAAGCGCATCGCGCACCACCCGCGGCTGGGTGCCGTGGGGGTCATGACAGTGGATGCAGCCGACCGGATTGTTGGTCTCCTTGGCCACGTCGTTGACATTGGAGGTACGGTCGAACTTGGCCTTGGGGTCCTTGTCCCCCATGAACTTCCATTTGAGCACGTGGTCGGATGTCTTGCACTGGATGCAGGTGGGATTCCCGGCCATGGCCGTCTCCGGCAGCTTGGTCTTCTCCCCCTTGTCCACCAGCACGTCCCAGGTCTTGCCCGAGGTGGCATATCCCGTGACCCCGTCCTTCAGCTGGTAACGCCCCCCCTGGAAGCGGTCGACGATGAACTGGTCGACCACCATGAAGGCATGGCCACGGGGCTCATTGTGCTCGATGGTAAAGCCGTAGGGTTCGAGGAGCTTGTCCTGCATGGGCGACCGGCCCGTGGGGATCCCCTTCTCCTTGCGGGCTTGCGCCTCGTAGTTCATCTTGAAGAAGCTTTCAAACTGGTCCTTGTGGCATTTGCCGCACAGCGCCGCGTCGATGAGCGTCACCGGCTTGGTCTCCCCCATGCTCGACAGGTGCTTGTCGAGGTTGTCGTGACAGGTCTTGCAGGCAAGCTTGGCGTGCTTGGACCCCTCCTTCATCGCCTTGATCTCTTCGTGACATTCATAACACTTTGCCCGCCCGTCATTGGCCACTGTCACCGGTTTGCTCTTCGCCGCCGTGGTCAGTACCGGCAGCGACAACAGTGCTGCCGTGCCGATCAGTGCCGTGGCAAGCACGATACGTTTTTTCTGCATACTAGTCTCCTTTCACCTCTGGTTGTGTTCCTGCTGGTGCGCAATATTCCCTGAGGGCCGGCGGGTCGAGGGGACATGCGTCCCTGCACTCGCCGCACCCGTCACACTTCTCTTCAGCAACGTGTATACCCACACCGGGCCTGATCCAGAGCGCCTCCCGGGGACAGATGTCCAGACAGGCAAAGCACCCTCCACGCTGGGCCAGGCACCTGGCGTTATCCAGGACCATCCTACCCTGGCAAACGATCTCCCCACGTCCCCCGTCCCCTGCCCCTTCGCTGCGGACCGACCGGAGCAGATCCCGGCCAAAGGCGATCATCCCGCGGGTAAGGAACTCCTTGCGACCCTGGTTCACAGACATGGGATGTCAGTGCTTCCCTTTTTTACTCTTTTTGACCTTGACCTCCCCCTGGACGTGGCACTGGACGCAATCCAGCCGCTCGGGGTGAGGCGTTGCCGGAGCACCCTTGATGCCGTCCCGGTGGCAGGCAAGACACGCCTCGCCCGAGGAACCGGCCTCGACCCTGTGGGGGATCACCGGCGGAGTGCTCTCTGCCATGCGGGCGGCCTTTTCCAGATCCTCCTCCGACTCGTCGGCACGCACAGGAAGAGCGCAGGAGAGCAGCAACAGCAGGCAGAGCAGCAGACGACGCGTGGTTTTCATGGGAACCTCCTGGCTGACATGTTTCTTTATAGTGTCGTTATCATCGCACCTTGCCCAGGCCGAGTGCTCCATGGGGGCAGATGTCGATACACGAACCGCAGCGGGTGCACTCCCCCGACACGACCCGCTCCGCCGAACGGGCGAGAACGGGTTCCAGCACCTCTTCCACCGGGCAGACCCGGCTGCACTCGCCGCAGTCGTTGCAGCGTGCCGGAGCGAAGGCAACCCCGACCGGCGACAGCCGCCCGAGCAGGGAATAGAAGCCTCCCAGCGGGCAGAGGGAGCGGCACCAGACCCGCCGGGCGAGCAGCACCTCGATGGCGAGCAGGCCAGCCAGGCAGGCCGCCCCTCCGTAACTTCCGTAGGCGATTGCCCTGCTGGTCAGGCCGATGGGCGACACTGTCTCAAAGAGCGGGAGCCCCGTTACCACGGTGCACACCAGGACAAACAACAGCAGCCACTGTTTGGCCACCAGGGGGAAGGTCTTTTCACCGCCCCCCAGGAACCTCCGGAGCCGGTCCCCGGCCTCTCCCATGAGGTAGACCGGGCAGATCCAGGCACAAAAGGTCCTGCCGCCGGCAAGAAGGTAGGACAGCGCCACACCTGCCGCCGGCAGGAGCAGTGCCGCAGGGTGGACACGGGAGGCCAGGACCGCCTGCACCGCGGCCAAGGGATCGACGAGGGGGAGCCCGGCGATGTCGGCTGCTGCCAGGCTGCCGGCAAACAATGTCGTACCGGCCAGGGGAGAGGCCAGCAGCAGAACCACGGCAAGCTGGGTGCATCGTCGCGCGACTGTCCACCGCTTAAAACTCATAGTGATCGTCCTGGCGTGGCGGGCTCTTTTGCACGACAATCACCGGTCTCTCCCGGACACAGGTCTTTTCGCAGATCCCGCACCCGACGCATTTATCATGATGGACAACCGGTTCCATGATGGTATGGGTACCGGTCCGCTCGTTGTGCCTGGGCTCGATGGTTATCGCCTTGTCCATGAGGGGACAGTTGCGGTAACAGACCTCGCAGCGCAGGCCGCGCAGGGAAAGACAGTTCGCCCGGTCGACGATGACCGCCGTCCCCATGCGCACCTTTTCCACCTCCTGCACCCCCCTGTCGAGCGCTCCCGAAGGACAGGCCGTGACGCAGGGAAGATCGGGACAGAGATAGCAGGGCTCTTTACGGGGGATGATCACCGGCGTGCCGATCGCGACGCCCGCCTCCGGCCCGGCAAGCCTGATGGAACCGTAGGGGCAGACCCGTGCGCACTTGCCGCACTTCAGGCACGCACCGAGAAATCTCTTTTCTTCGAGGGCTCCCGGCGGCCGCAGCATGAACTCCCCGCCACCCGTCCGGCGCAGGTAGGGTATGCTGACAAGTCCCCCCGCCATGACCAGCCCCAGGGGGAGCGATGCCCCCCCCTTGAGAAACTGCCGCCGGGTGCAACCCGGACCCCCGTTCTGTCCATCCTTCCCCATGAGCCGCTTCCGCCTTCTATGCTTTCTCGACTTTAACGGCGCACTTCTTGTAGTCCGGCTCCCCCGATATGGGGCAGTAGGCATCGATACAGAGCTCGTTGATCAGCTTGTTCTCGTCAAAGAAGGCAACAAAGACATTGCCCCTTTCCGCCTTCCCCCTGCCGCGCAGATCGGCGGTCAGGACGATCGACCCGCGGCGGGAGGTGAGTTTCACCTTTCCCCCCTGCTTTATGCCGAGTCTCTTCGCGTCATCCGGATGCATCTCGCAGACCGCCGTACCGTAGGCCCGTTTCAGCTCGGGAACCCGGCCGGTCATGGTCCCCGTATGCCACTGCTCCAGCACCCTCCCGGTGCAGAGCCAGAACGGATACTGCTTGTCGGGCACCTCGGCAGCCGGCTCGTAGGGTCGGGCCCAGATCACCGCCCTGCCGTCGGTCGGCTTGTTCTTGTAGAACTTGACCCCCTCGCCGGCCTTCACGTAGGGGTCGTACCCCTCGGCGTAGCGCCAGAGGGTCTCCTTGCCGTTCACATAGGGCCAGCGCAGACCCCGTGCCCTGGTATAGGCCTCGTAGGGCGCGAGGTCCTTCCCCCCGACCGTGAACTTCCGGTACTCCTCGAAGATCTCTTTTTCCACGTACCTGTAAGGGAACAGGTTACCGTACCCCAGCCGCTTTGCCAGCTCGATGGTCTGCCAGAGATCATTTCTCGCCTCCCCCGGAGGGTCGACCATCTTGAACCACTGCTGGCCGCGGCGCTCGGCATTGCCGAAAAAGCCCTCCTTTTCGACCCATGACGCGGACGGGAGGATCACGTCTGCCAGCTCGGTGGAGCGGGTGGGGTAAATGTCCGACACGATGATGAAACGCCCGCCCCCCTTGCGCGCCCCTTTACGGTACCGCGACAGGTTCGGGGCCGACTGGAACGGATTCGTGACCTGGACCCAGAGGACCTTGATGTCGCCACGGTCAAGGGCGCGAAACATCTCCGTCGCATGGTAGGTCGGTTTTGCCGGAATCTTCTCTACCGGCACACCCCAGATCTCCGCGGCCTTCTTGCGGTGCTCCTCGTTCGTCACGACCATGTCGGCTGGAAGTCGATGGGTAAAGGTGCCTACTTCCCGTGCCGTTCCACAGGCGGAGGGCTGGCCGGTGAGGGACATGGGGTTCTCCCCCGGCTTGCAGATCTTGCCGGTGAGCAGATGGACGTTGTAGACGAGGTTGTTGACCCAGGTCCCGCGCACGTGCTGGTTGAACCCCATGGTCCAGAGTGAGTTCACCTTCCGTTTTTTATCAGCGTAGAGCCTGGCAACTTCTTCGATGGTGTTCACGGGAACACCGGAGAGTCTTGACACGTATTCGGGTGTATACGGCGCGAGAAACTCCCTGTACTCGTCAAAGGACATGGGCTTGGGATCGTCGGCAAACTTGAACTTGTCCTCTAGCCCGTAACCGATGTTTGTTTTCCCCTTTTTGAACACGACATGCTTCCTGATGAAACTCTCGTCATACAACTTGTCCCGCACGATGATATGGGCTATGCCATTGAGGAGTGCAAGGTCGGTCTGGGGATTGAACCGGATGTACATGTCCGCCATCTGGGAGGTGCGGGTATGACGAGTCCCGAAGTCGATGATCTTCACCTTCTGATTTTTGAGGCGGTTGTCGATCAGGCGGGAAAAGAGAACGGGGTGACACTCTGCCATGTTAGCTCCCCAGAGGAAGTAGGTATCCCCCAGGTCAAGGTCGTCGTAGCACCCCATCGGTTCGTCGCTGTTGAACGTCGACATGAACCCGGTCACCGCGGACGCCATGCAGAAGCGGGCATTCGGCTCGATGTTATTGGTGCCGATTCCCCCCTTGAACAGCTTGGCCGCGGCATACCCCTCGAATACCGTCCACTGACCCGAGCCGAAGATGGCGACCGAATCAGGTCCGTGCTTGGCGATCGACTCCTTGAACTTGCTTGCAATCAGGCTCATTGCCTCGTCCCAGGATGCTTCGACCATCCTGTTACCCTTGCGGATAAGCGGCTTTGTGAGCCGGTCCTTTCCCGAGAGGACTTTCGACAGGAAGTACCCCTTTATGCAGTTCAGCCCCTTGTTGACCGGAGCAGCAGGGTCACCCTTGGTCGCGACGATCTTCCCGTCTTTGACCCCGACCAGCACGCCGCAACCGGTGCCGCAGAAACGGCAGGGGGCCTTGCCCCACTTTAAGCCGCCCTCAGCAGCTTCAGCATCATCCACACCTAGTCTGCCTCCGGTCGCCGCCGCCAGAGCCGCCGCTGCCGCACTGGCCTTGAGAAAGTCTCGTCTGCTTAACGCCATGGGATCCTCCTTTGGAAACACCATTCACGCTCTGTCTGCAATATCTTCGAAATTGTGATACGCAATCCTGACGTCCAGAACACCAGCAGTTGCCATGATCGACTTGACCACCGAGACCTCGTCGTCAACGGACGACGACTCTATGACGGCGACAAGGGAACCGTCTTCCAATGTATGGGTGACCTCGACCACACCCGGCTGATCGAGTTGGCGGCAGAGTTCCCTGCTCGCCTCGGGTCGGCATGTTATCACCACTCCTGATATGGGCATTCGGACCCCCTCTGACTGCTTAAAAAATTATCATATATCCACCCGGTAGCAACCGATGACGCACTGTTTGTGCAAAAGTATCTGTAATTAGCTGATTAGAATATTTGACCTAAGTCAAGGGTGGGGGATAAGGAGTCCTTTACCTTCAGTTATTTCTTTAGGTATAATGCATTTATTTAATGAAAGGAGGGTGCGGATGGGTGAAGAGAAGAAGGAGCCATGGTTGAACTACCTTGCACTCACGACGGTCATCCTGGCCGTCTGTGCAACTCTTTCCACGTTCAAGGGGGGCGGATATTCCACCAGATCGGTCATGAGCCAGACCCAGGCATCGGACCAGTGGTCCTACTATCAGGCGAAAAGTATCAAGGGGTACTTGTACGAGATGCAGCGGGACAAGCTGGAACTCGAACTGAAAGCTGGCGCGGGACGCCTCACGGCAGCAGCCACAGAATCGTATGTCGCAAAGATCGATGACTACGCGCAGAAGATCCGGAAGTACGAAGCCGAGAAGAGTGACATCCTGCGCACCGCCAAGAATTATGAAACTATCCGTAACGATGCCCAGAAGCATTCACAGATTTTCGGCATCGCGGTCATCTATCTGCAGATTGCCATACTGCTTTCATCCATTGCCGCGCTTATCAAGAAAAAACCACTCTGGTTGCTCGGCATCGCCGTAGGCTCGGTCGGTATCATCTACTTTGCCAACGGGTTTTTCCTCTTCTTCTAATGCAAAGCTGTTACAACGAAAGCCTGCCGGCTTAGTACCGGCAGGCTTTTTTGCTTCCAAGCTCTCGTGTACCCGAGCTGGTCACCTTCCAACGTGGTACCAGCTTGCGGTCGAACTCCCGCAGTGTCACCAGTACATCGCTCCGATAACCGTACATAGTCCCCTACCGTCTACGCATTCCACCAGTACCCCTTGAAGTTTCCACCTTCGTCCTGAGTATTCCCTCGCCGTCTCTTTCGGCCGATTTCGCTGGACCTGTTACCGCTCGTGCTGCAGCCCGTGGGGACAAAAAAACCCCCTGGCTTTCGCCAGGGGGTCGAGGGTAACAACCAGACATCTATCCGGAGATCAGGCCGGATTAGAGTGCATTGTGACAGTCCATGCACTTGTTCGGGTCATTGAAGTTAGCAAGGTTCCAGGACACGGTCCTGCCGTTGTGGCAGGCGATGTTGCTACAGTTGCTGTTCATCGCTGTGCCCGGATGCCACATGGTGGCCGTATCGAAGGCAGCTTTGGCTATGTCGTAGGAGAGCGTGGAGTAGGCCTTGTAGGAGGTACGCTGCCATACGCCGCTGTAGAAGTCGAAGCCGCTGTTCGATGCCGTGTTCGCACCCTTCGGCCTGACCTGCGCCTTGCTGCGCATCTGGATCGGAGCGAACTGGACGTCGCGCATGCCGTTGACATGGTTCGCGAGGTTGGCAACGGTGGCAACACCCTTCAGCTGGGCACCTCTCGGATTACCGGCATAGTGACAGCCAGAGCACTTGGTGTTCCTGTCGTTTGCCTTGCTGGTAACCGTTGCATTGTGACAGATGTAGCACCCGATGGTCGTGGAGTTGTTCGGATTGCCGTGGGCAGTGTTCGGCTTGTTGGTGATGGGGAGTTTGCCCGATACGCCGTTGTAGATGTTACCATCGAGCATCACGCCGTCGTTGAACGTATGCAGACCGACAGAGTGGGCGGCATGGGCACCGGTTGTCGGCTGGTTGCCGTGGCACTGGGCGCAGCGGTCGAGTTCCGGATGGGCAGCGTACGTATCGTTCCAGGCGAGGGAGGTGTTGGAGGCAGCGTTAGACTCGGCCTCGATCCTCGATGCGTTGCTGTGGCAGTAGATGTTGGAGCACTTCTTGGTCGACCCCATGGTGTAACCGGCGGTCGAGTGATTGAGGAAGCGGAGCGTACCGACTCCGGCGACATTCACCCTGTTGAGATCGACGTCGATGGTACCGTTGAGGTGGTTGGCGGTCGTCATCGGGTGACAGGTACCGCAACCGAAACCGTAGGTCCTGCCGACCGACTCGTCCTGAGCCGGCGAACGGTTGGCGGTCATGTTGTAGTAGATGCTGGCGCTGGTCAGATCGAGGGCGCCCATATGGGTTCTGTGCGCACCGGACAGACCGGCTTTCGGGTGGCAGGTGTCGCAGGTTGCCGGGGTCGCAGCATTCCAGGATGCAGTATTGCTGTATGGGCTCGCATACGGGGAGTGGCAGGAGATGTTGTTACAGGTACCGCCACCGGCGTAGGCAAACTCAACTGCTTTGGAGCTGAAGCTACCACCCTGCTGCAGCTCTACCGAACCGTCGATGTGGACAGATCCGGTGATCTGCGTACCGTTGGTCGTCGTGGAGTTGTGGCAGTTGGCGCAGGTTGCCCCTTTGGTAAGGTGCTCTGCGTGACGGTTGGAGGTCATGGAGGCGGCATCCTTGCCGTGGCAGCCACCGCAATCAAGGTTCGTCCCGGAGACCCAGAGCGGCGGGGCAACGGCAGTACCGCGACCGTCGGTGTGGCAGTAGGTGGAGCAGGCACCACCGGCAACGTAACCGGTCTTGTATGCCTTGGCACCGGAGAAGTTCTTCAGGGTATTGACATGGTTGCCGGAAGCATTGATGGTCGTGCTGCTGCCGAAGGTGACATTCAGGGTGCTGGCGTGGCAGTCTTTACAGTTGAACGAACCACCGGTGGTACCGCCATTGATGTGGGCGTTATGAGCACCGGAGAGGGACGAGGCATTGGCCGCATTCGCATGGCAGCCATTACAGCCGAGTTTCGCCCCGGAGAACCAGGCAACCGTACTCATGTTGTTGTAGACACCCTGGCCGTTGGAGTGGCAGTAGACGGTGTTGCACCGGCCGGTGGAGAGCTTCAGGTTACCCCGGGCACTGCTGCCGCCGAGGGCGGAGGAGTAGTTGATGATGCCGTTGGCGTGGTTTGCCCGGTTCAGGTTGGTGCCGCCGTTGGCATGGCAGTCGTTACAGGCAAGCACCTTGCCGATCTGCGGATTGACGGACAGGCTCAGGTGGGCAAGGTGAGCACCAGACAGTGTCCAGGAACCGCTGATTGTGGAGCCGGTGGAGTGGCAGCCGTTGCAGCCGAGGGAAACGGTGGTGGTCTGGTTGAACCGCTTGGCGCCGGTCAGGTTGCGGAAGCGGTGGGTGGTTCCGACCTGTCCGCCGGTCTGGGCATTACTGTGACAGTAGATGTTGTTGCAGGACTGATCGACTGTCCCGGTTGCACCCGGGGCGTGGCCGTTCAGGGCGTACGTTGCGGCAGCACCGCCGGTCGTGGCCACGCCGCTGAAGCTGACATCAATCTGCACGTTCACGTGCTTGCTGACATCGGAAATGGTGGTGTTGTTAGATACGGTAGCGGCGTGGCAGGTGGCGCAGCCGTAGGTGTACTGGCCGACCATGTGCTTCTTGTGACGGCCGGTGGACATGTTGTTGTACAGGCCGGTGGTGCTGTCGCTGCCGTGGCAGCTATAGCAGTTGACAGCAGCACCGCTCCAGGACGCAACGGTCTTGACCTTGAACGGACCGCTAAGGGTCGTACCGTAGCTGTGGCAGTAGATGTTGGAGCAGTTGGTCCCGTCAAAGCTGCCACTGCCGTTGTTGGTGTCGAACTTCACTTCCTTGGCGGCATTCATGTGGGTGATCGTGCCGGCCTTGAGGGTCGTGCTGTTGGTAGCGGTATCGGCATGGCAGTTACCGCAGTTGAAAGCACTGGCGATCGTCGGGCTCAGGTGCTTGGCGTGCTTGCCGAGAGCAGAGACAGCGGAGCTCGTGTGGCAGCCGGCGCAGTCTAGGGCTGCACCCCACTGGGCGTCTGCCGGGGTGAAGAAGCCGTTGCCGTGGCAGCTGATGTTGGAGCAGGTCTTGGAAGCATCGGTGTAACCGAAGGTCTTGTTGTTACCCTGGAGCACATCGATGGTCATATCGGTATGCTTGCCAGAGGCATTCAGGGCGGAACCGTTCATGGTGGCGCCGTGGCAGTTCTGGCAGGAGGCGGCACCGCCGGTGGCGGCGACGTGTTTCGGGTGGTTGTTGGCGGTTGCGCTGCCGGCTGCGCCGCTGGCATAAACCGGCTCACCAACGGTACTGCTGGCGCCACCGTGGCACCCTTTACAGGTGAGGGCCGGGCCCGTAGTCCAGTTGACCGCGGTTGCCGCAGGACCACCCTTGCCGTCGGTGTGGCAGGTAGCGGTACAGGTACCGGCATTGAAGGTGCCGGCGCGGGTGCCGCCGTAGTTTTTGGTGCCGTTGTTGTGGTTGGCCGCATTACTGAAAGTCGTGTCGCTGCTCACTGTCGGAGCGTGACAGTCGGCGCAGCTGTAATTCACGCCGATCGTGCCGGCATTGTTGATGTGGGCGGTATGGTTACCCGTTGCGATCGGGCTGTCACTGGTCGCATTGTGACCGTGGCAGGAGGTACAGCCGGTTGCCTTGAAGCCATCCGCGTGGGGGTGGCACTGGGTACAGTCGCCGTTCGGGTGACCCTGCCCGCCAGGCTGGGCCGTATTGTCATACCGGTGGTACTTGGTCTGGGTGTGGCAGACTTCGCAGATACGGAAGGAGGTGGTACGGACGACAGAGTCATCGCCGAAGGCGGTCATATTGTTAAACATGACGGACTTGTTTGCGTTGGGGCCGATCGTATTGGGGATCGACTCGACAACCCGCATGACGTTGGTCGTCGTCTTGGTGTGACAGGTCGAACAGGTGAACTGCCCGTACGTACCGCCTGCGACACCCCATGTACCATAAGTGGTACCGAGATTGTCGCTGTTGTGCATCAACGTCTCACCGGCTGCGAATGCAGAGCCGGCGGCGACGATCATGATGATCGCCAGAAGATGCGAAAAGCTCCACCGTGCATATTTGCTCTTCATACCTGTTCCCTCCGTACGTGTTAGACCTATACCTTTTATTCTCAATTAAGTATCACTAATCAGCATGCGTTCTGACAGCTAAATGACCGTACACGGGCCGCTATATGACCACTACCGCCAGACTCGCATTTGTTTCAAACCCTGTTCAGGCAGACCAGTTGCCTTAACTTACCTGACTTTACCCGTCAGAGCCTTCGTGTCGGCCCTATGCTTCGCAAGTAGTATGTGCACACTCTGTGCCCAAACAGTCCTCACCGTTTTTTTGCTCACACATTATCAATCAAAGCATAATCTTGCCCAACCACTTGTCAACAGAGCAATTCGCGGTAAAAGTAAAATCCAACACGTATCCACGAGGAACTGACATGAACATCCATGAATACCAGGCCAAGGAAATCCTCTCCAGTTACGGCATCCCGGTTCCACGGGGGAGAGTCGCCCTGACATCTGACCAGGTAGAGCGCGCCGCCAAGGAGATGGGGGGGCGCTGTGTCGTCAAGGCCCAGATCTATGCCGGCGGCAGAGGCAAAGCCGGGGGGGTCCGACTGGTGCATAACCCCGAACAGGCACACGAACTGGGAAAAGAGCTTTTCGCCAGGAAACTCGTCACCCCCCAGACCGGGCCTGATGGCTTGCGTGTTCGCCGCATCCTGATCGAAGAGGCGGTGGAGATCTCCCGTGAATTCTATCTCTCCATAACCCTGGACCGGGAAACATCGCGCTATTGCCTGATCGCCTCGGCCGAAGGGGGGATCGACATCGAGGAAGTTGCAAGAACCTCGCCCCGGAAGATCCACATGCTCACGATCGACCCGTTTACCGGTCTCCGGCCGTATCAGGCGCGCAGGATCGCCCTTGCCCTGGGTCTCACGGGGAGCATCTGCGAGGACTGCGTCGACTTCATCCTCAACCTGTACCGTTGCGCCCTGGAAAAGGACTGCTTTCTCGTGGAGATCAACCCCCTGGTTGTCACCAGGGCCGGCTGGCTGATGGCCATGGATGCCAAGATCACCTTCGACGACAATGCCCTGTTCCGTCACCGGGAGTATCCGGACATGCTCGACTACTCCCAGCTCGACCAGTTGGAGATCACCGCCGGCAAATACGATCTCTCCTACATCAAGCTGGCGGGGAACGTGGGGTGCATGGTGAATGGTGCCGGCCTGGCCATGGCAACCCTGGACGTCCTGCACGAGTTCGGCGCGCAGCCGGCCAACTTCCTCGATGTGGGGGGGGGAGCCACCAGGGAAAAGGTTGCCGAGGCGTTCAAGATCATTCTCCAGGACAGCGACGTGAAGGGGGTGTTCGTCAACATCTTCGGCGGCATCATGCACTGCGACGTCATCGCCCAGGGGATCATCGAGGCAGCCGCGGAGGTCCACTGCACGCTGCCGATCGTCGTCCGCATGGACGGGAGCAAGGTGGAGGAAGGGAAAAAGCTGCTGCGGGATTCGGGGCTGAACGTCCAGATCGGGGAAAACCTGGGGGACGGCGCGGCCAGGATCGTGGCGATGCTGAAAAGTGTGAGCGGTGGCCCCGTCACGGAGAGGCGCCCATGTCAATCCTGATCAACGGCAGCTCAAGAATCGTCGTCCAGGGGATCACCGGCCGGAGCGGCCTCTTCCATACCCAGCAGTGCCGGGAGTACGGCAGCCGGATCGTCGCCGGCGTGACTCCCGGGAAGGGGGGGATTCACATCGAGGGGATTCCGGTCTTCAACACCGTCGAGGAGGCGGTCCAGTTCACCGGGGCCGACGTCTCCATGATCTTCGTGCCGCCGCCGTCAGCTGCCGATGCCATCCTCGAGGCCGCCGATGCCGGCATCGCCCTGGCGGTCTGCATCACCGAGGGGATACCGGTCCGCGACATGGTCCTGGCCCGGAGGATCCTGGAAGGGAAACCGATGAAGCTGGTCGGGCCCAACTGCCCCGGCGT